>Ga0326727_10001131_pt1 | contig 102530 bp, 83 predicted proteins | sample MB2enrmetagenome_FD_207643 | JGI IMG/M metagenome (GOLD analysis project Ga0326727, IMG submission 207643) | Lab enriched peat soil microbial communities from McLean, Ithaca, NY, United States - MB29MY | ecosystem: Environmental > Terrestrial > Soil > Wetlands > Peat | place: USA: New York... | reverse complement strand
AAGGATCGAAAAAGGCGAACCGCCGCACAAGTCTTCGAACCTATTGCAGCGCTTCAGGAGGCCCCTCCAAAAAGTGCAGGGAAAGTTCTGTTTTCCCTTGACAAAGCCTTATCATGGATGTCCCACAGGGCCACACGCCCGCGCTCACTTGCGCAGGAGCGTCCACGCCAGCGCCAGCCAGCCGGCTATGAAGCACAGGCCGCCCACGGGCGTGACGGCGCCCAGCACGCGGTCGCCCGTGAGGGCCAGCAGATAGAGGCTGCCCGAAAAGACGGCGATGCCGGCCAGCAGCAGCCCGCAAACCCATCCGGCCGCCGCCTGGCTGGCCATTCCCGCCTTGGGCAGCAGCGAGACGATCAGGATTCCCAGCGCGTGTATGAAGTGGTAGAACACCGCTTTCTCGTACACGCCCATCAGGTACGCGTCCAGCCGGCCTCGCAGCTCATGGGCCCCGAACGCGCCCAGAATCACTCCCAACGCCAGCGCGATGGCACCGGTTGCGCTCCAGTTCATACCTCAGCCTCCGTGGCGTCCGACAGGCGCTCTTCCAGGGAATCCTCTACTTCCTTTTCTCGATCTCTTCTTCTACTTCTTCCGCCCCCTCGGCATAGAACTTTTCTTCATCGGGGGCAAGCTCGCGCAGCAATCTCAGAAACTCTCCGGCGTGCACGCGTTCCTCGTCGGCTATATCCCGGAGTACTTCCGCGGCGAGCTTGTTATCGGTGGACTCGGCGAGCTGCATGTACATCTGAATCGCTTCGTACTCCGCGGCCACCATGAAACGAATGGCTCTGACGAGTTCCTCATCGGTAAGCTTTCTGTCGTTTGCCGACCCTGAAAATGGCGATCCGAAATGGGGCATGTCTATTCTCCTCTTATGGCTTATCCGCTCCACGCCTGCTGTGCCGCTTGGGGACGTTCCACGGATGGGGGCGTTGCAGCGCGATTCCCGGTGCAACTTCACCCTTGTTCTCCCTTGGCTTCTTGACGGCGCCGGCTGCAAGTACTTCTTGTCATCTGGCAGGGCGCACTGGCACGCCGGATGCTACTAGCCATGGTACTGCACCTTTCCTTTCGACCGAATGCAGGCGCGGAACCCGAAAAACATTCCGCCACGGCGGGGAAGACGCCTCCGATCCGAAGGACAGTGTCTTTCAGTACGAATCGGCGCTGAAGACGGACGAGTTTCCGCCCATGGCGCATGGCGCGGCCGTGGAAGCAGGCAAAACGCGAGATATCATCGAAGGCGCACGCCACTTTCGTTCCTTGAACTGGAGACGAGCATGAAAGCCACCGAACAACTGCATCGCATGGGTCAGAGCCTTTGGCTCGACAATATTACGCGGGGATTACTCGCCAGCGGGACGCTCGAGGGCTACATCCGCGACCTGTCGATCACCGGACTGACCTCGAATCCGAGCATCTTCGATCACGCCATCCGCGGCGGGCTCTATGACGACGCGATTCGGGAAAAGACGCGGGCCGCCAAGGCCGGTGAGACGCTGTTCTTCGATCTCGCGCTGGAGGATCTGACCAAGGCCGCCGATCTGTTCCGGCCCATTCACGACGCCACCAATGGCATGGACGGCTGGGTGTCTCTGGAGGTCTCTCCGCTTCTGGCGGACCAACCCGCCCGGACGCTGGAGGCTGCCAAGCGGCTATTCGCCGCGGCGAATCGGCCCAATCTGTTCATCAAGATTCCTGGAACTCCGAAGGCACTCTCGGCGATTGAAGAGGCCATCTTCGTCGGCGTTCCCGTCAATGTGACCTTGCTCTTCTCGCGCGATCAGTATTTGCAGGCCGCCGGGGCCTACATGCGGGGGATCGAGAGGCGCATCGGCGCCGGCGTCAATCCGTCGGTCCATTCCGTCGCGTCCCTCTTTGTCAGCCGCTGGGACAAGGCGGTTGCGGGCCGGGAGCCCGCTGGATTGACCAATCGCCTGGGCATCGCCATCGCCGGGCAGGCGTATAAGGCCTATCGCGAGCTGCTGATTTCGCCGCGGTGGCGGCGACTGGCGGCCCAAGGCGCTTCGCCCCAGCGCCTGCTTTGGGCCAGTACGGGAACCAAGGATCCGCGAGCATCGGAGACTCTTTATGTAAGCGCGCTGGCGGCTCCGGATACGGTGAACACCATGCCGGAGGCCACCCTGCTGGCCTTTGCCGATCATGGGCGAATCCCCGGCGCTCTGCCCGTCGATGGCGGGGACTGCGAGACCGTGTTGGATCGTTTCGCCGGCGGCGGAATTGACGCCGGCGACCTGGCCGGGCAGCTCCAGAGAGAGGGCGCCGAGGCGTTCGTCAAATCCTGGAACGACTTACTGCGGCGCATCGAATCGAAGGCTCATGCGGCGCCCGCCGGCGCGGGAGCTTGAAGGCCGCGCCATACGCCTTGGGCTACCATGGGTCAGATGCTGGACTGGCTGCTGATCGGCGTCGGCGACATCGCGACGAAGAGGGTTCTACCGGCCATCCTGGCCGAACCGCGCAGCAGACTTGTGGGTATCGTGACCCGCAGCCCCGCGAAGGCGTTGCCGTATGGCGTTCCGGCGTTCCCCGAATTGGAAGCCGCGCTGGCCGGTTGCGGCGCCGCGGCAGTCTACGTGGCGACCCCGGTTTCGCTTCACGCCCCGCTGACGATTGGCGCTCTCAGGGCCGGTAGGCACGTGCTCTGTGAGAAACCCATGGCCATAAACTACGCCGAGGCCGTGGCCATGCGGCAGACGGCCCACGAGAGCGGCCGGGTACTCGGCATAGCCTATTACCGGCGGCTGTACCCCAAGGTGGCGCGAGCCAAGGAGTTGATCCAGGCGGGCGCAATTGGCCGCCCCGTTGTCGCCGAAGCCACTGCGCACGATTGGTTCTATCCGGCCGATGGCCATCGCGCCTGGCTGATCGACCCGGCCCTTGCCGGCGCCGGCCCGCTCTACGACACGGCGTCGCATCGGATCGACCTGATGAACTACTTCTTCGGCCAGCCGGTTCGCGTCAGCGCTCACTTATCCACGCTGGTCCATCCGATCCGGGTGGAAGACAATGCGACGGTCCTGATCGAATACGAGGCCGGCGTGCGTGGAGTGGTGGATGTCCGCCGGCATTCGCGGATAGCTCGCGACGAGTTCCGCATTCGAGGGACGGAGGGCGAGATCGATCTGACGCCGCTCAACGGCCCTTTGCTGGCGCACCCTGGTGGAAGCGAGTCGATCGCGGAGCCCAAGAACCTGCACTATCCCTGTATTGAGGATTTTGTCGGCGCGGTACTGGGAGGGGACTCGCCGCGTTCCACCGGGGACACAGCCTTGGCGACGGAATGGGTGATCAATGAGGCGCTGCGGAAGGGGTGAACCCAGCCGGCGCCGCCGAGACTCTGGCGGCCAGTTTGTTCGCCGGTTTGAGGTCGAAGACCTCGCTAGATCTTAGCGAACTCTTCAGCGTTTGGGCACGGAAACCGTGATGTTGCGGTAGGACAGGCCGCCGGTGTGGTCGCCCTGTATGTAGAACGGACCCGGCTCGCCTTCATTGGCATCGAGTGCCCCGCCGGTGATGCCTTCGATCTCTTGCCGGTCGATGGTGGTGACGCCGTTGCGCACCACGGTTACGGTGCGGCCCACCAGCGTGACATCGAACGTCTCCCACTGGCCCGGCGTGCGCGGCAGCTCGACCTTGGGCGCGATCCGCCCGTAGATCGACCCGATCCGGCGCTCCACCGGGTTGGCGCTGAGAGGTTCGTATTCCACCTGGACCTCATAGCGGCCCCGCAAGTAGAAGCCGCTGTTTCCTCCGTCCGGGCAGTTGACCTCAAAGTGCGCCTTTAGGTCGTCGAAGGTGCGCGTCGATCGCAGATTCGCGCCGTGTTCCGCGTTGTACAGCACCCCGTCCTTCACTCCCCAGTGGCTGGTGGCGCTGTCGACCGGCTGCCAGCCGTCCAGATTCCTGCCGTTGAAGAGCGGCTCCGGATCGGTCCAGGCGGTCGGAGCGCTACGCTTCAATTCCGGCGCGCGCACGCCGGTCAACGCGAAGGTGGTCTCGCCGCGCTTCTGGACGCCCGTGAGCTTGTCGCCGGCGGCGTCCAGCTCCCAGGTGGCGGCCGGCCGGCCGCCCGCGGCGGCGTTCATCACAATGCTCAGGTGCGACCCGTTCACCTTGAAATCTTTCACCTGGTAGACGTTGCCCGTGGCGGGTTGATACCACACCTCGAAGGCGCCGGCTTTCTCGGTCACACCCAGCCAGGCGGCGCTCAGGCCGCCGCGCGGCGAGGTCGAATTGAAATCCCAGCGGCCCACCAGGGGGTTGCCGGCTCTCTGCCCAAAAAGCGGCGCGATGAGCAGGACGGCGAGAACAAGCGATGAATTCGGTTTCATGTCTGAAGACACTATAGCGCCAAGACGTCCGGCGGCGCAGCGGTAGCGCGCCGGCGAAGCGGCCAGGCAGGGTTCACGAAAGGCGTACAATAACGCTATGGCTATGCGGGTCCATGCTCTTTACGAGAACGGCATGCTCAAGCCCTTGCAGCCGCTGGATTTGGCCGAGAACGAGCGGGTCTTGGTGACCATCGTCCAAGACAGCAACGGCGCGGGTTCCGACCAAGTTGATGCCGATTTCGTCGAAGCCCTTCGGCGCAAACTGGCAACCGCCGCTCCGGCCCCGGGTTTGGAAGAGGTGCGTCGAAGGCTCTCCAAGATTCCCGGCTCAATGACGGCCGACTTCATCGCTGAGCGCGAGGACCACTGAGCTTGGCGGCGTATTTCTTAGACTCCAGTGCCCTTGCCAAGCTCTATCACCCAGAGATCGGAACACCCGAGATCGACAAGATTATTCAGACGCCGGGCGCGCAGATCCGGATTTCCAGATTGACAGTGGTGGAGATCCCGTCGGTCTTCGCGATTAAAGTGCGGACACGGTTCATCAGCCGCGAGGACGCCCGGCTTTTGGTGCGCCAGTTCCAAGAGGACGTCGTGGCGCAGAAGTTCCTAGTGGCGGCCGTTCGCGAGCCGGACTTCTCGTTGGCCGAATCATTGTTGGAACGGTACGCATTCGATCTGCGGCTTCGCGCGCTCGACGCCATCCAGCTTTCGGTCGCGCTTGGCCTGAAAAGCCAGGGGTTGGTCGACCAGTTCGTGGCCGCTGACAAGGTCTTATGTGAGGTCGCCGCCCTGGAGGCATTGGCCGTCCTCAATCCGGAACATCGCTGACAATCGCGTCCGGCGGCAGGCAAAAGCCCGGCCCTACCGGGGCGGCGATGGATGACGCTCAGCGGCCAGACCAGCGTGCAACCCTCGATGGGTATGCGGACGCTTCGCGATGGTCTACGAATCCCGCGCCGCTGCGGCCCTCTTCTCCCTCCCGTCCATCCCCAAAACCGGTCCCGAATGCTCCAGGGCCGCTTCCCGTTGCAGCAGTTCCAGGAAGACCTGGGTCGCATGGTTGAACGTCTTCCGGCGGCGATGGATGATGCCCAGCGGCCGGACCAGCGTGCAGCCCTCTATCGGGATCGTGACCAGGCGGCCTTGTTCGACGTCGTTGCGCAGCACGCGCACCGGCAGAATGCTGATGCTCGAGCCCAGGATGACGGCCTCTTTCATGGTCTGAATGTTGTCGAAATGCATGACCACGTTCACCTGGATTCCGGCCTCGCGCAGGTAGCGCTTCACTTCGCGGCCCACGCGCAGATCGTCGTCGAAGGCCACGAAATCCCGCTGGGCCAGGTCGGCGGGGACCAGTTTCTCCTTGGCCGCCAGAGGATGAGACGGGGCGGCCACCACCATCATCTTCTCCTCGCGCCAGGGAATCGCCGTAATCTCCCGGTTCGATTCGGCGTAACTCACCAGGCCCAGGTCGGCGCGATCCGTGACCACCGCGTCGTACACCTTCTCGGTCCGCAGGTACTCCACTACCAGCTCCGCTTCCGGCATCCGGCTGGCCGCCTCCCGCTCCAGACGCGACATGTCCAGGATTCCGACGGAGTAGATCGCCGCCACCCGCACCGTGCCTTGGACCCGGCCTTTCAGCTTGTCCAGTTGCCCGTCCAGTTCCTCCTTGCGGCGCAGGACGTCGCGGCAGAACTCATAATACAGGCGCCCGGCTTCGGTCAGCTCGAACGGCCGTGTGCTGCGGTCCACCAGGACCACTCCCAGCATGCGTTCCGCTTCCTGCAAAGTCTGGCTGACCGCAGACTGGCTCACGCCGCAGGTCTCCGCCCCGCGCGTCATGTTCCGAGCCAGGGCGACGTCTCTGAATAGTTTGAAGTGGTCGAGGGTCATCCGCTACGTCCATTATAAGCTACGATTATAAGCCACGATAATATTTTCGAGTATCAATACCTTCACAGCTTAAAGTCTGATACACTACACACTACCAAATAGTGTTGAAAGGTTCTCCCATGAGCCCGGACGCTGCAACTGTATGTGTACAGCCGCGGGACGCTGAAGAGCGGGCGTTCCCGCAGCCGGCGATCACGGTTTTCCTGTGCGCCAACTGCGCCCGCCCCGCCCGAGTTGCCACCTCTTCCGGGTGGTGCCTACATCCCGTGGCCCCGGATTTCGATTGGCCCTGGCCAGTGCGGCAGACCTTGGTCTCCTGCACCGGGCGGCTTCAGCCGGAGCATGTTCTGAAAGCCTTCGAATCGGGCTCCCAGGCGGTCTGCATGGTCGCCTGCCAGGAGGACGACTGCCACTATCTCGAAGGCAGCAAGCGGTGCGCGCGCCGTGCCGCCTTCCTTCGTTCCATCCTGGACGAAATCGGCCTGGGCGGCGAGCGTTTGATGCTCTTCCATCTGCCTGGCACGGCGGCGGAAGACATGGCGCTGGCCTCCGGAAGGGCCGTGGAAGCGCTGGGCGCCACGGTTTTGGACGCCCAGGTGGCGGCCATTCGCGGCCAGGTAATCGAGACCCTGCGGGCCCTGCCCATCAACCCTCTGCGCAAAGCTTCGGCGGCCGAAGCGGACGAGGATTTCCACCAGGAAGTGGAGTTGAGCAATGACGACATCGAACAGTAGACTTGGTCAGGCGCTGGCTTCCGGCCGGCTGGCTCTCACCGCCGAGTGCTTCCCGCCGCGCGGCAGCGACGCCGGCGCGGTGAAGCATCTCTCCTCCCTCCTGCCACCCAGCCTGGACGCGGTGGTGGTGGCCGATAATCCTGGCGGGATTCGTGGCTCGGCCCTGGCGTGCGCGGCCATGCTGGCGGGCCAAGGCCGTCCCAGCGTGCTCTCCATGGTGACGCGGGACCGCAATCGCATCGCCCTCGAGAGCGACGCTCGCGGCGCGGCGGCTCTCGGCGTGGAGGCCATCCTCTGCCTGAGTGGCGATCACCAGTCTCTGGGCGCCTGTCCGCAGGCCGCAGGCGTCTACGACATCGACTCCATCCAGTTCACCCAGGCCCTTAAGAGAATGATGCGCGAAGGCGCGCTGCCGGAGGCGCCCATCGGGGCGGCCGCCCACCCCTATCAACAGCCGGTGGAGTTGGGCCTGCTCCGCCTGCGCAAAAAGATTGCGGCCGGCGCCGGCTTTCTGCTGACCCAGGCGGTGTTCGACCTGGCCGGTTTCGCCCAGTGGATGGATGCCGTTCGAGCCGCCGGCCTCGATAAGCAGGTGGCGATTTTTGCCAGCGTGCTGCCGCTCACCAGCGTGGAGCAGGCCCAGGACCTCGACCGGCGGCGAACTTACGGACCGGTGGCGGCGAGCATCATCGCCCGCTTGAGCGCCGCCTCCGATCCGGCCCAGGAGGGGATGGCGATAGCGGTGGAAATGGCGGGCCAGCTCAAGACTATCCCCGGCGTGCGCGGCATTCACATCCTCAGCGGCGGGTGCGAAGGGTTGGCCGCTACCGTGATTGAGAGAGCCGGATTGGCCTAGACGGGAACTGATATGCCTGATCGCTACCACATTCACACCGTCGCGGCGCCCTCGCGGTTCCGCCGCATCGGCAAGTTCGGCAATGTCGATTGGCGTGAGGACTGCTCCCGTTGCACCAACTGCGTCAAGCCGCGCTGTCTCTACGACGTCTACCGGCACGAATCGGCCTACAACCGCGACCCGCTGACGCCGGTCGAAACTTTGGACGGTTGCAAAGCCTGCCTCTCCTGCGTTCAGGGATGCACCAAGGGGCTGTTGAGCGTCTCGGTCAATCCCGAATTCCTCGCCATGGGCGACGATTACTGGGACCCCGCGATTCTTCTGACTACCTGGAACCAGGCGGATAACGGCAGGATTCCGGTCTCCGGGGCGGGCTATCGCGGCCGGTTTCACGGTCCCGGTTTCGATTCGATCTGGACGGACATGTCGGAAATCGTCCGTCCCACCCGCGACGGCATCCACGGGCGCGAGTACATCTCGACCACCGTGGATATCGGTCCCAAGCCGCTGCGCCTGAAGTTCACGCCCGAGGGAGGGATGCTGACGCCACCCCTGCGGCTGCTGGAGATTCAGCTTCCGGCCATTCTCGACGTGCCGGCCTGGCAGGCGCAGGGCGCGCGCCTGGCCGCCGCGCGCATGGCGGCCGCGAAAGAGCTCAAGACGCTGGCTGTGGTCCGCGCCGGCGACGCCGTTCAGGCGCTGCCCAAGCAGTTGCCGTTCCTCACCCCCGTGGTGGCCAAAGAAGACATCGCCAACAGCCAGGACATTCTCGAAAGCGTGAGAATGGCGCAAGTGTGGGACGGCCCGGACGTCGCAAGCCTGGCCGGCAAGCTGCTTTCCATCAACGATCGCTTGACGGTTTGCGTGCGGCTGCCGCTTTCCCCCACGGCGGCCGATCGTATCATCGAGTTGAACCGCGCCGGCCTCAAGGTGTTTCAACTGTGCGCCAACCAGCACGGCCGTGAGAGGCTCGGCAACGGACAGCCCGGCCGTCATATCAAGGATGCCCTGCGCGAGGTTCATGGACGGTTGGTAAAGGACGGCCTGCGCGACGAGATCACTTTGATTGTCTCGGGCGGGATCGCGCTGGCGGAGCACATGGCCAAGGCCATCATCTGCGGGGCCGACCTGGTGGTTCTGGATACCGCCCTGCTGGTGGCTTTGGGCTGCCGCGTTTGCCGCGACGCCCATCCACGGGACGCCGAGGGCGAGGCCCGCTGCGGCTCGGCCGAGTTGTGCCCCGCCGAGACCGATTCCGTCGACTGTGATTACGCGGCCCAGAGGATGGTGAACCTCATGGGCGCCTGGCACAGCCAGTTGATCGAGGTCTTGGGCGCCATGGGCATCCGCGAGGTCCGCCGCCTGCGCGGCGAGGTGGGAAGGGCCATCTTCATGGAAGACATCGAGAAGGAGGCGTTCGGCGACCTCTGCCGCGTGCCCCGGTCACAGGTGAGCGCATGACCATAACTGATGCCGTTCAAATCCCGGTTCGCGAGGCCGAGGCCTCGCGCCTGGGCTACAGCGACTGGCCCCAGGAAGCCGTGGCCCGCGAAATCCGGCCCGCGCCCGACCGCTACCGCAACGCCCTGGGCAAATTCAAGGTGGACCGCTCGGCGGCCTGCGCCGCCTGCGGGCGATGTACCGAAGCCTGCCTGTATGGAGTCCACGGCAAGCCCGCCGGCTATGCATTCCTGCTGCGGCCGCGCGATCAATTCTGCATCGGAACCGGCTGCGCCGAAACCCCCGAGTCTTGCGTGAACCAGTGCCCGCAAAAGGCCCTCACGGTGAGGCCCAACCCCAGCGCCGAGTGCATGGGCGATGCGCGTTGGTCGAGCGATTTGATCCTCTCCACCTGGCATCAGGCCGCCACCGGGAGGCCCGCGCCGCCGCATCTCCAAAGCCGCACCGGCGCGTCGGGCGGCGGGTTCGACAACCTGCGCTTCAAGTTTGAGGTCCCGGGATTGGCAGATGGTGGGACAGACGCTTCCGTCTGTCAACCCGGCGTCCCGGGATTGGCAGGCGAAAGCGCCTGCCCCACAACTCAATCCGGCGCGGAGATCGACACGGGCCTCGATCTGAACCATCGCGGCGACGGCCGGCCGCAGGTCCATATCGATCTGCCGGTCTATGGCGGCGGGATGAGCTTCGGGTCGGTCAGCATCCACACCATCCTCGGAAAGGCCCGCGCGGCCGCCGCCTGGAACACCTTCACCTGCACCGGAGAGGGCGGATATCACGACCGTCTCAGGCCTTACGACGACTATGTGATCACCCAGGTGGCCACGGGCCTGTTTGGCGTGCGCGAGGATACCATCCAGCGCGTGCGCATTGTCGAGTTCAAATACGCCCAAGGCGCCAAGCCCGGCCTGGGCGGGCACCTGCTGGGCGATAAGAACACCCCCGCCGTCGCGCGTATGCGCGAGGCGGTGGCGGGCAACGCCCTGTTCAGCCCCTTCCCCTTCCACAGCGTCTACAGCGTGGAAGATCACAAGAAGCACGTGGATTGGATCAAGGAAGTGAATCCCCACTGTCTGGTGAGCGTGAAGGTATCGACGCCCACCGACGTGGACATGGTGGCCGTGGGCAGCTACTACGCCGGGGCCCATATCATCCACCTGGACGGCAGTTATGGCGGCACCGGGGCAGCGCCGGACATCGCCAAAAAGAACATCGCCATGCCCATCGAGTACGCCGTCCCCAAGGTGCACAAGTTCCTGGCCGCCGAAGGCATTCGGGACAAAGTCACGCTCATCGCTTCGGGCGGCATCCGCACGGCGTACGATGCGCTCAAGGCCATCGCCCTGGGGGCCGACGGCGTGGTAGTCGGCACGGTGGAAATGGTGGCCCTGGGCTGCGTGCGGTGCGCCTGCTGCGAAAGCGGCCGGGGCTGCCCGCGCGGCATCGCCTCCACCGATCCCGAGCTGATGATGCAGGTGGATCTCGATTGGGCTACAAGGCGGCTCATCAACCTCAACTTCGCATGGCGCGAGCAAATGGTCGATGCGCTTTCGCGCATGGGCATGACGTCCATCCGCGAGTTGCGCGGGCGCACCGACGTTCTGTGCTACCTCAGCGACGATCCAGTCTCGGCGGAGGTCTCCCAATGAGCGATTTTGCCGAAAAGCTGCTGGCCGCCAGGTCGCAGGTCTATTCCGATATCGAGCGAGCGCCGGAACGCGAGGAAGAAGGCGGCTGCGGCGTCACCGGATTCGCGTGCAGCGTGCCTGTAAAGGGTCGCTTCATCTACGAGCCCTCCATTCAGATGCAGAACCGCGGCAATGGAAAGGGCGGCGGCATCGCGGCCGTGGGCCTGGCGCCGGAGCATGTCGGCGTCTCCCGCGAGACGCTCGACAGCCACTACCTGCTGCAAATCGCCTTGCTCGACCCCGACGCCCACGCCGAGGTGGAACGCCAGTTCGTGCTGCCCCACTTCGACATCGCGCTCTCCACGCGGCAGCCCCACATCGACGATTATCGCGACTTGCCCGGACTCGAAGTCCGCCCGCCGGACGTCCACCGCTATGCCGTCCGCGTCAAGCCCGGCGCGCTCGCCTCCTTTGCGCGCACGGCCGGCCTGGAGGGTTTGGAGCCTCGCCAGTTGGAAGACGAGTTTGTGTGGCGCAACTCCTACCAGCTCAATGAAGCCTTCTACGCGTCTCTGGGCGAGAAGCGGGCCTTCGTTCTTTCCCACGGCCGCGACCAACTGGTCTTCAAGATGGTGGGATACGCCGAGCAGAACGTGCAGTATTACCAGCTTCAGGACTTCGCGGCCCATGTGTGGATCGCTCATCAGCGCTACCCCACCAAGGGCCGCGTGTGGCACCCCGGCGGCGCCCACCCCTTCGCCGGGATGAACGAGGCGCTGGTGCACAACGGCGATTTCGCCAACTACCACTCCGTCTGCGAGTACCTGCGGCAGCGCAACATCCGCCAGCAGTTCCTCACCGACACCGAGGTCTCCGTCCAGCTCTTCGATTTGTGGAATCGCGTCTACCAGTACCCGTTGGAGTACATCATCGAGGCCCTGGCGCCCACCACGGAGCTCGATTTCGACCAGTTGCCGCCCGAGAAGCAGGTGATCTACCGGCAGATCCAGGCCACCCACATTCACGCCTCGCCGGACGGTCCGTGGTTCTTCATCATCGCGCGCAACCACCAGGGCGACTTCCAACTGCTGGGAATCACCGATACCGCCATGCTTCGGCCCCAGGTGTTCGCCTTCTCCGACAGCGGTGAGGTGCAGATCGGCCTGATCTGCTCGGAGAAGCAGGCCATCGACGCCACCCTGCGGAGCCTGGCGCAGGAAGATCCGCGATTCTGTCCCGTGGCCGACAAGTATTGGAACGCCCGCGGCGGGTCTTCGAGCGATGGCGGCGCGTTCGTCTTCACTGTGTCGCCCGCCGGCGACGGCGGCAAAAGGCTCACCTGCGCGGATAAGTTCGGCCGCGCGGTGGAGCTCGATGGCGGCTCGGTCCGCTGCGACCTGGGAAGCTTTGAGGCGCACGGCAACGGAACGCCCAACGCGGTAAAGGAAATGCAGCAGAGGGGCGACGTCGCGGGCCTTTTCCAGTACGCCCTGGGCCTCGCTTCGTGGCCGGCGGACCAGTTGCGAAAGTTCTGCCAGACTTTGATACATGGAGCGGACAGTCTCAAAGCCCGCACCGCCGCCCTCGAAGCGCTGACCCTGCTGCACGACCGCCGCTTCGACACCGGCGACAAGCGCCGCGCCACGGTGGTGCAGGTGATCGAGGAGGCCATCGAGCGCCTGCTGGACGCCGCTCCGCTGTTTGGCGCGCCGCCGGCTAGCGGATGGCGCCGGATCACTTGGGCTACGCGCGAATGCCTGGCCGCTCCGCTGCCGGGCGAGGACCTGCTGGTCATCGACGCCCACGGCTTCCCTCCCGAGAGCGACGACTGCGATGCCAGACTGCTGCGCCACGCCTACGAAACGGGTTGGAAGCGCTTCGCGGTCTACCGGCTGCGCGGGCAGCGCTTCCACGGAGTAGGCCTGGGGCCGGCCACCGACGGCGTTCGCATCGACCTCTACGGCTCCAACGGCGATTACGCCGCCAGCGGCATGGATGGCCTCGAGATCCGCATACACGGCAACGCCCAGGACCAGGTGGCCCAGATCGCCAAGCGCGGCAAGCTGGTGATCTACGGCGACGTCGGACAGACCTTTATGTATGGCGCCAAGGGCGGCGAGGTCTACGTCCTCGGCAACGCAGCGGGCCGGCCGCTGATTAACGCCGTGGGCCGCCCGCGGGTGGTGATCAACGGCACGTGCCTGGATTTTCTGGCGGAATCGTTCATGGCGGGCGATCCGCTGGCCGGCGGCGGCTTCGTCATCCTCAACGGCATCGAGTTCGACGGCCGGGGCCGCATGAAGCCCCAGCCGGCGCCGTACCCCGGCGCCAACCTGTTCTCGCTGGCCAGCGGCGGGGCCATCTACATCCGCGATCCGTATCAGAAGGTGGTCGAGCGCCAGCTCAACGGCGGCGTGTTCTCCCCGCTCACCGACAAGGATTGGCGGTTGATCCGCCCCTACCTGGAGGAGAACGAGCGGCTCTTCGGGGTCAAGCTGCAAGAGCTGTTGACCGTGGATGACAGCGTCCATGCGCCGCAGGATGTCTATCGCAAGGTCGGGGCCGTGAAACTCTCGGTACTGGCCGGTTCGGAGAAAAAGAAATGACCGGCGGAATGGCGTCTCCCATCGAAATCGAAAGCATCGGCGGCGGCCTGGCTTTCGAGGTGCAAGAGCGCAGCGGGGCTTCGCCCATGAGCTGCTACCAGTGCGCCAAGTGCTCGAGCGGCTGCCCGGTGGCCGGGCGAGGCGATTTCAAGCCGCACGAATTGGTGCGCCTCGTCCAGACCGAGCAGCGCGATACGGTTCTCTCCAGCCGTTTCATCTGGGAGTGCACCTCCTGCCAGACCTGCGCCACGCGATGTCCGCAGCAGGTGGACATCGCCGCCATGGTCGACGCGCTTCGAGCCATGAGCCGCGCCGCCCGGTCGGTGGCGCCCTCGACCGCCGTTCCCATCTTCAACCAGCTCTTCCTCGACGCCGTCCGCGAGCGCGGGCGCATATTCGAGCTGGATCTGATGATCCGGTTCAAGCTCCGCTCCAATAAGCTCTTCGAGGACGCCGGCAAGGCGCCCATGATGCTCCGCAAAGGCAAGCTGCCGCTTTCCGGAACGCGAGTGGCCGGGAAGGAAGAGCGTGAGGCCCTGTTCGGCCGGGCCGCCGAAGGAGGCGCCAAGTGACCTACGCATTTTTCCCAGGCTGCTCGCTGGATGGCGCCGCCAAGGATTACCATCGTTCCACGCTGGCGGTGGCCGCCAAACTCGGCCTCGATCTGCCCGAGCTGAAAGACTGGATCTGCTGCGGCTCGACCGCCGCGCACTCGAGCGACCCGCTGCTGGCCGATGCCCTGCCGGCCAAGAGCCTCTCCGCCGCCGGCGGCAGCACGGTCGCAGTGGCCTGCGCCGCCTGCTATAGCCGGCTCAAGACCGCCAACCACCATATCGCCGGAGATGCCGCCCTGCGTGCGCGGGTGGCCCACGTGGTGGGACGCGACTACGACGGCCGCACGCCGGTCCTGCATCTGCTCGAAATCCTCTGCCGGGAGATCGGGATACCGCGCATCGCCGCCGCCATCCGCCGCTCGCTGGCCGGGCTGAAAGTGGCCTGCTACTACGGTTGCCTGCTCACGCGTCCGCCGGAGATCACCAACTTCGACGACGCCGAGAACCCTACCCTGATGGACCGGCTCATGGAAGCCGCTGGGGCGTCGCCGCTCGTTTGGCCGCATAAGACCGAGTGCTGTGGGGCGAGCTTCTCCATTACCGATTCGAGCATCGTGCTCGAGCTGACCAACAAGATCCTCGCCATGGCGCACGCGGCCGGGGCCGACTGCATCGCCACCGCCTGCTCCCTGTGCCAACTGAACCTGGACATGCGGCAGAAGGACATTGAATCCAGGTTCGGACGCCGGTACAACCTGCCGGTGTTCTACTTCACCCAGTTGCTGGGCTTGGCCATGGGCTGCCAGGCGGATGAACTATCGTTGAGCAGCCTGGTGGTGGAACCCAAGGCGTTGCTCCAGGCCAAGGGAATTGGACGCTGAGGCATGACTATGATCGCGAACAATGGGAAGAAGGCTGAGCCGTTGACAAGCCGGGAGGCTTATCCCACCGGGCTGACAAGCCGGGAGGCTTATCCCACCGGGTTGACAAGCCGGGAGGCTTATCCCACCGGGTTGACAAGCCGGGAGGCTTATCCCACCGGGCCCGAAGCTGTCGGCGCGGTGCTGGTCTGCGGGGCGGGCGTTACCGGCATCCAAGCCTCTCTCGACCTCGCCGAAAGCGGATTCAAGGTCTATCTTCTCGATTCTTCCCCCGCCATCGGCGGGCGGATGGCCCAGCTCGACAAGACCTTTCCCACCGGCGACTGCTCCATGTGCATCCTCTCGCCCAAGCTGGTGGAGTGCGCCCGGAACAAGAACATCGAGATCATTACCCTGGCGGACGTGGAGGGAATATCGGGCCAGCCCGGCAATTTCCAGGTCAAGATCCGCCAGAATCCGCGCTACGTGGATCTGGACAAGTGCAATGCCTGCGGCGACTGCACAGCGGCCTGCCCGGTGGACCTGCGCAGCGAGTTCGACCGCGGCCTGGGACTGCGCAAGGCCATCTTCCGTCCTTACCCGCAAGCCATTCCCAACGTTTTCGGCATTTCCAAAGCCGCCGGGCCCGCGCCCTGCAAATCCGCCTGCCCGGCCGGCGTGAATGCCCAGGGGTACGTGGCCCTGGTGGCGGCCGGCAAATTCAAGGAAGCCTACGAGCTGATCCGCCAGCGCTGCACGCTCCCGGCGGCCTGCGGGCGCGTGTGCCAGCATCCCTGCCAGGACGATTGCAACCGCGGCGAAATCGACCAGGCCGTCTCGGTCCGCGATCTGAAGCGCTTCGTCGCCGATTACATCCACGCCAACCCGGAGCTGTGTCCGCCCGCCAAGCCGCCGGCCGTGAAGCTCGATGCCAAGGTGGCCGTCATCGGCGGCGGCCCGGCGGGCTTGACCGTGGCAGCCGATCTGGCGATGCTGGGCTACCGCATCACCCTGTACGACGGCCAGGCGCGCCTGGGCGGCATGTTGCGCTACGGCATTCCCGATTACCGGCTGCCCGAGGATGTCCTGGACCGCGAGATCCAATACATCCTGGACCTGGGCGTGGAAGCCAAGACCGGCGTCCGTGTGCCCGATCCCCGGAACCTGTTGAAGCCGGTGGGGCAGGCGCTTCCGCCTGCCGCGCCCGCTCACGGGGGCTTCGACGCCGTCTTCGTCGCTCCCGGCGCCTGGCTCGGCCGCAAAATGGACATTCCGGGCGAGGACGCCAAAGGCGTCTGGGAGGCTCTCGACTTCCTGTATCAGGTCAACAACGGAAGAATGCCGGCTATCGGTCCCAACGTGGTGGTGATCGGCGGCGGCGACGTGGCCATGGACGCGGCCCGCTGCGCGCGGCGAATGCCCGGCGTGCAATCTGTGAAAGTGGCCTACCGCAGGACCCGCGAGGAAATGCCGGCCCATCCCTGGGAAGTGGCCGAAGCCCTGGAAGAGGGCGTTGTCCTCCACACCGGTCTGGGACCGGCCCGAATCGAGACCGCCGGCGGAAAGGTTTCGGGCATCGCGTTTCACCCGCGCATCGGCGGGTCCGGCGAGACCAGGCAGACCCAGCCGCGCTTCGACCAATCGAAGACCACCGTCTTTTCCGCGGACACCATCATCGTAGCCGTTGGGCAGGGGATCGATTCGGCCGGTCTGGGCGTAGCCACCGGATCGAACGGCCGCATCGCCGCCGACAAGGACACGCTCGCTACCAGCGTGGCCGGCATTTTCGCGGGCGGAGACGGCGTACTGGGTCCGGCATCCATCGTGGACGCCATGGCCCACGGCCACAGAGCAGCCGAGGCCATCGATGCCTACCTTCGCGGCGCCGCGCCGGCCAAGGCGCCGGCGGCCTCCGCCCAGGCCAAGCCGGCCCGCAATCCCGAGCCCGGCGCCCCGCGGCGGGACCGCGTCAAAATGCCGCGCGCGGATATGGCCGCGCGCTTGCGCGGCTTCACCGAGATTGAGCAGGGCTATACGCCGGAGCAGGCCATCGCCGAAGCCCGGCGCTGCCTGGCGTGCGGCCTGTGCAGCGAGTGTATGGAGTGCGTGAAGGCCTGTTCGGCCGGCGCCATCCGCCACGAGCAACTGGCCGTGGAACGCCAGCTCGACGTGGGCAGCGTGATTCTCACCCCCGGCTTCGAGGAGTTCCAGGCATCCCTGCGCGGCGAGTTCGGCCATGGGCGCTACGCCAACGTGCTTTCGAGCGTGCAGTTCGAGCGGATGCTCTCCGCGGCGGGTCCCACCGGCGGAATCGTCGAGCGCCCCTCGGACGGCGGCCAGGTGAACAGGATCGCCTTCATCCAGTGCGTGGGCAGCCGCGATGCGGCCCGCGGCAATGGCTACTGCTCCTCCATCTGCTGCATGAGCGCCACCAAAGAGGCCATGGTCGCTATGGAACACGCGCATGGGCGGAAACTCGAAGTCTCCATCTTCTGCATGGACGTGCGCGCCTTCGGCAAGGAGTTCGATAGCTACGTCAACCGCGCCCGCGACGAGCACGGCGTCGAGTTCATCCGCGCCATCCCCTCGCGGGTTGTCGAGATGCCCGGCAGCCGGACGCCGCACATCCGCTACTTCGACCAGGACGGGGCCGAACAGCAGCGCGATTTCGACCTCGTCGTTCTCAGCGTGGGTCTTCGGCCCTCCTCCGGCGTCAAGGAAATGGCCGCGCGCCTGGGCGTGGAACTGAACGAGTTCGGTTTCAGCCGGACCGAGCGGCTCTCTCCGCTGGCCACCTCCCGGCCGGGCATCTACGTCGCCGGAACGTTCCAGGAACCCAAGGACATCCCCGAATCGGTGGCCCAAGCCTCCGCCGCCGCCGCCTGCGCCATGGATCAGCTCGCCCAATCCCGCGGCACGATGATCGAGCGCCACGAATATCCCTGGGAACGCGACATCACCGACGAATCCCCGCGCGTGGGCGTGTTCATCTGTCACTGCGGCCACAACATCGCGTCGGTCGTCGATGTGAAACAGGTGGCCGAAAGGGCCGCCGGCATGGGCAATGTCTGCCACGCCGAAGCCAATCTATACACCTGCTCGGATACCAACCAGCAGCACATCAAGGACATGATCTCGAAGCACCGGCTCAACCGCCTGGTGGTTTCTTCCTGTTCGCCGCGCACTCACGAGATGCTCTTCCAGGAGACCCTCCGCGAAAGCGGGCTGAACCAGTATCTCTTCGCCATGACCAATATCCGCGACCAGTGCTCCTGGGTCCACAAGGACGATCCCGAGGCGGCCACGGAGAAGGCGCTCGATCTGACTTCGATGGCGGTCGCCCGCGCGCGGAGGTTGAAGGCCCTTCCGACGGGCCGTCTGCCGGTGACGGCCTCGGCTTTGGTGATTGGCGGCGGCCTGGCCGGCATGACCGCGGCCCTGGCCATAGCGGACCAGGGATTCGAAGTACACCTGGCGGAGAAAGAGCCGCATTTGGGCGGCATGCTCCGGGAAGTCCATAGCACCCTTGAAGGGGCCGATGTGCAGCTCCATCTCAAGCAGCTCATGGCCCGTGTGCAGTCTCACCGGAAGATCAACGTCTACCTGAACGCCACCCCCGCTGCGATCGCCGGCCACGTGGGCAATTTCAAGAGCGTGCTGAGCGTGGCCGGGGTCGAAAAGCCCATCAGCCACGGCGTGGTAATTGTCGCTGTTGGCGGGCAGGAGAGATCCACCGAGCTGTACCTCCACGGCAAGAACCCGCACGTGACCACGCAGACCAAGCTCGATGCCTCGCTGGCGGACGGCGGCCTGCCGCCGGAGCTGGCGGGCAAACCCGACCCGACGGTGGTCATGATTCAGTGCGTGGAAAGCCGCAACGACCAGCATACTTACTGCAGCCGCATCTGCTGTTCGGAGGCGGTCAAGAACGCCCTCGAGATCAAGCGCCGCCTGCCTGCGGCCAAGGTGGCGATACTGGGCCGCGACATCCGCACCTACGGATTCCGCGAGACCTATTTCCAAAAGGCCCGCGAAGCGGGCGTGCTTTTCGTCCGCTATCCCGATAAGTGCGACCCGGTGGTGACCGAGGAAGGCGGACGACTCAAGGTGACCGTCCATGATATCTCGATCAACCGCGACTTAGTCCTGCGGCCGGATCTGCTGACGCTTTCGACCGGCATCGCCCCAGCCGCCGACAACCCGGCGCTCTCGGGGCTGCTGCGCAGCGCCCTGACGGCCGATGGTTTCTTCCTCGAAGCCCATCCCAAGCTCCGCCCGGTGGATCTGGCCAACGAAGGCGAGTTCCTCTGCGGGTTGGCGCATTCGCCCCGATTCATCGACGAGACCATTTCCCAGGCTCAGGCCGCCGCCGGGCGGGCCGCCACCATCCTGTCCAAAGACCACCTGGAGATTCCCGGCCAGGTGGCTCGCGTCAACCCGGAGAATTGCGTGGCCTGCGCCACCTGCGTAAATCTCTGCCCGTACGGCGCCCCCATGATCAACGACCTCAAGAAAGCCGAGATCCAGGGGGCCAAGTGCATGGGGTGCGGAAGCTGCGCGGCCGCCTGCCCGGCCAGAACCATCACCCTCCAGCACCAGGAAGACCAAGCCTTGGTGGCGATGCTCGACGAATTGCTCGTCGCCGGAGTGAACGCATGATTCAGTTGGATCGAGAAGAAATCGCGGCGCCGGTTTCCGGCGAGCGCTGGGAGCCGCGCATCATCGCCTTCTGCTGCAATTACTGCGCCTACGCGGCAGCCGACCTGGCGGGCTCCAAGCGCATGCAGTATCCCGCCAACGTGCGCATTGTCCACGCGCCGTGCACCGGCAAGATCGAAATGGAACACATCCTCGACGCCTTCGAGAAGGGCATCGACGGGGTGCTGGTGGCCGGATGTTTGGAAGGCGGCTGCCACTTCCTGGAGGGCAATCTACGCGCGCGCCAGCACATCGGACGCATGCGCGAGATTCTGGACGAAATCGGCGTCGGCGCCGAACGGCTCAAGATGGTCAACCTTTCGGCCGCCATGGCCCCCGCCTTCGTCGAGCGCGTCGAAGAGATCGTCGAGACCGTCCGCGCGCTGGGCCCCAGTCCGCTTTCGCCGTCCCGGCGGAAAGAGAGTGCAGGTAAGTCATGATAGTCGCTTCCCCTAAGTCGGTCACCGAACTGAAGAATCTCATTGCGCCTCACCGCAAGGTCCTGTTTGTGGGCTGCGGCACCTGCGTCACGGTATGCCTGGCCGGCGGCGAGCGCGAGGTGGGCATCGCCTCCTATGCCGTCCGCATGGCCCGCAAGATCGAGGGCAAGCCGCTCGAGCTTACCCAGATCACCATCGAGCGCCAATGTGAGAATGAGTTCATCAAGGACATGGCGGAGCCGGCGGCCAAGGCCGAGGCCATCGTGTCCTTCGGCTGTGGCGCCGGCGTACAGGCGCTAGCCGAGCGCTTCCCCGGCAAGCCGGTCTACCCCGCGTTGAACACCCAGTTTCTCGGGATCTTGGAGGAACAGGCAATCTGGACCGAGAAGTGCTTGGGCTGCGGCGACTGCGTACTGGCGCAATTCGGCGGCATCTGTCCGGTGACAAGATGCGCCAAGCGCCTGCTAAACGGCCCCTGCGGCGGATCGACGGAGAAGCAGTGCGAGGTAGGCGACGGCCGTCCCTGCGCCTGGCAGCTAATCTACAACCGCCTCAAGAGCATCGATCAACTAGATCGCCTGGACGCCATAGTCCCGCCCAAGGACTGGAGCCCAAGCTGGCACGGCAGCCCGCGGAAGATCGTAAGGGAGGAGCATAGGGTGTAAGCGGGGGTTGCGACGACGCTACGCGATGCCCAAGGCCGCGCAGGCCGGTTGCTGCAGCTTCGCGTGGATGATCGCCGGCACGCTGCCCGGAACGGGGCAATTGGTTACTGTCCCCCCTTCCCCCCGCTTCGACTACCCCGCCCCGCACTTCCCTCCGGGTTTCTGTGGGAGGCCACCAATCGGCAATTGGCAAGAGGAACCCGTTGGCGTCACCGGCATTCTGGTGTAATCCGCTGCTCTCTGTAGAAGATTGGGGTCGTCACCAAACATCCCGATAGCCCGATTGCACCTCGTACACAGCAAACCACGCACCTTCTCTGTCTTGTGACAGTGGTGAACGTGCGGGACTTTAGGCCATGTGATGTTAGCTGCGCAAATGCCGCATTTGCCACCTTGCTTCTCCAAAAGATCGTCGAAGACTTTGGGCAATAAACCGTATCGGCTCTTCCTATTTGCGTCGGCCCGCCGCCGCTTACTTTCTGGTTGCTTACCGCCGATATATCTCAGCATATTCTGGATGTATCTTTGTCCACTTTTTTCAAGGGCATCTCCACCCTTGGTTGCCCAGGAACAACATCATAGTGAAAACGCCAAGGCGGGACATCCTCCAAAGGTGTAATCTTGGCATCGAGCTTTGGCGGCTCCTTTTCGATTTTCTTTAACGCTTTTTCTAGAGTCTGTACGCAATCCTTGGGCACGAACAACCACGGGTGCACAGGCCATGAGAACTCGGAAATGCGGCTATCTCGCTTCAGCGCAGCACACAGTTTCTCCCAGTTATTGTGCCAGTCTCTTAGTCGTCGGGTGAGATCGCCCAAATTAGTGGCGTAAGAGATTTCGCAGAGGAAGATTACTTTACTGCCAAAATCTAAAGCAACCGCGTCGCAATACCAGACCGGGCCGTCCTTGTCCCGGTTGTTTATCAATTTCCCCGGTTTGATTTGTATACAGTATTCTGTATTTACAAAGACGGAACGATCCGCTCTGAGATAGTTAACGACGACGCCCTCATAGTAATCCATTTCACTCTCCCGGCTGAACCAAGTTCAGCCGCCGTCTTTTCGGTTCCATGTCATGGCTCACTTTTCTGGTGGGTAGGAGTTCAGGGACCGGCATTCCGATATTCCCTCAATCTCCCTCGTGGTCAAATCAGATGTCTTCTTATCAATGGTACTCCGATACAGTTTAAGACAGACATCTACAACCTCTACTTGGTGCTTGGCTGTTGAGATTGCAGCGGGGAACGCACGAATGGCGCTCCTATAATCCTGAACTTCCTCCATTAGCGTTAGACCCGTCCCATCGTCTTCCTTGCCGGACTTCTCAAAGGCATCACTGGCCGCTTCCGCTTTGGCGAGTCCCTTCTTGAGCTTGGCAAGATGCGCAACACTGTCCTCATACCTATGAACAGCAAATGCGTGCTCCGGGGATTCGCCAATTGGAGCATCCGACTTTTCAGCGACAACCTTAGAGTTTGGCTGCGATTTGGTGGCAGTACAGGAAACCAGTCCAGCCATAGATATCACAAACACTGCGAGAGCTTGGGTCCGAAGGCGTGGCACGCAGCCCTCCTTTTCCTGGCTACCGGATGCATTGTAGCGCTCATCGCCGTTGCCGGGGTGCGTCATACCACCGGAGGAAGTTTCAGGGCAAAACGGGCAAAACGGGTCGGGCAAAACGGGTCCGGGAAACCGGGAAACCGGGGACGAGACGTCACCGGGGCAGCCACTGCTGGCCGGGCCAGCGGAGAAATCGACCGGGCTCCGGCCGGATCGGGTTGTCTTCCCAGGCGCGCTTGAAATCCACCGAGAACTCGGGCCAGCGAAGTTGCGGCAGCGTGACCAGCACAACCGAAAACGTAGGAAACCGCTTGAGCGAGCGCGAGGCCGATTCGCCGAACAGACGGTCCCGCGTGAGCAGGCACGTGAAGCCGGCCTCAATCGCTGCCTCAACCGGATTGCCGTTGGTCAGTCCGCCCCAGCCGCGATCTTCGGCGTGTTGCGCCCCGATGCCGAGCCCGGCGAGCGCCGCAACCAGACCCTTCGGCACATTCACGTCAAGCAGCCACATTCGGCGCGTCCAGGAACTCGGAGGCCAGCCTCATGATCTCCGGGATGGCTTCCCGTGGGAAGCTCGCATACGTAGCCGCAATCTCCTCGACGCTCATATCGTCGGCCAGGCACGACAGAACAAACGACACGGAGAGGCGCGTTCCGCGAATGGTGAGTTTGCCGCCCAACAGGTCGGGGTCGGCGACAATCCAGCGGAAATCTCTGTAAGGCCTGGGGTCCATGTGTCCTCCGAACTTCGGCAAGCAGCCGCAACATGGTGGCGAGCCGGGCCAGCCACCGCATTCGACAGTCTATCAGATCGCTCGTAAACCGGCGCTGCAGAAATCGTGCAGTTCTCCAGGAACCCAACGAGGAAGAATGCCGGCAGGGATGCCGGCATTGCAGGCCGGAGGCCCGCTCTACGGCGGGCCTGGCACGCCGAGTCTCCCTACGGCTCGCCTACCCCGCCTGCGCTGATAGAAACCGCTCCACTCCTCGCGCCGCCTTCCGCCCTTCGGCTATGGCCCAGACTACCAGCGATTGCCCTCTGCGCATGTCGCCTGCCGCGAAGACACCTGGCTCCGAGGTCATGTAGTTCTCGTCGGTAGACACGTTGCCGCGCTGGTCTAGAGCTACTCCCAACTTATCCAACATGCCGTTCTTCACTGGCCCCAGGAAGCCCATGGCCAGCAGGACTAAGTCGGCGTCTAACGCGAACTCGCTGCCAGGTTGGGGCTCGAGAATCGGCGGCGGGCCTACTCTTATGGCGTGTAACTGCTTTACGCGGCCTTGCTCGTCGCCGGTGAAGCCTACGGTTGACACGCTCCAATCGCGGGCGCCGCCCTCTTCATGCGAGGTTTCGACGCGCAACTGCATGGGCCAGAGCGGCCATGGAGTAGATGGCGAACGCTCGTCGGGGGGTTTGGGCAATAACTCGAACTGAGTCACCGACAGCGCGCCCTGCCGATGGCTGGTCCCGAGGCAATCGGCGCCGGTGTCGCCACCGCCTATGATCACCACATGCTTACCGGTGGCCAGGATGGCTCCTTCTTCGGGAACCACGTCGCCTTCGTTACGCCGGTTCTGCTGGGGCAGAAAGTCCATGGCGAAGTGGATGCCGCGTAACTCGCGGCCGGGGGCTTTCAGGTCGCGGGGTTGTTCGGCGCCGCCGGCCAACAGGATGGCGTCGAACTCTTTTCGCAAATCCTCCACCGGGACGTTGCCGCCCACGTGGGCATTAATCTCGAACTTCACGCCTTCGGCTCGCATTTGCTCGAGGCGCCGGTCGATGAGATGCTTCTCCATCTTGAAGTTGGGGATGCCGTAGCGCAGCAGGCCGCCGATGCGGTCGCTTTTCTCGAAGACCGTGACGTCGTGCCCGGCGCGGGCGAGTTGCTGCGCCGCCGCCAGGCCGGCCGGTCCCGACCCCACCACCGCCACGCGCTTGCCGGTGCGCACGGGCGCTGGTTCCGGTTTGATGAAGCCTTCCTCGAATCCGCGATCGACGATGAGCCTTTCGATCTGCTTGATGGTCACCGCCGGCGCGTTGATGCCCAGCACGCAGGAGGCTTCGCAGGGGGCGGGACAGATGCGGCCGGTGAACTCGGGGAAGTTGTTGGTGGCGTGCAACTGGCGCACGGCTTCATGCCAGCGGCCGCGATATACCAGGTCGTTCCAGTCGGGGATGAGGTTGTTCAGCGGGCAGCCGGTGTGGCAGAACGGCACGCCGCAATCCATGCAGCGCGCGCCCTGCTTTTGCGCGCTCTCGGGGGGGAACGGCAGGTAGATCTCAAACCAGTCGTTGATGCGCTGGGCGACGGGGCGTCGCTCGGCCGTTTCGCGCGGATATTCCAGAAAACCGGTGGGTTTGCCCATGCTCAGTCTCCGCTCGCCTGCAACACGGCCGGCACCGCCGCGGCCAGCGCCGGCGACGGGAAGCTCACCGCGTGCCCCACTTTCTCTCCCGCCGCCAGCGCGCGCCGGTACTCGTGGGGGAAGACTCTCAGAAACTTGGGCAACATTTGTTCCCAGTTCTCCAGGATGCGTTTGCCGAGGGGGCTGCCGGTGGCCATCACGTGCCTTTCGATCAGCGTGCGGATGAGCAGATCGTCCTCCTCGCCCGGTTGGATGGATTCCAGAGCCACACTCGCGGTGTTGCAGCGCTTCTCGGCGAAATCGCCTTTTGCGTCGAGTACGAAGGCCAGGCCGCCGCTCATGCCGGCCCCGAAATTGCGCCCGCACTGGCCCAAAACCACTACCAGCCCACGGGTCATGTATTCGCAGCCGTGATCGCCCGTGCCCTCGACCACCGCCGTGGCGCCGGAGTTGCGCACGGCGAAGCGCTCGCCGGCCACGCCGTTGAAGTACGCCTCACCGCTGGTGGCGCCGTAGAGAGCCACGTTGCCGATGACGATATTCTCCTCCGGAGGGAAGGTGGAGCCGCGCGGCGGGTAAACGATCAGCTTTCCGCCGGAGAGGCCCTTGCCGATGTAGTCGTTGGAATCGCCTTCGAGCTCGAGGGTCACGCCCTTGGCCAGGAATGCGCCGAAGCTCTGCCCCGCCGAGCCGTGGAAGCGGAAGCGGATGAAATCGTCGGGCAGTCCGGCGGATCCGTGGCGGCGCGAGATCTCGCCCGAAAGCATGGCGCCCACGGTGCGGTGGACGTTGCGGATGGGAAGGCTGCAATCCACGGGCGCGCGCCCCTCCAGGGCCTCGCGCGCGAGCACCATCAGGTCGTAATCGAGCGCGCCCTTCAGCCCGTGGTCCTGCGCTTGCACGCAGCGGCGCGCGACGCGGCTGGGCGTGGGCGGGTTATAGAGGATGGCGGAAAGATCGAGGCCCTTGGCTTTCCAGTGGTCGTGGGCCTGGCGGGGCTCCAGCATGTCCATACGGCCCACCATCTCGTCGAACGTCCGGAAGCCCAGCCGGGCCATGTGGCGGCGCACCTGCTCGGCCACGAAGAAGAAGTAATTGATGACGTGCTCGGGCGCGCCGCGGAAGCGCGCGCGCAAGACCGGGTCCTGGGTGGCGATGCCCACCGGGCAGGTATTCAGGTGGCATTTGCGCATCATCACGCAACCGAGCGCCACCAGGGGGGCGGTGGAGAAACCGAATTCCTCGGCCCCGAGCAGCGCGGCGATGACCACGTCGCGGCCGGTCTGCAGCTTGCCGTCGGTCTGCACGCGGATGCGCCCGCGCAGATCGTTCATCACCAGAACCTGGTGCGTTTCCGCCAGGCCCAGCTCCCAAGGGATGCCGGCATGGCGGATGGAGCTCAGCGGCGAAGCGCCGGTGCCGCCCGAATCGCCCGAGATCAGCACCACGTCGGCGTGCGCCTTGGCCACGCCCGCGGCCACCGTTCCCACGCCCACTTCGGCCACCAGCTTCACTGAAATGCGCGCCTGAGGGTTGACGTTCTTCAAATCGTAGATGAGCTGGGCGAGGTCTTCGATGGAGTAGATATCGTGGTGCGGCGGCGGGGAGATCAGCCCCACGCCGGGTATGGAGTGCCGCACGCGCGCGATGTTCTTATCCACTTTGTGGCCCGGAAGCTGGCCGCCTTCGCCGGGCTTGGCGCCCTGCGCCATTTTGATTTGCAGCTCGTCGGCGTTCACCAGGTAATGGGAAGTGACGCCGAAGCGGCCCGAAGCCACCTGCTTGACGGAGCTTCGCCGCAGGTCGCCGAAGCGCTCTTCGTCTTCCCCGCCCTCGCCGGTGTTGGACCGGCCGCCGATGCGGTTCATGGCGATGGCCAGCGTCTCGTGGGCCTCCTTCGAGATGGAGCCGAAGGACATGGCGCCGGTGGCGAAGCGCTTCACGATCTCTTGCGCCGGCTCTACCTCATCGAGCGGGACAGGCTCGGCGGCGGCGCGCAGCTCGAGCAGCCCGCGCAGGGTGCAGAGTTGCCGGTTCTGGGTATCGATGAGGTCGGTGAATTCCTGGAACGTGTCGAAACTGTTCCGCCGCACGGCGTGTTGGAGCTTGGCGATGGTGTCGGGGTTGAAAAGATGATATTCGCCGCGCGTCCGGTAGGCGTAGTTGCCGCCCGTGGCCAGTTCGGTCTCGGACTCCCGCAGGGGCTGGAAGGCATGCGCGTGGCGCTCCATGGCTTCCCGGGCGATGACCTCGAGGCCCACCCCGTTGATGCGGGAAACGGTTCCCGTGAAATAGCGCTCCACCAGGTCGCGGTCCAGTCCAATGGCCTCGAAAACCTGCGCGCCGCGATAGCTTTGCAGGGTCGAGATGCCCATTTTGGAGAAAGTTTTCAGGAGCCCCTTGTTGATGGCCTTGACGAAGTTCGCCATGGCATGGGCCGGCTGCCCGGCGCCCCGCCCCATCTCGGCCACGGTTTCGAGCGCCAGATAGGGGTTGACCGCGCTCGCGCCGTAGCCGATCAGCAGCGCGAAATGCATCACCTCGCGCGGCTCCCCGGATTCGATGATGAGCGCCACCTGGGTGCGCGATTCCTCGCGGACCAGGTGGTTGTGCACCGCCGCCAGGGCCAGCAGGCTGGGGATGGGAGCGTAGTCCGGGTCGATGCCGCGGTCGGAGAGAATCAGCAGCGTATATCCGGATTGAATGGCCAGCGAGGCGCGCCGGCAAAGCTGCGTGAGGGCGCGCTCCAGGCCCTTGGCGCCTTCCTCCACGGGGAACATGAGCGGCAGCGTGGTAGCCAGAAAATCGCCCTGCGACACGCGACGCAGCTTTTCCAGGTGGCGGTTGCTCAGAATGGGATGTTGCAGCTTGAGGGTGTGGCAATGCAGCGGCGTCTCCGCCAAAATGTTGCGCTCGGTTCCGATGTAACTGGTGAGCGACATCACCATCTCCTCGCGGATGGGATCGATGGGAGGATTGGTGACCTGCGCGAAGAGCTGTTTGAAGTAGTGGAACAGCGGCTGCGGGTAGTCCGAGAGGCACGCCAGCGGCGTATCGGAGCCCATGGAGCCGATGGGTTCCTCGCCCTTTTCCGCCATGGGTCCCAGGATCATCTTCACATCCTCGGCCGTGTAACCGAAGGCGCGCTGGCGGCGCTGGAGGGTGGCCGTGTCGGCCCCGTATTCGCGCGGCGGCTCGGCGAGTTGGTCGAGGGTGATCTGGTTCTCCTTCAACCAGAGCTGATAGGGATTGCTCCCGTAGAGCCGCGCCTTGAGCTCGCGGTCGGCCACGATGCGGCCCTCCACGGTGTCCACCAGCAGCATCTTGCCGGGCTGCAGGCGTCCCTTGAGCTTCACGTCTTCCGGGACCACCGGCAAGACGCCGGTCTCGGACGCCATCACGATCAGGTCGTCATGGGTCACCAGGTAGCGCGCGGGGCGCAGGCCGTTGCGGTCGAGGGTAGCGCCAACCGAGCGGCCGTCGGTGAACACCATGGCCGCCGGGCCGTCCCAAGGCTCCATCAGCGAGGCGTGATACTCGTAGAACGCGCGCTTCTGCGGGTTCATGTGAGCGTTCCTGTCCCAGGCCTCTGGAATCAGCATGGCCATGGCGTGCGGGAGCGACCGCCCGGCCATCACCAGAAGCTCCAGCGCGTTATCGAAATTCGCGGAATCGCTGCCGCCGGGCTGGATGATGGGAAACAGCTTCTTGAGGTCGTCGCCGAATAGCGGCGAGTCGAGCACCGATTGCCGCGCATGCATCCAGTTGACGTTCCCGCGCAGGGTGTTGATCTCGCCGTTGTGGGCCACGTAGCGAAACGGGTGCGCGAGCTGCCAGGTGGGAAACGTGTTGGTGGAGAATCGCTGGTGCACCAGGCACAGCGCGCTCACCGCGTCCGGATCGCTCAGCTCGGGAAAGAAGCGGGCGATCTGCGGGGCCAGCAGCAGTCCTTTGTAGACCATGGTCCGGGCGGACATCGAAGGCACGTAGAAGAACTCTTTGCCCGGTATATCGGAAGCCGCCACCTCGGTTTCGGCGCGCTTGCGCACCAGGTAGAGCTTGCGCTCGATCTGGTCGCCGTCCATGCCGCGCCCGCGGCCAATGAAGATCTGCTCGATGTAAGGCTGCGAAGCGCGCGCCACCCGGCCGATAGCCGAGCCGTCGATAGGGGTATCGCGCCAGCCGAGTACCGTGAGGCCCTCTTCGAGCACGATGCGCTCCACAATGCCCTCGCACTTCAGGCGCGCGTGCGGCTCCACGGGCAGGAACGTCATCCCCACGCCGTACTCGCCGGCCGCCGGCAGAGCGAAACCCAGCCGGGCGGATTCCCGCAGGAAGAACTTGTGGGGAATCTGGATGAGCACGCCGGCGCCGTCTCCGGTTTGCGGGTCGCAGCCGCAGGCGCCGCGATGCGTGAGGTTCACCAGAACCTCAATCCCCTTGACGATAACGTCGTGAGACTTGCGGCCTTTGATATCGGCCACGAAGCCGATGCCGCAGGCATCGCGTTCCTGGCGGGGATCGTATAATCCCTGGGCCGCGGGGTAGCCGGTCATTACAGTATTGTCGCTCATGGCAGTTCGGGAACCCGCCGGCCCGGAGGGTAATCCGGCCGCGGACTCGGCAAATTGGCGGTGCGCCTTGGAGTTAGTGTAGCACCCCCAGAACTATTAGACAAGTGGAACTTGTGCTCTTGACAAAATTATATAATCTTATGGTATGATAGTCCCGTGAGCCTGTTCGAAGTACGCCTTTTCAGAGAGATAGCAGCTACCGGGAACATGACGAAGGGGGCCAAGCTGTGCCATGTGAGCCAGTCCGCGGCCAGCCAGCATGTCCAGGAGGCTGAACGGCGCCTCTCGGCGGTTCTTTTCGACCGTGGCAAGCGGCCCCTGGAGCTGACCCCCGCCGGCAAGCTCTACTACGAATACTGCCGCGACCTGCTGCGCCGCGAGGAGGAGTTCACTCGATCGCTCGAAGCCTTGAAGGGCGGCGTGGAAGGGACGGTGCGCGTGGCGTCCATCTATTCGATAGGCCTCAGCGAGATGAGCCGCCTGCGGGAGGAATTCGGGGCCCGGCATCCGGCCGCGGGCCTCCAGGTAGAGTACATGCGGCCGGAGAAGATCTATGAGGCGCTGCGCGCGGAGACGGCCGATCTGGGCCTGGTGAGCTACCCGGTGGCGAGCCGCGAAATCGCCGCCATCCCCTGGCGCGAGGAAGAGATGCAGGTTGCGGCGCCGCCATCGCATCCCCTGGCGCGCAAGTTGGAGCTCTCGCCGGCGGACCTCGATGGTCTCGATTTCATCGGCTTCGACGAGGGCCTCACCATCCGGCGCGAGGTGGACAGATTCTTGCGCGCGCAGGGCGTGACCGTCCGCCTGGCGATGTATTTCGACAATATCCAGATGATCAAGGAAGCCGTGGCGCTGGGCTCCGGCGTAAGCATCCTGCCCGCCCGCACCATGCTGGCGGAAATCGCGCAAGGCCGCCTGGTAGCCGTGCCGTTCCGCACGCCGGGCCTGCTCAGGCCGGTGGGCGTGCTGCACCGGCGGCGCCAGAAGTTCAACTCCGCGACCCAGGCGTTCCTGGAACTGCTGCTCGGGCCGGGCAAGCCCTACGAATCGGGCCAAGACAGATCCGGAGGACCGCGGCCGTCCGACAAAGTCGCCAATCGGGGGATTGGCGTTCTCAGGGGCCGCGCTACGATGGAAGCGTGAGGGCTTTTTTCCTGGCCCTGGCGGCCCTGGCGATGCCCCTGGCGGGCGCGGACTCGCTGGTCAATCAGGCTTACGATCATTTCTACAACCTGGAGTTCGACGAGGCCATTGCCCTGTTCCAGCGCGATCTGGCGCTCCATCCGGATTCGGCGGAGCTGCACAACCACCTGGCGCAGAGCATCGTATTCCGGGAGATGTACCGGGACGGGGCGCTCGAGAGCGAGCTGGTCTCGGGAAACAACTCCTTTCTGCGGCGGCCGCGCCTGAACCCTACTCCGGAAACCGAGAAGTGGTTCCTGGATGAGATTGCCACGGCCGTGCGTCTTTCCCAGGCGCGCCTGGCGGCCAATCCCAAGGACGCCGCCGCCCTGTACGCCGAGGGGATTGCCTACGGGCTGCGCTCGGATTACTACTGGGTGGTGAAGAAGGCCTGGCGCGATTCGCTCAAGGACGCCACGGCGGCGCGCCGGCTCCACAACCGCGTTTCCGAACTCCAGCCCGGGAATGTGGACGCCCGGCTGGTGCAGGGGCTGCACGACTACATTGTGGGCAGCCTTCCCTTGACGTTCCGCATGCTAGGCTTCCTGGTGGGGATCCGCGGCGACAAGGAGAAGGGGCTGCGCACGGTCGAGGACGTGATGCTGCACGGAACGGACAACCGGATCGACTCGCAGGTTATGCTGTGCGCTTTGTACCGCCGCGAGAACCAGCCGCGGAAGGCCATTCCCCTGGTTCAGGATCTGGTTCAGAAGTTCCCACGTAACTACTTGTTACGACTGGAGTTGGCAGAGATGTACAGCATGGCGGGGGACGGCGCGGCGGGGCTCGACGCCATGCGGGAAGTGGCGGCGCTGAAAGGGCGCAACGCGCCCGGCTACGACCGGCTGTCCTGGGAAAGGATCTACTACCAGGAAGGCACAATTCAGTTCTGGTACAGGGATCTGGGAGCGGCCCTGGAAAACCTGAAGAAAGCGGCGGCGGCGCCCGAACGCCTGGACCTGAATACGGGAGCGCTGGTATGGCTGCGGATGGGGCAGATCTACGACCTGACGAACCGCCGGGCACAAGCCTTGGACGCCTACAAACGGTCCATCGCGTTCGCGCCCGACGCGGAAGCGGCGCAGGAGTCGAGGAAATACCTCGGCGCGCCTTACCACCGGACGTAAAGCGCCGGCGGGCGGTTACTCCACGGTCACCTTAACGGGCTGTTCGATGAGCTTGGGCTCCTTACCCGAGGTGAGCACCTCCAGCGCCAACCGGCCCGTGGCCTTGGCGGGTATTTTGAATTTAATCGCTTTTTCGCTCTGCTCGGTGACTTCGCACTGGATATCGCTCTTGCCGTCGGTCAGATAGACCTTCACCACCACTTCCTTTTGCAGGTTTTCGCCGGCGACGGCGAGCACATCCCCGACTTTGCCGTTCCCGGGCTCCACGGAGATCATGTGCGGCGACGGCGTTGAATCCGGCGGCGGCTGTTGGGCGTAGGCCGCAAAGCATCCGGCTACGAGGAGAAACAACGTTAAAGATGTTTTCATCTGGAATCCGACCTTCGACTCAATGCTATGTCCATTAGTTCACGAATTCAAGGGGCTCGTGAGAACGTCCGCCGGCCGACGGACCGGGCGTTGGCATCCCTGGAAACTCTCCCCGTCGGCGCTGCCGGACAGGCGCAAGCGCCTATCGACCCGAGCCAACCGCGGGCCAGGCGCCGATTAGGAGATTGGCGTTTCCATGCATTGACGCCACCGCGGCGCCGGAGTAGTCTAGGAATTGAGACGGGGTGGAGTGTGATGACTCGCTACAAGCCGGCGGCGCACTACTTGTGGTTTGGCATCGTGGCAGTCGCGCTGGGCAGCGTTTCGGGATGGCTGGGCTGGCACTGGCGCGCGCCGTTGTGTTACCTGGCGAGCGGGCTGTTTCTTCTCACCGCGGCGGCGCTGCTGGCGCTGGCCGCGCGGCCGCTCGTCGAAGTCGCGGATGGGCATATGGCGATCGGCAAGCGCGTGATTCCCTGGATGGACATAAGGCGTCTGGACCGAACCGGATGGATGTCGCCGCTGGTCGCGCGGATCACCCTGTTCGACGATAGCCGCGTGATGCTGCTTTATCCCGGGGACTTGGCGTCGTGCAGCGGCTTGCTGCGCGAGCTGCGGCGCCACTCGCGCGACGCGCTGATCGACGGCGTGCCCTACCGGCAGTACTGGGGCGAGGTGCTGCCGCAGGGCGACCGGAAACAGGCGCCGGCGCCGCGTCACCGCATTCTTCGCCCGGAGGACGAGGCCGAGGTGGAACGCCTGTACCAGCGCCTCAAGACGGTCGGCAACCTCGATCAAAAGAATTCCGCGGACGAGAAATAGTCCGTGGAGCCCCGGCGCCGGTCGAAAACCAGGATATTCGTATTGGGGTTGGCCGTCCTGCTGGCGGCGGGCGCGCTGGCGCGCTCGTGGTGGCTGCCCGCGCTGGGGTACGCGCTGGTCCGCGCCGATGGCCCCGCCAAGGCGGATCTGGTGGTGGTGCTGGCCGGGGATCCCTACGGTCACCGTGTACTCAAGGGCGGCGATCTGGTGCGCCAGGGCTACGCGCCCGCGGCGCTGGTGAGCGGGCCATTCGGCTTCTACGGAGCCTATGAATCGGACCTGGCGATTCCCTTCGCCGTGCGCCACGGATATCCAAGGGAGTATTTCATTCCGTTCCCCAACCAGGCGCTCTCCACCCGGGACGAAGCGGGGTTGGTGCTGGCCGAGCTGCGGCGGCGCAATGTGCGCAGCTTCCTGCTGGTCACGAGCGACTATCATACCGCGCGCGCGGCGCGCACCTTCCGCGCGGCGTTGCGGGCGGAGGGCGGCGGACCGGCCATGCGCGTAGTGTCCGCCATGGACGAGTTCTTCCGTCCCGATTCCTGGTGGCGGTCGCGCCAGGCGCAAAAACTCTTCTTCTCAGAGTGGTCCAAAACCGTTGCCTCGGCCTTCGGGATATAAGCCATGCGGGCGGGGCTGGCAGTGCGGCTGGCGGACCGCATTCTCGCGGTAGGCGTCGACGCTGGCAACGGTAGAAGCGAAACTTGCGCCGTTCTATTCGCCGGCGATCTCCAGGACCTTTTCCTCCAACCGCGCCGACAGAAAGAACCGGGCTCGAATACGCAATGCCTCAACCTCGGGCTTTACGGACTGGATCTTGCCAACCTTCTTTGCCCGCAGCAGCACTCCAAGGACGCCCGTGATCCGCAGACCGACGCGTTCGGCGGCGCTGCGCGCGTCTCTCTCGTCCAGCAAGATCAGATCCGCAGACAGTTCCAACGCCAGCGCGATGGCCTCGGCCTCACCGGGATCGAGAGCCGTTGCCAGCAGTCGTGCGATTTTGTCCTCCCGGAGCGACTGCCGTTTGATCCAACCGTGCGGCAAAGCCTGTTGGATTTCTTTCAACGCTGCTGGGTGAGAGAGGCGATCGAGTTCAGACTGGACAGCGTCGGGAATCCAAATCTCGCGGAATTGACTTCGCAGAAGGTCAAGCCGGCCAATAATAGCAAGGTTCGATATCGGCGACGTATTACTCGCTACCAGCATAGGAGGCGTCTTGCGCCAACTCCGCGTCGCCGTAGTGGCGTGCAATCCCTCGCTCTCCCACCGTCTCGCCGAAGATCATTTTGCTGGTCTCCGCGAGTTCGGCGGCTTTGCCGAGCGAAAGCGCTCCCTGAGCATAAAGCGCGATAGCGAGTTCGATCCGGAGCCGCTGCGCAATCTCCCCCTCGGGCATGCGAAGGCCCTGGAGCACCGAGTCCGGGATATTCAAGGTCATCCCCATGCCCCCACAATACCGCGCTTGGGCGGCCGAAAGCCATAGGCGGCGCGTGGCGCCGGGCGTTCGTCTGTTATCCTGATACGTCGCGCGCCAAATGAAGCTCCATCGATACTTCTGGCCGGCCGTGGCGTGTGTGATCGCCATTGCGGGAATCCTCGAAGTGAGCTCCGCCCTCGGGGAAACGCAGACCTGGGACGAGGGAATCCATATCGCCGCCGGGTACGCGTACCTGACGCGCGGCGATTATCGTTGGAACGACGAGCATCCGCCGCTGGTGAAACTGATGAGCGCCCTGCCGTTGAAGAGGCTCGGGCTGGCGCTGCCGGTGGAGAGCGACGCCTGGCGGAAAAGGAACGAGATTCGTCTGGGGACCGAGCTTCTTTTCCATAGCCGCGTTGCCGCCGACCGCATTCTGTTCGCCGCCCGAAGCATGACCATGGCGCTGAGCCTGCTGTTCCTGGCCGCCGTGGCCTGGTGGACCCGGCGCCGCTTCGGGCCGGCCGCGGCCCTGCTGGCGGTGGCCCTTTGCGCATTCGACCCCAACCTCATCGCGCACGGCCGCTACGTCACCACCGACCTGCCCGTAACGGCGTTCTTCTTCTTCACCTGCGTCTTGTGGGTGGAATACCTCGAAAACGGCCGCCCGCGCAACCTGGCCGTCGCCGCGGCCGCCTTCGCGCTGGCCATGGTGACCAAGTTCTCGGCCGTTTTGCTGATTCCCATCCTCGCGGCGCTTTATGGCTTCCGCTGGGCGCAGCGGCCCAGGGAGTTCACCATTCGCCGCGCGGGTATCGCCGCCGCGGCGCTCTTGGGAGCCCTGTTCATTGCGGTCAACGTCGTGTACTGGCCGGAAACCGTTCGCTGCCTCACCACCCACGTCGAGCGCCTGAACCAGGTGGCCGACAAGGGCACTTTCACCGGGAGGATGCTCTATCGCGCCGGCAAATGGTTTCACTTGCCGGCGCACGAGTATTTCAAGGGTCTGAAGGACGTGGCCACCCACAACGCCTCCGGCCACAACAGCTATCTGCTCGGCCGGCGCAGCGATAAGGGCTGGTGGTATTACTTCCCGGTGGTCTTCGGCGTCAAGAGTACCATCGCCGCGCTGGCGGCCGCGGCCCTTCTGTTGGGCGCGGGCGTCTGGCGAATCCTGAAGCGCGCCCGGCCTTCGGACGCGTCCTGGCGCAGCCGTTTGCAGGCCATCCCTCCCGTATGGGCCGCCCTCCTGTTTCCGCCTCTGTTCTATTTCGTTTTCAGCATGACCAGCGCGATCAACATCGGCATGCGCCACATCCTGCTCGTCTATCCCTTTCTGTACGTGGCCTGCGCGGCGCTGTTGGGGCGGCTCGCGACGCGCCGCGCGGCGCGCTACGCCATGCTGGCGCTGGGCGCGTTGCAGATCGCCGAGTGCGCCTCCATCGCGCCGGATTACCTGGCTTTCTTCAATGCCCTCTCGGGAGGCCCCGCAAGAGGCCCGGACTACCTGGTGGATTCCAATATCGACTGGGGGCAGGACGTCAAGAAGCTGGTCAAATGGCTGGACGCGCACGGCACGCGCAAGGCCCACGTCTTTTATTTCGGAACCGCCGAACTGGCCTACTACGGCGTTGACGACCAGGGCATCCCGGACCCGCTCGACCGCCAATCCTGGGACCGGATCGACGGCTGGCTGGTGGCCAACGTGACGCCGCTCGAGGGCGTCTACGTCGCGCTCGACGCTCTCGCGCCCGTCCGGCTCAAGGACCCGGTGGCCCGCATCGGCTGGTCTATGTACGTCTACGATCTCCGCAAGCCGAAGCCCGCCGCGCGCTAGCGCGCCACGCGTTATACTCTGGGCAGCCGGGAGCCCAGGCATGGGATTCCCGCGGATGAGGAGACGAACAGCTCATGCGATGGTCTTACCTGATACTTGCCGTGGCGATCGCGGCGTTGGCGTTCAGCGGCTTGGCCCAGCAGGCCCCCACCGCCGGGCCCTACAAGGTACTGAAGACGGCCAAGGTCGGCGGCGACGGCGGCTTTGACTATGTCTATGCGGATAGCGTGGGACGCCGGCTGTACATCCCGCGTACCGGCCCGAACCCCAGGATCGCGGTCTTCGATCTGGACACGCTCGCAAAGGTGGGCGAAATCCCCAATGCCAGCGCGCACGGAGCGGCTGTGGACCCCAAGTCGGGACACGGTTTCGCCACCAGCAGACCGATAGTCATGTGGGACGCCAAGACGCTGGCCACCATCAAGACCATCGATGTGCAGGGCGGTCCGGATGGCATCCTGTTCGACCCGTTCAACGACCGGGTCTACAGTCTCAGCCACGGCGCTCCCAACGCTACTGCGATCAATACCGCGGATGGCTCGGTGGTGGGAACCATCGACCTGGGCGGAGCGCCCGAGCAGGCCGTCACCGATGGCAAGGGTCATTTGTACATCGATATCGAAGATAAGGACAACGTCGCCGTGGTGGACGCCAGTGCGATGAAGGTGACGGCCCACTACGACCTGGCCGGCAAGGGCGGCGGACCCGCCGGACTGGGATTCGATGCCAAGAATGGCATCCTGTTCGCCGCCTGTCACAACCCGCAGACCATGGTGGTTCTCAGCGCCGCCGATGGCAAGATCCTGGCCACTCTGCCGATCGGCAACGGCGTGGATGGGGCTGTGTTCAATCCCAATACCATGGAGGCTTTCAGCTCACAGGGCGATGGCACGCTGACCGTGGTCAAGGAAAACAGCCCTACCAGCTTCGTGGTGGAACAGACCGTCCAGACCATGCGCGGGGCCAAGACGCTGACCCTCGACAGCAAGACGGACCATATCCTGCTGATCGCCGCCGAGTACGCCGCGCCCACAACGCCGCCCCCTGCCGACGCGCCGGGCGGTGGCCGTGGCCGCGGAGGCCGCGGTGGCCGAGGCCAGTTGGTTCCGGATTCCTTCACGATTCTGGTAGTTGGGAAGTAGGGCTCGGGTGGGGCAGGCGCTTTCGCTTGCCCCTTGCCAGCCCTGGTTCGCTGCGGGAATCTGCGTCAGTTCCCCACCCGGGAGCGCCCGCCTGCGCGACTACACCCACTGGCCGCGCCTGCCTGTGGACTTTCACCTCTTGTTTTCTGCTGTTTATGCGCATGCGCACGCTGGCGCCGCAATTGCACCCCTCATGGCATATGGCATACGTAATTACGGACACCTGTACCAAAGACGAACTGTGCGTTCAGGCCTGCCCGGTCGATTGCATCCACCCGAAGCAGGACGAAGCTGGTTTTGCGGAAGCTCCGCAGCTCTACGTGAATCCCAACGACTGCATCGATTGCGGCGCATGCGTGCCGGTGTGCCCCACCAACTCGATGTTCCCGCTGGAAGAGGTTCCGGCGGAACAGGCTCACTTCGCGGAGATCAACGCCGCGCACTTCAACTAACCCGGCCCGGAAGCCGGTTTACCGCCGGGAACTGGCGGACCGTTTCGTGGCTGCGATGCCGGGAACGTACCGTGTGTTCCCGGTTTTTCGTCTGGCCCCAGTTTCGCCCAAGCAGCCTCCGACTTGCCATCCGCCGGTAGAATGAATCATGAAGAAACTGGCGGTTGGCCTTCTTTCATTCACGGCCCTACTTCGCTCCGAAATTCACCCCATGACCCTGCGGCAGGCGGTGGAGACGGCGCTCCAGCAGAACCCCGACATCGCCCTGGCGCGGCTGGACGAGGAGAAGGCGCGGCAGGCGGTGCGCATCGCCCGGGATCCTTTTCTCCCCCGGCTCGCGGTGGGCAGCGGCCTGGCATACAGCGACGGCTTCCCCATGAGCATCGAGGGGTCGGCCCCCAGCGTGATACAGGGGCAGGCGGTGGCGTACCTGTTCAACCGGCCACAGAGTTACGTGGTGTCGCAGGCCAGGGAGAACGAGCGAGGGGCCTCGATTTCCACGGCCGGCAAACGCGAGGAGGTGGCCTACCGCACCGCGTCCCTGTATCTCGATGCGGAACGCGCGGCGCGCGTGGGAGCGCTGGCCGGCAAGGACGCCGCCAGTCTGCAGACGGTGCTCGAGACCGTACGGGCGCAGGTGCAGGAAGGGCGCGCGCTGCCGCTGGCCGAAAAGCAGGCGGCGTACAATGTGGCGCGCGTACGCGCGCTGGCCGCGTCGCTCGAAGACGAGCAGGCCTCGTCGGAAACGGCGCTGGCCCTGGCGCTGGGCTTCTCGGCGGAGGACCGCGTGCGCCCCGTGGAGGAGCAGCGGACCGCGCCGGCGCTGCCGGAATCGGAGCAGGCCGCCGTCGCCGCCGCCCAGAAATCCAGCAACGACCTGCGAAGGCTGGAATCCCAAATCGCCGCCAAGCAGCTCGAGATCCGCGGAGCCCAGTCGGACCGGCTGCCGCGAGCCGACCTGGTCGCGCAGTACGGCATGCTGGCGCGCTTCAACAACTACGCCGAGTTCTTCCAGAAGTTCCAGCGCAACAACGTGCAGGTCGGCGTCGCCTTGCAGTTGCCCGTGCTTCTGGGGCCGGGCGTGAGCGCGCGGGTGGCCCAGGCGGCCGCGGATATCGCCCGCTTCAAGATCGAGTACGCCAACGCGCGCAACAAGATCGCGAGCGACTTGCAGGCTGCATTTCGGGAAGTGAAGAAGGCCGAGACCGCGGCCGAGGTGGCGCGCCTCGACCTGGAGGTGGCGCGCGAACAACTTTCCGTGAACCTGGCGCAGATGCAGGAGGGGCGCGTTCTGCTGCGCCAGGTGGAAGAGAGCCGGGTCGTCGAGAACGATAAGTGGATCGCCTTCTACGACGCGCAATACAACATCGAGAGGGCGCGCTGGAACGTGCTGCGGCTCACGGGGGGGTTGGCGGGCGCGATTCAGGACATGAAATAGCGTCGGTCACTGTCCCCTTTCCCGAACCACTACCCGGCTGCCCGGCGCCAGGCGCAACTGGCCCTCCGTTACCACCGTCTCGCCGGGTTCGAGCCCCTGCTCCACAACCATATCCCGATCCACTCGCGCGCCCGTGGTGACCGGGCGGGATTCCACCGTGCGGTCCGGTTTCACAACGTACACGAAAGATCCGTTCTGGCCGGTCTGTACAGCCTCGTTCGGCGCCACGATGGCGTTGCTCTGGGTGGTCAGCCTCAACGTCACGCGGACGAACTCTCCCGGCCACAACCGGCGATCTGTGTTGGGGAACGTGGCCTTCAGCTTGATGGTTCCGGTAGTCATGTCCACGGCGTTATCCACAAACGTCAGCACTCCGGTCTCCGCGCTCTCCGGATCGTCCTGCGGCTGCGCCCGAACCGGGAGTTTGCCCTCCGCCATGTACCGTTTGATGGCCGGCAACTGCGCCTCCGGCACGGAAAAAGTCACGTAGATGGGCTCTACCTGGTTAATGCTCATCAGGTCCACGGTATTGGCCGTGACCACGTTGCCCAGCTTGACGTTGATCGCCCCCGTACGCCCGTCTATGGGGGAGCGGATGCTGGTGTAATCAAGCTGGATTCGGGCCGTTTCAATGGCCGCCTGACTGGCTCCGATGGCCGCCTCGGCGCTCTTGATGGCCGCATTGTCGGCCGCCACCGCCTGGGTCTGCGCGTCGGCGGTGGCGCGGAGTTGTTCGTCCTGGTCCTTGGATATGATGCCGCTCTGGAACAACTCGGAGTAGCGCGCCGCCTGGGCCTCGGCATAACGCGCCTGGGCAACGTCGCGCGCCAGGTTGGCCTTGGCTTGGCCCAGCGAGGCCTGGTCCCGGGCATTATTGGCCACCGCCTGATTTACGGCGGCTTCGAAGGGGCGCGGGTCGATGGTGAACAACTGGTCGCCCTTCTTGACGTAATCGCCTTCGTGAAAATGCACGTTGGTCAACAGCCCGCCCACCTGCGCCTTCACGGCGATGGTGGCGTAGGCTTCCACGTTCCCGATTACCTGGACTTCCACCGGGACGTTCTTCCGCGCCACCACGGCCACCTGGACCGGAACGTCGCCTGCCCCGCCCTTCCGCCCGCCGCGGCCACCGCCGGCGGAACTCGCGCCAGGGGCCGAGCACCCGCCCAAAGACAGGGCTGCCAAGGCTACCAACCACAGATTCCAGCAGGGCATAAATCCTTTGTTCTCAATCACGAGACAAACATGATAGCTAATGTCGCCGCCGCTTGGCGGCGCTGGCTCCAAAGAGGCGCGGAGTCCGGAATTCCTTACGGTTTGGGCTGCGGGGGAGGCAGATCGCGCGCCTCTACCGGATCGGAAAAACCCACCCGCCTGTGGGCCCCGTCACAGAATGGTTTGTCCGCCGACTGGCCGCACCGGCACAGCTTGATCACCGTACGGCCGGCCAAGCCGAATGGCTTGCCCGTGGGGTCGAGAATCTCGAATTCGCCCTCGACGCGAATGGAGCCGTTGTTATTTACGGTGATCCTGGCTGGCATAACACCGGATGGTAGCACGGCGGGCGCTCCGGCTTGCCTACCTGGCAGGGGCAGCGCCCGCCCTACGCGCGCTACTTCTTGTTGGCGGGCGGCGGGGTCTGCGTTTTGTCGTCCACCACGCCTCCGTACTTGATGGTGGAGCGGCCTATGAATTGTTTGTAATCCTGGTATCTCACGGTCATCCGGATGTGCACGTTCTGACCGTCCTTGAAGTGCAGCGTGTCATCGGCGTGGGTATAGGTCGGAAACCAATACTTGCCGTCGACTTGCTCGCGGTAGGTCTCGAACTTGGGGAACTGGTTGTCCGAGCTCTTCTTGATGGTGCCCACGCCCTTGCCGTACGTCTTGACAATTTGCAGGTCGCGGTCGTCCACCCAGATCTCGCCCTCGAAATACCGCTTGCCCAGTACCAGCTTCTTGGGCTTCACGGAGAAGGTATAGCAGCCAATCTCGTCCACTTTCTCGCGGCCAAGGTAGTCTACCTGGTAGTCCGGGATATCGGAGGTGGTGAGCACGAACGGCTGCACGTCGCGCAGGTCCTGCTGGTCCTCGGGGGTCAGTAAGATCTGATGCAGGGTCGAGACGGGGGCCCACATCACCTTCTCCCCGCGCTTGCCTTCCGGCGAGAAGATAATATCGTCCCTTTCGGTCCACATCTCGCCGGTGGGATTTCCCCCGGGATCGAGGACCTCCAACTTCACCGTCTGGGTATAGGTGTAGTTGTTGCGCGCCTCGCGGAACTCGGCCTCCTTGGCGGCGAACTTCGTGATAATCTCCGCCGGGTTGACATTGTCGGCCTTGGGGTCGGCGGCCCAAACCGGCAGGCAGATGGCCGCCATAGCGGCGGAGAGGAGAATTGCGCGCATGGGTCCCTCGATGATGTGAGACGATCTCATCGGCTCAGTAGTTTCCCGGCGATCCTCACCAGTCGGATGCTGCTCGAACCCTCGTGGATTCGCCCGATCCTGGCGCCGGGGCCTGTAGGCAAGCTTACTCCACTGCCGCCAGTTCGCGCCACTCCCGCCCTTGGGCGGCCGCCACGCCGCGCTGCGCAACGTAACCGTTGCAGGTGTTGACTCCCTCTCCCTGGGAACGCCGATGATTATGACCGCCCTCCGGCCCTAGATTAACACCACACGCATGTGGGTAGCGGACAGAGAAAATGGGTCGCGGGAAACGCCGAGTCAGAGCCTAAAATGGACTCTTCATGCCCGTCCCTCTGATCGATCTGCGGAACGTCACCGTGCGCCGCGGCGAGCGCGTGGCGCTCGATGAAGTCACGCTCTCCATCGCGCAGGGGGAGCACGTGGCCATCCTGGGGCCCAATGGTTCCGGCAAATCGACGCTCATCAAGCTGATCTCGAGGGAACTCTATCCGCTGGTCAAGCCGGAGCCCTGGTGGCTGCGCATCCTCGGCCGCGACCGGTGGAACCTGTTCGATCTCCGCCACCGCCTGGGGATTGTCTCCAACGATTGGATGGCGATGTGCACGCGCGCCTGCTCGGGCTTCGAGATCGTGCTCTCCGGGTTCTTCGGCAGCGTGGGAATCTGGCCCAACCACGCCGTCCAGCCGGAAATGGAGCGCAAGGCGCGGGAGGTGATGGAACTGCTCGAAATCTCGCATCTGGCCGGACGCCCGACGGACGAAATGTCCTCCGGCGAGGCGCGCCGGATTCTCATCGGCCGTGCGCTGGTGCACGGTCCCCAGGCTTTGATCCTCGACGAACCCACGTCCAGCCTGGATTTGCGCGCCACCCACGAACTGCGCGAGACGCTGCGCAAGCTGGCCCGCGGCGGAATCGGCATCATCATGGTCACCCACCACCTGCCGGACATCATCCCCGAAATGCGGCGGGTGGTGACGATCCGCGCCGGCCGGGTTCATGGCGACGGGCCCAAGAGCCGGGTCCTCAACGAATCGGCGCTGGGCAGCCTGTTCGGGGCGCCCGTGGAATTGCTCGAGCGCGGCGGATATTTCCACGTGCTGTAAGGCAGCCGCGCGGCGGGGCTAATTACGGTAAACTAGGACTATTCTAGGCAGACCAATTTGAATCGGTTAGTCTTTTTCGCCATACTGGCGATCGCTATTTCGGCCAGCGCGGCGCCAGCGGAACTGGGGCAGCTCGATGCCAGCCCCACTCTGTTCACGGTCATGGCCGCGATTAGCGTGGCCGGGTACTCGGCCGATCTGGGCTCTCCGAATAACCACCCGCTGCGCGACCAGGTGCGCTCGGAGCTTCTGCGCCGCCACCTGCCGTGCGAGCAGGCGCTGAAAGATTTCTTCGAAGCCCACCACAAGCGCGGCGCGGGCGCCGATACCGCCGAGCTGGCGCAGTACGTCTCCTTCGCGCTCAGCGTGAAAGGGCCGCCCGATTTCGCCTTCGCGGAGCGCGACGTCGAAATTCCGCCCGATGCGGCTGCGCTCAGGGGTTTTAGCGCCCTGCTCGCCAGGTTCTACAAGGAAGCCAACATAGCGGAGTTGTGGCAGCGCTCGCAGCCGGCTGTCGACCAGTACATCGTGCGCTACCACGAGCCGGTCTCGCGGGCCGTGCTTCAGGTGAACGCCTATTTGCGGCAGTTGACTAACGGCTTCCGCGCGTCCCGCTTCCAGGTCTTCATCGAGCTGCTGGCCGCTCCCAATCAGATTCAGACACGCAGTTACGGGACCAACTACTTCATCGTGGTGACGCCTTCCCCGGAGCCGCGGACCTTCGACATCCGCCACGCCTACCTGCATTACCTGCTCGATCCGCTTTCCACGCGGGAGAAGGATGTGCTGGAACGTAAGCGGCCCATTGCCGATCACGCGCTGCGGGCGCAGGCGCTGGACCAGGTTTTCAAGGACGACTTTCTGCTGCTGACCACCGAGTCGCTGATCAAGGCGGTAGAAGCGCGCCTGGACCACAAGCCCGAGGGCGTCCAGCAGGCCTTCCACCAGGGCTACATCCTGACGCCCTTTTTCGCCGAACAGTTGCCGGCGTTCGAGAAGGACGGCCAGGGGATGAACCTTTACTATCCCGACATGGTGAAGGCCATCGACCTATACAAGGAAGACAAACGCCTGACCGATCTGGAGTTCGACAAGGAACCCCCCAAGCCCGCATTGGTACCCGTACCGGCGCCCGCGGCTCCGCCTCCGCTGGCCGGCGCGGCCAAGACCCTGGACAACGCCGAGCAGCTCTACCTGGCGCGCGCCCAGGACAAGGACAACGTCGAGAAGGCCAAGAAGCTGTATCTGGACGCCCTGTTGCAGACCGGCGATCCGCCCATGCAAGCCACGGCGTACTACGGGCTGGCGCGGATCGCGCTGCTGCAAAACGATCCCGATGCGGCCGAGCAGCTATTCCACAAGGCCCTCGACTCGCAGCCGGAGCCGCAGGTGAAGGCCTGGGTGCTGGTATATCTCGGAAGGTTATCTTTGGCCGCCGCGGATGGCGACCAGGCGACCGTCTATTTTCAGCAGGCCCTCAAGGTGGATGGGGCCTCGGATATGGCGCGCAAGGCCGCCACGGAAGGACTGCAGAACGGTTCCAAGAAGTGAGCGCAACATCGAAGGAGTTCATAGGAATGAAAAGCGTAATTCTCACCGGTATCCTGGCCATGGCCGCCGGTGTCGCATGCCTGGCGGGGCAAGCCCCGGCCGCAAAGGCCCCGGCCGGGCCGCAGGCTAAGTCGCCAGCGGAGTTGAAAGCCGTTCAGGCGATGCTTGGGGCGCAGGACCCCGACTCCATGATCAAGACGGCCGACGATCTGCTCACCAAATTCGCCGACACCCAGTTCAAAGACGCCGCCCTGGCGATGGAGGCCGAGGGGTACCGTAGCAAGACCCCTCCCGACCTCGACAAGGCGCAGGTTTACGCGGATCAGGCGCTGGCGGTGAACCCGGCTAACATCCAGGCCAATATGCTCATGGGCGAGATCCTCGTCCAGACCACGGGGACCTTCGCGTTGGATAAGACCGAAAAGCTCGCCAAGGCGGAGAAGTGTCTCACCGCGGCCCTGGACGCGCTGAAGACTACCGCGAAGCCCAGACAGCAGATGACCGACGGGGACTGGGACCAGTTCAAGAAGGATACCTCCGCGACTATTCACAACGATCTCGGGATGGTGGCGAGCGTGCGCCGGAACTGGGATGCGGCCGCCACCGAGTTTAAGGCCGCCATCGCCGACAGCGACCAGCCGGCCTTCGAGGCGCGCCTGGCCGCAACCTACCGACAGGCGGGCAAGAACGCCGAAGCTATCGCGATTTGCGACAAAATACTCGCCGACCCGATGGGGGGGCTTCCGCCATCCGCAGCCGCGCAGATCAAGAGCTACGTCACCAATCTGAAGGCGTCGGCCGTAAAGGCGAGCGCGGCGGCGGCAACGCCCGCGCCAGCGCCCGCGCCCGCGCCGCAGAAGTAGACCCCGGCCCGACATGCGCGCGGAGCCGGCATCCCTGGAGTCGCGCATCGGCCATCGGTTTTCCGATCCGGTGCTGCTGCGCCGCGCGCTCACTCACAGTTCGCTGGCCAATGAAATCCGCGCCGTTCCCGGGTCGGCCCCCACGTCGAGCGACAACGAGCAACTGGAATTCCTGGGCGATTCGGTGCTCGGGTTTCTGGTGGCCGAGGCTTTGGTGCGCCGCTATCCCTCGTTCCGCGAGGGCGAGCTCTCGCGTCTCAAAGCCCACCTGGTGAGCGCGGCCCACCTGCACGGCGTGGCGCGCCGCCTGGACCTGGGGTCTTACCTGGAATTGGGGCGCAGCGAGGAAATGAGCGGCGGCCGCGCCAAGAGAACCCTGCTGGTGGACGCGCTCGAAGCGGTGATTGCCGCCATTTGCCTGGACGGCGGCATCGATCGGGTGCGGAGCTTCGTGACGACGCACGTGCTGGACGCTCCGTTTTCCGGCGATGAAGACGACGGCGCGGATGTCCAGCCGGCCATCACCAACTTCAAGAGCGCCCTCCAGGAACTGGCCCAATCGCGCAAACTGCCTCAGCCGCGCTACGCCATCGTGAGGGAGAAGGGTCCGGAGCACTCCAAGACATTCACCGTGGAGGTGCGGGCCGGCCGGGAATGGACCGGCCAGGCCGAGGGCCGTACGAAAAAAGTGGCTGCGCAGCGAGCCGCGCGAGCCGTGTACGAGCGGCTGCTGCGGGAGACCGGCGCGACCCAACCGGAGAATCCCCCGGTTTCGGACCGACCGCTATAGCGGCCGGGCCTATTTCGCGCGATATAATCCTCCCATGCCCCAAACCCGCCGCTCCGTCTGCGCCCTGGACTGCCCGGATACCTGCGCGCTGGTGGTGAGGGTGGAAAACGGGCGTGGCGTGAACTTGCGCGGCGACCCGGCCCACCCCGTGACGCGCGGGTTCCTGTGCGGCAAGGTGGCGCAGTACCTGGAGCGCGAATATTCGCCGGCGCGGCTGCTCTATCCGGCCCGACGCGCGGGCGCCAAGGGTGAAGGCCGGTTCGAGCGCATCTCATGGGATGAGGCGCTCGATACCATCGCCGCGCGCTTAAAGGCGGTGGCCGATGAGTTTGGGCCCGAGGCCATCCTGCCTTACAGCTATGCCGGAACCATGGGGCTGCTCAACGGCAGCGGCATGGACCGCCGGTTCTTTCACCGGCTGGGCGCTTCGCGGCTCGACCGCACTATCTGCTCGACGGCCGGCATGGCGGGGCTCACCCAGGCGCTGGGCGTGCGCTACGCTCCCGAGCCGGAGCAGTTCCGCCACGCGCGGCTGATCCTGGCCTGGGGCGCGAACATCCTGGGCACGAATGTGCACCTGTGGCCCTTCATTGTGGAAGCGCGGCGGCAGGGGGCCAAGTTCTACGTCATCGATCCGCGCCGCAACCGAACCACGGCGGCGGCCGACCGGCATTACGCCATCAACCCGGGCAGCGACACGGCCCTGGCGCTGGCCATGATGCACGTCATCGTCGGCGAGAACCTGTACGATGCGGATTACGTGGCCCGTCATACCGAAGGGTTCGATGGCCTGCGCCAGCGCGTACGCCAATGGACGCCGCAGCGGGCCGCCGGGCTGACCGGGATGGAAGCGGAGAAAATCGCCTCGCTGGCGCGCGAATACGCCACCACGCGGCCGGCCATGATCCGCCTGAACTACGGAATCCAGCGCAGCGAGCGCGGCGCCATGGCGGTGCGCGCGGCAGCCCTGCTGCCGGCGCTCACAGGCGCGTGGAAGGACGTGGGCGGCGGGCTCCAGCTTTCCACTTCGCAGGCTTTCCAACTGAACCGCGCCGGCCTGGAGCGCGAGGATCTGCAACGGAAAGCGCTGGGGCGAGAGGCGCGGCTGGTCAACATGTCCCAGTTGGGGGCCGCGCTCAACACACTGGACGGCCCGCGGGTGATGGCGCTGGTGGTGTACAACTCCAACCCGGCGGCCATTGCGCCCAACCAGAACGCCGTGATCCGGGGATTCCGGCGGGACGACCTGTTCACCGTGACGCTCGAGCAGTTTCAGAACGACACCGCGGATTACGCCGATATCCTGCTGCCCGCCACCACCTTTCTGGAGCACACCGACCTCTACCTGGCGTATGGGCATTACTATTTGCAGCTTGCCAGGCCGGCGCTGGCGGCGCCGGGCGAGGCGAAATCTAACGTGGAGGTTTTCCGGCTGCTGGCCGAGCGCATGGGCTTCGACGACCCCTGCCTGCGGGAGACGGAGGACGATATGATGCGCACGCTGCTCGATTCGCCGCACCCGTTCCTGGCGGGCATCACGCTGGAAGAGCTGGAGCGCGAGCGGTCCGTGCGGCTGCGGCTGCCCGAGCCCTTCCTGCCCTTCGCCGAGGGCGGATTCGGAACGTCCGACGGCAAGTGCCACTTCGACGCCGAGTCGCTCGATTACACGCCGCCCGTGGAATCCAGGCTGGGTGACGCGGATCTGCGCGCGAAGTACCCGCTGGAGCTGATCTCGCCCAAGAACGACGACAGCATGAACTCCACCTTCGGCCTGCGCGATGCGGTGGATTCACAGACCGCCGTGGTGCAGCTTAACGCCGCCGACGCCGCGCCGCGCGGCGTGCGCACGGGCGACCGGGTGCGCGTTTTCAATGCGCGCGGGGAGTGCGTTCTGACGGCGAAAGTGGACGATGCGACGCGTCCGGGAGTGGCCTGCGCCCCCGCGGTGCGATGGCCCAGGCGTTCGCCGAACGGACGCAACGCAAACGCCTTGACCTCCGAGCGCCTGACCGACGCCGGCGGCGGACCGACGTTCTATAGTTGCCTGGTGCAGGTGGAGAGGGATGGGGAGTGAGCGCGCTTGCGCGGGGCGGGTTTTGACTCTTAGGGCCTGTCGGGAAACAGCCGTTTCGACCGCCGGCAACCGCTCCCTGACGGTCGCGGCTGGCGAGCCGCGACCGTGAGGGAGCGGTTGCAATTCGCGGGGACCGTCAACGTCGCCCGGCCAGCCGCGCGTTTGGCGAGCCGCGACCGTGAGAGAGCGGTTTGTTAGGGAGCGGTTTGAGCCGGACGCGCACGCCTGGCATGTTAAGATTGCCGGTACGCCATGAACTCCGCACTCGTCCGGCGTGTGACGCGGCGGCTTCGCATGCCGGTTCTGCTGGCTGCCGTGATGATCGGGTTCTTCTGGAAGCTGACGCTCACTCGGCAGTTCGATTGGACATCGGGACCCGATATCACCGGGCAAGTTCTGCCCTGGCTTCAGGTCCAGGCGCGCGAGTGGCACGCCGGCCATTTCCCGCTTTGGGACCCTTACCTCTGGGCGGGGCAGCCGCTGCTCGGCCAGGTGCAGCCGGGAGCGGCCTACCCGCTGAACTGGCTGCTCTGCCTGCTGCCCCTGAACGACGGCCATTTGAGCCCGACGGCCCTCAACTGGTACTTCGTCTTCATCCACATCATGGGGGCTTGGTTCTGCTATCTGCTGTGCCGCGATTTGGGCCGTTCCCGCGGCGGGTCCGTGGCCGCCGGACTGATCTTCAGCCTTTCGGGATTCATGGGCAGTCTGGTATGGCCGCAAATGCTGAACGGAGTGGTTTGGGTTCCCCTGGTGTTCCTGTTCCTGCTGCGCGCGCGGCCAACGGCGGTTCCAGGTTCGGAAACCCCGCCCTATCCGGCATGTTCCTGGGTATCGCCTGGCTGAGCGGACACCACCAGGTCCCCATGTATACGGTGCTGGCCTCGGCCGCCGCCTGGATGTGTCTGGTCGCAAGGACGAAGCAGAAAATCCGCATGGCGGCGGCCGCCTTGGCGAGCTACGGGATCATGGCTTTGGTGGGGGCGCTGCAAGTTCTCCCGGCCATCGAGTGTGGACGCCTGGCGCGGCGTTGGGCGGGCGCCCCGGAACCGCTCGAGTGGGGTCAGACGGCGCCCTATTCGGTGCACGCGCATTTCGGTATTTCGCCATCCAGCCTGTTTGCAACCGTGTTCCCGGGCGTTTTCCACCATTTCGATCCTTTCGTAGGGGTGGCGGCCTTAACCTTGGCCCTCATGGCGCTGGCGATAGGTTGGCGCGACTGGCGGCTGCGCCTGTTGGGAGCGATCGGTCTGGGAGCGATGGTCTACGCGCTGGGCGGCCACAGCGTGTTTCAGGGAGCGCTCTACGCCCTCGCGCCGGGCCTGGACAAAGCACGCGCCCCTTCTGCCATCGTGTTTCTCTTTCAGCTTGCCGTCGCGGTACTGGCGGCATTCGGGGTGGATCGGCTTTCTTCGACGCCGCCCTCGCTCTGGGTCCGGCGCGCGGCGCTGGCCGCCCTGTCTTTCGGCGCGCTCACGCTGGCCATCTGCCAGACCGTCATGTTCGCCAACAAACTCGAGTTCCCAGGCGACGACCGGGTGGTTCTCACGGGCTTGGTCGCGGTCGTGATGGCCGCCCTGCTGTATCTGTGCTGGCGTGGCGCGTTGACCCGCACACAAGCCGGCGTGCTCGTCGCGCTGGCGCTGCTGCTGGAATTCGGCAGCTACGGGCAAAACCTCGCCGCGGACCGCCTGGACAAGGGCACAATGGCGTCGACCGAGAGCCTCCGCGCCAATGCCGATATCGCGGCGTTCCTGCGCGCCCAACCGGGATTTCAGCGGGCCGAGATCCCCAATGACGTTTTCAGCGCCAATTGGGGCGCGTGGCACGGGGTCGAGATGCACGGCGGTTACCTGGCGGGCGTGACGCTCAATGTGCTCGACTCCGAGTTCTTCAGCCTGGAGGGGCGCAAATTATACGGCGTAGGCTGGGTCATCGCCAAGACGCCCCCGGGCAATCCCGCCGAGGAGGTGTTCGCCGGATCGAGCGGCTACAAAGTCTATCGGCGCGCCGACGCTTTCCCGCGGGCGTGGTCGGTCCACGAACTGGTGCAAGTCCGCGACCGCGGCGCCGGCAATGCCGCACTCGCCGGGGCCTGGCGCGGCAAAGCCTACCTTCTGCAACCGCCTCCCGCGGTGGAAACGTGCGGCGGAACCGACCGGGTCGAGCTTGTGGAGCATGCGGCCGACCGCCTCGCCATCCGGGCCGACATGGCATGCGCCGGAATGGTGGTCCTTTCCGACACGTTCTATCCCGGCTGGCGGGCGCGGGTGGACCATCGGCCCGTCTCCATCTTCGAAGTCGACGGCGCCATGCGCGGCCTGTTGGTTCCGCGCGGGTCCCACGTCATCACCATGCGCTACCGGCCGGCGAGCGTAATCGCGGGCGCCGCATTATCGCTCTGCGGCGTTCTATTGGCCGCGCTGCTGACGGCGTTCTCGCGCTCCGCCGGTTCTGGTTTTCGCTCCGAGCGGCGCGTCCACGCGAGTCAGCAACCGGCCCCGGCCGCCAGCGCCAGCGCGCCCAGCACGCCCGAGCGGTTCCCCAAGCCCGGCGGGACTACGTAGCGATCCAGGTCTTCGAGCAGCGCGCGCGCCTGAACGTAGCCGTTGAGGATGCGGCCGAGCTCGGCTCGCACCAGCGGAAACAGTTGCTCCCGCTGAAACACGCCGCCGCCGATAATGATCCGCCGGGGCGACAGCGTGCACACCCAGTTTGCCAGGCCCAGGCCGATGTAACGCGCCTCCAAGGCCCACGCGGGGTGGTCCGCGGGCAATTCCTGGGCGGGTTTCCCCCACCGCGCCTCGATGGCCGGGCCGGATGCCAGCCCTTCCAGACAATCCCCGTGGAACGGGCAGCCGCCGGGGTAGGGGTCCCGGGAAAGATCGTGCGGGAGGCGGATGTGGCCCATCTCGGGGTGCGTCAGCCCGTGCACCACCGCGCCGTTGGCCATGGCCCCCCCGCCGATCCCGGTTCCCACGGTCAAGTAGAGGAAATCGGGAAGCCCCCGCGCGGCTCCCCATCGCGCTTCCCCCACCGCCGCAGCATTGACGTCGGTGTCGATTTTCACCGGCGCGCCCAGCGCCCGGGCGACCGCGCCAGCCAGGTCGAACTGGCGCCAGCCGTGCTTGGGAGTCGACGTGATGTACCCGAAGGTGGGCGAATCCGGGTCGAGGTCGACGGGGCCAAACGACCCTATGCCCACGGCCTTCAACCGCGCGCCTTGGAAGAAACCGGCGACGCTCTCCACGGTGGCTGGCGGAGAAAGCGTCGGAAACGAAGCCGTCGCCAGGTCGTCCGGCCCGGTCCCCACGCCGCAGACGAACTTGGTTCCACCGGCTTCAATGCATCCGTAGACGTCCATGCTTCCACAACCTCGCTGATCGTCGACCTTAGGGATCGATGCGGCGGGCGATATAAATGTCCGGCGCCTGCGCCGGGTCGTCTTGGCCCATGGGGTCGGGATTGTTCCCCCAAGTCATGTCGGGCGCCTTTAACGGGACCTGGGCCCAATGGTAGCGCTGCACCTCGCGGAGATAAATGGGCCAGTTCACGAAATCCACCGAGTGACGCAATACCACGAAGCGCGGCGGCGTCCTGGCGTCATCCTCCACACGGAAGGCTGTGATCCCGCCGCGGATGGGGTTCGGCAGGTAGAACATCAGCGGCAGGTCCTCGTAATTGATGAGGATCTCGTCCGATGGCGCCGCGTTCTTCTGGAGCCACTCGATTACCAACCGGTTAGGATCCGGCTGGTGCATGAAAACCCCCGCGCGAAGGACGGTGAACTCCGATCGGATCCACGGGCTCAGTTCGCTCCAGTCGGGCGGGGGCGCAAGGGCGTGCAAGGGCAGGCTGGCCCACGGCGTCGCAATGAGCAGCGCCGCGGCAGGCCAAGCGAACCGGGCGGCGCGCGATCCGCATGCCCGCACAACCAGCCACGAGGTCAGCAGGCAGCCCGCCGGCGCGGCGATGATGGAATAGCGCAGGAAGGAATAGACCGTTACGGTGGGAATCCATAGCGCCAATGCCAGGATAATGCCGCCGGCCACGGCTACCAGGTGGCGCTCGGCGGAGGCCAGGGATTTCCAACGCCATATCAGTAACGCCGCGGCCACTAACACGATCAGCGCGGGCGCCACATATTCGTTCATGTTGAAGAGGTTTTCCAAGAGACCTTCCTTCAAGGAGTCCTCCCGATCCACCCCCCTTCCCCACAGTTCGTAGTAGTAAAAGAACGGCGCGATGCTCGCGGCCAGCGCGGCGCCCGTCGCCGCGGAGCGCCGCCACCCGCTCCGCCCGGCCAGGAACGCGTCCAGGAACAACACGGCGAGCACCGGCCACAGCGTGCCATAGTCCACCTGAAACCAGCACCAGGCCGCGGCCACAAACGCCGCCGCGCCGCCTCGCCCGCCCCACTGCCAGCGCGCGTAGCCCAGCAGGGTGAGCGCCAGGAAGAGACTCGATAACGAATAATACCGGCACTGCCGCGCGTGGAGTATCCAGTAGGGATTGCATAAGAGGAACAACGCCGCCAGCACGGCCATGGGAAGGCTGCCCGAATACTTCCGGACCAAGCGGAACAGCAGCAACACGGTGGCCAGGCCGGCCATGGCGAACGGCAACCGCGCGGCCAGCGTGGTCTGTCCGAGCGCCTTAAAACTCATTGCCGCGACCGCAAACAGACCCCAGGGCTGCCACTTCCAGGTGGTATCCGACTTGAACTCTCCGCGGCGGAGGTGATAATCCACGCCCGCCTTCGAGTTGGCGTCCTGCCCGCCGATGACGTCGTCGTCGTCGGGAATGTCGGTGGTGATCAGGTTTACGCCATCGTAGGCGATCGGCCGCCCGAACTTGAGCATGCGGACGGCGAGCACCGCCGTCGCGGCCTCGTCCTGCCAAAGATCCCTGTCGGTAAGCCCCCAGAAAAGGAGAATCGCCGCTAGGCCGGCGATGACGGCCTGCGCTGGGACTTCCAACCGGCAACGACCTGCAAGCCCTTGCATCTCAAGCAGACGATAACACGCGGAAGCCCGACGCACGGCGGAGACATTGGGCGCGCGCTTGCTCCGCTACTCTCTTCGCCTGTACACCGCCAAGTACAATTCCGATTCAGGCGCGTAGGCCTCGGGCGCCGCGGCGGCGTCCCAGCGGTATTCGGTGCGCTCCTCGGAAATCATGTCGGCCACTCCTACCCTCTGGTAGCGGCTGCGGTAAGAATCCCACCAATCGAAGATGCGGCCGGGCGAGTCTTCGTCGCGTATCCACACCACGTTCACTATCACCACATATTCCGGACGCGCCGCCTCGATTTCCCCGATCATCTCGTTCTGCATACGCAGCGCGAGCGGTTGCGCTTCCATCAGCGGATAGCTGTAAATGTAGCCCGTGGCGGAGCGCCGCCGGGCGTAAAAGTAGATCTCCGGCTCGGAGCCCAGCACGGCGATGCGCGCATCCCGCGCGGAGTGGCCGCGAATGTAGCCGGCCACCTCGACCGCCTCCGGGAAAGGGCTCATCTGGTACATCCGGCGGCTTGATTCTACCGGGGTCATGTGGAAAAAGAAGTCGCGCTGGGCGTAGAGCGACCAGGCCAGCGCCGCGGCCAGGATGCAGTACGGAAAGAACGGTCTCGACATCTTCGCGAGGAACTCCACTCCGCCGCCGGCCAGCAGGCACACGGCGGGCAGGGCCAGGATGAAATAGTGCTCGCGGAAATAGAGGCCCGGACACATGGCGGCGCAGGAGAACAGCGGGAACGCGGTGAGAAACGGCGCGTGGCGGCGGAAATCCGGGCGCAGCCAGGCGAGCGTCAACCCAGCGGCCGCCAGCAGCCAGATGGTCAGGTTGGGCTTCACGATGGGCGCGAAGTTGTCCCAGAAGTTCTCCATCCCCTCCGAGAGCGAGACCTGCGAAACGTACGCGCGGGCATAATCGAAGGTCCAGAACCAGAACTTGTGGAAAACGCCGGCGCGCCAAAGGATGAGGCACGTGAGGGCGAAAGGCAAAGCGGCCCCCGCCAGGAACACCAGCATCGGCCGGGCTCGCCGGCGCCATGAAACGCCGGCCTGAGCGCGCGAGAACGCCCGGCCAGCCAGGATCGCCGCTCCGAAGGCCCCCAGGAAAACGCCATGCTGCTTCATGACGAATCCGACGCCGTAGAGCACGCCGCTCCAAAAGAGAAAAGCCAGCGCCACAGTCGCGTGATTCCCTCCCGCTGTAGGGGCCGGGCGTGCCCGGCCCGAAGCGTCGAGGAACAACGGCTCCAGCCGGCCGGATTCCAAGCCCCGGAGCAGCAGCAGAGTCGCGGCCAGGGCGGGCAGGACCACAAAATGCGTGGCGTGCGCGGAAGTCCCCAGGATATCGGGGCACGCGGACAGCAGCGCGTAGCAAGCGCCGGCGGCCAGGCCCGCCGCCGATGAGAAGAGCCGGCGGCCGAGCAGAAAAAGGAACAGGACCGCGCCCCCATTCACCAGCAACATGCCGGTGTGAATTCCGTTGACGCTTTGCCCGAAGACCGCCATCAGCGCGGCATATGCCGCGTAGGTTCCCGGCAGCTTCATGTTGTAGGCCGCCTGATAGGGAGGGATTCCATGAAGGATAAGCTGGCCGGCGTAGGCGTATTCGCCCTCATCGCGCTCGAGCGGCGCGCCCGCAAGGCGCAGGCGGATGAAAGCCACCGCGGCGAAAACCAGAACTGCGATTGCCAGGGCCGCCCACGGTCTGGAAACTCGGTGTGCGCTTTGCAAATGGCTTCCTTAGGGTGAATCCCTTATTCCCGTCTCAAGTGGTACTTGGATTCCCGATTCGGAATTCCGGGTACGCAATTCAGTATACCCCTAAAACAAAGTATCTAAATCCCTTACGTTGCACTTGCCGCCAACCCCGACCGGAAACTGGATACGGGTTGTCCAGTTTTGAGGCAAGCGATCTGTGAGATTGGCATTTACAGATCTGCACGTCTGGTAACATAATTGCCTTATAATCCGTGCCGCAGTATACGTGTTCGGCGACATTCGTGCGAACCGCTCAGGTTCCTAACGGAGGTAATTGACCAATGAAAACCAAAAGCCTGTGGCTTCCAGGGGTGATCGTACTGGGCTTGGCTGCTTGCCTCGGCAGCTTCGCCCAGTCTGTCAGCGGCGACCTGACGGGTACGATCTATGATGCCAGCGGCGCGACCGTACCGAACGCGACGATCGTCGGGAAGAACAATGCCACGGGCGTCGAAGCCTCGACTAAGTCCACAGCCATTGGCGAGTATCACCTCTTTAACCTGCAGCCGGGAACGTACACGATAACGGTGACGGCGGCCGGTTTCAAGAAAGCCCAAATTGGCGGCATCGGCGTGGCGCTGAATGCGGTGGCCACCGCCAACGTAAAGCTCGAGGTGGGCGCCCCCGTGGAAACCGTGGAGGTTCCAGCCGCGGAGGTGGTGATTGACACCACCACCGCCGGAGTGCAGACTGCATTTGAATCGAGCTCCATGGCGGAGCTGCCCGTCGCGTCGAATGGGAGCAGCGGCGTGATCAACCTGTCGCTGCTGAACGCAGGCGTCGGCACGAGCGGCGCGGTTGGCGAAGGCGCTGGCCCGTCGGTCGGCGGACAGCGGCCCACAAACAACAACTACACCATCGAAGGCCTTGACAACAACAGCGGCGTCAGCACCGGCCCGTTGGTGACTCTGCCCAACGATGCGGTCGCCGAATTCTCCGCGCAGCAGAATCAGTTCTCTCCCGAGTTCGGCCATTCCTCGGGCGGCCAGTTCGACCAGATTGTCAAGAGCGGAGGGAACGCATTCCACGGTACGGCGTATGAGTACCTGCAAAACCGCAACCTCAACGCCGCCGACAACCTCTCGGCCGTCGAAGGCAGTCCCTTGCATCCGCGCTACGACGACAACCGCTTTGGCGGCTCCCTGGGCGGCCCCGTCAAGAAGAACAAGATCTTCTTCTACGGCCTCTACGAGTACCGTCCGATCGGCGAAAGTTCTTCGGCCGGCCAGCTCTATGCGCCCACCGCGGCCGGCTGGAACACCATTTCGTCTTACAACGGCATCAACCAGACCAGCCTCAGCCAGTTGAAGAAGTATCTGGGCACGGCGGCCTCGGCCGTTTCCGCGGCCAGCGTCGGCGGCTATCCCCTGGTCGGACCGGGCAACGAGAGTCTGGGAGAGCAGGCGGCGGCTACCGCCAAGCCGGTCGAGATCGGCTTGCTGGGCATCACCTCCCCGGCTTACTCCAACTACGAGTCGGGCGTGGGAGCCGTCGACTTCAATATCTCCGATAAGGACAGCCTGCACGGGCGCTTCATTCTGAACCGCAACGGCTCCATCGACACCAACGCCAGTCTGCCGGCTTTCTTCACGACCGAACCTTTCGACTCCTACCTGGTCGCGATCACCGAGTATCACACCTTCTCGCCCACGCTGATCGACGAATTCCGCCTGGGTTACAACCGCTACTCGCGTAACACTCCGGCGGGCAACCAGACATGGCCGGGTCTGGATCAGTTCCCCAACATCGACATTTTCGAACTGGGCGTCCAGCTTGGCCCCGACTCCAGCGCGCCGAGTTTCGGTTACCAGAACCAGTATCAGTTGACCGACAACCTCACTTGGAGCAGGGGCGCGCACAGCCTCAAGTTCGGTTTTGACGGATGGAAACAGATTTCGCCGCAGTCATTCACGCAGCGCGCGCGCGGCGATTACGAGTGGAGTTATCTCTCCGACTACCTGTTCGACTATAACCCGGATTACCTCGCGCAGCGTTCGCTGGGCAATGCCAAGTACTACGGCGACCGCATCTTCACCGGTCTCTACGTGAACGATAGCTGGAAGGCGACGACGCGCCTGACGGTCAACATCGGCCTGCGCTACGAATACCTGGGGGTGCCGTACACCGAGACGCTCCAGAACCGCAACGCGATTTCCAACGTCCCGGGGCTGATCGTGTTCCAGTCGCCAACCGCCACCAGGAACAACTGGATGCCGCGTGTCGGCCTGGCGTACTCGCCGGGGACCAGCGGCAAGACCTCGATTCGCGCCGGCTTTGGGCGCAGCTTCGACGTGCCGTTTGACAACATGGGTTTGACCACCCAACCTCCGCAGGCCAGCACCACGGTGGACGTGACGGGGCTCGATCAAGGCGGATTCCTGGCGGGCGGCGGTATTCCGCCGAACACGTCGGGGGCGGTGTTGACGCAGGCCGAGGCCCGTGCGGGCACCAGCGCGTACGTTCCCAACCAGGTGCGTCCCGAATCGCTGCAATGGAACTTCGGGATTCAACGCGTGTTCCATGAGGACTACACGTTTGAAAGCCGCTACCTGGGTACGCGCGGCATCCACCTGCCGGTACAGGCGCAGTTGGACCGCGTGCCCGTGGTCGATGCCGCCAACGCTTTGCCGATCTATGCCACCGCCCCCAGCCAGGCCGTCCTGAACGGCTTGACGAACACGCTGGCGAACCTGACCAACCTCTACAATGCCGGGGGAAATATCGATCCCGCATACGCCGCCGCCGGGTTCGCCAATATCATCACCTCGTACCAGCCCTGGGGCAATTCCATCTATCACGGCTGGGCCAACCAGTTGACGCGGCGCTTCTCCAACGGCCTTCAGTTTATCGCCGCCTACACTTACAGCCACAACATCGACGATTCCACGGCGGAATTCTTCACCACCTACACCACGCCGCGCCGCCCGCAGAATATTCGCGACCTGGCCGCGGACCGTTCCAGCTCCGCTCTGGATCACCGCCATCGCCTGACCTACGAGGTCATGTACGAGACCCCCTGGTACAAGCATTCCAGCAACTGGCTGCTAAAGAACGTGGTGGGCAACTGGGAAGTCGCTCCCATTTACACCTATCAGACGGGTAACTGGTACACGGTGCAGAGCGGCACTGATTCGAACTTGAACGGCGATTCGGCTGGAGATCGGGCCTACGTCAACCCCGGTGGCAACCCGGACATCGGTTCCGGAACCACGCCTCTGTTGAACAGCGCCGGCCAGACGGTGGCCTATCTGATCGACAACCCCGCCGCTGGGTACGTGGCTACTCCCAAGGGCGCCATCGCTACCGCCGGCCGCAACACCATGCGCCTCAATCCCACGGATAACATCGATGCCACCATCGCCAAGTCGTTCAACCTCAAGGAAAAGGAGAAGCTCCAGTTCTCGGGACGCTTCTTCAACATCTTGAACCATCCCCAGTATATAGGCGGCTACCTCGACGACGTAGCCCCCATCGGATTCACCAGCACCTCGGTTCACAACTTCACGATCCCGTCCTCGGCGATCTTCAACCAGCCTTCGCAGGCGTTTTCGAGCAATCCGCGCAGTATCACGCTGGCGGCGAAGTTTGTCTTTTAGGATTCGCCGGGAACGGTTTGCGTGGGGTCGAGCCTTCGGGCTTGCCACCGGCCTTATGGCCGGCGATCTTCGCGCCGCCGCCCCGATGCTACGATGAATTGTCGGGTCCCGGGCTCCGTGCGACGGGCGGCCGCAAACCCCGCCAGGTCCGGAAGGAAGCAACGGTAGCGGTGCGGTTCGTGCGCCGCGGATCACCCGGGGCCTGGCTGAGCTGTCCGTAGACGATCGGATTCGCCCGCCCCCATGTACCAGGTTATTGCCCGAAAATACCGGCCGCAGACGTTCGAGGACGTGGTCAACCAGGAGCACGTCAAGACCACCCTCGAGAACGCCATCGCGCTCAAGCGCATCGCCCACGGCTACATCTTTTCGGGCCAGCGCGGAACCGGCAAGACCACCGTGGCGCGCATTCTGGCGCGCTGCGTCAACTGCATCGAGGGCCCCACGGCGCGGCCCTGCGGGGTGTGCGCGAGCTGCCGCGAAATCACCGCCGGCGGCACGGTGGACGTGATCGAAATCGACGCCGCCTCCAACCGCGGCATCAATGAAATGCGCGAGCTGCGCGAGAACGTGCGCTACCAGCCGGCGCGCGACCGCTACAAGGTCTTCATCGTGGACGAGGCCCACCAGATCACCTCGGAGGCGTTCAACGCGCTGCTGAAGACCATCGAAGAGCCGCCGCCGTGGGTGCTCTTCGTGCTCTGTACCACCGAGGCGCACAAGATCCCCGCCACCATCGCCTCGCGCTGCCAGCACTTCAGTTTCCGCTCGGTGGATTTCGAAGACCTCACCGCGCGCATGGCGTGGATCTGCCGGCAGGAAGGCATCGAGGTGGATGCGGAAACGCTAGCCGTGCTGGCGCAGGCGGGCGAAGGCAGCGTGCGCGATTCGCTTTCGGCGCTCGACCAGGCCATCGCCTGCTGCGGGGCCAGGCTCGCCGCGGCCGAAGTGCGCGCGCTGCTGGGCGCGTTCTCCCTGGAATCGCTCGAAACCGTGTCGGAGGCCCTGGCGGCCGGCGATTCGCGCCGCATGCTCGAAGTGGTGGACGAGCTCGAGCGCAACGGCCACAACCTGCAGCACTTCAGCCGCGAGCTTTCGCGATACTTCCGCAACCTGCTGGTGGCGCGCATTTCCGGCGCGGAGACCCGTCTAATTGCCGCCTCGGCCGAGCAGCGCGCGCGCCTGGCGGAAGTGGCCGCCAGGTTTTCCGAAGAGGACCTGACGCGCTACCTGCAGCTCTCGCTCGACCTGTTCCGCGACCTCCAGTTTTCGCTCCAGCCGCGTTTCCATTTGGAGATCGGGCTGGTACGGCTGGTGAAAGCCGGGCGGCTGCTGCCCATCGAGCAGGCGCTGGCGGATCTGGGCCCCGCAGGTCCGCGGCCGGCGCCGCCAACTCCCGCGGGTCCGGTGGCGGTTCCTCCGCGGCGCGCGGGGCCCTCGCCGTTTGAGATGGATCGGGCCAAGAAAGCGCCGGCGCCCGATTCCGCGGGCTCCAGCCGGGTGGCAGGCGAAAGCGCCCGCCCCACAAAAGCCCCAGCGCCCGCGCCGGCCCAGGATGCCCGCGCGCAACTGCACGCGCATCTTTCCCGAGGCGGGTTCACGCACCTGGCCGATGCGCTGGAGAACGCGCGCGTCGAAGTCTCCAGCGGCGATCTGCGCATCGTGGCGGAACCGGCCTATAAGATGTATTTCGGCGATCCGGCGTTCGCCAACGCGGTGCGCGAAGTGTTCGGCCGGCCCCTGCGCCCGGTGGTCGTGGTGGGCGACGCGGAGGCCCGGCAGGCGCCGCTCGATTCGCCGGCCGAGCGGGAAGACGAGGCGCGCGGGCGCGCGCTCGCCAACCCCGAGGTCCGGCGGTTCCAGGAAGTGTTCGAGGGCAGCACGATTCACAAGGTTCGAAACCTGAAGGAGTAGCGTGTGAGAGGACTACCCGGCAACATGCAGTCCATGATGCGCCAGGCGCAGCAGATGCAGGAGAAGCTGCAAGAGGAGGTGGCGCAAATCAGAGTCGAGGCCACCGCCGGCGGAGGCATGGTCACCGTGCAGATGGACGGCGCCAAGAACCTGCTGGCGGTGAAGATAGAACCGGACGTGGCGGGCGACCTCGAGATGCTGCAGGATATGATCGTCGCCGCCGCCAGCGAAGCCGCCAAGAAGGTGGACGAGGAAGTGGGCAAGAAGACGCGCGGCATGTTGGGAGGCATGGGCCTGCCGCCCGGCCTGTTCTGAGATGCCGGATTTCGCCGAGCCCCTGGCCCGCCTCATCGCCGAGTTCAAACGCCTGCCCGGCATCGGGCAGAAATCGGCGCAGCGCATGGCCTTCCACGTGATGCGCTCCGCGCGCGAAGACGCCGAGCGCCTCACCCAGGCGATTCTGGACGTGAAGGACAAGCTGGGCCTGTGCCGCCTGTGCAATAACATCAGCGACGGCGAAATCTGCCAGTACTGCGGCGACCCCAACCGCGACCCGAAAGTGGTGTGCGTGGTCGAGGAGCCGCACAGCATCCTGGGCATTGAAACCACGCGCCAGTTCGCCGGGCGCTATCACGTTCTGCATGGGGCCCTCTCGCCGTTGCGCGGCATTGGCCCCGACGCCCTCCGCATCAAGAGCCTGGTGGAGCGCATCGCACAGGGCCAAGCCGAGGAGATCATCATCGCCACCAATCCGACCGTGGAAGGCGAAGCCACCGCCGTCTACCTGGCCCGCCTGCTCAAGCCACTGGGAGTGAAAGTGACCCGCATCGGCATGGGCATCCCGGTGGGCAGCGACCTGGAGTTCGCCGACGAAGTGACTATCTCCAAAGCCATGGAAGGCCGCCGGGAGATGTAACCGGTGGCGCCGGCGGTCTTGCCGTCGGCGTTCCAAGTCTCGTTTGTCGACGCGCACGCTATCATGGGTGCAGGAACTGCGCCTTCCCATGCCGTCAAAATCCGGCCCGGAGCCGGGCGTCAATAGCTGGTTTGAAGAGGAGTTGTACCGCGAGTATCTGCGCGACCGCTCGGCGGTGGACCAAAGCTGGAAGACCCTGTTCGAACAGGGCAACGGCTCTGGAGCCGCAAGCGTTAGCGGCGAAATCGGAAAGATCGCCAATCCGGACGTTGGCATTCCCGGGGAATCCGACGAGCAGCTTCAGCCACTGCGCGGGGCGGCCGGGCGGATCGCCGAAAACATGGCCGCCGGCGTGGCCATTCCGCTGGCTACCTCCCAGCGCACCATCGCCGTCAAGGTGATGGACGAAAACCGGCGCATCATCAACCAGCACCTCACGCTGCTGGGGCGCGGCAAGGTTTCCTACACCCATATTGTGGGCTGGGCCATCGTCAAGGCGCTCGAAGAGATGCCCGCGCTCAACGGCGCGTATACGGAGCGCGACGGGCAGCGCTTCCGCGTGGTGCGGCCGCGGGTCAACCTGGGAATCGCGGTGGATGTGGCCGGCAAGGACGGCGCGCGCAATCTGATGGTTCCGAACATCCGGAACGCCGGCGCGCTAGGCTTCGAGGAGTATCTCGCCGCCTTCGATAACGTGGTCTCCCGCGCCCGCTCGAACCAACTGGCGCCGGCCGATTTTCAGGGAACCACCATCACGCTCACCAATCCGGGCGTGGTGGGGACCATGGCTTCCAATCCGCGGCTCATGGCCGGCCAGGGCGCCATCATCGCCACCGGCGCCATCGGCTATCCGGCCGAATACCAGGGCGCGGCCCCCGAGACGCGCGCCATCCTGGGGATCGGCAAGGTCATGACCCTCACCTGCACTTACGACCACCGCATCATACAGGGCGCGGAGTCGGGCCTGTTTCTGGGCAAGGTGCGGGAGCTTCTGGACGGCGCCGGCGGCTTCTACGAGGAGATCTTCAACCACCTGCGCATGCCGCACCAGCCGGTGCGCTGGGAAAGCGACCGCCAGCCGCGGCTGCCGGGCATGAACTCGGCGGGCGCCGCCGAAGTGGCCAAGGAAGCCGCCATCCTGCAGATGATCAACGCCTACCGCGTGCGCGGCCACCTGATCGCGGACCTGGACCCGCTGGGCGCCGAGCCGAGCTACCACCCCGAGCTCGACCCCGCTACTTACGGCCTCACCATCTGGGACCTGGACCGCGAGTTCCTCACCGGCAGCCTGGGCGAGGCCATCGGCGAGGGCGGGCCGAAACCGGTGGCCACCCTGCGCGAGATCCTCGAGACCCTGCGGCGCACCTACTGCGGCAAGATCGGCTGCGAGTACATGAACATCCAGGCGCCGGAACAGAAGCGCTGGCTGCAACGCCGCATGGAGCCGCCGGCCAATAACTGGCCGCTCGATCGCGAGACGCGCCGGCGCATCCTCGAAAGCCTCATAGCGGGCGAGGAGTTCGAGCATTTTCTGCATTCCCGCTTCATCGGCCAGAAGCGTTTCGCGCTCGAAGGCGGCGAGACGGCCCTGGCCATCCTGGTGGAGACCCTGGAACGCGCCGCGCGGGCCAACGTGCGCGAGGTGGTGGTGGGGATGGCCCACCGCGGGCGGCTCAACATTCTGGCCAACGTGGTGGGCAAGGAACTGCGGCAGATTTTCTCGGAGTTCGAAGGCGAGATCGATCCGGCCAGTACGCAGGGCTCCGGCGACGTGAAGTATCACCTGGGCGCCAGCGGCGTGCGCCGATGCGCCAACGGGCGGGACATCGTGGTTTCGGTGTCGCCCAATCCCAGCCACCTGGAGGCGGTGGACCCGGTGGTGGAAGGCATCGTGCGGCCCAAACAGGATCGCCTGGGCGACGCGAAGCGCGAGCGCGTCGTCCCCCTGCTGGTGCACGGCGATGCGGCCTTTTCCGGCCAGGGCGTGGTGTCGGAAACGCTCAACCTCGCCCAGCTCGACGGCTATTCCACCGGCGGCACCATCCACTTGGTGATCAATAACCAGATCGGCTTCACCACCCTGCCCGAGGAAGCGCGCTCGTCACCTTACTCCACCGACGTGGCGCGCGGCGTGCAGGCGCCCATTTTCCACGTCAACGGCGACGATCCGGAAGCCGCCGTGCGGGTGGTCGAGCTGGCCTTCGATTACCGCCAGGAGTTCCACAAGGACGTGGTCATCGACATGATCTGCTATCGCCGCCACGGCCATAACGAAGGCGACGACCCGAGCTACACCCAGCCGGTGCTCTACCGCAAGATCAAGGACCATCCCTCGGTGGGCCGCCTGTACGCGGAGCGTCTGGCGCGCGAAGGCGCGATTGCGCCGGAGGAGGCCGCGGCCATCCGCGCGGCCGCCGCGGGCCGGCTGGCGGAGGCGTACGACGAAGCACAGAAACGGTCCCAGCATTTCGAGCCGCAGGAGCTGAGCGCGGTGGCCGGCGAGGAGATCGGCGGCTTCTGCCCGCGCACCTCGGTGAACCGGCCGGTGATCGAGCGCGTGGTGCGCGCCATCACCCAGTTTCCGGAGAGCTTCCACCTGCATCCCAAGCTGCGCGGATTCGTGGAGCGCCGCGCGGCCGCCATCGAAAAGGACGCCTCCATCGACTGGGCCTTCGCCGAGGCGCTGGCCTTCGGCTCCCTGGTTTTGGAAGGGACGCCGGTGCGGCTCAGCGGCCAGGATTCCGGCCGCGGCACGTTCAGCCAGCGCCATCTGGCGTTCTACGATTCGGAATCCGGCGGACGCTACATTCCCCTGCAACACATTTCGCCGGACCAGGCCCGCTTCGATGTCTTCGACAGCTCCCTCAGCGAGTACGCCGTGCTGGGCTTCGAGTTCGGCTACAGCGTGGCGGACCCGCTGTCGCTGGTGATCTGGGAAGCCCAGTTCGGCGATTTCGCCAACGGCGCGCAGATCATGATCGACCAGTTCATCTCCAGCGCCGAACAGAAGTGGGGCCAGCCGAGCGGGCTGGCGCTGCTGCTGCCGCACGGTTTCGAAGGGCAGGGCCCGGAGCATTCGAGCGCGCGCATCGAGCGCTTTCTCACCCTGTGCGCCGAGAACAACATGCAGGCCGCCAACTGCACCACCCCGGCGCAATATTTCCACCTGCTGCGCCGCCAGATGTACGGCGGCCCGGACCGCCGCGGCGTGCGCAAGCCCCTGGTGGTCTTCACGCCCAAGAGCCTGCTCCGCCATCCCAGCGCAGTTTCACGCTTGGCGCAGTTCACCGGCGGAGGCTTCCTCGAGATACTGGACGACACGGACCACCCGCAGGCCTCGCGGGTGGCCTTCTGCTCCGGCAAGATTTACTATGACCTGGCGGCCGCGCGCGAGGAGCGCCATGCCCATCACGTGGCCCTGGTGCGCGTCGAACAACTCTACCCGTTCGCCGCCGCCCAAGCGGCCGAGGCGCTGGCGCGCCGCCCCGGGGCCGAAGTGGCGTGGGTGCAGGAGGAGCCGCGCAACATGGGTCCATGGCGTTTCATGCGCGATCAGATCCAGCCGCTGCTCGAGGAATCCTCGCGCGAATTGCGCTACATCGGCCGCGCCGAGAGCGCCAGCCCGGCCACCGGCTCCGGCAAACGCCACCAGCAGGAGCAAGCGGCCATAGTGGACCAGGCCCTGGCCGATGACACGGACTTTCCGGGCGGCCGGAGGTTCAACCGAGAAGAACTGCGCCAGCGTCCATAGGGCTCGTCCTGGCGATGGACTGTCCCACCGAAACAAGTGCGCTACAGTAGACCATTCGGAGGCCGAATGAAGCTGACGTTTTGGGGCGCGGCGGGAGAAGTCACCGGCTCCATGCACCTGGTGGAATCGGGCGGCAGGCGGATCCTGCTGGATTGCGGGCTGCATCAGGGGCGGCGCGCGGAAGCGGACGCCAAGAACCGCAATCCGCCGCTCGACGCCGCCTCGATCGACGCCGTGGTCCTTTCCCACGCCCACATCGACCATAGCGGGAACCTTCCCACGCTGGGCAAACACGGCTTCAACGGCCCCATTTACGCCACCCCGGCCACCATCGATCTGTGCGACTGGATGTTGCGCGACACGGCCCACATCCAGGAGAAGGACGCCGAGTTTCTGAACCGGCGGCGCCAGAATCATCATAACAACCACCACAAAGACGCCGATCCCGGAGTAGTGACGCCGCTCTACGTCACCGAAGACGCCGAACGCGTGCTGCCGCTGTTTCAGCCGGTGGCTTACCACATTCCCCAGACTCTGGCGCCGGGCCTGACCTACGCGCCGTACGATGCCGGGCACATGCTGGGCTCTTCCTCGGTGGTTCTGGAGGAAGCCTCCAGCGGATCGCGCGTGCGCCTGATCTTTTCGGGAGACATCGGGCGGCCGGGGCTTCCCATCGTCCGCGACCCCGAGCCGCTGCCGCCGGCCGACTACCTGATCATGGAATGCACCTATGGCGGGCGGCTGCACAAGAGCGTGGAGCACGTGGTCAACAAGCTGGCGGACGTGGTAAACCGCACGGCGCGCCGGGGCGGCCGCATCATCGTGCCGGCCTTCGCCGTGGGCCGCACCCAGCAACTGGTGCTGCTGCTGCACCAGCTCGCCAACGAGCAGCGCATCCCCCGCATCCCCATTTTCGTGGACAGCCCCCTGGCCGTGAACGTCACCCAAGTGACTCGGGACCATCCCGAGTGCTTCGACGAAGAGGCCCGGGCGTACCTCCTCCACGGAGAAGACCCCTTCGGTTTCCAGCGGCTGCAATACATCCGGGAAGCCTCCGAATCGAAGAAGCTGAACGACCTGCACGGCCCCTTCATCGTGATTTCGGCCTCCGGAATGTGCGAAGCGGGCCGCATTCTGCACCATCTGCGGAACAACATCGAAGACCCGCGCAACACCGTGCTGATCACCGGTTTTCAGGCGGCGGACACGCTGGGCCGCAAGCTGGTGGAGAAATGGCGGGAGGTCCGCATCTTCGGCGAACCGATGCGCGTACGGGCCGAAATTTCCAGCCTGGACGAGCTCAGCGGCCACGCCGATCAGGGCGAGCTGCTGGCCTGGGTCAAGCCCCTGGCGCCCGCCCTGCGCAAGGTGTTTCTGGTGCACGGCGAGCCCGAGCAGGCCCGCACGTTCGCCAGGCTGCTGCTTACCACCTATGGCCTCGACGTGGCGGTGGCGGCGCCAGGGCAGTCCTTCGAAATCAACTAGACGAAACCCAAGTACGCAGTTCGACCATCTATACTGTAAGAAAGATTGAAGGAGCACGAAACGTGAGTCCGACACCTAACTACGAGCCGCCGCAGCAGCGTTCCGGCCTGATGACCGCGCTGGTCGTCGGGGCCCTCATCGCGCTGGTGGGCGCCAACATATACCTGTACGTGCAGATCGATAATCTGCGCACCGATACGACGGCCAATCTGGCGAAGATGCGCGAGTCCATCCTGGCCGAGCTGGGCAACCTGCGCGACGCCTCTTCGGTGAACACGGCTTCGCAGGCGCAACGCCTGGAGACCCTGAAGGCCGAGCTGGCCGCCGCGCAGAACCAGTCGCGGACGCTCTCCAGCCAGGCCAAGGCCGAAGCGGTGGCCCGCGCCGAGCAGCTCACCAAGCAGGTTGAGGCCGAGCAGGCCAAGATGCAGCAGCAGGTCAGCACCGAAATCAGCGGCGTACGCCAGTCGGCGGAAACGGCGAACACCAAGATCGCGGATGTCTCCACCGATGTAGGCACGGTGAAGACCAATCTGGCGGCCACCAATGCCGACTTGCAGAAGACCATCGCCGACCTGAAATCGGCCCGGGGCGACTTGGGCGTCCAGAGCGGCCTGATCGCCACTAACGCTAATGAATTGGCGGCATTGCGGCGCCTGGGCGAACGTAACTACTTCGAATTCAGAATCGCCAGGCCGAAGAAGAAGGAATTCACGAAGATCGGCGCCAGCGATATCCAGGTCCAGCTCAAGAAAACCGATCCCAAGAAGAACAAGTACACCATCGAGCTGATGGCGGACGACAAAGTCATCGAAAAGCCGGACAAGGGCATCAATGAGCCGGTGCAGTTCTACACCGCCAAGGCCAAACAGCCGTACGAACTGGTGGTGAACTCAGTGCAGAAAGACATGATTGTGGGCTATCTCTCCACGCCTAAGGATCTGGCGGCGCGGTAGGGATTGCCCAGTGGGACAGACCATCGTTTTTCGTGGTCTGTTGGGATGGGCCTTCGGCCCGCGAAATTTCATGAAGAACTCGAGGGCATGGGAGCGGGAGGCTTTGCGAGGGCGCTCCGTGACCGCTCCCTGACGGTCGCGGCTCGTTAAGGGTGTGGCGAGCCGCGACCGTCAGGGAGCGGTCGGAATGGCGATCAATGGCGGGCCCAAGGCGATTTTTCGACCCTGTCAAGCTTTGACAGAAGACAAGAAACGACCGTCCCACCTCCGGCGCCGTTGGCCGGCGACAGCGCCTGCCCCACCGGCTTACCCGTCTTCCGTTCCAATCTTCTCCACCAACCTCTCCACGTGCATGCAGTAGAGGGCCGGTTTGCCGGAATTGTCGCTCTGAAAATAGACGCGCTGGGCGTCGGGCGAGAACCTGGGAGCCACGGTCTCCGGGCGGCTGGCTTTGTGCTCGCACAGAACCAGCTCGCTGCCGGTGATGCGCAGTTGCAGCAGCACGTTGGGCGAGGCCTGGTTGCGGCTGGCGCCTACGAACACGGAGGTGTTGCGGTTGAACCCGAAGTGGACGAACTGGCTGGTCTTCACCACCGTCGCGTCGGTATTCGAATCCGGAGCGCACTCCCGGATGGCGTTCAGTTGCTTGCTATCCGCCGGAAAGTTCAGGTAGAGGATGGTCTTTCCATCCGGCGCCCAGTTGGCCGGCCCCAGGCCGCCCGCCGCCAGTTTGAGCCGCCGGTTCTGCTGGCCGTCGGAGTTCACCAGCCAGAGGCCGTTGCCTTCCGTTCCAGAGTTTGCGCGGGATTCCGCGTAGCTTGCCCAGGCTTCTCCCCGGCGGTAGAGGATCTGCGCGCGCAGGGGCCGCGCCACGGGATCCGAGATGGCGAACGGCGCCTCCACAATGGTTCTCGCCGGGGCGCGAAGCAGAGGCGCGGCGCGCAAGCGCCACTGCTCGCCCCGCCGTTCGATGAACAATACGTCGGTACCATCCGGCTCCACGCTCATGCCGGGCGTGCGCTCCCAGCCATCCGGGGCCTCGTACAGCGGCCGCGCGCGCAGGGTGGCCAGGGTGGTGGCGTAGAGGCTGCGTCCGGCGAAGTAGCACAGGGTCCGGTTGTCCGCCGTGAGCGAGAGCGAAGCGCCGTCCAGTCCCTCGGCTTCGGTTAACTGGCGCGTCTCGCCGGTCTTGAGGTCCATGCGAAAGGCCTGCGGCGAGCCCTGGCGGTCGCAGCAGAACACCATCCACGCGCTGTTGCGCGAGATAGCGCGATTGTAGTACGCCGGCAGGGTGCTCGAATAAGCGGAGGAGGTGAGGCGGTAGACCTCCAGTTCGGTGCTGGGATCGGGGAATCGCCGCCAATCGGAGGGGAAAACGGCGCCTTTCGCGCTCGCGGCCGCCAGGCGCGAGGCCGCCAGCGCCGAAAGCATCAGCCGGCGGCGCGAGATGCGGTCCGTCATCACTTCGATGGTAACAGGGCGGGCGGCTTTGGTTCGCCGGGAGACGCCGGCCGATTCACCGCGGAGACGCGGAGACAGGGGCGCCCTTTACCGCGGAGACGCGGAGACGCGGAGCCTTGGCCACGGCGGCCGTGGCGGAATGAGTTGGGAAACTTGGTCTGGACGAGAGAAGTTTCCGGAGAGAAAGAAGCGGAGTAAGACAAGGTTTGATCTAAGGAATCCTCCGTGTTTCTCCGCGTCTCCGCGTCTCCGCGGTGAACCGGCCTGCGTCTCCGCGGTGAAGGGCGCCCCTGCGCTAATCGCTTCGCTGTGCGGGCGTCTTCGCTAGCAGAGTAAAATGGTGTTTGCGGGCTGCCCACCGTACCGAGACCATACATGATCGTTGATACCATCCTGGCCAAACTATTTGGCACCAAGACCGAGCGCGAGATCAAGGCCATGCTGCCCACGGTGGCGGCCATTAACGAGCTCGAGCCGGCCATGCGCCAGTTGTCGGATATCGATCTGGCCGCCAAGACCATCGAGTTCCGCGAGAAAATCGCCCGCGGCGCCACTCTCGACGACCTTCTGATCGAGGCTTTCGCCGTGGTCCGCGAAGCCGGCCGCCGCTTCCTCAACATGCGCCATTTCGACGTGCAGTTGATCGGCGGCATGGTGCTGCACAAGGGCAAGATCGCGGAGATGAAGACCGGCGAGGGCAAGACGCTGGTGGCCACCCTGGCCTGCTACCTGAACTCGCTCGACGGCAAGGGCGTGCACGTGGTCACGGTCAACGATTACCTCGCCAAGCGCGACTCGGAATGGATGGGCCGCATCTACAGGGCTTTGGGCCTGCAAGTCGGCGTGATCGTGCACGACCTCGACGACGACGAGCGCCAGAACGCGTACAACGCCGATATCACTTACGGCACCAACAACGAGTTCGGCTTCGACTACCTGCGCGACAACATGAAGTTCCGCCTGGAGGATTGCGTCCAGCGGGCGTTCAACTTCGCCATCGTGGATGAGGTGGACTCCATCCTCATCGACGAAGCGCGCACGCCGCTCATCATTTCCGGCCCCAGCGAGGAATCCACCGATAAATACTATAAGGTCAACCGCATCATCCCCCGCTTGCAGCGCGGCGAGGAAATCGAGGGCAAGGAGCCGGGCGAAAAATACACCACCGGCGACTACACCATCGACGAGAAGCATCGCTCCGCCGCCCTCACCGAAGAGGGCTCCTTCAAGGTGGAAAAGCTGCTCGGCATGCCCGGTCTGTTCGAGGCCGCCAACCTGGAGAGCTGGACCATCCGTCATCACGTGGAGCAGGCGTTACGGGCTCACGTCCTCTACCAGCTCGACAAGGACTACGTGGTGACGAATGGCGACGAAGGCCCCGAAGTGGTGATTGTGGACGAGTTCACCGGCCGCCTGATGCCCGGCCGCCGCTGGTCGGACGGGCTTCACCAGGCCGTGGAAGCCAAGGAAAACGTCAAGATCCAGCGCGAAAACCAGACCCTCGCCACCATCACCTTCCAGAATTACTTCCGCATGTACAAGAAATTATCCGGCATGACGGGTACGGCGGAAACCGAAGCGGCCGAGTTCCAGAAGATTTACAACCTGGATGTCACGGTAGTCCCCACCAACCGCGCCCTGATCCGAAAAGAGTATCAGGATATCGTGTACCGCACCGAGGAGGAGAAATTCCGCAACGCCGCCAAGGAGATCAAGCGGCTGCATGAAACGGGCCAGCCGGTGCTGGTGGGCACCATCTCGGTCGAGAAATCCGAGAGACTCTCCGGCATCCTCAAGCGCATGGGCGTGCGGCACGAAGTCTTGAACGCCAAGAATCACGAGCGCGAGGCGGTGATTGTGGCGCAGGCCGGGCGCAAGAGCGCGGTCACGGTCTCCACCAACATGGCCGGCCGCGGCACCGACATTCTGCTGGGCGGCAATCCGGAGTTCATGACCAAGGACGCCTGCCTGAAGGAAAAGGCGGCCGAGCGGCTGGCCGAAGCGGAAGTGAAGTACGTGGGCGACGAGACGTTCAACTACTTTTCGCACCACGACCAGTTCTACCGCGTGCGCCGCGATAAGTGGGACGAGCTCTTCGCGCGCTTCAAGAGCGAGACCGACGTGGAACACGACCAGGTGACGGAACTGGGCGGCCTGTGCATCGTGGGCACCGAGCGGCACGAATCGCGGCGCATCGATAACCAGCTCCGCGGCCGCGCCGGACGCCAGGGCGATCCCGGCAGCTCGCGATTCTTCCTCTCCCTGCAGGACGACCTGCTGCGCATTTTCGGCGGCGAGCGCATGCAGAAGCTCATGCTGCGCCTGGGCATGGAAGAGGACGTGCCCATCGAATCCAAACTCATCACCAGGCGCATCGCCAAGGCGCAGGAAGCCGTCGAAATGCAGAATTTCGAGGCCCGCAAACACCTGCTCGAATACGACGACGTCAACAACAAGCAGCGCCAGGCGGTGTACGGAATGCGCCGCCAGTTGCTCGAAGGCATCGACCAGAGAGAGCGCGTGCTCGACATGACGCGAGGCATCGTCGAGCAGTACCTCGACCTGCGCTGCCCCAACGACAAGCATCCCGACACCTGGGACCTGCCCTCGCTGCGCACCGATATTCTGAGCCAGTTCGGCTACAAGATCGATGTCTCCGAGCTGGCGGAAATGACCCAGGACGAGGCCGCGGACGCCATCTCCGAGCATCTCAAACAGAAGTACCAGGAGAAGGAAGAGCTGGTCGGCGCCGACGTCATGCGCCACACCGAGCGCATCGTCATGCTGCAGGTGATCGATAACCAGTGGAAAGACCACCTGTTGTCGATGGACGAGCTGAAGCAGGGCATCGGTCTGCGCGCCCACGGCCAGAAGGACCCGCTGGTCGAGTACAAGAAAGAATCCTACGATCTGTTCACGGCCATGATGGACCGCATCGAGGACGAGACGGTCCGCTTCCTCTATTTTCTGCAGGTCCGCACCGGCTCGGGCCCCGTGCTGCCGTACCCCGACGAGGACGAGGAGGAGGAACAGGCGGAGGAAGCCCCGGCGCCCGATCCCAACGAGCAGCGGCGCCTGGCTGCGCAGACCAGCCTGGAGGACTTCACACGCAACGTGCAGCGCAAGAAGGATAAGGAGATGGCCGAGCTGCAATTCGTGGGCGGCGAAGGGTCCAACGCTCCCAAGCAGGTGGTGGCCGGCAAGAAAGTGGGCCGCAACGAGAAGTGTCCCTGCGGCAGCGGCAAGAAATACAAGCACTGCCACGGGGGGTAGGCGGTCGTAGGGGCCAAGCCTTCCGGCTTGCCGCCGGCTTTTCCAGCCGGCGTTTTTCTCCTTTTGATTAGCTAATCGTGATGGGCTAACATAAGAAGGGATCCACCCATGAGCAGCTACAACGTGCACGAGGCGAAATCCAATCTGTCGCGGCTATTGCAGAAGACCGCGGCCGGGGAGGAAGTCATCATCATGCGGGACGGCCAGCCCGTGGCGCAACTGATTCCGTACCGGGCGCGGGGCCGGAAACGCCAGTTGGGCTTCGCCGCCGGACAGATCGAAATGGCCGAAGGTTGGGAGCGTCCCATGACCGATGCGGAGGCCGATGCCTTCCTGGGCGGGCGCTGGTGAAGTACCTGCTGGACACGTCCACCTTCTTGTGGGCCGCCAACGATCCCGGAAAACTGTCGCGCAAGGCCCGGCGTGTCTGCGAATCCCAGCGCGAGACCCTGGTGGTCAGCGCGGCTTCCCTATGGGAGATCGTCATCAAATGCGGCACGGGAGGACTTCGCATCGCCGACCCAACCCGGTCCTTGCCGGATTGGCTGGCGCGGCTTGGGGCGCGCATGCTCCCCGTCGAACCTGCCCACGCGTACGCCCTTCACGACTTGCCCCCGATTCACCGCGACCCGTTCGACCGGCTTCTGGTGGCGCAGGCCATAGCGGAGGATCTGCCGCTTCTAACCAGCGACGAGCGCATAAAACAGTATCCGGCGCGCTGCGTTTGGTAGCGAGCCTGGTTTCCAGGCTGGGGATGACGGGTTTTCAGCCTGCCCCACAGGAATATCGAAGACGGTTCGGTCAGCGCGTCGACGCGACGGCAGGCGGTCCGGAAAGCCCAGAAGTGGGCCGCGCAATTCGCCAAGCCGGGGCGTCTCATGAGCGAGGAGTTGATCAAAGACCGGCGCAAGGAAGCCGCGCGCGAGTGTGGGGTCAGGATTTCATCCTGCCGCCTAGCTTCTGCCCGGCGTCGCGCGCCGGCGCGAGGAACGCCGGCCGGAAGGCCTGACCCCACACGAGAGCGCGGGCTGTCCAACTTTCACGTCGTGCACCCCACGTGACCCAGTTCCACCCTTTCTGGCGTCTAATGGATATAGATGAAGTATTTGGTTGCCTTCCTTCTGCCCGCGCTGGCGGGCGCCGCCATATGGCCCGACGCCATCGGCGCTTTCCAAAGGACCTCCACGCCCGCGAATGCCGTGGGCGACCGCCTGTGGGATGAGTGCGGCCTGGCGGAAACCGAAGCGGCCATCTATCAAAACGCGGGAAAGCAGTTCACCGCCACGGCCTGGCGCATGCGCGACTCCACCGGCGCGCTGACCGCCTTCGACTGGCAGCGGAGCCCCAAGGCAACGCCCTCCAAGGTGGCCGCGCTGGCCGCGGAAACTCCTACCACGCTCCTTGTGGTGCACGGCAACTACCTGCTCTTCTTTGACGGCTACAAGCCCGCCGCGCCGGAGCTGGACGCGATGGCGGCGGAACTGCATAACGTCGATACCACCCCCTTTCCCACGCTGCCGGGCTTCCTTCCCTCGGAGAACCTGGTTCCGAACAGCGAAAGGTATATCCTGGGGCCGGTCGGATTAGCTAAGTTCGATCCGGGGATTCCCCCGTCGGTAGTGGGCTTTCACATGGGCGCGGAGGGCCAGTTGGGAGTTTTCCACAGCCCCAAGGGCGACATGGCCCTAGCCATTTTCAACTACCCGACCCCGCAGATCGCCAGGCAGAAGGTGGGCGATTTCGAGAGGATTCCAGGCGCTGTGGTGAAACGCAGCGGTCCTTTTGTGGCTGTGGTGCTGTCTCCAGCGGACCCCGACGCCGCCGAGAGGCTGCTTTCCCAGGTGCGCTACCTGGCGGTGGTGACCCAGGACGAGTACGTTCCCACGCGCCGGGACAATATCGGCGACCTGGTAATCAATGTCTTTATTCTCATAGGGATACTGCTGACGTTTTCAGTCGTTGCGGGCCTCTTCGTGGGCGGATTCCGAGCCTTTCTGCGGCACGGCAAGAAGGGCGACGAGGCCTCAGGCATGATTTGCCTGCATCTGGAAAGGCGCTGATCCGGTACATAACTTTCCGGTTTTGTTTGCTTTAGACTGAAATCCACAGCCCGGAAAGGGTCTCCCGCGAGGTTCCCGGGCCCCGGTTGAAAATGGCCCGGACCCGCAAGTCGCCCTGCTAGAGCAGCTTACGAAGAAGAATTTTGCCATGGAATTCCTCTTGACTTGAAGGCCGTTGGGCCATAAGATCCAACTACAAAGTTTTGACGGTTGCGATTCCGTCGAGACTGATTCTCCCATCGAACATCACCCTGTGTGAACAGGGAATACAATGCTCACCCCCAAATGGGGTGAGCATTTGTGTTTTTGGCGCTGCGATCATTCCACACCCTCCGAAAAAGGCTACGATCAAAGGGTAAGCCCTGCGGCATGGCGTCCATGGCTCAAGTTCTAGATCATGTTTGAAAGCATAAGTTAATGACTGACCGTAAGTTGCAGATTATCCCCATCGGCGGACTAGGCGAGTTCGGGATGAACATGACCGCCCTCCGCTTCGGCGACGACATCATCGTGATCGATTCGGGAATGATGTTTCCCGACGCGGAGCTGCTGGGCGTCGACCTGGTCATGCCCGACCTGACGTACCTGAAGGACCACCGGGAATGCGTCCGCGCCCTGATTCTGACGCACGGACACGAGGATCACATCGGGGCTACCCCGTTTTTCCTGTCTGAAATCGACGTGCCGGTCTACGGCTCGGCCTTCACGCTGGCCCTGGTGGAACGCCGTTTGGAGGAATACGAGCTGGAGCACGAACCGCGCTTCATCGTCATCAAGCCCAAGCAGGTTGTGGAAATCGGGCCGTTTAAGATCGAGTTCATCCATGTAACCCACTCCATCGTGAGCGCTGTCGCGCTGGCCATCGCCACGCCGCTCGGGGTGGTCATCCACACCGGCGATTACAAGGTGGACCCCACTCCCATCGATAACGAGATGTTCGACCTGCACACCCTGGCCGACTACGGCAAACGGGGCGTGCTGCTGTTGCTCGCCGATTCCACCAACTCGGACCGGCCGGGGTACACGCAGTCGGAGCGCGCGGTGCGTCCGCGCATGGAGGAAGTCTTCAACCGCGCGGACCGCCGCGTTTTCGTCTCCTGCTTCAGCTCGAGCATCCACCGCATCCAGCTCGTGCTCGATCTCTCGCAGGAGTACAACCGGCGGGTGGCGGTGATCGGCCGGAGCATGGTCTCGGTGACTGAAATCGCGCACTCCCTGGGGCTGCTCGATATTCCCGACGACATTCTACTGCGCCCGCAGGACGCCATGGACCTGCCGCCGGACAAGGTGACGATTCTGATCTCCGGCACGCAGGGCGAGCCCATGTCCGCGCTCTCGCGGGTGGCGGTGGACAATCACAAACACATCTCGGTGGAGCGCGGCGATACGGTGGCGCTCAGCGCGCGCATCATCCCGGGCAATGAAAAAGCCATCTTCCGCATGATCGACCACATGTCGCGCCGCGGCGCGGACGTGCTGTACGGCAGCATGAACCCGCCGCTGCATGTTTCCGGACACGGCAGCTCGGAGGAGATGAAGCTGGTTCTCAACCTGGTGCGGCCGCGCTTCTTCATGCCCATTCACGGGGAATACCGGCAGCTTGCCAAGCACGCCCGCCTGGCGGAACACCTGCGTTTCGCGGGGTTGGAGGACAGCTTCATCATGGAGTCCGGAGAGATCCTCGAAGTAGACCACCACGGCGCGCGCAAGAACGGCAAGGTGCCGGTGGGGCGCGTGTGCATCGATTCCGGATCGGTGGACGACGTGGTGCAGGAGATGGTGATACGGGACCGGCGCCATCTCTCGGAGGACGGCATTGTGCTGCCCATCATCGCCATCAACCGTCATACCGGCCGCATGGAAAACGCGCCGGAGATTGTGAGCCGGGGCTTCGCGCTCTCCGAGGGCGGCGATTTCATGGATGGCGCGCGGCAGGTGGTAGTCAAGACGCTCGAAGGCTCGAACCAGGAGGAGAAGACCGATTGGGGGGTGATGAAAGAGAAAGTCCGCGCGGACCTGAAGAGGTACATCGTCAAGGAGACTTCCCGGAGGCCGCTCATCATGCCGGTGATTCTGGAAGTGTAGAGGAGCGCTATCTGGAGGATGCCTCCGGCTTCCGCGGCCACGCCGAACGCATCATCATACCGGCCGACGAGGCCGGGGTGGCGGCGGTCCTGAAGGAGGCGTCCGCGGGCGGCATTGGCGTGACCATTGCCGGGGCTGGAACCGGCGTCACGGGCGCGCGCGTTCCGCTGGGCGGATGGGTGCTCTCGCTCGAGAAGCTGGCTCGGGTCGAGGCGCACGCGGGCTACGCCGTGGCCGGCCCGGGGGCTTCGCTTGAGGATCTGCAGGTTGCGGCGCGGCGCGCCGGCCAGTTTTATCCGCCCGACCCCACCGAGACCTCGGCCTCGATTGGCGGCATAATCGCCACCAATGCGAGCGGCTCGCGCAGCTTGAAATATGGCCCGACTCGCCGCTGGGTGGAGCGTCTGCGGGTGGCTCTGGCCGACGGAAGCGTGAGGGACTTCGAGCGCGGCCAGACGGTGGATTTCGACCCCGGCGAGGTCCCCTGCCCCGCCGTGACCAAGAACACGGCCGGCTATCCGCTGCGCCGCGGAATGGATTGGGTGGATCTGTTCGTGGGGTCCGAAGGAACCCTCGGCGTGATCACCGAAGCGCGTCTGCGCCTGCTGCCATTGCCGGGCGCGGTTTTGGCCGGCGTCATCTTCTTCGCCGGCGACGAAGAGGCGCTGGATGCCGTGGATTCCTGGCGCACGGCCGGGCCGCGCATGTTGGAATACTTCGACGCCCCTTCGCTCGACCTGCTTCGAACGCGCTTTCCGGAGATCCCCGCCGCGGCGCGCGCCGCGCTGCTGATCGAGGGGGAACTCGAATCGGAAGACGACCCCGAAGTGGATGCCTGGGTGGAGCGCATCGAGAATGCCGGGGCGCTGGCCGAGGTTTCCTGGATGGCGCTTTCGGCCGCGGATCGGGAACGGTTTCGGCGCTTCCGCCACGCCTTGCCCGAGCTGGTGAACGAAACCGTGCGGCGCAGCGGCGCGCTGAAGATGAACACGGACTACTCCGTGCCCCTGGCGCGCCATCGGGAAATGTTGGCCTGGTACCGGCGCGAATTGGAGCGGGAGTTTCCGGGCCGGTACGTCATTTTCGGCCACATAGGCGACGCGCACCTGCACGTGAACCTGTTCACCGCGCCCGATGAGAAGGAGCGCGCCTCGGCGCTGCTCACCGAATTCGCGCGTCAGGCGGTGGCGCTGGGCGGCGCGGTGTCGGCCGAACACGGCCTGGGCAAACGCAAGGCGCACTTACTCAAGCTGCAATACGGGCCGGAGGCGATAGAGGCCATGCGGGAGGTGAAGAGGCGCCTGGATCCGCGGGGGATTCTGGGAAGAGGGACGCTCCTATAGCCGATGAACGGCGGAGGTTGGTTTCATCCCGCCTTGCGCTTTTCGCGGGCGGCCAACGTTTCGTGCAGTAACGATTTGATGTAGGTCTGGTAGGGAAGGCCCTTTCGCTCCGCCTGCCTTCGGGCCATGGCCAGGTCCGTTTCCGCCACCCGGAGTGAAATCACTTGCGCGGGGGTCTTGGCTTTCGATGCCTCGATCCGTTCCCGCAACTTCTCCCTGGTAAGCGCCTGTACCTCGCCAGTCTCGACGGCCACGGCGAATTCCCTGGCGTGGGAATCCCGGTTCTGATACCACCACGCGGCTTCTTCCGCTTCGGAAGCGAAGTTGGGCAGTGTGCGCTTGCTTTGCTTTTTCATGGTTTTCTCTCTGTCCCAATCGAACTCGATTCCGCCGGCCAGGATTCGAATTGTAGTGCAGCGTATATACGCTGTCAACCAGTATCTTGACCGTTTGGTTTGTTCCCTCGCTGCGGGCTGGGCATGCCCGGCCCCCACGGCGTGGCGTAGGGGCCGAGGGTTTTATCCTGGCGACGGGCTTCTGTCCGGCGTCCGGACTTGGTCGGAAGAACGCCGGCTCAAAAGCCGGCGGCAGGCTGAAAGCCCGACCCCACTTTGCGACACTGAGTAGGATGAGCAATTCTTCGGATCGGCCGGTGGCCCTGGTTACGGGGGCCAGCCGGGGCATTGGGCGGGCCATCGCGGTGGAACTGGCGCGCACGCACCGGGTGCTGGCCACCTACCGCGCGCGGAGGGATGCCGCCGAGTGGCTGCGCGATGAGACCGGCGCGGAGATTGTGCAAAGCGACATTGCCTCGGCGGCGGACCGCGCGGCGCTGATTGCATTCGCCCGCGAGAGAATGGGGCGCCTCGACCTGCTGGTGAACAATGCCGGCATGGCGCCGGTGGTTCGGTGCGACATTCTGGAAGCGGACGAAGGAAGCTTCGACTCTCTCATGGCCACCAACCTGAAGGGTCCGTATTTCCTGACCCAGCTCGCCGCGCGGTGGATGCTCGAACAGGGTGGCGGGCGCATCGTCTTCGTGACTTCGATTTCGGCCTACGCGGCCTCCATAAACCGCGGCGAATATTGCATTTCGAAGGCGGGGCTGAGCATGGCGGCGGCGCTGTGGGCCGCGCGCTTGGCGCCGTGCGGCGTGGGGGTGTTCGAGATCCGGCCTGGGGTGATTCGCACCGACATGATCGCTCCGGTGGAGAAGCAGTACCAAAAGCGGATCGCCGCCGGCTTGCTGCCGCAGGGGCGCATGGGCGAGCCGGGGGACGTGGCGCGCGCGGTGCGGGCCATCGCCGACGGGTTGCTCGATTACAGCGCGGGGCAGGTTCTGGATGTGGACGGTGCCTTTCATTTGCGCACGCTATGAGGCATTTCGATTACCAGACGCTCGACCAGATCCGGCGCGCGGCGGAGGAAGCCGGCGCGCGGCGCGTGCGCTTCGTCGATTCTCCGGCGGAGGTTCGGGCGGCGCTGGCGCAGCCGGTGTTCGTGGGGGGCGCAAGGGTGGGAAACTCGATCGCCATTCACCCCATGGAAGGCTGCGACGGCGATGCGGATGGGCGTCCCAGCGAGCTTACCTGGCGGCGCTACGAGCGCTTCGCGCGCGGCGGGGCCAAGCTCATCTGGTTTGAGGCCACTGCGGTCCGCCGAGAGGCCCGCGCCAACCCGCGGCAGCTATGGATTCATGCGGGCAGCGTAATCGAAATCGCGCGGCTGCTCGACCACGCGCGCCAAGCGCACCGCGCGGCGTGGGGCTCGGACGACGATCTGCTGATTCCCATGCAGCTCACCCACTCCGGACGCTATAGCTGGCCGAGACGGATGATCGCCGTGCACAACCCGCTGGTGGACCGGAAAACAAGCACGCCGGCGGACGCGCCTCTGATATCGGACGACGACCTGGAACGGCTCGAAGACGAGTATGTGGCCGCGGCTGCGCTGGCGCTCGAAGCCGGCTTCACGGCGGTGGACATCAAAGCCACGCACGGATACCTGGCGGCGGAGTTGCTGGGCGCCAAAACGCGCCCCGGGCGATATGGCGGGCCGCTCGAGAACCGCGCGCGGTTCTTGCGCAACGTGGCCGGCAAGATTCGCGTTACCTTCGGACGGAAGCTGCTCATCGCCATGCGGTTGGGCTGCTACGACGGCATCCCCTACGTGCGCGACCCGGCCAGCGGCGCGGGCGTGCCCATGGAGTTTCCGGTTCCGTACCCGCACGGGTTCGGCGTCGATCCGCGCGACCCTCTGCAAGTGGACTTGACGGAAGTGAAGCGGGCCATCGGCTGGTTCCGCGACGACGGGGTGGAGCTGCTGAGCGTGTCGCCGGGGGTTCCGTACTACAACCCGCACGTGGTGCGGCCGTTCGAAAAGCCGGATGAAGGGAATTACGAGCAGCCCGAGCATCCGCTGGCGGGGGTGGACCGGCACTTCCGCGTGACGGCGGAATTGCAGGCGGCGTTCCCGGATTTGCCCATGCTGGGCGCGGGGTATAGCTGGCTGCAGAGGTTCGCTCCCAACGCCGCGGCGTACAATCTGCGGGCGGGCGGAGCGCGGTTTTTCGGGATGGGAAGGAACGCGCTGGCGTACCCCGACTTTGCGAAGGATGCGCTCGAAACCGGCGAGTTTCGGGAAGCCCGCGTGTGCAAGACGCTGACCTACTGCACCTATCTGATGAGGCAGAAGAACCATCCGCTGGGGCAGTTTCCCACGGGTTGCCCGCCGTTCGACAAAGAAGGATATGGGATGGTGGTGAAGGCGGCGCGGGAGGTGGCGCGGAGCGGGGTGACGAAGATTCGCGTACCGTAAGGGTGTTCGACATGTGGCGCGGCCTCTCAGGCTGCCGCGTCGAGACTCGTCTCGACGCTTGGCGGCGGGCCGGGCGTAAGACTCGACACGAGTGTCGAGCCGGCAGGCTGAGAGCCTGCGCCACGGAATAGAATGGGCCGCATTTTATGATTTCCGGGCATTCCGAAGCCGACAATTCGCTGTTCGCCGGCGCGCTGGACTTCGCGGGGCGGCAGGTTCGCGCGCTGATGGAGCGCGATCCGGATTTCTATCCCATGTACACCCACCACGGGCGGTGGCGCCACGATTTGCCCGCCTGGACGCACTGGTGCGACGGGTTTCTGCCGGGCATCATGTGGATTCTGTGCGCGCGGGGGGATGCAGGGTGGCGTGAGCCCGCCGAGCGCTATTCCAAGCGCCTGGAGCCGCGCCAGTTCGATCGCGAGGTCCACGACCTGGGGTTCCTTTTCAGTTCCACCTACGGGCGCTGGCACGAGCTTACAGGCGATGCCGCGCTCAACGCCGTATTGATCCAGGCTGGACGCACCATGGCGCTGCGCTTTCGCGAGAAGGGCGAATACCTGCGCTCGTTCGTGGCGGAGGATTCTGTGTTCATCGACATCATGATGAACGTGGGGATCATTTTCCACACCGCGCGGGAGACCGGTGACGAACAGCTCTTCGATACGGCCCTGCGCCATTGCCTGACCACGCGGCGCGTGCTGGTGCGCGGCGATGGGTCCACGGCGCACGAAGGGTTGTTCAACCTGGAGAGCGGCGAGTTTCTGCGGCAGAGCACGCAGCAGGGCTTTCGCGGGGATTCGTGCTGGTCGCGCGGGCTGGCTTGGGCGCTCTACGGCTTCGGCACGGCGTACCGGTTCTCGCACGATGCGCGGTTTCTGCGCACGGCGGAAGCCTGCGCGGATTTCTATATCGCCAATGCGCCGGCCAACGGGGTTCCGCCGTGGGATTTCGATGCGCCCGAGCAAAGCCGGGCGCTGGTGGACACCTCGGCCGCGGCCATCGCGGCATCGGGCCTGTTGCAACTGGCGGGCCTGGCGGCGGACCCTCTCAAAGGCGCGACGTACGCGGCGATGGCGCGTCATATTCTGGCCACGTTGTGCGAGCAGTACCTGGCGGTTTCGGATCCCGGCTGGGAAGGGATTCTGAAGGGCGGCGTGTACCACTTTCACAAGGGGCTGGGAGTCGACGAGTCGGTGATGTGGGGCGAATACTTCTTCGTGGAAGCGCTGGATAGGGTACTCGCTGGAACTTGATGCATTTTGATGCTGTCTCTGATGCTAAAATGCATCAATGGCCCAAAGATCGCATCTTTCGCCCCCGCTAAAGAGGCGCCGGACCACTCTGACGCTGCCGGCCGATTCTCTTACGGAGGCGCAACGAATCGCTCGCGCCAGAAAGGTGAATCTGAGCGCGGTCATCGCGGAGGCCCTTTCCGAGGGACTGCGCCTGCAAACGGCGGCGGAGCGGAGTGAAGAGGTGCTCGAAAGCTACCGGAAGGCGTTCGCCGGTTTCTCGGACGAGGAGATGTCTATCCTCGACGGGATCATTCTCGAACCGGGGCGCCGGCGCTAGCGCATGGTCGATCCCGCATCGGGTTCCTTCCTGTTCGATACGAGCGCCGAGAGTTGGCTGGGCCGCACTGAGCGCTCCGCGGCTCTGGACTGGATACGCGAGTACCTGTCCCATCATGAGGTGCACATCTCCGCCGTCACGGTGATGGAGCGAGTTCGCGGCTACAGTCTGTTGTGGCATCGCGCCCAGGAGGGCGGGCGGGAACGCATCGAAGCGAGGCGGGTCGCTTACCTCGCGAATCTCGGGCGAGTGTGGCCGCTCGATGGAGCCATCGCCGTGGTGAGCGGCGAGATCGCGGCGATGCTTCCGGATCCGCCCACACCCCCCCGGCGGTCCCATCGGCTGGCGGAATCCCGGCAGGAGCGTTTGTCGCGCTGGCGATTTGACGGAATGATCGCCGCTACGGCGCTGGTCGCCAGAATGCCACTCATTCACAACAACGCCGGCGATTTCGGGTGCATCCGGAGCGCCATCGAACGCTTGCCCGAACGGTTCCCCAACCTGGGCCCGCTAGAGCTGATTCGCTGCGCATCGCTGGCGTGAAGCACGCGTTTCTCTTTTGATCGGCGTCCGATGTACGATGTGCGCCAGAGCGCACTCTCGTCATGCGCTGTCTCCTCATTTTCCTCTTGACATTTGGCCAGATTCGTACTAATTAATTAGTATGCGTCGTCCGAGCTCGACTCTCACCGAACAGGAACTGGAAATCATGAAAGTGGTCTGGGAACGCGACAGCGTCACCGTCCGGGATGTCTACGAGGCATTGCTGGAGCGGCGCAAGGTCGCCTACACCACGGTCATGACCATGATGAAGATCCTGGAACAGAAGAAATATCTGAAAAAGGACCAATCCGACCGCGCGTATGTATATCGGCCGGCGCAGCCCAAGGGACAGGTGATAAGCGCAATGGTGCGGGAGTTCGTGAACCGGGTGTTCAACGGGTCGGCCGAGCCGCTTCTGGTGCACTTAGTGAAGGAACATAACCTGTCGGCCGAAGAATTGGAAGAAATCGCAAGGCTGCGAAGGAACAAATGAGGGCTTGGCGCGTTCTAAACGTGGCAACGGCATTGTTGGTGCCACATCCGCTCCCGTCACGAGGCCGGACCCGGAGGGCGCCGCAACCGCTCCCTAACGGTCGCGGCTCTTTACGAGGGCGGTTCGGAGCGTGTGTCGGAAGGCGTGAGAGAACGGGTTGGCAGGCGAAAGCGCCTGCCCCACCAAGACTGGGGCATTTGAGATATGGAGTGGTTTCCCGGTTGAAGGAGGTTTGCATGTCGGGGATTCGTTTGGTATCCATGTTGGCCGTGGCATGTTGGATTGTGGCGCTTCCGCTGGCGGCGCAAACGGCGCCGGACGGAGTGGGCGTCTCGGTGGATCTGGGCGGCTCGGCGGTGCTGCACCGCACGGGGATCTCCTATTCGGCTTCCGCGCTGGCCAAGGGCGTGGAAGGAACCGTGGTGGCGCAGGTTACTCTGGACGCAGCCGGGAACGTCACCGATGCGCGCGTGTTGAGCGGTCCGGACGAGCTTCGCAAAGTGGTGTTGCAATCCGTGCTGCAGTGGCATTTCACGCGCGAAGCGGCCAACGGGATGCGGCAGGTGAGCGTCACCTTCCAGGCACCGGAGCCAGGCGGCCAGCCGGGGTCGAGCATAGCGCCAGCCATGCGGCCGCTTGCCGTTATAGGCCCCGTGCCCGCCTTCGCCGTGGCGGGGGTTCCAAGCCGCGGCATTGTTATTGGGCCGGGCGGGACTCCGGCCCCTGCCGTGACGGTGAAGAGCATCAATGTGTACGGCCTGTCGGACCAGGCTCGGGCGGAGCTGCTGGTGAGCCTGCCGGTGCATGAGGGCGATACGCTCACGCCTGAGGCGACGTCCAAGATCTCGGCGGCGGTGAGGCAGTTTGACGAGCACCTGAGCGTGCAGATCCGGAGCATGGGCGCCGGCGAGGTGGAAATCGCCGTTGTGGCGCCGGGGGCGACCGTACCTTTCCGTGCGAGCGCGGCGGTGGCGGCCACCGTCACCGCGGGCGGTTCGATAAGCCCCGCGAACGGGTCGCCGCCGGTGCTGGTCCGGCAAGTCCAGCCGCTCTACCCGCCCCTGGCCATGCAGGCGCGCATTGGGGGCATGGTCAAAATGAACGCCACAATTGGCAGGGACGGCACGGTTCAAGACGTCACGGTGGTGAGCGGCCAACCCGTGCTGGCGCAGGCCGCGAAGGACGCGGTGAGGCAGTGGATCTACCAGCCCACGCTGTTGAACGGCCAGCCGGTGGAGGTATCCACCCAGATCAACCTGAACTTCACGCTGCCCAGCGAGGCGCCGGCTCAGCAGTAGGAGGCATTTATGGACGCGTCCCTGTTTCTCAAGGATCTGGTGTTGTACAGCCTACAGGTGGGGGTTGTAGTGGGGCTGGCGGCATTTGTGCCGGCGGCGCTGCGGCTGCGTCTGCCGGCGGCCAAACTGGCCTATTGGCACATTCTGCTGGCGGTGTGCCTGCTGGCGCCGCTGGCGAGCCCCTGGAAACAAAGGGTGGCGGATTTGGGCGGCGTTTCGGTCACCACCACCATGGTAAGCGTGGTTCCGGCGCCCGCGCCTGCCTCCGCGCCGCGGCGGTTCCCGTTCTCGCTCAGCCAGGTGGCCCTGGCAGTGCTGGCCGCGGGCGTGGGGACACGCCTGGGGTTGCTGTCCATGGGCTTGGCGCGGCTAGGCGGGTATCGGCGCCGCTCCCGCCCGCTTGTGCCGGCTCCCTCGTGGAGCCCGGAGGCGGACCTGCGCCTTTCGCCGGATATCGCGAGTCCGGTTACGTTCGGATTACGGAAACCGGTGGTCCTGCTGCCCGACGGCTTCCCGCTGCTCGATGCGCGCCTTCAGGACGCCATTTTGGCGCACGAGTGCCTGCATGTGCGGCGGCGCGACTGGCTGTTCGCGGTGGTGGAAGAGTTGGTGCGCGCCGTGTTCTGGTTCCACCCGGCCATCTGGTGGCTGCTGGGCGAAATCGAACTGGCGCGCGAGCAGGCGGTGGACCGCGCGGCGGTGGAGATGACCCAACAGCGGGAGGAGTACGTGGACGCCCTGCTGGCCGTCGCCGGCGCGCGTCCGCAAATGGATCTTGCGCCGGCGCCCTTGTTCCTGCGCAAATGGCACCTGAAATGTCGAGTGATTTCCCTAGTGGAAAAGGAGTCTCGTATGTCGAAGACCGTTCTGGCGGGCGCGCTGGCGGTGGGGGTGTGCGTTCTGGCCGCGGCGTGCTGGATGGCGACCACGGCTTTCCCCCTGCAAGCGGCTCCGCAGGTGGTGGCCGACGGCCAAGGCGTGAGCGTGGATCTGGGCGGCGCGGCGCTGATGCACCGCATGCCGGTGAACTACCCGGAGGCGGCGCGCATGAAAGGCATCGAGGGAACCGTGGTGGTGCAGGCGCGCCTGGATACCAGCGGCAATGTGGTGGATGCCAGCGTAGTGAGCGGACCACAGGAACTGCGCAGGGCGGCGCTGGAGGCGGTGTTGCAGTGGCACTTCATGAGCGCCTACGGCGGCAGCGCGCAGCAGGTGAGCATCGAGTTCAAGCTGCCGAAGGAGGCGGATAGTGCGTCTGGAAACCCCGGGACGAACGCCGTGCGAATGGGCCAATTTGTAGCGGTGTCTCCTGCGGGCAGTTCCGAGCCGACCGTCGTGCAGACTCCTAATGGAGCGGAGCCGGCTCTGGCCCAGGCGTTGATGCAGGAGATTCGGCAGAGGGCGAGCGCAACGGCGGGACAGGCAGTTCTCCCTCCGGATGGAGCGGAGCCGGCTCTGGTCCAGGCGTTGATACAGGAGATGCGCCAGAGGGGGAGCGCAACGGCGCAAGCAACTCCCCAGGGAACGTTCGAAGCGGCGCTCGAATCCATCGATCGCCTCGAGGCGAACGCAAGGGCGCAAGCAACTCCCCGGGGAACGGCGCAGGGCGGCGTGCTGGGATCTGTCGTGGAGACGGCGCCCATGGTCGGCGGCGGCGTGGTGAGGCCGGCGCAATCCCCGCAGATCCGATCCATTCGCGTGGTGGGCCTGCCCGAAAGCGCGCAAAACGAACTGCTGGCCAGCCTTCCCGTGCGGGAGGGCGATATGCTGACGCCGGAGAACCGCGCCAAGCTCATGGCCGCGGCCCGGCAATTTGACGAGCATCTCTCGCTATCCTCTACCGTGGACTCTTCGGGCCAGGCGGACGTGCAGATCGTGGCGCCGGGAGCCGTTCCGACCAGGATTCGCGTCGGCGGCAACGTGCAGATGGCGAAAATGGTCAAGAGCGTCGCGCCGGTCTACCCGCCCATGGCGAAGGAAGTTCGCATCCAGGGCACGGTCGTCTTGAGCGTGGTCATCGCCAAGGACGGCACGGTTCAAAACGTCACGGTTAGCAGCGGGCATCCCCTCCTGATCCAGGCGGCATTGGACGCCGTCAGGCAGTGGCAATACCAGCCGACCATGCTCAACGGCGAGCCGGTGGAAGTCTCCACCCAAGTTGAGGTCCAGTTCGCTTTGCCGGACGCTCCGCCGCCGGCGCAGCCATAGAGGCCCATGCCTGTGAGAACCGCCCGAGCGGCAAGTTGCCTGCTGGCGCTGGCCGCATTTGCTTTTGGCGCATCGCCGCAAGAGACCAACCCGCCCGCTGCCCGCCTGGAGATTCGCGGCTTGGTGCTGGAACCGGGGACCAACCAGCCGGTGACGGAGGCCGAGATCTCGCTCTACTTCCTGGGGGCGGAGGCGCCGCGCGTCCGGGTGGGCTTGGGTACGCTCCAGGCTGCCGAAACCACCCAAACCGACCCCACCGGGGCCTTTTCTTTTCCGTTGGACAAGGTGGGCTATTACGCCGTGGCCGCCAAGAAGGAGAATTACAGCGCGCCGGCCAACGCTCCCAGCTCGCAGAACGTCACGCTCACGGCCGAAGAGCCGGCCAAAGAGGTGCGGCTGTTCCTTTCGCGGCCGGGCCAGCTCACGGGGCGCGTGGTGGATGAGGAAACCGGCAAGCCGATTGCCGGCCTAAAGGTGATGGCGGGGCGGGCGATGGCCTTCGCCGGCCGTCGCCTATACATGGGCCCTGAGGGAACCACCGGCGCGGACGGCCAGTTCGTGATCCCCAATTTGACGCCTGGGGAATACGTTGCCATTGTCCGCCCGCAAAGGCAGAGCAAGGAGCGCGTGATTGCGGACTTCTCCGAGAAGGACCTGGAAACCGTGGACCAGGATTTCGCGCTCTCGTACTGGCCGGGCGGGCACGGCGAAGACACGGCGGTCCCCGTGCTCATGGGTTCGGGGGCCACGGTGGACATCGGCGAGGCGCACGTGAAAAAGACGCCGTACTATCGCGTGCACGTTCGCGTTCCCGCCTCGAATTGCGGACCGGGCGACACCATGGAGGTCTACGACCAGGCCGGCGGGACGGGGATGGGAGAGATCACTCAGCAAGCTCCGTGCGGCAAGGACATGCTGATCGCCGGGTTCCCGCCGGGCGAGCACCGCTTGATTCTGGCGAGCAACGGCGGACGCCGGGGAACGCGCAGCATGGCATCGGTGGCGTTCGCGATCGGCGACGAGAACATCGGGATCATAGCGCCGATGGCTATCGGGGTTACGGTGGACGCAAGCTTCGTGGCGGAGGATGGTGCGCGGCCGCCGGACTTCACCAAATTGGGACTGGCGCTTTATCCCATGGGAATGCTCCCCTTTTTGGACCTGGCGATGCCACAGGCGCCGGACGCCGCGGGGAAGATCCGGCTCACCGGCGTTCCCACCGTTCCGCACAGGATCATGGTTTCCGGACTGGACGCGGGCCACTACGTCAAGGAGATTCGCTACAACGGGATCCCGATAGCCGGAGAAGATCTGCCGCTGGACAAGGGCGCCATGTCGTACTCGCTGGCCATCGTGATTGACGACAAGCCCGCGGCGATTGTGGGCTCGGTGACGACCGGCGACAACCCGGTGAGCCAGCCGCACGTCCTACTGGCGAAATGGCCGCCGCCGGGAGACCGGCCTCTGCAGACACGCGCGGCCGAGGGCGACGACAAGGGCAAGTTCCAGTTTGCGGGGCTCGCGCCGGGAGAGTATCGAATGGTGGCCCTGCGGTCCAGGGAGGAAGACGCGAATCGAGCGCCCGGCACGCTGGAGCGGGCCATGGCAACGGCGAAGAAGATTGAGGTGGGGCCGAGCGCGTTCCAGAACGTGACGCTGGAATTGACCGAATTGCGGTAGCGGCCGGCGATCTTGATGACGGCGGCGACAGTCGAGTCCAGAGCTTCTTTTTGCAACTGCGGGGTGGGGTGGTGCGTTCTCTCCGGTATGAGACGGTTTTGGACCGGGACGATGGTGGTGTGCCTTGGGCTGCCTTGGCCGCACCACAAGGACCTGGAGGCTTGTGGTGCCGGTGAAACGGCCCAACTTGACCGTGCGGGCGAAGGCCGGTTACTACGCGCGGCAGCGGCGGCGGGCTTGAGGCCGGCAGCGCAACCGTAGAGTCCCATGCCTCTCAAGGCTTACGTCCCACATGGCGGAGACTTCAGTAATGCCATCTGGTATGATGTCTGGCGGCTTCTCCGTGAGGAGTGGAGTGGGCATGTGCCGCGGGGCGCAACGGAGGACGAAGAGACCGAGCGTCCCGAGGAGTCGGGACGCGGCAGGCAGGGGCGCCTGCGCCACATACGGAACCGCGCAGTGAGCGGCCGTTTTCGCGGGGTGTCGAATGAAGATGATCGTTGCAATCGTTGGCGCAGCCGTTCTTGCGTCATGCACGTTGTTCGGCCAGACGGCCTCGCCACCTCCGGCCTTTGAGGTGGCGTCGGTGAAGCTGGCGGCCTCAGGGGAACGGGCCGGGATCAGCGGCGGTCCGGGAACCAGCGACCCCGGGCAATTCCGTTGGCGGTTCGTCACACTGAGAGGGCTAATCGTGAGGGCTTACGGATTGGAGAATTTCCGGCTCCTTGGCCCGAGCTTTCTAAGCAACTCTATCGGCGCCGATCGGTACACCATTGTCGCCAAGGTCCCGCCGGGCGCCACGAAGGACCAATTCAACCAGATGCTCCAGGGGTTGATAGTGGAACGCTTCGGCTTGGTTTTTCACCATGAAACGAAGGATATCGCCTACTATGCGTTGGTGGTCGCAAAGAGCGGGCTGAAAATGAAGGAGGCGGAAGCTGCTCCCGAAGCGCCGACGGCCGAAGGCGCCCCCGCAGGTTCGGCTGCCGCCGCTGGCACTAACGTCACGGCGTCGGATCCGAGGCTGTCGCGAATGGCTCCAGGCATCCGTGGCGTGCTTGTGGGCGGGATGCCCGGCGGTGGCGGCGAGCGTATGACGGCCAGGATGCAATCCACCGCGGATCTGGCCAGGATGTTGTCGGCTCTCGCGGCCCGTCCCGTGCTGGACGGGACCGGCTTGACCGGAGTATACGATTTTGTCCTGGACTACGTGCGGGAAAGGGGCTTGGATTCAATGAACGGAGGGCCCGCAATCCCATTGGCCCAACAGGGGCAAGGCGCCGTTGCGCAGGAAAGCATGCCTGACGCCCCGCCGACCCTATCCGTTGCCATTGAGCAACAGCTTGGGTTGAAGTTCGAGCCCCGAAAGGGGCCGTTCGACGTCTTCGTCGTCGACCACGCAGATAGGGTTCCGAAAGAGAACTGAGGTCTTCCGCCCACACGCGGCCCGCGGCGGAACGACCTTTTCGGGGCACACGCAACAGCTCCGGCGCTACCTTCGCAAGGTGGCGTTATGAGGGTCGAGCGTCACTTTCAGGGGGGCTTGCTGGAGCGCGACGGTGAAGGTGACCGGTTCGGCGCCGGCGCGCACCCATTGGGTGATAGTTCTGCCACGCGCCAACTGGATCTCCACCGGAGCGAGCGCCATGAAACTCGGGCCTACGCCGGATTGCGTCAGAGTTCCCAGCAGTTTCAGGTTGGGAGCCTTTCCCTTGAGCGTCCAGTCGAGCTTGAGGCTGGGAATGCCGGTTCCGTAAACCCACTGATCGAAGAAAGCCTCCAACTTGGGGTCGTCGTTTCTGGGCGGCAGGAACCCGGCCGCCAACTCGCGGAACTGCTCGGTGGAGATCTCCTGGCGATCGTAGCGGGCCAGGAGCGCGGCCAGCATGGCGAAGAAGCGCTCGTCGCCCATGCGCGTCCGCAGCATATGGACGATCCAGGAGCCCTTGCCATAGGTGATGCCGCGCCAGGCGCGCGGCTCGATGGAGTTCTCCAGGCGGGAGCCCAGCACGATGGGGCCGGTGGAATCCACGGTCCTGCCGTTTTCGTTCTTCTCGAGCAGGGCCTGGCGGTAGGATTCCAGCATGAATTCGAGCTCCTGCGGGCCCTTGGTCTTTTCCAGGTACAGCAGGGCGGAATAGTTGGCCAGAGCCTCCATGAGCCAGTTGTCGCGATAGGTGGCGGCGCAGACGCGATTGCCCCACCACTGGTGCGCCATCTCGTGGGCTTGCAGCACGTCCGCGAAGAACAACTCCTGCTGCTGGTTGGCGGGATTCGCGCCCGCCGGTTCCTTCAGATAGGAGAGCGTGGAGAGGTAGATCAGGCCGGGGAATCCCTGGCCGAACGCTCCGGGTATGGGAGACACGGTAAGGCGAGGGAGCGCCGGAGGCCCGAACTTGGAGGCCATGAACTCCAGGGCCGAGGCCACCTCGGCGGCGAGCTGCTGCAAGCGAATGGTCGGACTGACGGGCGGCGGAACGTCTTCCAGTCGACCGGGCCTTCGCGACGAACCCCTGGGCAGCGTCGCGATGGAGGGCAGCGGGGTCTTGGGCTGGAGGGGCGTCTCCAGCGCGCGGTTGGCGCAAACATCCACCTCGTACCCGCCGCGAGTCACGCGGACGCGGTCATAGTCGCCGAGATTGAAGCCCGCCATGCGGATAGGGGCGGAGGTGCGGCGGCGCGTGACGCGCTGTTCGCCTTCCGTGCGGTCTTCCACCACGTCCCCGGGCGTCACCAGGTCGAGGTCGCGCGGATACTGGAACAGGAGATCGTAGCTGGAGAACTGAAAGCCTTGCACGGGATACCAGTTCCCGCGGGCGCTCACATAGAACACGCGGTCGCCGGCATCGAGGATCACCTTCCCCGAATGGTGGAACTCGAACTCGTATTCGCGGCCCTGGCGCAGCGGCTCGGAGGGGATCACCAGCGCCATTTCGTTGCCGTCGCGCAACGCGTCGGCGCGCAGCGCCTCCCGTTGCAGAACTTCAGCCGGGCGGCCATCCACGGTAACCCGAGAGATCTGCATTTGGGGGGCTATGTCGAAAGCCGTGGCAACCAGCCTGTCCACGGCGGACTTCACTTTCACGCGGGTCACGACGGTCATGGAAAGATCGGGATCGATGGTCGCCTCGATGCGATAATCGCCCACCGTGGCGTCGCGTGGCGGCGGGGTGGGGTTGTTGCGGGCCGATCGGGCCGGAAAACTTGTCCAAACGTCGAAGAACACGCGCTCGCCGCGCGTGGTCAGCTTGCCGGCCAGGATCTGGTCCGGGGCGTCGGGATCGTACATGACATCGAAAGCGCCGAGGCGCGGGCTGTAAAGCATGGCGGCGAACAGACCGCCGCGGCGGGCCGGGTTGTCGAGCAGGTCGAAGGTGAGGCGCGTCTGGTAGCTGGAGCCCAGATTGCGCAGCGCCGGAGTCCACTGCTCGTCCAGCAGGGGGGCCGTCTCGGGCGACTTGCGGTTGGCGGCGTTGACGGCCATCTGCCCCTTCAGCGCGGCGTACTGGTCGCCGGAGAAGAGGAAGAGGGCCGTTTGGAAATGTTCGTCGAGGTTGGGAGAGTCGGTGAACGCGGCCAGCGACTGGCGCTCGGCCCGGTCGGGCGGAAGCAACAGCACTTCGGCGTCTCCGCCGTCCGTATCGGCCACGAAGACGGCGGCGATCCGGCGCCCGGCCACCGGCCGGCTGAAGATCATGTGCCCGTCGGCGAGGAAGATGCGGATATCTTCGCGGGTCAGGGTGAGGTCGCGAACGCGGTAGCACTCGTCGCGGTCGAAGCTGTTCTCGCGGATGGCGCGGGCGATATCGCCGGCGTCGCCGCCCGCGGCCGCCACCGGCAGGAGCAGAGCGAGGAACGCGAGCCTCCGCATAGTCTCAGTCTAGCGGCATGCGGGAGAGCTGCGGCGCTGGCTCAAGAAGACAGGAGTGTCCGCGCCACGTCATCACAGGCGAGCCCCTGCGAGAAATGGCGGTCTACTTCGACGGTTTGGCCGCTTCACCCAACTCCGCGGGGTATCCGCGGTCGAACCAGTCGGCCGCCAGGTTGGTGGGGATGTACAGCGCCCTGGCGCGGGTGAACCCCAGCTTCTTGAGCGCTTCCATGGCGGGCTTGATGTTGGGACAGTGGTCCCACGGGCAACAGCCGCAATACACCACAATCTCGCGGTCTCGCGGCAGGTTAGCCACGGCTGCGCGGAGCCCCTGCAAGCCGGCCGGCGTGTTGGCCGGCCCGGCATAGATAGAGTTGGGAATATGCTTTCCGCGGTACAGCGCCGCGAAACCCACGTGAATCAGGGCCGGCTGCGCACCATTCGCCCGAAGTCGCGCGGCCAGTTCCCCGGGCTGCGCCAGGGAGGGGTCCGCCGGCTGGGCCGCGGCCAGCGCCGCAAGCAAGCCAATCGCCAGGAGTTTCATGCGTTTTCCACTATAGCGCGAAGGACCACGTGCGGATTGCGGCACACTGTGAACCGGAGGCGCATTTTCAGGCGGACCCGATGCGTGTTCTAATATATCTTCACGGGTTTATTGGGGTTACTTCATATGCGTGTGTTTCGCTTTGCGTTGATGGCTGGCGCCGCGTCCCTTCTTTGTGCGGCGCCGGCTCGCGATCCCGGCCTTTTGAAGGCCCAGGCCACTTTGGAGCGGCTGCCGTTGCGCTTTGAAGCCAACCTTGGCCAGTGGATTCCCACGGTGCGCTACGCCGCCCGCGCGTCGGGATACAGCCTGCTGCTTACCGGCGTGGGGCCCACCATCGCCGTGGGCCGCTCGCAGAGAGTGGACATCTCCCTGATGGGCTCCAACCCCGCCCCGGAGATCCAGCCACTTGAGAAACTGTCCGTCCGCACGAGCTATTTCGTGGGCGCCCAGGACCGCTGGCGCAGCGACGTGCCGACCTATTCACGGGTTCTCTACCGGCAGGTGTACCCCGGTATCGACGTGGTCTATTACGGCAGCCAGGAGCAGCTCGAGTACGATTTCACGGTGGCGCCGGGGGCCGACCCCTCCGCCATCAGGCTGCGGTTTCAGGGCGCCGATCGCGTCTCCATCACGCCCGAAGGCGACCTCCTGGTGGAAGCCGCCGGACGGCGAATTGTGCAGAAGCGCCCCTTGCTTTACCAGGATGGCGCGGGCGGCGCGGCCCGCCGCGAAATCCCCGGGCGCTATGCCATGCTGGGCGACAACCTGATCGGTTTTACGGTCGGCCGCTATGACGCCGGGCGGGCTTTGGTGATCGACCCGTACCTGGTTTATTCAACGTACATCGGGGGCTCGGGGACGGACGAAATCGACGCCATCAAGACCGATTCCCACGGCTACCTCTATATGGTCGGATACACCACCACCAGCGATCTGGTGGCCACCCTCGGCGCCTGGTGGAGCACGAACTCCGGCCCGGTGGGTACCGCCGACGTGCTCATCGTGGTGTTGGATACCACCGCTCCCGATCCCTTCCCGCTCCGGTATCTCTCGTATTTGGGAGGCTCCGCGGACGATCTCCCCTCCGGCATCGATGTGGATTCGCAGTACCACCTCTACATAACCGGCTCCACGGAGTCGCCCGACTTCCCCATATACGGAAACGCGGTGCAGACGGCGCCGCTCGGTACCACCTGGACCGCGTTTGTGACGGAGCTCGACCTCCTCGGAGGCGGGCTGCCCTACTCCACCTATTTCGGCGGGACTGACGCGAATTACGGAACCGGAATCGCCGTGGAGAACAGCGGCCTGATGGATGTCATTGGAACCACCCAGGCGTCCGACTTTCCGGTTACCGACAACGCCTACGCCGCGGTCCTTTACGGACCGCAGGACATGTTCCTGTGCCAACTCGATCCGAACGCCACCGAACCGGCGTATTCCAGCTACATGGGCGGCGAGTTGGTCGATAGCGGAGTGGCTATCGCGGTTGGCGCCGACGGCCTGGCGTATTTCACCGGAACCACCAATTCGACACAGTTTCCTCTGGCCGGCAATTGTTACCTCGGTACCCTGCAAGGCGGAGATGACACCATCCTCGGGGTGATGGACTTTACGCAGTCCGGGGTGAATTCCCTGGTGTACTCGACCTACTTCGGAGGCTCGGACGACGACATAGTTCGCCAACTCAGGTTCGACAACAACGGCAATGTGCTGTTGGCCGGCTACACGCTCTCGACGAATTTCCCAATTACTCACGACGCCTGTCAGGGCGTGGCCGGCGGCAACGGCGACGCGTTTGTCTCGGTGGTGAATCCTTGGCAGCGGAGCGCGTTTCTGGTCTACTCGACCTTACTGGGCGGCGGACAGTCCGACGTGGCCTACGATGTCATCACCGACGCGACGGGCAGTCTCCTGGTCACCGGCTACACGCTCTCTCCCGATTTTCCGATCACCTACGACGCGCCCCAGCCGCAGTTCGGCGATGGGGCGGAAATATTCGTGGCCAAGATCCAGCGCGGCACGCCGGGCCTCGCGGGCCTTGAGTTCTCCACCTACCTGGGGACCGAGGGGCTCCACGTCGCCAAGGGCATCGCGGTGGCCAGCAACGGGACGGTGTATGTGGCCGGATTCACCAACTTGGGCCTGCCGTCGGTGGGCGCTTCGGCGCTGCTCTATGGCGGTGGGACCCGCGACGGGTTCTTCCTCCTGCTGACGCAGTTGGCCGCCCAGCCGGTGAGTTCCGAGCGGAACCATGCATCCCCCCCGCGTCCCGCGGGGGTGAAGCTTGGTTCGCCGCTCCGCTGAAAGACAGACCGGCCGGTCAGCGGCTGACGGTGGGGCTGCTTCCGCCGATCGTGCCGGCAGCCGCAAGGCCGCCCACGGTGGCCGCGGCGGCCACTCCGCCGATCACGGCAAGTTTGACGGCGGAAACCCCAGTGGCGGGCGCGGCCCCAGCGGCGCCGCCCGCCACCGGCGTCACAGTGATCCCACTGACCGCCAGAACCTGCGCCACGCCAGCGGGCAAGGGCTGGCCGTCGTCGATCGCCGAACCGGTCACAGTGACACGCTTACCCACCATGCCGGCGAGCATGTCTCCGCGGAGTTCCACCTTCACTTTGGTGGTCTCGTCGATAAGAAAGAACCGCTTGCCATTGGTGGTGACAGTACCGGTCAACGTGGCGCTTGACGCCGGCGCCGGCTGGAGTTGCAGCACTACGCCCGGGAGCACCCGCGCGACTAGCAGGCCCCCGGCGTTGCGGACCTCCGCGCTGCCCGCCGCCACGGCCACCTTGACCGACTTGACGCCCGCGCTGGCCACGCGCAACCGCGTTCCGGATTCCGCCGAATCGATGCGCAGGCCAGCCGCTTCCACCCGGTAGGTGGAAGCCTGACGCAGCTCCGCCAAGCCGGATTCCAGCACGAACCGGTCGTGGTAGAGTTTGGCCGAGGAATTGGGCGCCAGGGTCACCCGCTCGCCGGTTTTCAGCAGGACCTCGGAGGAGGCTAAGGTGGTGCGCACGGCGGCGCCGTCGAAGACGGTGGCCACGCCGGGCACGGCGGCGCCGTCGATGTAAAACGTCCCTTCGGAGCGGGCCGCCCCGATCACGGTCGATGAGGCCGCGAGCGCCGTCAGCGCCCCGCAAGCCAGCGTCAGCCAAATTGTCTTCCACAACTGCATGTTCATGTGATGCTCCTTTTCCAATACCTTCGGCGGCAAACCCGGATGATCGGAGCCCGCGCGGCGCCGCGAAACGCGCCGCGTCAGCCGTGGAAACCCGTTCCGACGCTCGCCTATCGCCGCCTCAGTGTTCATATCGGCGGATTCCGCGCCGGACATTAGCGCCGATCGAGTGAGATCCCGCGCGCAGGACTTGCCACCCGTGCGTTCAAGGCCAGAAAGCCCGCCGCCGGCCAGGGCAAGGCGCGAGTTGCCGCGCAGCCGGAATGTTATACGATGTGTCTAACGCAGATGCGGCTCGCGTGGGACGCGGCGAAAAACCGGGCCAACTGAGCCAGCCACGGCGTCCATTTCGCCACCGCCGCCCGCGTGTTTGCGGATCGAGACATGGTCCTCATTGAGGACAGGAGTGACGACGGTGGCACGCCGTGGGGCTGGCCGGAGGAGTTCAGCCCCTGCTGGTCGTGGTTCACGTTTACAGGGAGGCGGAAAATGGCGAAGAAACCGTCCGCATCGTCTCGGCCAGAAAAGCCGGTCGGCGTGAAGGCCGAATCTGTTTTCAATAGGCCGCTGACGCAGGGCCAGCGCGGCGCGCTGGACCGGTTGGCGGCGATGCCGGAATCCGAGATCGACTTCTCGGACATTCCGCCGCTCACCGACGAGCAACTGGCGTCGGCGTTCCGGCCCAGGTCGAAGGAACTGGTGGCGGTGCGGCTGGACCGCGACGTCCTGACCTGGCTAAAGGGGTACGGGCGCGGGTATTCAACCCGCATCAACGCCATTCTCCGCGCGGCCATGACTGCTAGGCGGCCGGCGTAGCGGAAGGCCCGGCGGTCGAGGCAGGCGTTGCCACTAGCCCACCCAGATGCCGCCAGGTTTCGATAGGTGTGACGGTGCGCCACGGCGGCTTAGATTGAGCCATAATCTCAGGTATGCGAATCACCTGGCTAGGGCACGGCTCGTTCGAGTTTCAGCTTCCATCGGGACAGGTCATCCTGATGGACCCCTGGACCACGGGCAACCCCGCTTACCCAAAGGGACACGAAATGGCGCGCGTGGATACCCTCTGCGTCACCCACGGGCATTTCGATCATATCCACGACGCCGTCCCGCTGGCGAAGCGCTTTTCTCCGGAGGTGGTGGCGATCTACGAGACCAGCCAGTGGCTGGAATTGAAAGGCGTCTCGAACCTCCGCCCCATGAACAAGGGCGGCTCGCAGCGATGCGGCGAGGTCATCGTGACGATGACCCACGCGGTGCATAGCTGCGGCATTCTGGACGATGGCAAGATCATTTACGGCGGCGAGGCCGCGGGCTATGTGCTGCGCTTTCCGGACGGCCGGTCCCTATACTTCGCGGGCGACACGAACGTGTTCTCGGATATGCATCTCATCGAACAGCTCTACCATCCGGAGCTGGCCCTTCTGCCCATCGGCGACCTGTTCACGATGAGCCCGGTGGAAGCCGCGCTAGCGTGCCGGCTGCTCAGGGCGAGCCGCGTCATACCCATGCACTTCGGCACGTTCCCGGCGCTTACGGGACGGCCGGAGCAGTTGCGCGAGCTGCTGGGCGACCTGCGGACCGAAGTGTGGGCGCTCGAGCCGGGCGAGACCGTGGAGTGGTGAGCGGATTTCCCAGGGGCTACCTCCGCCGGTCCAGTCTTCCCAGGGCCCAGCGGGCGTGCTCCGCTACCATGCCGTCTGGCGACATCGCCAGGCGCTCCAGCGGGGCGCGAAACTGCGCCAGGCCGCGGTTGCCCATGGCCACGGCTACGTTGCGCAGAAAACCGGAGTAGCGGGCCCTGGTCACCGGCGTGTCGCGGAACAGGGCGCGGAACTCGCGCTCATCGATGGCCGCGAGTTTCTCGAGCGGAGGCGCGAAATGCCGCGGTTCGAAGGGCGGGTCGGCGGTCGCGGGAGCGCGCCGGTTCCAGGGGCAGACGTCCTGGCAGATGTCGCACCCGAAAACGTGCCCGCCCATCCCCGCGCGGGATGCCTCGGGTATGGCTCCGCGCAGTTCGATGGTGAAGTAGGAAATGCACAGGCGCGCATCGAGCATCCAGCCTTGGCCGCCGGGCGCCGGTACAAGGGCGGCCGTGGGGCAGGCGTCGATGCAGCGTCGGCATGCGCCGCACCGGTCCGGCGGCGGAGCGTCGGGTTCGATTTCGAGCGAAACCAGCAATTCCCCAAGAAAGAACCAGGATCCGGCGCCCTGGTGGATGAGGCAGGTGTTTTTTCCAATCCATCCCAGGCCGGCCAGGCGGGCGTAGGAGCGCTCCAGCAGCGGAGCCGTATCCACCACGATACGGGATTGGAAGGACCCTCCCGCCGCGGCGCGCAAGGCGGTCTGAAGGCGCTCGAGGCCGCGCCGCAGGATGGCGTGATAGTCGCCGCTCCAGGCGTAGCGCGAAATCCAGGCCCGCTCGGCGGCGCTGAACTTGGTGGAGTAGGGCGGCGGCGTGTTGTAGAGCTTGCCGGCGCAAATCACGGAGCGGGCCGAGGGCAGCAGGCTGCGCGGGTCGTCGCGGGCATCGGCGCGGGCGCCAGCCAGATAGCTCATTTCACCGGCGAAGCCGGCGGCCAGCCATTGGCGATAGCGCGCGCGGTCCCTGGCCGGCGCGGCCGCCGCCACCCCGGCCAATTCAAAGCCGCACTCGCGCGCCAGGCGCCGTATATCCGCCGAAGTCAAATCTCCAGCCCCACGGATCGCATCAGCTCGATGGCGTTGCTCTTGCGCACCACGCCGGGCTGAAGGACATAGTCGAAACAGATGCGGCCCTGTTCGATGCGGTCTTCGAAATGGACATTCACGGCGCGTTCCTTGAGGGTCTCGACGATGTCCGCCAGCGCCAGGTCGTGAGTGGTGATCAAGCCCACGGCGCCGCGTTCCACCAGGCCGCGGACCAGGGCCTCGGCGCCAATGCGGCGGTCGTGGGAGTTGGTGCCGTGGAGGAATTCGTCCACCAGAAAGAGGGCCGGCAGGGGGCCGGCGGTCAAATCCAGAATCTGCCGCAGGCGCAGAATCTCGGCGTAGAAACGGGAGATGCCGCCTTGCAGCGAGTCGGTCACGAGAATGGAGGCGCCCACCGCCAGCGGCGAAAGCCGCAGCCGGCGCGCGCGCACCGGGGAGCCCGCCTGCGCCAAAACTACGTTGACGCCCAGGGTGCGCAGCAAGGTGCTCTTGCCGGACATGTTCGAGCCGCTCACGATCAGGACGCGCAGCTCGCCGCCCAGGCGGACGTCGTTGCGCACCACGCGGTCCTCGGCGATGAGCGGATGCGCCACTCCCTCGGCTTCCAACCACGGCCCGCCTTCGACGAATTCCGGGAAGGGGTCGGCGGGATGTTCGAAGGCGTGGCTCGCCAGCGAGCAGAGGGCTTCCATTTCGCCCAGCGCAGTGAGCCAGCGCCGCACAACCTTGCCCGAGCCGCGCCTCCAGTCTTCCACCGCGAAGGCCAGGTGGCTGGTCCAGAACACGAAGGGTTCGGCCATCCTGACCAGCACGTGATCGCGCGAATCCAAGGATTCGGTCAGCCGGGCTAGTCGCGCCAGGCGTTTCGACGGCGGGTCTCCCTCGGCATCGAGCGACGCCCGAAGGGCCGCCAGCAGCGGAGCGTGGAAGGTCTCCCGTTCCAGGCGCACCAGCGTCTCGGAGAGCAGCTTCAACTCATGCGCCGCCTCCTCCACCACCTGCACCACGGCGGCGACCGGTTTGTGGAATCGATACAGGAAGAACCCGTTCACCACCAGCGCCACGAAGAAGAAATCCCGCAGTCCGGCAATGGCGGCATCGGGCAGACGCACCAGGCCGAGCGCCGCCGCGTTGGAAAGCAGGAACGCCGCCACCGCCGCGAGGCCGGCCGCGGTGAGGGCCCACACGCGAGCGCGTCCTCCGGCCGCCAGCAGGGGTTGGGCCTCGCCCCAGGCGGCCAGCGACACCGGGTCCACGCCCGTGCGCGCCTCTTCCGCCAGGATGGCCAGATCCTCCCGCAGGTCCACTCGCGGACGCAACTCCTCCACGGCCTCCTGCCGGGCACGCACGGCGTCGGGCGCCGCCGGGCACAGCAGCCAGCGCGCCAGCGTATCCTCGCCGATGTGCGTCCGCGCGGTGCACAGCATCTCGAACAGAGAACCCTTCCCGAACAGGTCGAGGTCTCGCGCATAGGGATGGGCCGGGTCCAGATACCGCGCGCCGGCCTCTCCGCCGCCGGCCCAGGCGTGGTTGAGGCGCGCCAGCCCGCGCTCGTAATACCGCGCCGCCCTCTTGCGTCTCTCCATCTCGCGCAGCAAGCGCTCATGGGCCACTACCAGGACCACGAAAGCCGCCCCCGGGAGCGCGGCCCACAGCACCGGCAGCGTATGCGCCAGCGCCAGTCCGACGATGGCAAGGGCGCTGGCCATGGCCGCCAGGCGCCAGTTGCCCAGCGCGCGGTGGCGCCGCTCGCGCCGCGCGATCTCAGCCTGCCTTTCGGAGAGGCGCTGGAGGTAAAGGGAACGGGGATCGGAATGCATTGGCCTCCCTCATTCTCTCTCGGAACGGCGAGGGTTGTTTCCCTGAGGATCCGGGCCGGGCACGCGCCCGTCCGGGCGCCGGCTTCAGCCGGTGCATCCGGTGCTCCGGGGCCATCTGGGTTTGTTTGGGAGTCGGGGTAAGTGGTTTCGGTTGGTTCGAGATCGGGTTCGGTAATGGGTTGGTTTGGTAACTTCTCCTGGAGGGCTTTGAGTCTCTCGAATTCCTCGATGGCGCGGCGGTAATGACGCTCGGCCTGGGCCTGATAGCACAGCAGGAGGCTGAAACTGTTGGACTCGCGGGCAGGCGATGGAAGCCGTCGTCCAGCAGGCAGTTACGGTTCTGGGCGCGGGTGACTTCGATATCGCCGTCGCCGGCGATGACCGGGTTCATGAGGCGGATGGGTTCGCCGCCGTTGTCGAAGGACTCGTCGAGGCAGGTGGTGAAGAGACCGGATTCGAGGCGGGCGCCGCGGAGGATGGCCTGTTGGGCGAGGGCGGCGCCTTCGAGGGCGAAGAGTTCCTGGGAGTTGACGGGGCGGTAGAGGGCGACGAGGTCGTCGCGGAGATGGGCGATTTCCTGAAGGTCTTCGAGGCGAACGACGGCGAAGGTGGAGGCGGTGAACACGTGTTTGCGGGCATTTTGGGAAGAGCGGGCCTTGCCTTCGGGGGAGCGGGGTCCGGTGGACCTGGTGGCGTTGGCGCGATTGGCTGCGAGGCGTTTGGGGGAGACGGGGCGATGGGACATAGAGACTGCCCTCCGCCTGAGAGGTAGCACGGGGAGGGGGCTAAGTCTTAGATTGCGGGTGGGTAAGTGATGGGGAGAAAAGGAGCTGTTTTTCTGGAAAACTGGTCACTGCCGGGGCGGTTTGCCGGGTTGGCTGGAAGAATAGGGCCGGAGGGACGTTTCGTCTGTTGGAATGTATAAGAACGCAGAACCGCGCGATTTGTTTCGCGCCGTAGAAAATCGCGCAGTTCAGGCCCCTTTCCGCCGACCCCTTTCCGCATATACGAACTCAACACTGTCGGCCGTGGGTGAACGCAATTCGTCGGACGGTTCGGCCTCCGAGCCGGCGCCGAACGATAGACTTGGTTTGACGTGCGCCCCGCCCTTCTGGACGACGAGCGCATATCCGCTCATTTTCTGGGCCGTGGCGGAGGCAAGGCGGACGGCGGCGCGGGCTTGCCGTCGATGGTATCCGCTTCCATCAGTTCCACGCGGGTTCCGTCAGGATCGTAAAGATTGGCCTGCCGCTTGCGGTTGATGCCCGTCTGGGTCGCGATCCGCCGGGCGTAGTCCTTCCGCGCCGGTTGCCCTTCGATCTTCGCCACGGCCTTCGCGACATCCGGAACCACAAGGCAGACGTGATTGGCTGTTCCGCGGCGGTCGGGCGCCGGAAGCGTATCGTACAGCATGAACTCGATGTAGTCATCGCCATCCGGCGCGCGCATATTTACCCAGCTTAGCGTCGTACTGTTGGCCGCGCTGCCGCGCCAGAACTCGCGAAAACCGAGGATTCCGCCGTAGAACTTGATCGCCGCTTCCAGGTTCCCCACCAGCACGCCAACGTGCATGATGTGGTCCGAAACCCGGGTGGCTGGCATGAACGCGCCGGCCTCCCGCGCGGTCCAGCTATCGGGCCGGTACTCCACGATCTCCACGGTGTGCCGGTCCGGGTCTTGGATGTTGAAGTTCTTGTTCCCCGTCCGGCCCTTTGGGACGGCGGCCGGTACGGCCACCCCCCGGGACGCGAGGTAGGTTCGCATTCGGCCGGCGTCGTCGGTGTACAAGGAAATGTGGCTGAGGCGGCCATCGTCCTTGGGGTCTTCGTTGAAAAGCTCCAGGTACTGGTGGTCGTTGATTTTTACGAACGCGATGCTGACCGATCCGTCCGGCTTGGGAAGCGTGAAGGGCTCGCCAAAGCCCAGGAGTCCTTCGTAGAAGGCGCGCGCCTTGGCCAAGTCGCTGACGTAGACCGCCACATGGGCGATGCCGAGAACCCTGGGCCGCTCGACGGGCGCTTGCGCGAAAAGCAGCGCCCCGAATAGAAGACATAGCGGGGATCTCATTAGTAGATTCTAGCGCGGTATCCGCTAAACACCCCCTCTCAAACCGTGAGTGCGGTTTTCCCACACACGGCTTGACGATGATCTTCCCGGTGCGGCTTGCGCCGGATCAGGCGCACCGAGATATGCGGGCTAAAACCAACGCTGTTCACTAGCCGTCTTTTCTCATGGGGGGTCTAGCAAAAAGCCGCTTTTTCTGGCATAACTGAGTTTCCAGGCAACAGTTAACGCCAAGAAGAAAGCGGCTTTCGCTATGACAGAGTGTACCCAATCCAGCT
>Ga0326727_10001129_pt1 | contig 102562 bp, 87 predicted proteins | sample MB2enrmetagenome_FD_207643 | JGI IMG/M metagenome (GOLD analysis project Ga0326727, IMG submission 207643) | Lab enriched peat soil microbial communities from McLean, Ithaca, NY, United States - MB29MY | ecosystem: Environmental > Terrestrial > Soil > Wetlands > Peat | place: USA: New York... | reverse complement strand
CCACCACTCACTCGGGCCTGCGCGAGTGGTATCCAAGACCTCATCGTTCGGGGCAGCAGGGCAACCGGCAATATTCGTTACTCTCGGAGCCAGAAGCAGAAATTAGTCCTCCAAATGGGCGATTTGCGGTGTACGATTGCGCAAATCAGGTTTCCTTTGAGCGTTCAAACTCCTCGCGGGTCTGCCGAAAAGGCAAACCCAAGTTCGCCGGCATCCGTTCCTTCCTCTGTGACCCTGGTTAAGAGGATCTATCGCGGATCCCTCGATAGGTTGATCTTTACGGCGATATGGCTTCCCGTTGGTTTATTAGCGATCTTTGTTAAGTTTAGAATCCTCGGTGAAAAGCAGTGGGGCATCCTCGCGCATGCTTTCCACCGCGCAAGCACTGCCCCCGCGGCATCGCACTTCACCGCCCTTGAGCGGGCAACCGTTTTCTCAGCCGACCTCCTGGTAGGTTTCGCCGTTGTCCCAATAGTCCTCGTACTTCTCCTGTTCCTCATTCCTCGAAAGCTCTGGTCGGCGTTTGTCGCGCTGATCAGCATTCTCATCTCACTCGATATCCTCTTCCAGATGCAGGCGTTCAAGAACGCCGGCCACTTTATTCCGTGGTATCTCATCTACGACGCGGCTCATTGGGCCATTGCACATCCGCACTATGTCCGCGCCTATGGCGGCATACACATCTTCTTCGACTGGGCATGCTTCATCGGACTCCTCGTGGGACTTGCAGTTCTTCTCCACTGGTCCCAAAGTGCAGTTCGCGCAGGGTCGGCCCCAGCAAACGCAGGAGCGAGAGCGATTGCTCTGCTCATGGCTGTTGGGGCCGTTCTGGGCACAGTCGGCATGAACACCGCCCTTGGAAAAACATGGCTCGGGCGAGCCGAAATCGGTGCAACGCTATCTGCCCTCTTGGGAGATGCGGATCTGGGCGCAAGAGCCGCTGTGAAATCGACCGAGTCCTTGCACAGGGAATACGCGATAGTGGCGAATTCCGACCGGGGAGAACCTGATCCAATGTATTTCGGCAAGGCTCGCGGATCCGATGTGATCGTGTTTATCCTTGAAACCGCACCCTACCGATTCGATTCATTTGAGTCGTTGGACGACCTTCCAACCTTGAAACAACTGGCCTCGCATGCATGGATCGGGAGCAGACATTACTCCACATTTCCCTATACGGCCAAGGCAACCTTCTCCATCCTTACATCCATGTATCCTCCCAACCCGATTTATTTCGGCGGTTCTCCCAAGCAGGCGCCAGGGCTGGCGCGGGCTCTCGAATCTGCGGACTATGACACGCATTACTATGTTCCCCATCCATTCGAGACTCACTTCGAAGATGCAATGTATGGAGCGATTGCGTTTAACCACCTATTCTCCAGCGGATCCGGTCCAAAGGATGATGGCATTGGACTGCCGTATTGGCACGATGTCATGCGGCGAGATCTCGAGGCCTTGCATGCTCTCATGCAAGATGCGCACCAAGACGCCGCAGAGCATCGGCCTTACCTCGCGGTCTTTTCACCTCAGATCGGTCATGCGCCGTGGCCCGACGTTGTGCACAACGGCGCCGAAACGTCGCTCGGAAACCGCGCAAGATCGCTGCTCATACTGCAAGACCAATGGCTGGGCCAGATTGTGGAGCAATTATCAAAGGATGGCCGGCTTGATCACACGATCATCGTCGTAACGGGTGACCATGGGGTAAGAACTGCAAGTGAGGACCCTTCCTTTGAAACCTTTGGACTCCTGCCGGACTATTCGTTTCATGTTCCTCTTCTCGTCTTTGCCCCGCAAGCACTGCAGGATGGCCAAACAATTCAGCAAGTGACATCGCATATCGACATTGTCCCCACGGTGCTCGATCTCGTCGGTCTCAAAACCGGGCGCGAGTTCGAGGAAGGCTCGCCAGTCTGGGAAGCGGGAAAAAACCAACGAAAGGTCTTTCTGTGGGCGGGGGACTACCTGGGTGCCGAGGGGTTTGAGCAGGAGAATGTCTTCACCGTATGGAATAAGACCGCAGGCTATGTGTTTACTGGGAAATCCCTGGATGAGGGCGACATGCGCATGGTCCCGGCAGGCTCAGAAGAGGAGAACGCTGCGATCAGGTCCATACAGTCAATGACGAGGCTGGATGGAGACTGGTGGGTATCTGCAATGCCGCCGTTGAAGACGAGCTCAGTGGCGACCCATTAAGGATTGATCCAAAATCGGGATAATCATGGATCGATCGGTTGACCTTCCTCGCGATTGGTCCTGAGGCCCTCATTACACTCATAGCGGTCGGTTCACCGCCTATGTCCGGTGTTTTTGGCAAGTGAAGTGTCCGCCTAGCGGGCGGCGAGGATGGAACCATGCGCGAGAGCATGGAGATCTATCCGAGGACCGCGGCGGAGCGGGCGATGAAGTTGCAGGAAGTGTTGCTACGGGCCACGGCGGGGAAGATCAAGTGGTGGCAAGCAGCGGAGTTGATCGGGCGGGTGGCCCACATCTCAATCCGCCCCAAGCGCATGGGTGCCGCAGGTCTCGCGTTTGAGACCTGGGAATGTACCGCCGTGATCCCGCCGCCACTGGGTCCAATGGGATTCAATTTGCACGGTCCCTTCTCTTCCTTCGCCATAGTGCCGAAAGCTTGACCAAGCCCAGTCTTTCGGCTTCTCTACCAGCCCGCGCTTGACTGGGTTTCTGTGCATGTACCGGAGTTTCTCCACCCGCTTCTCTTCGGTTGCACAAACGGCGATGATCGTCATAGATGTGGAACCCTCCGTCGTAGATCTATCCCCGGTCTCAGAATCGAGACCGGGGCCACCCGCCAAGATTCGGGAGCCGACGATAACAACTGAACGTGAGGAAGTGAAAGCAGCCGGCCTGCTGATAGCGAACAAGCCCCTTGGTCATCCCAACATCGTGCATCCGGCGGAATGTGTCATGGAAACGAAAGACGGCACATAGGGGTTTGTGGTCTCCCATGTCTCAGAATCGAGACATGGGGCACCCAATCATTTTCGGATGGTCAGACCTGGGCCACCCGCCGCCCACAATCCGCCCACGTCAAAGCTATTCGCCGATGGCATTGAGATGTCCAAGTTGCTGGAACATGCCGAGGTCGTCGCGCACTGCAAAGTGCTCGACAATCTTCGCCTCTTTCAGGCGGAAACGATGGATGTGCTTGACCGAGAATTTCCTGCCAGTCGGAGCCAGGGTCGGCCCGTGCAGCGGGGGGATTTGGGGGAAGTCGCCGAGGTGCGTGCCCGACAGAGTGACCTCGCACATGACCGTGTCGCCTTCCTCGACGAGTGAGTCTACTTGAAAAAGCAAATCGGGGAAAGCGGCGCGCCATGTGCGAATGATGTGCTGAATCATGCCTCGCACGTCAGAATACGGAACACCGAAATTGGAGAACTCTTGGGCAAAGAACTCGTCGATCTTCTCGACTTCCCCGTGATTCCAAAGCTCCTCAAAGTGACGCTGGACGCATTCCTTGTTGGCCCTTTCTGTCATGAGGACTCCTCCAACTACCTGAGCAGCATACACCCGTTCGCAACTGTGGAGGCAGGCAAGAATTCAGCTAGGCTCCTGAGCCTGAAGACGTTTCGATTCGGATTCTCCCAACACGTTTGAGTTCCGGGCGGATTACCGCCAAACCGGACATAACGCTAGAGGAGCAACCGCAGGTCTTTCGGCTCCGGTTGCCAACCACCCCACAGACGAAGACCTGTCTGTGGGGACCCCGGGCGGCGACCTTCGCTCAAGATGACAGGCGTTTTCTACTGGGTTGTGAACACAGGAAGGTTGAGATCGCGACAACAATTCCTGTAAACAAGCATGAGGTTGCCGTTCTTCGGTTTTACGCTTTTCTTCGTGTTACTGGCTGAGCGGCGCGAGGTGCTTGGTGTTCTGGTAGGTGTACTGGATGCGGTGTATCACGGTGATGGTCGAGAGCACGGCGAGCACCCACAGGACCGGCGCCATCGCTCCCCAGTGATTGAAGAGTGCGCCGAGCAGGATGAGCACGATGCGCTCGGGGCGCTCCATGAATCCAACTTTGCAGGACCCGATCAGGGCTTCGGCACGCGCCCGCGTGTAGCTGACCATCAGCGATGTGACCATCACGAACGCGACAAGCACCACGTAGCGGAAGCGGTTGATGCGCCCGTAGTAGACCAGCAGGCCGAAGAAGAGCACCACGTCGGAGTAGCGGTCGATGACCGAATCGAAGAAAGAACCGAAGACGGTAACCTGGTTGTTGCGCCGGGCCACGCGGCCATCGACCATGTCGAAGAGTCCCGCGCCGAAGATGACCAGGCCGGCGTAAAAGAACATGCGTCCCGCGTTGGTGGCGTTGGCGTGTCCGAAGAGGAACGCGGCAATGATGTTGATAACCAGACCGATGAAGGTGAGGACATTGGGGGAGATCCTGGTCAGAGCGAGGCCATGCACGATTCGATCAAGAAGCCAGCCGCACGCGCGGCCGAAAGCACTGGTCCAGGTCATTCTTTACTTCCTTATTTCTCTGTGCCGGTATCGGCCTCTTCTTCATCTTCGTCCACTTCATCGTGGACCGTGGTCAACTTCAGTATCTCAAGTTCGCGTTTGCCGTTGGGTGTGACGACCATGGCGATGTCGCCCACCTTTTTTCCGACCAGTCCCCGGCCAATGGGCGAGGTGGTCGAGATCAGACCCCTGGCCACATCCGACTCTTCGCTCGTGACGAGGCGGTAGATAATCTCTTCGTCCTTGGTGGAGTCGTACACGACGACGGTCGAGCCGAAACCGGCTTTGTCGCGCGGAATGTTGGCCAGGTTCACGAGGGAAAGCTCGGCCATGCGCCGCTTGAGCTGACCGAGTCGCGCATTGACGAAGTCCTGCCGCTGCTTCGCCATGTGGTACTCGGCGTTCTCCGACAGATCTCCCATGGCAACGGCCTTTTTGATCTCCGCCGGCAATTCGTGAGCAAGTTCATGCTCGAGAGCAGCGATCTCTTTGAGTAGCTGCTTTTTGATGTGATCGGGCATCCGTGATCCAAGGCGGCGAGCGGGGATGCTCAACCGCAAGAAATAGAACGTCTAGAAACTTCATTATACGCGTGCAGGCGGCTGGTGCAGGGATGCGGAACGTTTGGACTTCCCGGACAAGTCTTCTGAATCACGCCGGAATTTCGCGACATGCTGGAGGAGTGAGTTTGACGGGGCCGGGAAGGCGCCGGTTCAGCTTTCAGCAGAGCGATGCGTCTGCCGATCCAGAAACGACTGCAGGATCAGCGTGGCAGCGACCTGGTCGACCACGCGACGATGCGTCTGGCGGGCGTGGCCGGACTCGTAAAGCAACTGGTGTGCTTCGTGCGTGGTCAGGCGTTCGTCCCACATGTGAATCGGCAAGCCGCTCAACTCGCCGAGTTCAGTGGCGAAGGCCCGCACTTTTTCGGCCTGAGGGCTGGGTTGGCCATCGAGCTTCAGCGGGTTTCCAATAACGATGCCGGAGACCGCAAAGCGGCGGCAGAGCCGGGCAAGCGAGCGCAGGTCCTCACGCCGGTTGCGGCGCCGCTCGAGGGTGAGCACGGGCTGTGCCGTGAGGCCAAGCTCGTCGGACACGGCGACGCCGATGCGCTTCGAACCGACATCGATGGCGAGAAAACGCAGCGGTTGCGCGCGGTCGGTCATTGGATCTCCAGTAATCCAGCTTAACCGCCGCGGTCGATTCCAAGCCGGAACTTATCAGCGTCCCCAAATGGATCAGGGACGGTTTTCTGCATCTGACGCAGATTGAATCACTTTGGTGAGTGTATTCGGGTTTGATTATTCGCCGGAGAGAATCCTCCCCAAAACCCGATACAATGGTGAAAGATAGAGAATCCAGAGGGTTTACAGCCGCGTCTTAGATCGGGAAGGTTTTTTGAACAGCGCATGGCACGCAGGAGCAGGAAAATCAGAAAAAAGAAGAGCTCCGGCGTACTGAAGACACTGCTGTTCCTGGTTTTGGTCTCGGTGGGAGCCGGCGCATTCGCCGGGTGGGCCGTCGTTACACCCTTTGGCCCGTCGACCGAGACCTTTGTCGATATCGCGCCGGGTTCGTCGACGGTCCAGATCGCGCGGCAGCTTGAATCCGCGGGTGTCGTGCGAAGCCAGTTCGCCTTCGATTTCTGGCGCTGGGTGCGAAGGGGCAAGCTCAAAGCAGGGGAGTACCGGTTCGATCATCCGGTTCCGCTGACCGATGTTTACGACCGCATTGCGCGCGGCGACGTCTATACGGTCGCGGTGACAGTGCGGGAGGGTGCGAGTATTTTCGATGTCGCAACGAAGTTGGAACAGGCGGGGATCGGGACCCGCGATGAGTTCCTGAATCAGCAGGCGCGCATGACGGATCTGATTGCCGATCTCGATCCGCATGCGAAGACGCTGGAGGGATATCTGTTCCCAGATACATACCGGTTCCCGCGGAAGACGACTCCGGCGCAGGTTGCCGCGGCCATGGTCAGGCGATTTCGCGTGGAAGCAGCAGGGATCGGGCTAAAGGAGAATGTGCACGAAGTGGTTACGCTTGCCTCTCTGGTGGAGCGGGAAACGGCCGTAGATGCGGAGCGGCCGCTCGTCGCCAGCGTCTTCGCGAACCGCCTTGCAAAACACATGCCTCTCATGACGGACCCTTCGGTGATCTACGGCCTCGAGGCCAGGGATGAATGGCACGGAACGATTCATGCGAGCGATCTGAAGCTCGATACGCCCTACAACACCTATCTGCACACGGGACTTCCGCCCGGGCCGGTTGCGAATCCGGGAGTACCCTCGCTGCGCGCGGCAATGGATCCGGCGCACAGCAAGTATCTTTATTTTGTGGCGGCGGGCGCGAATCCGCAGGGAAGGTCGCTGTTTTCCGAGACTCTCGAAGAACACGCACGGGATGTCTCCGGCTACCGCAAGGCAATGAAGAGGGCGGGGCAGCGATGACCGTGCGCAACCGATGGATGATCGGTACGCTGGCCTTGCCGCTGCTGCTGAGCGGTTGCGGCCTGCTGCCCACGACGCGTCATCTGCCGGTTCCCAAGGCGCCGTCACTGGTGCAGACGACGTCGCCTGAAGAGCTTGTGGAGCAGACGGATCGCCGCTGGAACGACTTCCAAAGCCTGACGGCAAAAGTTGAGATTAAGGCGACGGTGCTGAAGGCGCAGGAAGGGCTGGAGAAAGACTATCCCTCGTGCGAGGGCCGGATCGTCATGCAGAAGCCCGATTCGCTTCGGGTGGTGGGGCGGTTGGGATTGGTCGGCGTAAAAATCTTCGATATGGCCAGCGACGGCAAGACGTTTACACTGCTCATTCCACCGAAGAGCAAGGCCATCGAGGGATCAAACTCCGTGGTGAAGAAGGCTGCAAACCCTCTCGAGAATCTGCGGCCAGATTTCTTCTTCGATTCGATGGTGGTACGCGGGCTCGATCCCGAAGATTATTTCTCGGTCATCAATGACACTGAGACAGTGGAAGACGCTGCCAAGAAACACCTGTTCACGATGCCGGAGTACGTGCTGAATATCAGTCGGCATGGCACAGAGGGCCATCGCGATATTCCGGTGCGGGTTATCACGTTTCATCGCGACGATCTGCTGCCCTACAACCAGGATCTCTATGACAAAGAGGGCAACCTTGAGAGCCAGGTGACGTACTCGGGGTACAGGGATTTCCCAACCGGCAGGTTCCCGACCAGGGTCGTGATCAAGCGGCCGCTGGAGGGAGTTCAGATCTCCATGACCGTCGACTGGGTGGACACAAACGTGAAGCTTCCCGCCGGCGAGTTCACGGTGAATATTCCGGAAGGCACGCAGATCCAGCACCTCGAATAAGAGCTGCGCGTTTAACTCACGTCTGCGCCATACGAGATCAAACTGAGCCGCCGGTGGCCGAGCCGCTGGTGGCTCGGCCCGTCTTGCTGAGTCCACTGTAGAATCCCAGGTCGCGTCCCTCGAGTGCCTTGGTGATGTAAACGATCTGGCCGTAGTGCAGGCCGAAGTGCTCGACTACCTGGTAGACCGCGGCGAGGCCCGACACCGTGTAGCCCTGGATGTGATACGTGGCGAGCAGGTTGTCGGTGGTCAGCCGCGCCAGGACCTTTGCGGCTTCCTCCATGGTTTCGCCCAGCCGCGCGAGCAAATCGGCGGCAGGGAGATCGCCGGTGGCGCTGAACTCGGCCGGGCGGTCACGCTCGTCTTCGAACCCATTGAACGAGGCCACCATCCATTGCCGGACATTCCCATTCAGATGAAGGATCAGGTTTCCGATGCTGTTGCTGACGGCGTTGGGACGCCACCAAATCTGCTCCAGGCTGAGCGGTTCCACAGCCTTGCGCAGACGCGGCCAGTATTGCTCGAGAAGTTTGTTACGGGAGAAGTGGAGGAAAAGCTCGCCGGCGTTATCGTCAGGCATGAATCAGTGCGCCTCCTTATTGACGACTTGGATTTTATCGAAGAAGGCCTGAATACACCGACGCCGAAGTCGAGTTGCCGACTTCGGCGCCGGGTTATCGTAGATTGTCGTCCGTTATGCTCAGGAGGCAAGTGCCTGGATGCTGTCGACGTGGATGGTCTTCGAGTTGGCGTCGAGACTGCCGGTCACTTTCACGGTCTTGCCTTCAAAGGCTTGTGCGCGCGATGAGTCATCGAGCTTGTACACGCCGCCCATGGAATCGCGGAGAAGGTACTGTTCGCCGTCTTTCACGATGGTGCCCGTGAAGGTCGCGGACTTGGACGAGTCCTGGTTCGGCATCGCCTGGTCAGGTGAGGTGTGAGAAGGCGGGGTCTGGGGTTCCTGGATCAACGGCATCGGGGTAGCGAATTTTGAGACTGCAACTCCCCGTGCCTGGGCGCTTGCCAGCAACAGGGCGCAAGAGGAGATGCCAAGAAGGATCTTAATCTTGGTTGACTTCATGTTTAACCTCCGGGGGTTCGGGGCGCTCCCTTTGGTTGAATGTGCCTTGCTTCGGGCGATCGAGCAGGGGAGCGCCCTCGACTTATGACCACCGTTTTTAGCAAATTGCGTTCCACACCCCCGGCTTTTTGCTTCCTGTGATTTGCCATCCGGGACGGGTCGCGGGGGCCGGGTAAGAAATACCGGGTGGGAAAAAAGTGCCGGGGACGTCCGGCCACTCCGTCGAATACCCCGAGAGTGTGACGGCGATCGGCGCCCCGGTTGTGCTAGCATCCCGGCAAGCATCTGCCGCGAACTCCCAGGGGATTCCAGAGATGGAAACGACGCTGCGCCCGCTCAGTCTTGGCGAGATCCTCGATCGTACCGCCGAACTTTATCGCAAGAATTTCCTGCTCTTTGCCGGGATTTCGTCGATCTTCGCCGGAATTCTGCTCGTTCTGAGCCTGGTGCAGATCGGCGCGCAACAGGCGGCGCTAGCCTTGCATTTGGGCAGTGTTCTGGTCGCCGTGTCGGTGGCCGGGGTGGTCGTGCTCTGGCTGGTGATCATTGTGGCGGGCGGACTGGCGGTCGCGGCCAACACCCGCGCCGTGGGATGGGTGTATCTGGGTGAGCGGGCAAGCATCGGCGCAGCATATCGCGCGATCCTGCCGCGCACCGGGCGCTACCTGTGGCTGATGACCATCACCTACTTTCTGGCGTGGTTCCCGTTTGCACTCGTCTATGGCGGATATGCGGCACTGATATTCGTCTACATTCGCCCAAGCGGCCTTCTCAAGCCGCACGCCGGGCCGCCCGACACGCAGTTGATGATGATCTTCGCGGCGTCGACCCTGGCGTTCCTGGTCCTCGGCCTGGCTGGTTTCGTCTACGGCATCATCATGAGCTTGCGTTATTCGCTCGCCGTGCCGGCCTGCACCGTGGAGGACCTGAAAGCTCGCGCTGCCATCCGGCGGAGTGTTCACCTCAGCAAGGGTTCGCGCGGGCGCATCTTCATGCTCAGTCTGCTTGCCGGGATCATTCAACTGGGGCTCACGGGCATCACGCAAGGCTTCTTCATTGTGATCGGCCTCAAGCACAAGGGAGTGATTCCAGTATGGATGACCGTGGTCCAGGAGTTCCTGGCATTTCTGACCAACACATTTGTCGGTCCGATCTACGCCACCGGCTTCACGCTCTTCTACTACGACCAGCGCGTGCGCAAGGAAGGCTACGACATTGAGCGCATGATGCAGGCAGCGGGAATGATGCAGCCTGAGCCTGCAATGGAAGCTCCCGCGGTAAGTGAAGCGGCAATGCCTGCGGATTCCGGGAGCGGGCATGAATGAGCGCCTGCACCCGCTGACCGTGGCGGAGATCCTCGATCGCACCGCGCAGCTCTATCGCTCGCGGTTTCTGGTCTTTCTGGGCATCTCCACCATTCCCGCGGGAACGGTGTTTGTCTTCGCGGCGGGAGCCTTCGCATTCATCGCATGGATGGGCTCAAACTCACAGAATGGCGGATCGGTCGCGGACGTCTTCATCTGGGTGTTCCTTATCCTTCTGGCTATCCTCGTCCTGCCGGTGAGCCTGGAGGCCAGCGCCCTGGGAGCGGCTGCCATGAGCGATGCCTCGGCGCGCATGTTTCTGGGCGAAACGATTACCATCCGCAGCGCCTACAAGAACGCGTGGAAGCGCGGCTGGCGTTACCTGGGCTTGTACACGATGCAGGGACTGGTGATCGTCGGCGTACCTGCCATCGTTTTCTTTATTGGCATTATCGGCATGGTCGCCGGCAAGGTGAGTGGCTATGCGCCGGGCGACAAAAGCCCCCTGTTCGGTGGCCTGATGGTTCTGCTGTTTGTGGTGCTGGGCGCGTTTGCCCTCTGGATGCTGCTGCGCTTCTGCCTCGCTTTTCCCACATGCGTGGTAGAACAGGCGACGGCATGGAACGCGCTGAAACGCGGCGTGTATCTAAGCCATGGAACGCGAGGGCGCATTCTGCTGCTCTACATTCTGGGCCTGATTCTTAACTGGGTGCTTACCTGGGTTTGCACGTTCGTTGCGCTGATCACCGTTGCGTTGATCCCCGCGATGCAGGGCCAGAAACACGCGCAGGCAGTGGGCATGATCGTGATGTTCTCGCTTTACGGCTCGTACTTTGCCGTGAAGGCGCTGACGAAGCCGATCTATGGAATTGCGCTGACGATTTTCTATTTCGATCAGCGCATTCGCAAAGAAGGATTCGATATCGAATGGCTGATGCAGCAGGCGGGAATGGTGCCGGCGCCCGTGCCCGATGCGCAGGTCGCGACGCCCTTGCCGCTGGAGCCTGCGGCTGAACCGGGTGTCGAGGTGCAGGCTGTGCTCGAGATTTCAGAGGCGCTCACTGCACACGAGCAGGGTCTGGCAGGCGCACCCGAGCGAGGAAGGTAATGCTCCGCTCGATGCGCCCGGGCGGCTATCATCAGCGCATACGCATGAGGAGATTCCGCGTCGATTCGACGATGAATGCGATTGAGATTCCTCCGATGGAGGAGACGCAGGGGTGACGTGCGCGCGAAAAGGATTTCGTAGATCGGTCATCCTTATCCTGTCTCTTGCCGCAATCGCGGCGGGCGCGCAGACAACCAGGGCGCCTGAGCCCAAGGTGCGCTGGCACGATGTTTCGATCGACGACTACCGGCAGCACCTCATCGCGCTGTCGTCGCTCGTGGATGCCTGCGCGAAGGCGCGCAATGTGAAGGGGTGTGACCCGACCCTGGTCGGCCCCGATGACCGGGTGCCCGTCGTGACCGGATCGCAATCGGAACTTCGGATGGTTCGCTACGGCTGGCTGCGCATGCTGTTATCAAAGGCGGAAGATCCGGACGAACAGCCAGGGAAGGCCGCGGGTAAGAGGGTGGTGACAACGAAGCCGGGGGCCTCTGAAGACGATCAGCCGAGCACATCTCTGCTTCTGAAGTATGCGATGAACCGTCTCAAGAACGATCTTGCGCAATCGCACGCGCCTGAAGCCGCCGTTGCCGACCATGCGCAGGAGCGCGCGACCATGCGGCAGGTGCTGGCCGGGCCGGACTTCCGCAACCTGCAGCAGGCCACGGTGCGCGACTCGGTGCTGGAGAAACTCGGCAAATGGCTGAACCGGCTATTTGAGAGCGCTGCAAACCTGAAGGCGCACTCGGCGTGGGTGGGGCGCACACTGGTGTGGGGATTCATCCTGGCGGTTTGCATCGCGCTGGTGTATTCACTGATACGGCTTGAGCGGCGCTGGCGCGTGAGTCTCACGCCCGATGACGACCGGCCCGCGCCCGGCGCGGTTTCGGCGCGCGACTGGCAGTTGTGGCTTGAAGATGCGCGGCGCTGTGCGGCATCCGGCCTGTGGCGCGAGGCTATTCACTTTGTGTACTGGGCTGCAATCTCCCGCCTGGAATCGCGGCGGCTTTGGCCCGCCGATCGCGCACGCACGCCACGCGAGTACCTGGCGTTGGTCGCTCTGGAAGATCCGCGCAAACCCGGCCTGTCGCAGTTGACCGGCACGTTTGAGCGCTTCTGGTATGGCGGCCGTCCAGCTGCCGAGAGCGACTACCGGAACGCAGAGAGCCTGGCGTCGTCGCTCATGTCGGGCAGCGCGCCGGCGAGTACGGGCAGCTTGCCGCCTGCGCCGGAAGGCGGTTCGCGATGAAGTTCCTGTCGTCGCTCGATCCCAAGGACCGGCGCCTGCTGGTGTGGAGCGTCTCCATCGCAATCGGGCTCGCGGTGCTGATCGGCTTCGCCATTCCCAACGACAACAACGACGACAACCCTCTCCCGTCCACCTATCTCTCAGGCCGGCACGGCGCGCGCGCTGCATTTGAATCGCTGCTTCAGTCGGGCTACAACATCGAGCGCTGGGAGCGGCCTCTGGGCGAGCTGGCGGCAACGGCCGGCCCCAACACTGTAGTCATCTTCGCTCAGCCGTTTACGCGCGAGGCAGACGACTTCAAGGCCGTGGAAAAGATTCTGGCGCATGGCGGTCGCGTGCTGGCTACCGGTTTCTGGGGCGGATACCTTTTGCCGGGAGGAGAAGCCGGGACGCCGAAGGAGTTCACATTTTCCGCCTGCCAGCTCGAACCGGAGGGCCTGGATTCCCTGGCGAACACCGGCGAGGTGTGGATGGTTCCCGAAGCCACTTGGGAGGTCGGCAATCCCACGCAGCGCATCGAGTACAGCTGCGCCGGGCAGCCGGCGGTGGTGGAATACGCCTACGGCCTCGGGCACGTGGTGTGGTGGGCAAGTTCGACACCGCTGGAAAACGGATCGCTCGCTCGCGCCGCCAACCTCGATCTGCTGCTGAATTCAATCGGACCCCGTGACGGTCATCGCTTCTATTGGGATGAGTCGTTGCACGGCGAGGTGCGCAGTGATTGGAGCTATGTATCCGGACCCACGGTGGCGCTGCTGTGGACCGGGCTTATCCTTGTTTCTATCCTGATCGTCTTCAGCTTCAGCAGGCGCAGCGGGCCGGTGCGCGAGCTTCCTCCTCCGCCGCGGGCCACGCCGATTGAGTTTCTTGAAGCGCTTGGTTCGCTCTATCGCAGTGCCGGCGCTTCGTCGACGGCGATCACCATTGCATGGGAGCGGTTCAAGCGGTATGCGCTGCGTCTTTGCGGATTGCGCCAGTCACCGATGAGCGCGGCAGAACTGGCCGGTGCCATTCGCAGGCGCTTTCCGCAAGCTGACCCGAGCCTTGAGGCTGATCTGGCTGCCTGTGAGGATGCAAGATTGAATGAGAAGATTGAACCGCGCGCAGCATTGAAGGTGATTCAGACGCTGCACCGTCACCGCCAGATGCTCGCCGAAGCGGCGAAACCCGGCAACAGGTCCAGTCAAACCGTAATTATCGAATCCACGAGCAACGAAAGGCCATCATGAGCGAGGAAATACGCGAGAACACAAATGTTGAGCACCAGGCGCCGCTGGCCGCCACTGGAGAGCTGATCGCGCACGCGCGCACTGAACTCGGCCGCGTCATCTCCGGCCAGGCGCATGCGATTGAAGAGGTGCTGATCGCCGTTCTGTGCCAGGGGCATGCGCTGCTTGAGGGCGTGCCCGGCATTGCCAAGACGCTGATGGTGAAGACACTCGGCCGGCTGCTGGGACTCGGCTTTCAGCGCATCCAGGCAACGCCCGACCTGATGCCCGCAGATATCCTGGGAACCACGATCCTGCGGCCCGGCACTGACTCGTTCACATTCCACGCGGGTCCCGTGTTCACTGACCTTTTGCTCGTGGACGAGATCAACCGCATGCCTCCGCGCACGCAGGCGGCTCTCCTGGAATGCATGGAAGAGCGCCAGGTAACGAGCGACGGCACGCGGCGCCCACTGCCTGGCTGGTTCACCGTATTTGCCACGCAGAATCCCGTGGATTTCGAAGGCACTTATCCGCTGCCCGAGGCGCAGCTCGATCGCTTTCTGATGAAGATTCGCGTCGCGTATCCGAGCGAAGCCGAGGAGTTGCAGATCCTCGAGCGGCATCATGGCGGAAGCGGCGCGGGCCTGCTGGATGATGCCGTGATTTCCCCAATCCCCGAGGGAATGCTCGACGCCGCCCGCGGTGAAGTGCGCGCCGTCCGCATCGAGCCGGAGCTCTACGGATACATCCTCACGCTGGCAAGGCGCACTCGAGAGTGGCCGACCCTGCTGCTGGGCGCGAGCCCGCGCGCTGCTTTGAGCGTGATGCGCGTGGCGCAGGCCGCGGCGGCGTTCGATGGCCGCAATTACCTTGTTCCTGACGACGTGAAGCGCGCGATTCCGCCGGTGCTGCGGCATCGCATAATGCTGAAGCCGGAAGCGGAGCTGGAAGGCTTTGATGCCGATCGCGTCCTGGCCGATGTGATTGCGGCGGTCCCGGTACCGCGTCAATGATTTCTCCGTCGTTCCATCCCGCATCGATTCGCGCCAACTGCGAACCGAGAAGCCGCTGGGGCTTCGGACTCACGGCGCGATCAATTGCGCTGCTCATCGCGGGATTCGCATTCCTGGTTCCGGGCTTTTGGGATGAGCGCCTCAGCTACGCAATGCCGGCCTGGGACGCGCTCGTCCTGCTGGCGGCGCTGCTGGATGGATTGCGCCTGCCACAGGCTGCGAAGCTAACCGCCGCTCGCAACTGGTCGAATGCACCCTCGCTCGACAGCCAGACCGAGATCGAGCTGACGATTGAGAACCAGGGCGCGGTGATCATCGAGTGTTTCCTGATCGATGATCTCCCGCCCGCACTGAGAGACACGGCGGACCAGCAGGCTCCACTGCGGCTCATGGTGTTTCCGCGCGTTCCCGCTTCAGTTCGTTATCGCGTGGAACCGCAGGAGCGCGGCGACTGCACCACGGGCCTGCTCTACATTCGCTATCGCTCGCCGCTGGGACTGGCCGAGCGATGGGCCAGGGCGCCACTGGCGCAGAACGTCCGCGTTTATCCGGCGTTGCGCACCGGCGAGGAGCAGCAGATCTTCCTCGCACGCAGCCGGCAGATTGACCTGCAATTGCGCCAGGTGCGGCAGCGTGGCCTGGGCCGCGATTTCGAAAGCCTGCGCGACTACCGCGACGGTGACGACCTGCGCGATATCTGCTGGACCGCAAGTGCACGGCGCGGCAGCCTGATCACGCGACAGTATCAAACCGAGCGAAGCCAGCCGGTGTGGATTGTGCTCGACTGCGGGCGGTTGATGCGCTCGCGCGTGGTCGCAGCCCCTCACGCCGACGCAACCCTGCCTCTGCCGCCAGGGAGCCTCCGCGCGCACTCAAAACTTGACCACGCGTGTACGGCAGCGGTCGCGCTGGCACAACTTGCTCTTTTTTCGGGCGATCGCGTCGGCCTGTTGGCGTATGGCCAGTCGATCCAGCAGCGTCTACTGCCCGGTCGCGGCGCGGCACACCTGAGACAGATGATCGAGCTGCTCGCGCAACTGCGTGCCGAGTCCAGCGAGGCAGACCACCTGCGCGCAACCGCGCTCCTGGGCAGGCTGCAACCGCGGCGGGCCCTGATCCTGTGGGTGACGGACCTCGCCGAGACCGCGATGCGTCCCGAGGTGATCGACGGCGCGATGAACCTGCTGCGGCGGCACGTGCTGCTTTTTGTCGCGATGGCGCAGCCCGAGGTTGACTTGATTGCACAGCGAAGGCCGAAGAACGTTGAGGAGATGTTCCGAGCCGCCGCCGCGCAGGAGATGGCCGGACGTCGCGAACTGCTACTGGCCCGGCTGCACGAACAGGGCGCGCTCACGCTCGATTTGAACCCCGAAGCCGTCGCATCGTCGGTGCTGAATCAGTACCTCATGGTGAAAGAGCGCGCGATGGTGTAGCCGCCTTGAAGTTGAAGGATTGCCGGCCGAGTGATGTGAGCGTGTGTTCGATCACTATCCGGGTTGTGTTTCCAGTTGGGCCGGCTGCACTCGTTTTGCCAGCGCCCACTTCAGGTCGTCGATGCCCTGGCCGGTGACGGCTGAGACCGCGTGAAACTCCAGCTTGCGGCGCCTTGCGTATGTCGCCAGCTTCTTCAGCTTCTCGGGATTAGCCACGTCGATCTTGGTGGCGACGACGAACATCGGCTTTTCTTCGAGTCCGTTGCCGAAATTTGCCAGCTCGTTGTTGATGACCTTGAAGTCCTCCACGGGATCGGGCCTGCCCGAGGCGTCGGACACATCCACCAGGTGAGCAAGCACCCGCGTGCGCTCGATGTGGCGCAGAAACTGCGTACCCAGCCCCGAGCCAAGGTGCGCGCCTTCGATCAGTCCGGGAACGTCGGCCACCACGAACGCCTGCTGGTGTGGTTCCTCTCCCACCGTGACCACGCCCAGGTTCGGCTCGAGCGTGGTGAAGGGATAATCGGCAATCTTCGGCCTGGCTGCCGAGATGCGCGAGATGAGCGTTGACTTCCCGGCATTCGGGAAACCGACCAGGCCAACGTCGGCGAGCAGCTTCAATTCCAGCCGGTAGAAGCGCTCCTCGCCGGGACGGCCCAGCTCGTGTTCTCGCGGCGCCTGGTGGGTGCTGGTGGCGAAGTGCTGGTTGCCGCGCCCGCCTCGACCGCCTTTGGCGATGATGAGGCGCTCGTCGGGCTCCGAGAAGTCGTGAACCAGATCGCCGGTCTGATTGTCGTAAAGCGCTGTTCCAACAGGAACTTGCAGCACAATCGACCTGCCGTCAAGGCCGGTGCAGTTCGAGCCCATGCCGTGCTCGCCGCGCTGGGCCTTGTGCTCCGGGTTGTAGCGGAAGTGGATGAGGGTGTTGTGGCGCTGGCTCGATTCCATGATCACGTCGCCGCCGCGTCCGCCATCGCCGCCCGACGGGCCGCCCCGGGGGACGAACTTCTCGCGCCGGAAGGCCATGCAGCCATTTCCGCCATCGCCGGCCTTCACCCGAATTTTGGCCTCATCTATGAACATTAGTCAGAGCTTTCTTCGCAATTTGGAGCGTTGCCCCAGGGTTATCACAGACCCAAAGTGCCGTCTTTTAAGTCTATCGAATCCCACCGCCCCCTCCCAAAAAGCGGCAATCCGGCCGTCCCATTTCAGACCACATCGTGTGTCCGGAATCACCTTGGCTTTCCCCGCCGACTCCTTACAATCGCTGGCGAATTCACTGCAACGAAAACCGGTTAGCCCGCCGATGGGGAGTTCCCGCTTCGGAGATTGACCATGCGTGAGCCTGTGCGCGGGAGAACCGGCCGGCATTTCGTGCAGCGAAACAGATTCTTCACCGCAAGCTGGTTGTGGGATAGTGTTGCGATATTGGGTGAAGCCGCTGGCGAGGGCCGCGCTGCTGATGATTGCGGGCGCGGGTGTTTTGTGCTGCGCCCATGCCCAGCAGGCGACTGGAATTGCACAAAGGGTGGCATCGCCCGCCGAGCAGTTGCGCGAATGGCGAGCCGCGCTCCCTACGGCTCCTGCGATCAGCGAAGCTGCGCTACCGATGCCGGAGATTTCTCTTGAGATGGAGGGACTTCTTTCGCTGCCGCTCCACGGCACGTCGACAACGCGGACGGAGAGCTCCCCGCTCCTGAATTCCGATGCGACGAAACCGATTGCCGCATCGCAAAGTGAATCCACTCCGCCGTCATCGCAATCGCTCGATTCCGCGCAACTCCAGGCACTGCCTCTCGCCGGCCGCGATTGGCGGAACTTTGTGATGGACGCGCCCGCCGAAAACACACCCACAGCCGACGAGCAGCGCACGCCTGCCGCCGCGGGAGTTGCACCCGACATCACCGTGGATGGGGCGCGCATTCAGCTGGCGTTCGGCAGCACGCGAGCCGGGCAGTCACGCAATCGAAGTTCGACACTGCTGAGCCCGGGATCGGGAGAAACTGCGGTGCGCGAATTGCTGATCGCCGAAGCCGGTGAGGCCCGCGGCAGCCGCACGAACGTCGAGACTCAACGCGGCACCGAGCATCTGCATGGTCAGGCGTTCCTGTTCGATCGCCAGAACATGCTGGGCGCGAAGAACCCTTTCACACAATGGGTGCAGGAGACGGCGCCCGCGACGCAAACCACAGTTCCGGCATTCACGCCCGTGTCGATCAGCCCCGGCGATCGCGAAAAGTTGTGGGGCGCGGGACTCGGCGGAGTTTTGCATGGACGGCGCATGTTCTGGTTCGCCGCTCTCGATGGATACGGGCGCAACGACCCCGCGGTCTCGATCGTAAAGCATCCCGATAACTTTTTCGCCCAGCCCTCGAACGACCAGATGCAACTGCTGAGTGCGCAGCTTGGAATCGGCAGTGCCGATCCTGTATCCGCGGGTCTTGGTGCGTATTCCAAACTGCTTGAAACCCTGGCCGGCCTGCTCGGGCCTGCGCATCGCACCACGTCGCAGTGGATAGGCTTCGCCCGGGTCGATTGGAGCGCCAGCGAACGTCATCGCTTTACCCTCGAGTCGTCCGGCGCGCGACTCGACTCGCCGGGCGGCGGTTTCTCACGCGCGTCGGAAACCTACGGCACGCACAGCTTCGGCTCGATGCACGCGACGGAGCAGTGGGCGCTCGGCAGGTGGGAGGCCTTCATCACGCCCAATCTGCTCGCTGTCACGCAAGGCTCTTTCGGACACCAGGTGCAAAGCGCACGGCCGGAGACGCCTTCGCCGCTTGAACAGTCGCTGAACATCAATGCATGGGGTCAGCTTCCGCAGATCCTTGTGGACTCCCGCTACGGTTTCACGATTGGGAATCCCGCGCGCTTCGGACGGGGAAGTTATCCCGACGAGCGTCTCTACTTCGTGCAGGAGCAATTGAACTGGGTGCGCGGGCAACTGATGGTGAAGTCCGGCTTCGAGATCAGCCACAATCGAGATGCAACCAGCAGGTTGCGCAACCAGACGGGAACCTATTACTACTCCAGTGTTGAAGACTTTGCCTCAGATGACCTGGCCTTTTCCGCTTTCGGTCTGAACGGGCAGCTCAACCCGATGGATCAGCACAACTGCGATCAGACCGGGAAGGCGTGGCGCGATACGTCGGGTGTGTTGCACGGGCTGGGATATCTGCCGTGCTACACCTACTATTCGCAGACCATGGGGCCGTCGGAGTGGTGGCTGAGCACGAACGACTGGGCCGGTTATGTCACGTCGCAATGGCAGCCGACCAGGCGAATCGCTCTCACGCTCGCCATGCGGTGGGAACTGGAGCAACTGCCGACGCCAATTGCGAAGCTCGACAATCCTGATCTGCCGCTCACGCAGCACCTGCCCGGCCTGGGCAGCCAGTGGGGTCCGCGAGCCGCATTTGCGTGGGGTACGGGCGAAAGCCACTGGCCAGTGTTGCGGCTGGGCTATGGGCTATATTTCGCGCGCACGCGCAATGCAGTAGTGGAGTCGGCGCTTACGCAGACCGGCTCGCTCAAAGGCGATCTCAACTTCTTCATGCGCCCGACCGACAATCTGAACGCCGGAGGCGCTCCGCCGTTCCCGTACGTGTTGCAGGGGGAGCCGGCCAGCGTGGTCAAGCCCGGCGCGATCGAGTTTGCCCGGGACTTCCGGAATGGTGAAATCCACCAGGCTGAGGCCGCAGTTGAAGAGACGCTACCGCGCCGCATTCACGTGGAGGCGAGCGCCGTGGCGAGCCTGGGCCGACGACTCCCCGTCAGCTTCGATGCCAACATCGATCCCGCTTCGAATCCGAAGACCATTACCTATGCCGTGATCGACGGCAACGGTTCGGGGCCGATCAAGACGCCGCGGATCACCGTTCCATTCTTCGCATCCTGGCCTTCGGCCGGCGGCCTGGAGGGGCGGCTCAATCCTGGCTACCAGCAGGTCAGCGAACTCTTCAGCCGCGCAAACTCCACCTATGAAGGCGCGATGCTGCGAGTCTCGCGCAGTGCGCGAGCCCTGACGCTTCGCGTCCGCTACACCTACGCGCACGCCATGGATTGGAATCCGGATGAGACTTCGCAGGTCGGTGGTCCGAGTGTCCTGGATCCGATTGACTTCCGACAGGAGTACGGCACCAGCAGCCTCGATGTGCGGCACTCCGCATCCGTGGCGATCATCGTGGAGCCGAAGTGGAAGCTGAAGGAACTCGCCGGACACCTCGCCAACGGCTGGATGCTGAGCGGCGTTGGTTGTTATCACAGCGGCCTGCCCTACACGATGCGCACCACCGGTTCGCTGGCAAAGGAATTCGATTCGACCGGCGCCGCAATTGTCGGGTTAAGCACGGGGATGAATGGCTACGGCGGAGACAATCGCGTCTATGGCATCGGCCGCAACACCTATCGCTATTCTGCAACCTGGAAGGCGGATCTGCGGCTCGCCCGGCGTTTCGACCTCGGCCGGATGCGCCAGTTTGAGCTGATGGCGGAGAGTTTCAATCTCTTCAATCACCAGAACGTGACGGAATTGGAGACAACGGGCTACACGATCGAGTCGGGCACCGTGAATGGCGGCATGCCTCGCCTGAATTTCCTCACCGGGCTGAAGACCGGACAGACGGAATTCGGTAAACCGCTGAACATCAACGCAACGGACTTCTACCGCGAGCGGCAGATTCAGTTTGGAGCACGCGTGCGGTTCTGAACCCGGCACTGTTGCTCAACCCGTGTTTATCACGATCGCGCCCGCCTGCCGCACCGTCATTGGCCAGGCATTCCGCAGAAGGCGCTTGCCTTCACATCTTTCCCATCGAGTTCAAAGCAGACGGCCCCGTTGATATCCGTTGAAAATGTGTGCACGCGCGCCGCCTGCAATTCGCCGAGGACCTCCTTGCGGGGATGACCGTAGCGGTTATGCAGCCCGCACGAAATCAGCGCCCACTGCGGCGCCACGCGCGCGAGGAACTCCGGTTTTGTGGAAGTAGCGCTGCCATGATGACCAACTTTCAGCAATGTGCTTTCAAGGCCCTGCAAGGCGAGCATGCCGCGCTCAATGGGTTCTTCCGCATCGCCTTCGAGCAGTATGGACGTCCCATTCAGCGCCACGTGGAGCACCATCGAGTCGTTGTTGCCGGGCTCCGCGGCCGGTCGATAACCAGGAAGCGGCGCCAGCACATGTATCTGCGCGTTACCCAAAGACGCAACATCGCCGGCCCGCAAGGTTCGCACGTGAGTGCCGAGCCCTCGCGCTTCATCAAGCAGTGATTTGTAAGCCGCAACCGGCGGATTGTTGCCGACCCACAATTCATCCGGACTGAAGTTCCTCAGCACCGCGGGCAGACCGCCCATGTGGTCGGAGTGCGCATGGCTGAGCGCGACCACATCGAGATGCCGGATGCCGCGCGACCACAACACCGGCGACACCACTTCCTCGCCGATGTCGAAGTCCTGCGAAGCCTGGCGCGGACCGCCGCCGAGTCCACCTCCATCGACCAGCATCGTCTTCCCGTCGGGCGAAACGAGCAGGAGCGAATCTCCCTGCCCCACGTCAATTGCCTCAACCAGCAGCGCATTGTGCGGATGATCGATCGGGCGCGGCATCACGACGGCAACGGCCGCCGCAGCCATCGCCACACATGCGATTCGTCGCGGCCAGCGCGCTTCCGCGAGCTTCGCATATCGGGCAGACGCAACGGCCACGCCAAGCAAAATACAAAAGATCGCGATCTGCCAGAAAACCGGCGCGGGAATGCGAAAATCGCCGAACCTCATCGACCCGAGCAGATGCACAAATCCAACAGCGGCGTGCAGCAGCATCGCTGTTGCCGCCGCGGGAACGACCGCGGCGGTGCTGGAGACAGGCAGCACCAGGAGCGTCACGAGAGCGGCGGGGACAAGGATGACGAGCAGAGGCAGAATCAGGATGTTTACCGGCAGTGCGAACACGGTGATGCGGTGGAAGTACACAGCCATGGGCAGCGCCATTGCCAGTTCGACGATGCACGAAACGACCAATGCCTCGACGCATCGCAAGGCGGTCCGCACCGCACCAGGGAAAATGCCCCATCCGATGCGTTTGCCCGCTGCCCGGGCAAGCGCCGCGGCAAACATGCGCAGCATCACGCGGAAGTGCGCCGACTGCGGAGCCAGCTTGACGTCGAGCGCGACAAGCCCGAGATCGCGCGCAGCGCTGAGGTAAGGATGTATCGTGCCATCGAGCAGAGGCGACGCCACGCCGCCGATCGAGACCACGGCGAGAAGTGTCATCTGCAGGCTCGACTCGAACAGGCTCCGCGGGCTTGCTGCGAGCAGGCAGAGTGACGCAAAGCCGATGGTGTTCAGCACATTGCGCTCGCGATAGACCAGCCGTCCCAGCAGGTAGAGCGTCACCATCCAAAGCGAGCGCTGCACCGGCGTTGCGAATCCCGTGAAAAGTGCATACGCAAACGACGCGGCGATTGTAATGAGTGTGCCGGGGATCCGCGGCAAGCGCAGCCTTCGCGCGATCCAGAAGATGAATCCCGCGACGATCGCCACGTGCAGGCCGGATACCACGAGCATGTGAAACGCGCCGGTGCGCTCGAATCCCACGCGCAGGGAGCGCGAGAGGTAAGTGCGATCGCCGGTGACCATCGCGACAATCATCACCGCATCGTCCTCGCTGACGCGCAGGAACGCGGGCAGTTTGCGCATCGCGGCGGGAATCGCAAGGATCTTCGCGCTCGCCGCATGCTGCCAGCCCGAAATGCGGCAGGCAAAGCTGCGCTCGCCCGTTGTGCCGACCACCATCAGACGATCCGCGGTTAAGGTCGCGGTAGACGTAATCCCCTGATCAAGCAGGTAGTCGCCGCGGTTCCATGCCCCCGGATCGCGGTAGATCTCCGGACGCATGAGCCGTGCATCCGCGCGGATCCGATCTCCGCAGTGGAGACCGGTCGGAAGTCTATCTGTCCAGCGCACCGTGAGCCGCACGCCGCCCGCCACGGGAGCCTGCACGTCTTCTGTGTCGGCGACGACTTCAATGGTTGAGACGCGGAGGTCTAGGCGCTGTGCTGGCGCAGAATTGCCTGGTTCTTCTGCATTCTCTTCAAGCTCACCGCGTACTGCGCCCGCCTCTGTGATGGTGCCTTCGACAGTGCGGACCAGACCATCGGAGAGTGCGGCAATCGTGGGTTCCGGCGCAGGTTGCGGTTGCATCTCGGCGCACCACGCGCCCAGCAGGCACCACAACACGGCGAGAGGAAGCCAAACCATCCGCTGCGCACGAAATGCGGCGAGCCCGCACAGCACGGCGACGGGAGCCAGCGCGATCAGCAGGAAGCTCGGTCGAAGCCAGATCCAATGAACGATTGCGATTCCAAGCGCAAAGAGCCACGCGGCATGAAAGAGCGGAACCCCAGCGCCGGCCGAAGAAGGACGGCACATGGCTGGCCCGGAGCTGCCTCGATCAACTTCCATCTCACCCGAGAAAAGAGATTATCTATACGCGGAAGGTTATCAGGATCGCTGCAACTCGACCACTGTCTCCAGATGAAATGTTTGCGGAAACAGGTCCGCGAGTGCGATGGAAGCCACAGAGTAGCCCGCACCGACAAGAGTGCGAAGATCGCGTGCCAGCGTGGCCGGATCGCACGAAACATAGACGAGCGTGGGTGCACCGACGCCGGCAAGAAGGGAACTGACTTCGCCTCCAAGGCCCGTGCGCGGAGGATCGACAACAATCAGATCCGGTTTCGATCTGCTGCTTTTGCTTTTCAGAAATGCGGACACGCTGGCCGTAACGCCTTCGCCCGCGGTGCCTTCAAGGTTCTTTTGAAGCGTTTGGGTGGATGCCGGCGCGGATTCAACGGCGATCACCTGCTTGTGGCTCTGTGCAAGCCGCCGTGCGAAGAGTCCAACCCCGGCGAACAGGTCCCAGGCCAGCGTGCCGCGTCGGCCATCCGTCACGCGGGCGATAAACTTGTCGAGCAGCCAGCGGTTCACCTGGAAGAACGCGCCCTGGACGACCTGATAATCGATGCCACCGGCGCGATAAGTCAGGGATCCATTGCCCCATTCGACAATCGTTGCTGCCGGCTGCCCTGTGCTATCCAGTGCGATAAGTTGTATTCCCGTGACCGCCGGGATGCGCTGCTTCAACGCTTCGGCAAATCGATCGATCCGCTGCTTCCCGGAGTTGTGAACAAAGAGAGTGACCAGCAGCTCGGTTTCGTCCGCATTCGAGAAGAGGGAGATTTCAGCAGGCCAGAGAGCGGGCTTTATGCTGCGCAGGATCTCGCCCGCGCTAAGCGCCGCATCGACCAATAACGGCGCTGCGATGAGACATTCGGTGATGGGAACGATCGCATGCGATCGCCGCGCGCGGTAACCCAGATGCCCGGCGCTGTCGAGGGCCAGCCGAATACGATTGCGATAGCGCCAGGGATCGCCCGCAAGAACGTCGATCTTCTCCGGCGCCGGTACCCCGCCGCGCTCGAGCGTCTCCCGCAGGATCGTTTCTTTGAAACGGAGCTGCGTTTCGTAATCCGTGTGCTGATATTGGCAGCCCCCGCACATACCGAAGTGGCGGCAGCCCGGCGCCGTGCGATTAGGCGCAGCAGAGACGATCTCTTCCGGTTCGGCGCTTGCAAAACTGCGCTTCTCATCCACGATGCGCACGCGCGCCTCTTCGCCCGGCAGGGTCAGGGGCACAAACATCGCCTTGCCTTCCACGCGCGCCAGAAATGCTCCGCCATAGATCGGCTTCTCGATCTGCACGAGTACGCTTCGACCGCGGCTGGTCTGCACCGTCTCGGGCTTTTCGTGCTTCATTGCTGACTCATGTAAAAAAGGCTCAGGCGCGGCAGGCTGTAGTGCACCAGCAATTGCTTCTGCACAAACTGATGCTCAACCTGGCGCAGTTGCACCGCTCCCATGCGGCTGCGATATGGCGCCAGCTCACGCGCGGCATGTTCCTTCAGAGCGACCAGTAACTCCTCCGGCGCGGCCGCCGTAAGCGCTGCGAACAGCTTTTCTTCGAGGACCGTGAGAACGCGTTCAAAGGCCTCCATCTCATTCGCAGCAGTGGTAGAAGATTTCGCGCAGCGCGCCTCCGCTGCCAGTTCGCGCAGCCGAGCCGCGGTGGCAGCACAGGCATCCTGCGCGATTTTCGAAGCATCAAGCGCACTTGCCGCAGCTTCAAGATGCAATGCCACGCGCTCATGTTCAAAACCGGTTTCGCCGCTCGCGGCCGATGAAGGCGCGGTTCCGGCGCCGGCCTCGCGCAGCTCCTGGGCTGCTTCCATCACAGCCTGCGCGCACCACGCAAGTCCATTGATGCGCCGCATGCGGGCGCGTTTCTGGCGCGACTCATACTTGTCGAATGCAGCATCGATTCCGCGCAACACGGCTTCCAGCGGGATGCCGGCGTCGCGCCACGTCTCAATCAGCGCCCAATCGAGCGTCGAGAGCAGGAGGATCGCTCCACGCCGCTGCTGAAAGCGCTCCTCGATCTCCGTGAAGTAATTGAAATAGTTGTGCACGGACTCTAGTGTGCGCGCCCGCGGGGCCGCGCATGCCGGTTACGCTCAAACAGAATGCGCAGTCCATCGAGCGTGAGCAGCTCATCGATCTCGCTGATGTAATGGGAATCGGCGGAGATCATGCGCGCAAGTCCGCCGGTAGCGACCACGCGCGGCTTCTGCCCCAGTTCTGCAAAAATGCGCTCCAGGATGCCGTCGACCAGCCCGATGTATCCGTAGTACAGGCCGCTCTGCAGGTGGCCGACCGTGTTGGTGCCGATGACCTTGGCGGGTCGCTTGATGTCGACGCGGCTCAGGCGTGCGGCCCGCGAAAACAGTGCCTCTGCGCTCAATCCAAGGCCCGGCGCAATCGCGCCGCCAAGGTATTCCCCGCGTTCCGAGATGACTTCGAACTTCGTCGCTGTTCCGAAATCCACCACGATGCACGGACCGCCGTAGCGCTCGAACGCTCCGATGCAGTCAGCCAGGCGGTCTGCGCCAAGCTCCGTCGGATTGTCGACAAGCACCGGCATGCCGGTCTTGATGCCCGGTTCGACGAAGAGCGGTTCAACATTAAAGTATGTTGCGCACACCTGCCGCAGTGTCGAGTCCAGCGGCGGCACGACCGAGGACATGATGACGTGCGTCACCTGGCTTGGCGACAGACCCTGCATCTCAAACAGCTTTACAAAAAAGACGCCATACTCGTCCACCGTCTGCGCACGATGCGTGGTGACGCGCCAATGCGCGGCCAAATCAGACCTGTCTTTCGCCGCGACGGCAGCGCCCTTCGGCGGAAGTCCCGTCTCCGCATCGAGCCGGTAAAGCCCGAGCACGGTATTCGTATTTCCCACGTCAACTGCCAGCAGCATTTTCTTCCTTCAGTTCGTTCTTGCGGCGCGGATACCACCCGTCTGCACGGTCATGATTCCCTGATCGGTGCGCACCAGCAGAAAGCCATTCCTGTCCAACCCGGCTGTAAGGCCGACGCACGCTTGCGGTCCGTGAACCTCGACACGACGGTTCCAGAGCCAGGTGGAAACCTGCGCAACGCGCGCCGGAATCGCGCCGGCGACTGCGGGATCATGCAGTCCCTGCGTCTCTTGCTGCAGCGATTCTAGCAGGGCAATCAGCAGCGCCTGGCGGCTGATGGTACGGCCCGATGCGAGGTCAAGCGACGTTGCGGGCGTCGATAAGGCGTTGTCGAACGAGCGCTGGTGAACGTTGATTCCGATGCCGATGACGACAAACGCGAGCGCATTCGCGTCAGTCTTCGATTCAACCAGAATGCCACCGGTCTTGCGCTCGCCGATGAGCAGGTCGTTGGGCCAGCGCAGATCAACCTTCAGACCGGTGGTCAAACCGATCGCTGCGGCGCCGGCGAGTCCCGCGGCCAAGGGGATGAGCGGCAGATGCTCCAGCGCGATCGTGGGCCGCAGAAGAACGGAGACGTAAAGCCCGTCGCCCGCAGCCGAGTGCCAGCCGTGGACGCCGCGGCCGCGACCGGCGGTCTGCTCATCGGCGAAGCAGACCGATCCATGCGGCGCGCCCTCACGAGCTGCCGCAACTGCGTCGGTGTTCGTCGATCCTGTTACAGGCGAAAAATGCAGCTTGCCTGCGAAGATCGTTCCGGCAAGTCTCGCGTCCAGTTCCGCAAGGTGGTACACGCTTATGCGGGCTCCGCAACGATACTCATCGAGATGTCGGCGGCCCTGGCGGAGTGCGTGAGCGCACCCACGCTGATGAAGTCGACACCAGTTTCGGCGTAGGCGCCTATATTGTCGAGCACGATGCCGCCGGAAGCCTCGATCGGAATCCAGCGCTCTTCTTTACGGATGCGTTCCACCGCCGCCTTCACCTGGGCCGGCGTCATGTGGTCCAGCAGGATCGCCTCGGCGCCGCATTCGAGCGCCTCTTCCAGTTCCTTTTGCGTGCGGACTTCCACCTGCACGCGATTGCCCGGTTTGCGCCTGGTCAGCGCGTTGGTCACCGAAGCACGCAATCCGCCGCCCAGGGAAATGTGATTGTTCTTGATCAGGATTCCCGAAGAAAGATCGAGCCGGTGATTCGTGCCGCCGCCGCAGAGCACTGCATACTTCTCCAGCGCGCGCAGCCCCGGAACGGTCTTGCGCGTATCGAGCACGCGTGCCTTCGTCCCCTTGATCGCATCGACATACTGCCGCGTCAAAGTGGCGATTCCGCTGAGGTGCTGCATCAGGTTCAGGATCACGCGCTCGCAACTCAGCAGCACGCGGGCGTTGTGGCGAATGACGGCGAGCACCTGCCCTTTGCGGACGCGCACACCATCGAAAATCTCGGGGTGGCTGACGACCTCGTACCGCGTATGCGCAGCGGGCTGCGGATCGAGCCGAGCAAAGATCTCAAGGAATTGCGGAACGGCTCCCAGGCCGGCCACCACCATCTCCTGCCGCGCAATGATCGAGGCCGCGGCACGCAGATTCGGACCGATCGTCAGGTTGGTCGTGGTATCGCTGACGGCCCGATCTTCCAACAGCGCCTGTTCCAGAAATGCTTCGATGCGGTGGCTCTTCCAGTCCATTCGTTCTCTTTCGATGTTCAGGCTTGCGATTTCGATTTCATTTGTCGAAGAAAGTTATAAACAACTTTCTTGACCCTGTCATCCGGCCGGTCGTCCAGCGTGTAAAAACGTTTGCCGTTCCAGCGATCGATCTGGAGCACGTACCTATGCCTCTTTCCCGAGACTTTTGCGGCAATTTTTTGCCACGCCCCCGGCTTCTTTTCGGCATCGCGGTCGATGAGCCTGATCTCGCCCAGGTCGTCATACCAGATTACGGACAAAAGCTCGGTTGCATCGCGGATGTACATCCGGTGGTTCGTCAGCAGGATATATTGCCCGATGCGCGCCTTTTCCGGCGCCAGGTTGACGAAAGCGACAGGGGTCTCCGAGTTCTCAGGGCGCGTGGCAACAATGCATGCCTCGACGGCGGGCGGAAACCCCGGAGCGGCATAGCAGCCGGGCGCATCGCCAAAGAAGATCGTCGGCGGGGCTGCTGTGCGGATCGGCGTGACAAACTCCGCCTCCCTCGGCCTGCGCACCGGGCTTTCAAAGTGTTCGCACAGCGCCTGGTAGGCGGTGTGGATGCGCTTGAAGCGCTCTTCCGCCTCGATCCGCTTGCGTTCGTCGCCCTGTACGCGATCGGGATGCCAGCGCTTGGCAGCCGTGCGATACGCCTTGTGGATCGCGGCTTTGGAAGTCAGTCCCTGCGCGACGCCAAGCGTGCGGGAATGGTCGACGCACGATCTGCAGACACAGGCCATCTGCTGCCTTCCGCTCACTCCGGCAGGGAAGCGAGATCCCGGCGCCGCTTGACGAGCAACTGCCGCGCATCTTCCAACTGCTTCTTCAGGCCCTCGACGATGTGCGCCGGAGCCTTCGCGATGAAACCCAGGTTGTTCAACTGGCGCTCGGAATTGGAGACAATCTTCTCCAGCTTCGCGATCTCCTTGTTGATCTTCTCGCGTTCCGCAGCGACATCAATCTTGCGTTCGTAGACAACCGCCACATCGAATTGCGGCGTTGCGTGCCTGGCCAGCCCGGCGGAGATCTCGCAGACGAACCGGACTTCGCTCACCCGCGCCAGCCGCTCAACGATTGCCAGGTTCTCGCTCACCACCGGCTTCGACTCCTCGCCGATGCGCACCTCAATGGGCGCCACGGCCTTCTCTTCGACGCCGATCTCCTTGCGCAGCGCGCGAACCTCAACGATGAGGCTCTGCAGCAGGCTCATCTGATCTTGTGCCGATGTATCCCGTCCCGCATCACCGGCCTGGGGGAAGCGCGTCAACGCGATCGACTTCGCCGGAGGAGCGCAGTCATAGACTGCATGCCACACTTCTTCGGTCAGGAACGGCATAAAGGGCGAAAGCAGGCGCAGAGACGTCTCGAAGACGCGAACCAGCGTCGTGAGCGACGCCCTGGTGCGATCCTTGTCGGCGCCCTCGCTGAAGTCAAGGCTCAGCTTCACAATCTCGAGATACCAGTCGCAGAAACTGCCCCAGAAGAACTGATAGATCGCATTCGCCGCGTCGTCAAAGCGATAGTTCTCCAGCGCCTGGTTTACCTTTTCTGCCGTCGCATTCAACTCGGCGACAATCCAGCGCGCCTCCAGCGGCGCATCCGTTCCAGCCTCCGGCATGCCACCTGGCGAAGAGGGATCAACGCTGATCCCGACCTCTGCAGCACGATCGATGTTCATGAACATGAACCGCGCAGCGTTCCAAATCTTGTTAGCGAAGGCGCGATAGCCTTCCGTCCGCGCGACGTTGAAGGCGATGTCCGTTCCCGGCGAAGCCATCGATGCCAGCGTGAAGCGCACCGCGTCGGTGCCGTACTGCTTCACAATCTCGATCGGGTCGACGACGTTGCCCTTGGTCTTCGACATCTTCTCGCGGTTGGCGTCGCGCACCAGCGCGTGGATATAAACCTCGCGGAACGGAACCGAGTCCGCCAGCGAACGCGGGCTCCCGTCAGGCATCGGCAAATCAGTTGAAAACCAGCAGCCCAGCATGATCATGCGGGCCACCCAGAAAAAGAGGATGTCGAAGCCCGTGACGAGCACGCTGGTGGGATAGAAGGCGTCGAAGTCACGACGATCTTCGCTTCCCATCCTTTCCGCTGAAGAACGCGGAAAGGATGGGGCACCCTCAGTTATGTTCGGCCATCCGAAGACTGAAACCGGCAGCAGTCCCGACGAAAACCAGGTATCGAGCACGTCGGTCGATTGCTCGATTCTGTCGGACCCGCAATGCGCGCACCTCATCGGGTCCGCACTCGAATGGCGGGGCGGCAAGGTGATCTTGTGGCATACCGCGCAGTGCCACGCCGGAATGCGGTGTCCCCACCAGAGCTGCCGCGAGATGCACCAGTCGTGGATGTTCTCCATCCAGTTCAGGTAGGTCTTCGCGTACATCTCCGGCGTGAACTTGATGTGGCCTTCCTTCACGGCGGCGATGGCCTTGTCGGCCAGCGGCTGAATCTTTACGAACCACTGCAGCGACAGTCGCGGCTCCACGACCGTCTTGCAGCGATCGCAGTGGCCCACGTTGTTCACGTGGTCCTTGACTCCGGCCAGGAGCGCCATCTCTTCGAGATCGGCAACAATCTCCTTGCGTGCCACGAAGCGATCGAGCCCGGCGTACACGCCGCCGTCCGCGTTGATGTGAGCCGTATCGTCCATCACGTTGATGGAGGGCAGATCGTGGCGCTGGCCCAGCGCAAAGTCGTTGGGATCGTGCGCCGGGGTTACCTTCACCGCACCGGTGCCGAACTCGGGACTGACCCACTCATCGGTGATCACCGGAATCTCGCGGCCCACCAGCGGCAGGCGCAGCTTCTTCCCGTGCAGATGCTTGTAGCGCTCGTCGTCAGGATGCACGGCTACGGCCACGTCGCCCAGCATCGTCTCGGGACGGGTTGTCGCAACCGTCAGAAACTCGCCGGTGTCTTTGCCATCATCGCCGATGACGGGATAGCGGATCTCCCACAGGTGTCCCTTGTGCTCGCCGTACACCACCTCGAGGTCGCTGATGGCGGTCTGGCAGCGCGGGCACCAGTTCACGATGTAGGCTCCGCGATAGATGAGCCCCTGCTCATAGAGCCCGATAAAGGCCTCGCGCACGGCTACCGAGAGCCGCTCATCCATCGTGAAGTATTCCCGATCCCAATCGACCGAGGCGCCCAGGCGCTTCATCTGGTTCAGAATGTTTCCGCCATAATGCCGCCGCCATTCCCAGACTCGCTCTATGAACTTCTCCCGGCCCATCTTCTGCCGGGTGGTGCCCTCGCTGGTCACCTGGCGCTCTACGAGCATCTGGGTTGCGATCCCGGCATGGTCAGTGCCGGGAATCCATAGCACTCGTTCGCCGCACATGCGATGCCAGCGCATAAGAATGTCGCTCTCAGTGTGCTCGAACATGTGGCCCATGTGCAGATTGCCTGTGACGTTGGGCGGGGGCAGCAGGATTACAAAGGAGGACTGGTCGCCGGACTTGCCGTCCAGGCATTCGTCTTGTGAGGGAGTCGGCTGGGCGAAGAGCTTTTCGCGCACCCAGTACTCGGCCCAGTGATCTTCAATGGCAGTCGGGTCGTACGCTTTGGGTAGATCGTGAGGCATGGGGGTTGTCAGCGAGCCCCCGGGAATGTGCTTCGAAACCCAGACAACACAAGGATTTCAGGCAAAGGGGGCCACTTCTCACTCTAGCAGATTGAGCACCGGCGCATCGGGCGTGCCGAGCCTCCGGAGCGGCACAAAAGCACGAAGGCCGCACCCTTTTGGGATGCGGCCTTCACTTGTCGGCAATCGACTTTGCCTAGAAGGGATTCAGCTTGCCCAAACCCTTCTTCTTTTTCTTCTTGCTCGAGGACTCTTCGTCCAGGTTGGTCTTCGACTTCTTCCTGTGCGCGTCGGCAGGGGTCTGCTGCTGCCCGGTACCGGACTTGATGTCGTTGACCGGCATCGGCGCCTCGGCCGGCTTGTCAACCGGAGGCAGGACCGTGTTGGTCGGTCCCACCGGTTTCACCAGCGCATTGGCGTCGGCCGCCGCACCATTGGCGCCATTTGCGGCCGGGGCTGCATCGCTTGCGGCCGGAGCAGCTGTTGCCTCGCCCGTGGGCGCGCTCACAATCGAGACACCCACGCCGGTTCCACCCGCCGGAGGAGCAAGCTGCAACGGGGCCGTGGAGGGCTGGTCACTGCGCGGCGGTTCGTTCGGTCCGGTCGGTTTCACCGCCGCCGGCGGCGCCGCCGCTCCGCCCGCGTTCATGGCCGCGTTGAAAAGGGCGATGTTCTCCTTGGATACGTCGGGCGCCAGTGTCCGCTTCGGATCTTCGAGTGACGGCTCGCCAACGTGCGCCGCTTCCACCACCGTGGGACCGCGCTTGATGATGTCCATCGTACGGGTGGTAAACCGGATCGGCTGCTGGCTCTTCACTTCCGCGTCGTTCTCGGCAACCGCTGCATCGGTCGGCTCAGGCACGGGCCGGTTCATCGCTACCAGGCGGTCGCGCGCATCCTCAACACGCGGAGCCATCGGGTAGCGCGTAATCACCCGAGCGTAGGCAGATGCTGCCTTGTCTTCGTACAGGGTGTGAAGGCGCTCACGGATCGCGCCGTTCAGGTTGGGAGCGATCTGCACGGCGTGTGCTTCCCCGGCATAGGCGTCACCAATGGCCAGCAATGCCTGATCGCTTTTCGAATACAGCGGATAGGTATCCACCACCGTCTCGAGACGCGCGATAGACGCCGGATAGTTCTCCTTGGTCTCGTAGTAGATGCCGATCTGCGTCTCACGCTCCGCCAGAACCTCCTGCACATCGCGCAGCTTCTGCTTCGCCCGCGGAATCAGCGGCGAGTCCGGGAACATGTTGATCATGGTCCGGTACTCCTTCTCCGCGTTCTGCGCGTTGTTGAAGTCGCGGTCGGGCTTCTCCATTTGCTGGTAGTAGATGTCGCCCACCTTCATCTGCGCCTCGGCGGCTTCGGGAGCATCGGGGAAGAAGGTGATGAAGTCCTTGTATTCGCTCTCCGCCTGCGTCAGGGCGGCGGTGCCGCCCTCCTTGAACCAGCTGTCGCCCACGGCCAGCTTGGCGCGCATCCGGTATTCCGAGTCCGGGTAGGTATTGAGCATGGTCTGCAGGTCGAGCCGAGCGACGTCGTAGCGGCCCTTCTTCAGTGCCAGCATGGCCTTGTCGAAGAGTTCCTTGTCGGGCTGCTTCGAATTCACGTTTGCCAGCGGGTTCGCGCTCAAGTCCTGGCTCTTTTTGTGCTTTGGCTTCTTTTCCCTGGCCTGAGCCGTAACCCCGGACAGCACCAACGATGCCATCGCCAACGCAGCAATACTTCTCGACAACCGGTTCATACCACCTCAATTTGCGGCAGGGGAAACTGCCACGGACTACGTATTTTCAAGGACGTGCTCGCTGGCGGCGTCGCGAGCCGCAGCCAGCAGCGCACGGGCATCCCGCTCCGCCTGGCCTGCGCCGAACACAGCATTGCCGGCCACCAACAGCTCCGCTCCAGCTTGGACGACCCGGGCGACCGTGTCGTGAGCCACCCCGCCGTCAACTTCGATTTTAAATGCCAGCCCCAGTTCCTTGCGCAACTGGACCAGCCGCCGGATCTTGTCCAGCGAAAAAGGAATGAAGCTCTGCCCCCCGAACCCCGGATTCACGCTCATGATCAGCACGTGATGGACCATGGGTAGAATGTCGCGGATCAGCTCCACCCGCGTGGCCGGGTTCAGCACCACCCCCGGCTGCATGCCGTGGTCGGCAATGTGCATCAGCGACCGGTGCAGGTGCCGGCAAGCCTCGTAATGCACGCTCACCCAGCTGGCCCCCGCCTCGGCAAACGCCGGGATAAACTCGTCCGGGTTCTCAATCATCAGGTGGCAGTCGAGCGGCAGCTTCGTCGCTTTCCGCAGGCAGGCCACAACCGGCGGCCCAATGGTGATGTTGGGCACGAAATGCCCGTCCATGACGTCGACGTGGATGACGGTACCGCCGCCGCGTTCTGCCGCGGCAACCTCGTCCGCCAGCCGTGCAAAGTCCGCCGACAATATGGATGGAAGCAGTTGAACCATGTGCCTTTCCTTGGGGTCAGTGTATCAGTCGAACATATGGATTGAACTGCGGTTTTGCCGCTTCTGCCGGTTCGACTCGAGCACTTTCAGCAGAATCCGGCTGCGCGCGCGCATGGCCGGCGTCCCCGACCGTCCCGCGACCCGCAACCGGTCAAGAACGTCAGGGCGGGACTCCGGATCCTGGCGAGTCAGATCGGCCATCCCGTGCAGCGCCGCGGTTCTCACAATCGAACTCGGATCGTCCAGGTAGGAATTGAGTACCGCTGACACGCGGCGACACTCCGGAACGGTTAGTTTCAACCGCGGAATCACCAGCGCCAGGTTCCAGCGAACCTTCTTCTCTTTTGTTTCGGCGATTAGCCCCAGCAGCGGCTCTTTCCAGCGCCGGGCCTTTTCGGGCCGGTCCCGGGTCACGCGCTCGAGAGCATCGGCGGCACGACTTGCCACGGCCGGGTCATCGTCCCAGAGGCACTCGACGAGCTGCGCCAGCTTGCCGGGACGGCCCTCCACCAGCTCCACGACTTCCCAGACGCGGCCCACGTCGAGGCGCGCGCCTGGCGCGAGCATTTGCCGGATAGTTTCCCGTGATTGCATAGTGACGCCGCCATTCTCTCACTGCGGCTTTGCCGTCGCCAGGCTCTTTGCCGCGACCCGACCAGCACCGCGCAGCAGCGCCTTTACCGGCCAATGACCCTCCGCATCCGGGAAGCAGGCCTCGCCCTCGCGCTTCACCTCTGGCCGGTAATACCACCGCTTGAGCAACGCCAGATGCCCCTGCCGAACGATGGACGACTGCGGCTCCTGATCCTTTTCCAACTCCGCCAGAACCGCCTCCATCCGTGCCTCCAGCATCGTCCGTGCAACCTTGGTCGTGGCCGAAACCGGACGGACACCCACAAAACCGGCCTCGGCAGGCGTTTCTAGACCCTGGTCCCTGGTTCCTGGTCCCTCAATCGTTGTCTCCGGCACCGGCTCCAGCGCCATCGGCTGCGCAAACAGCGAACTGGACCCCGACTGCTCGTTCTGGATGCGCATTCCAATGGTCGAGAACCCCACCGGTCCCCGCAGGCTCCCGCGCTCAAACAGAAATACTGCGACTTCATCGGGATTCGCCGAGGCCTGCAAGATGGCCGCCCGCAGCCTGCTCAACGGCTGCACCAGTTCCGGCGCCAGCGCTCGCACCGCCTCCACCTTTTGCACCTGAGCATGCAGAGCAGCCGCATCTTCAAATGCCAGGTTCCCTGAAGCGGCATCGCGCTCGCTCCGCAGCACCACCAGCCTGCTCTCGCCGCGCGTGGCCAGAAAACCCTGCACGCCCGCTGCCTCTTCGGAATAGCGCTCATCGGTGCAGCCCTTGTAGCAGGGCGCAAGGCACATCTTCATCTCCGAGTACACGCAGCCCGGATGGTTTGGGTCAGGATTCAGATCGTCTGTGCAGCGCCGCAGCAGAAACAGCTTCAGCATCTCCTCGGCAAACCGCTCCGCCACCGCGCGCGAAGCAAACGGTCCGTAGGCCCAGTCGGCCTCGCGCCGGCTGGGCTTGTGCGTGACCACAACTCGCGGGTAAGGATTGCTCCCCAGAAATCGCACAAACGCCGGCGCTCGCAGGTGCATGCGCTCGAGGGCCCGCGGGCCGAAGACCTGCTCCAAAAGCTGAAACTGCGTGAGCAGCGACTCAAACTCCGAGCCCGTGACCCGGTACGCGATCCGCCGCACTCGCCCTGCCAGTTGCAACCGCCGCGGATGCTTCGCCGAGGGCTCAAGCAGCCGCTCCAGCCGCCCGCGCAGATTCGGCGTGCGCCCGACATAAGGCTCGTCTTTGGCTTCGGCTCCATAGAGCGCAAAAACCGCCGGAGCGCGTGGCAACTGCGCCAGCGTCGCCTTGGGATCCGCCGGATCGAATGGAATGCTCTGCATCGAGTTTTGGATTGGTTGCGTCAAAACCCGCCCCAGCAACATCTCCGCTAACCTGCTAACTCAGCTAACCCCATTGCCATTCAGCTGCCCGCAATCGTCATCCCGTCGATCCGCAGTGTCGGCGACGCCACCGATCCCCGGAACACCAGGTCATCTCCGATCGCCGTTATGTTCCGCAGCATCTCGCCCAGGTTTCCGGCAATTGTGATCTCCTCGACCGCATGCGTAAGCTGGCCGTTCTCGATCCACAACCCGGCAGCGCCGCGCGAGTAGTCGCCTGTCACGATGTTGGTTCCGAATCCCATCAGGCTCGTGACGTAGAGTCCCGCCTGCACCTCGCGGATGATCTCCTCCGGTGACTGTGACCCGGGTTCGAGATACAAATTGCCGCTGCCGATGCCCGGCGCTCCCGCCAGTCCGCGTGAGGCATTATGCGTCGACTTCATTCCCAGCTTCCGCGCCGCATAGGTGTTCAGCATGTAATTGCACAGCACGCCGTTCTCGAGCACAACCGTTCGGCGCGATGGCAGCCCTTCGCCATCGAAAGGCGAACTGCCAAACCCGCCCGCGCCCGTCGGCAGCAGCATGGTGTTGTCGTCGATAATCGTCAGCGTCGACGAGCCGATCTGCTCGCCCAGTTTTCCCGCAAGGAACGAAGCATGCCGCCAGATCGCGTCGCCAGAAGCGGCATCAAACACTGAGGCGAGCAGCGACCTTGCCACCTCCGGCGCAAACACAATCGGCACCCGCTGCGTGGGAACGCGCCGCGCCCCCAGCCGCCGGACGGTGCGCCGGGCCGCTTCAGCCCCGACTGCTTCAGGGGATTCGAGGTGCGCGAAGCACCGCGCGCTCGACCACCAGCCATCCCGTTGCATCTGCCCGTTCGCATCCACAGCCAGCGGAGCCGCCGAGACGCCCGCGAAGCTCGACCGATAGCTGCCCAGGAAGCCGCGCGAGTTCGCCAGCACCCTCATACCGGTCGCTGCATCGAAGCTTCCGCCATCTGAGTTCGTGATCCGCTTGTCGGCCGCCAGGGCCGCCGCCTCGGCACGCCGCGCCCACTCGATCCGCTCCGGGCCGGGCAGCGAGTACACGTCGTCGTAGTAGAGGTGCAGGTCGTCCCTGATGGCGCCGAACTCCTCCTCCGGCAGACCCGCAAACGGGTCCTCCTCCGTCACCCTGGCCAGCGCGAGCGCGCCCTCCACCACTTGCCGGATTCCATCCGGAGTCAGATCGCTCGTCGAGGCCGAACCGGACCGCTTTCCCAGGTAAACCCGCAGCCCCAGCGCGCGCGAACCCGACTCTTTCAGCGTTTCGACCTGCCTCATGCGCACGTTCACGCTGAACTCGTCGCCCTCACGGATAATGACCTCGGCGTCGCTCGCGCCGGCCTTCACGGCCTGACTTACGACATCGGTTGCAAGGGATTGGAGATCGGGGATGGGAACGGTGAGGACCGGAACAGCTTCAGACATGGGTCAACATTAACAAACTGCCGCAGTGCGCCGCATCCCGCCTGCCCCAAGTGCCTGCAGACGCAAATCACAACGCGTCGCGCACAGTTTTGTTATGTTGGGGAGTTCACCCGAGAGGCATTATGAAGTTCCTGCAATCACCACGGTCCCTGGCTTGTCTTCTTGCGTTGGCGATTGTGTCCGCATCTGCCCAGAAGAAGGGAATCGATCCCGCTCTACTCAACAAGGCGAATGCGGGGGACGCCCAGGCGGAGTTGGCATTAGGCGAGGTCTACGCCTCAGGAAGCCTCGTTCCGCGGGATTACGCCCAAGCAGCCTCATGGCTCCAGAAGGCCTCAGACCAGGGCCTCGCGCAGGCGCAGGACCAGCTCGGCGCGCTCTATGAAGCCGGCAACGGCGTGCAACAGGATGACGCGAAGGCCGCTATATGGTTTCGCCGCGCCGCCGACCAGGGGTTTGCTCCGGCCGAGCTGCACCTTGGCCTTTTGTACGATCGCGGCACCGGTGTTCCCCAGGATGATGCTCGAGCGGCGGGGTGGTATCGCAAGGCAGCGCTGCAAGGCCTTCCCGAGGCCCTGTACAACCTTGGCACCCTCTACGATCGCGGCATCGGCGTACCGCAGGACTATGCGCAGGCCGCTGATCTTTACCGCCGCGCAGCCGAAAAGGGCAACGCCGCCGCCCAATTCAACCTAGGCCTTCTCTACGACAACGGCACCGGCCTCGAACGCAATTACGCGCAGGCTGCCGCCTGGTACCGCAAGGCCGCCGACCAGGGCCTGCCGCGCGCCCAGTTCAACCTGGGCACCATGTATGCGAATGGTCAGGGAGTGCCCGTAGACCTCGTGGAGTCCTGGTTCTGGCTCGATCTCGCCGCCAAGACCTGGAACGGATCACGCCAGGGCGAGGCCGTCCACGCTCGCGACCTGGTCGCCCAGCACCTCGGACCGGCTGATTTGGAGACAGCGCAGCAGCGCTCCGCCAAGTGGCTGACCGAGCACCAGAAGTAAGAGAATGCGACCCGCGGTTGGTTCGTAACTCCGGTGCGCAGCAGATCGATGCGGCGTGACTTGAAGCAGAATTGGATTCTATTGAATTGCTTTTGGGTGAGGCCGCTTAGTCCCATCGAAACAATCGCCGAGGCTGCACCCCTTATTCCTCGCGAAGTGCACTGCATGCGCCTCGATTTCTGAATCAATAGAAGCTTGATGCAGGCGCACTCTCCCGAAACACTCGGGGCATCGGAAAGTGTCTTCTTGCAGCCGCAGACCATCTTTGACTGAGATCAGGTGCCACCCGAGTTTCCGGCCTTCGGCCGTGTCGTGCCAACTCTTTACTTCGACTTGAACCATTCTGACCATAGGTTGCTCCAAGATCATCTTCCCGTCCCTCCGATTGTCATCCGGTCCAGCTTGATCGTCGGCATGCCCACGCCCACGGGCACGCTCTGCCCGTCCTTGCCGCAGGTCCCGATGCCCTCGTCGAGCTTCAGGTCGTTGCCCACCATCGAAACGTGCTTCAGCGCTTCCGGCCCGTTCCCGATCAGCGTGGCATCCTTCACGGGCGCCGTAATCTTCCCGTCTTCGATCAGGTAGGCTTCAGAGGCCGAAAATACAAACTTGCCATTGGTGATGTCCACCTGCCCGCCTCCAAAGTTTACGGCATAGAGGCCGCGCTTCACCGAGCGCAGGATATCCTCAGGCGAATCCTCGCCAGCCAGCATGTAGGTATTCGTCATGCGCGGCATGGGAATGCAGTGGTAGCTCTCGCGCCGCCCCGAACCCGTATTCGCCGTTCCCATCAGCCGCGCCGAAAGCTTGTCGGTCAGGTATCCCTTCAGGATCCCGTCTTCGATCAGCACCGTCTCCTGCGTCGGCGAACCCTCGTCGTCCACATTCAGCGATCCACGCCGCCCGGCCATCGTGCCGTTGTCCACCACCGTCACCTTCGTGCTCGCAACCGGCCGCCCGATCAGCCCGGTAAACGCGGAAGTCCCTTTGCGGTTGAAGTCGGCCTCAAGCCCATGTCCCACAGCCTCATGCAGCAGAATGCCGGGCCACCCCGGCCCCAGCACCACCGGCATTTCGCCCGCAGGCGCCGACACCGCGCCGAGCTGCAGAATAGCCCCCCGCGCAGCCTCCTGCGCCAGCTCTTCCGGGCTCTTACTCCCTTTGAATTGTTCGAGACCGGCACGTCCGCCGCCGCCGCTCGATCCCTTCGTGGTGGTCTGCCCATCCTTTGCGATCACAAACACACTCAGCCGGCACAAAGGCTGCGTATCGCTGGCAAACGCGCCGTCAGAGGCTGCCACCATGATCCGCCGCAGCTCCTCGCTGTAGCCGGCCCGCACCTGCACAATCCTCGAATCGAACGCCCGCGCCGCCCGGTCGGCACGCAGAATCAGCTCCAGCCGAGCCGCAAGATCCAGGTCGAACCCGCCCAGCGGAACCGGATAAAGATCGGCCGCCGTTTTCTCCGTAAAACCCTGCACCGGCTGCTTCGCCGGCCCCGTTGCAATCAGCGCCGCCGTCTTCGCTGCGTGCAACAGGCGCTCCGGGCTCAGGTTATCCGTGTATGCGTACCCGGTCCGTTCTCCCGAGAGCACACGAATACCGCACCCCGCACTCGTCCCCGTGCTGGCCGATTTCACAATCTGCTCATCCACGCCCAGCGAAGTCGAAGTCACCGACTCAAAGTAAAGATCGGCAAAGTCACCGCCCGCGGAAAGCGCTTCGCCCAGGCAGCGCTCCAGCAGCCGCTCGGTGATTCCGAATTTTTCAAAAAAGTAACGCCTGTGACTCAGTTGGGGGGAAGCAACAGATAAACTCATCGGTGTCTCCAGTCTACGCTTCCCGCAGATTTCCCGCTTGCCGGCACGAATCGTTTCCTTCTTTGATTCGCGTGACGCGAGCACATGTTTCCACAATTCGCACCATGCTAAATTCAACCTATGAAGAAGATTCTCGCTGCCGTGCTTTTGGTCCTGGTGTTTGCCTCCCCGGCGTTCGCCGCGACCACGCATCACCATCACCACCATCATCATCACCATCACCACAAGGCCTAGTTCCACGAGGCCCAAGTCGTTCGGGGCTCACCCCGGGCCCGGCGCGTAACCGGAGCGATTGGCCCATCCATGGTGTGGGCCGGTCCCGGTGACCAGGCCCGCCGCCCCGTTCGTTCCGTGCCTGCTCCGGAGCCCGTGCTGTTGCCTTTTCTGGTCCGGTGACTTCGGGTACTATCCCGTGCCTGCTTCTCGTGCTACATTCCTGCCATGAAGAGAATTGCTGTTGCCGTGCTTTCGCTGATTCTGCTGGTGTGTGCCGCACCGGCATTCGCCCGGCACAAAAAGCCGCACAAGGATCCGCGTTCCGTCGATCATCCCAAGGCTTATCACGAAAAGAACCAGCATTTTAAGCACCAGGTAAAGCACAAGGTCCAGAAGCACACCGCTTAAAAGGGACAGCATCGCGCGGCGCCCGATCAGTCAGCGCCAACGCGAGCCCTCCAGGTTTTTGGCTGCATGACAGAGTTGGAAGACCTCCGCTACCCGATCGGCCGTTTTACACCGCCCGCCTCGTCTGAACCCGCCGTCCGCGCCGAGCACATCTCCACACTCCGCCTGCTTCCCACCACACTCCAGGCAGCGGTCAGCGGTCTCAATCATGTTCAGCTCGACATGCCCTATCGCGAAGGCGGCTGGACCGTCCGCCAGCTCGTGCACCATATCGCCGACAGCCACGCCAACGCTTATGTTCGTTACAAACTCGCGCTCACCGAAGACTGGCCCACGATCAAGCCCTACGACGAAGCCGCATGGGCTCGACTCGCCGACAGCCGTCTGCCCATCGACTGCTCACTCGCGATGATTGCAGCCCTCCACGAACGCTGGGTTGCCCTGATCGAGTCGCTCGGAGACGCAGATTTCCAGCGCGGCTACGTCCACCCGGAGAACGGCCGCCAGGACCTGGCCACCGTCCTCGCGATCTACGCGTGGCACTCGCGCCATCACACCGCGCACATCACCAACCTCCGCTCACGGCAGAACTGGTAGCGAACGTGTCCTCGGGCCTCGAAGCTCCATCCGCCGCCAAGCTCGCCGAAATCCTCGAAGAGTATCTCGTCGAGCACCCGGCCGCGGCGCTGCTTGAAGAAGGCCGCGTGCTCTTCGATATGCGCCAGGCGCGCTACTCTATCACCGAATCCCACGGCCGGTGCCTGCTGCAGTTGTGGAGCGAAGAGCGCAACCTCGTCCGTACCGTTGTCGAGATTCAACCCCGCGCTCATTGTCTGCGCGTGATGACGCGGCGCATGGGCGCACCGAAACCGCAGGCTCTCGAACTTGTTCCCAATATCGACCGCCGCACGCCGACCGCGCTCGATTCATCCCGCCGCAACTACCAGCGCCTGCTCGAGCGCGTGCTGAGCCGCTCCTTTCCTGGTGCAAAAATCGACGGACTGCGCTCCGCGATGGACCTCGAGCACAGCTTCGGCCCCGCCTACATCCGCGGCCGACTGCTGCGCGGCGCGGCCGCCGACGCGGTGATCGGCGTCAGCGAAGCCGAATCTGCCGCCACCATCGACGGCATTCTCACCCTCGGCATCCTCTGGCTCGACTTTTGCCGAGAGAAGAGCGACGGACGCCGCCACTTCGGCGGACTGAAAGTCATCGTGCCCCGCGGCCCCTGGCGCACCACGGCAGAGCGCATGGCCTGGCTCAACCACGCCTCCGCGGTCTTCGAGCTCTACACGCTCGACGAGCGCAGCGAAGAACTCGAGCCCGTCGATTTCCGCGACATCGGAAACCAGAAGGCGCGCCTGGTGCACGCGTTCTCAACCGAGGCCGCGCTTGAGCGCTGTCAACCTGGCATCGAGAAAGTGCTTGCGCTTCTGCTGCCCGGCGCGAAGGCACGCATCGAAATTCGCCCCCGCTCGGCGACCGAAGTCGGCATGTCGCTGCACGGGCTCGAATTCGCCCGCGTCCGCAGCGGCGCTGCCACACATTCCTTCGCGCGAGAAGAAGAGATCACCTTCGGCGCGGGCGCGAATGAAACTCCGTTGACGGATGAGACCCGAGACCTCTACCGCGAACTCTGCGCGCGTCTCTTCCTGAGCCGCCATCGCGACGGCGTGCACCGGGATCCGCTCTTTCGCATCCAGCCCGAGCGCTGGCTCGAATCGGAGTTCCGCACCGGCCTTCCCGAACTGCTGCCGTCGCTGCGCGGTGACGTGCTCTACTCGCAGGTTCCGGCGCTCTCGTCGGGGGATCGAGGCATGCTCGACCTGCTCACCCTCGACCGCTACGGACGCCTCGCCGTCATCGAACTCAAAGCGGACGAGGATCTGCACCTGCCGCTCCAGGCCCTGGATTACTGGATCCGCGTGCGCGCACTCAACGCTGATCGCCAGCGCACGCCGATGAGCGACCGACCCATCTCCGCATTCGAGCGCGAGGGCTACTTCGCCGGCTGCGAAGTCTCGGAACTGCCGCCGCGCCTGCTCCTCGCCGCCCCAGCCCTGCGCATCCACCCCGCGAATCTGCCGGTGCTGCGTTATCTCTCGCCCGAAGTCGAATGGGAACTCATCGCGCTCAGCGAACACTGGCGCCAGGAACTCAAGATCGTCTTCCGCAAGCGCAGCTCCGACGACAACTACGTCACAAAAGGTGCTTTACAGGCTGCGGGAAAATGGGAATAGCGGGCGAATCTTGAAGCGCGCAAGGTGTTTCCGCAGCATGTTTAGCCCCGGGCCCTCTCTATCTGCCGAAGTTTGCTCTCACTCAACGACCGCCGCCGAAACTCTGGACGCACCAGCAAGACCTGCACACTCTTCCATATCCGCCAGCAGCACATCCACGCGCTTCAGATCCGAATCCCACGCAAACATGATCCGCGCCGCGCCGCCGATGAATGTATAGAACTTCCATCCCCGCGCGCGCAGGCCCTCCAGGATCTCATCGGACGCATTCAGAAACACCGTGTTCGCATCCACATCCGAAACAACGCTCACGTTCGGAATCCGCCGCACCCGCTCGGCAAAATACTTCGCGCACTTGTTCGCATGTTGCGCGTTGCTCAGCCATGCGCCGCTCTCCAGCATCCCCACCCACGGGGCGGCGAGGAAGCGCATCTTCGACGCCAGTTGCCCGGCCTGCTTGCAGCGATAATCGAAATCTGTCGCCAGCGCCTTGTCGAAGAACAGCACCGCCTCGCCCACAGCCATCCCGTTCTTCGTCCCGCCGAAGCACAGCACATCCACGCCGCTCTTCCAGCTCAGCTCCGCGGGCGAGGACCCGAGGCTCGCACACGCATTCGCAAACCGCGCCCCATCCATGTGCAGTGAAAGCCCGTGCTCCCTGCACGCATCTGAGATCGCCTTCAGTTCATCCAGCGTGTACACGCGCCCCGTCTCGGTCGGCTGTGTAATCGTCACCACGCGCGGCTTGGGGTAGTGAATGTCCCGCCGCTTCGTCGCCAGCTCGTGAATCGATGCGGGTGTCAGCTTCCCGTCCACAGCCTGCGCCACCAGCAGCTTCGATCCATTGGAGAAAAACTCCGGCGCGCCGCACTCATCGGTCTCAACGTGCGACACATCGCAGCAGATTACGCCGTGATACGACTGGCACAGCGACGCCAGCGCCAGCGAGTTCGCCGCCGTTCCGTTGAAGACGAAGAACACTTCGCACTCGGCCTCGAACAGCGCGCGAAACGCATTCGCCGCCCGCGCCGTCCACATATCGTCTCCATACGCCGTCGCATGGCCGCGATTGGCGGCTTGCATCGCCGTCCACGCCTCCGGGCAAATCCCCGCGTAGTTGTCGCTGGCAAACTGTTGTGCAAGATCGTCCAATTCCATGCTCATCTCAGATCCCTTCCTGTCCCTGCTACCTAATCTCTGACCCCTGACCCCTTTCTCTCAATCCGGGAGACCCGAGTTCAGCCCCTGGAACAGCGCTTCGTAGCGCCCGCTCTCGGCTGCATAGCGAAGCTGCTTCACGTTCTCCACGCAGATCTCCGGAGGCGTCGGCTGGAGTTTAAGAATGCTGATCACCTCGCCGATGTACTTGTCCAGCGGCATCGCGCGCGGGTCCGACTTGCCGCCCATCAGGTCCGTCGCCACATACGGCGGAATCAGCTCCAGCACCTCAATATTCGACTTCTTCAACTGGAAGCGCAGCGACTGCGTGTAAGAGTGGATCGCTGCCTTGGCTGCGCTGTATGCCGGTGTAAGCGCGAGCGGCACAAACGCCAGCCCCGACGAGACATTCATAATTGTCGCGCTCGGCTGCTTTTTCAGATGTGGCAGCAGCGCCGCCGTCAGCCGGATGGGCCCCATCAGGTTCGTCGCCACAATTGCCTCGGCGTCCGCCAGGTCGTTCTGTTGATCGAGAAGCTTCTCGGCGCGCATGATGCCGGCGTTGTTGATCAACACATTGAGCGACGGGAATCGCGTCACGGCATCTTCGGCGAACTTCCGGATTCCCTCGCGATTCTGAATGTCGAGCACAACCGACTGGATGGCCGGATTCGCCGCGGTCGTCTCGTCCAGTGCCTGTCTGCGGCGTCCGGCGATCACGACCTGGTTCCCAAGCTGATGCAGTGCTTCCGCCAGTCCGCGGCCGATTCCCGAGCCGCCGCCGGTGATGAGAATGGTGTTTCCGTTCAATTTCATCGCCATCAGCCTCCATTCAGGATCATAAAGGCGTCTTCACTCCTGAGATCCCAAGAAACGCGGCGTACAGGTTGCCTCAGCCATCTTCCTCCCCCGGTGCCGACGATCTGGAGTTTTTACCGGGTTTTCCGCAGAATTCATCGTTATTCACCTATTGCATATTCAATTGAGGTGATAGAAATCACATATTTCCTCAAGAGAGAGCGGGAGAATTACTCGGTCCGCTAGAGCGATTCAGCTCAGGTCCTGAAGGGTGTATGCAAACCTCCGGCGTGCATCCCTCAGGGGGAGGCGCCGTGGTGCGCAGTCAAACCGTCTACGAGTTCCATCCAACCGCAGTTCGAACCGCAACTTCCTCTCCCCGCTCCTCTTTCGTCTCCGGCAGCTTGGTCTCGATCTGCGACTCTCCCGCGTACGTGAGGGCGATTGAAGAACAAAGAGCGGCGTCGAACCGCGACGGCCTTGGTTGCGTCCGCGGCTTGTGCGCGGCCTTCGTGCTCGAAGGCGGACTGGCCCTGCTTCTCTTTGCAATCCGGCAGTTGTGGCACGTGGCCCGCTAGAGCACCAAGTGCCAGGCAGGCCGCAGACTGCTGTCTCTCCGAGGCGCCGACCCGCAAATCGCCGCCTACTTCACCGGTTTTCTTGCAAAGTAATAAAGCGAAAAAGCCAGCGCCAGAAACGCAATCACTGACGTGATGTCGTGATAGAGGAATCCGTGCGGCAGCCCAATCGGGTTCTCCTTGTTCCACGTTGTCTCGTAGAACTTGAACGCCACTCCGAGCAGCCCCATGATGCCGCCCGCCGCAATCAGGCCTGAGGCGTAGAGCGATCCCGGCGAAACATCGCCCTCGGCCGCGCCACCGGCCTTCTTCACGGCAGAGTCGACCAGCCAGCGCACAACGCCCCCCGTGAAGATCGCCAGCGTGGTGCCGATCGAGAGATAGGCTCCCACGGCGAACGACAAGGAGCGAATTCCCAGCAACTCGACGGCGATCACCAGGAAGACTCCCAGCATCACCAGGCCCCAGGGCAGCTTGCGGCTCAGGATTCCGTTGATGACCGTAGCCATCAGCCGGGCTTGTGGCGCAGCCGCTTTCTCACTGCCGATACCAGGGATCCATTGCACTTCAATCCGGTGCGTCGCCGGCGAGTAAAGATACTTGCCGTCGGCCAGTTCCGACGACCCCAGTGCATTCAGCACTACGTACTCGCTCTTGTGGTGAAGTGACGAAGTGTTGTTCGGCCCCTTCACCGTGAACTGGTCGAGCAGCCCGCGCGGATTCTCTTGCACAACCACGCCCTCATGCGGCGCATTCAGGTCCCAGGTTCGCGGAGCTTCACGGAACTCCTGCATTCCCATGTTCATCAGGTTCAGCGTCACGCCGATGGCGATCGTCGAAACCGTGATGCCGATGAAGAACGCGAGCCGCTGCTTGATGGGAGTAGCCCCCACAAGAAAGCCCGTTTTGAGGTCTTGCGATGTATCGCCGGCCTCGGCCGACGCGATGCACACCACGCCACCTATTGTGATCGCCAGCGCGCCGAACGCCGGAGCGGTCCACCCGCTGACCAGGAAAATTGCCGACGTTGCCATCAGCGTTGCAATCGTCATTCCGGAGATCGGATTCGCGGAGCTTCCGATGAGTCCGACGATCCGCGAGCTGACGGTCACAAAGAGAAACCCGAAGATGACGACCAGCAGCGCCGCGCCCAGATTCGCCAACAGGCCAACCTGCGCGCCGGGCACCGGCTTGAGGTAGAGGAACAGGAACATGAGAACAATCAGGGCGATCGAGCCGATGACGGCGAAACGCATGGAGAGGTCGTGCTCCGTGCGGATGGGCTTCTCCTCGGAACCAGCCGCGGCGCTCATCGTTTTGAACCCGGATCTCAAAGCGCCAATAATGGTGGGGAGCGTCTTGAGCAGGGTGATGAGTCCGGCGGCGGCTACTGCTCCGGCGCCCATCGGCTTGATATAAGTCGCCCACAGATCGCTTGGAGTCATCTGGGCAACGGGAACGGTACCCGGATAGATAGGCGTGGGCAGGTTCTTGCCGAAGAAATAAAGCAATGGCATCAGCACCAGCCATGAGAAGACGCCACCCGCAAAGATGATGCCTGCGGTCTTCGGTCCGATGATGTATCCCACACCCAGGTATTCGGCGGTGGCATCGGCCTTGATCGACGAGCCTTTCATCACGTGCTGCGGACCGTAGTCAGGCTGGTATTCCGGCGTTCCGGGCCACGCACTGAAGAGATTCTCATTCTGGCAGAAAGCATAGAGAGCGCCGAGCCCGAGGCCGTAGAAGACGCGGCTTGCCGTTGAACCCCCGCTAGCCCCGGCCTTGATCACGTCGGCGCAGGCCGTGCCTTCGGGATACTGCAGCACCCCATGCTCTTCCACGATCAAGGGCCGCCGCAGCGGCACCATGAACAGCACGCCCAGGTAGCCGCCGATCAAAGCCAGCATGAATATGCGGAAGTACTCCAGATCGAATCCCAGAAAGATCAGCGCCGGCAATGTAAAGATGACGCCAGCAGCGATGGACTGCCCGGCATTGCCGCATGTTTGCACAATGATGGTTTCAAGGACCGAGGGTTTGCCTTTGTACCGCAAGAGACTGATGGAGATAACGGCGATCGGGATGGAGGCGGCCACGGTGAGCCCCGCTCGCAGGCCCACATAAACGGTGACCCCGCCGAAAATGATGCCGAAGATTGCGCCGAGCAGAACCGCTCGGACGGTAAACTCGGGTCGATTTTCTTCGGGTGAAACAAAAGGACGAAATTCGGGCATGGTGCGGCTCCAGACTCCAAAGGCTGTTGTTGCTGCAAATTTCCTGAAAGCTGGAGTGTAACAGCGCGGACCTGAGATTGACAGTGTGTGGTAAGACAATCGGCGACCGCTCCTTCTCAGGGCCAGGTAAGAACGGATCTCGTTTCTACAATGCGCTGCGTTGCCCGGTAACGTGGGTCGTCTGACGTCTAGACAGGCCGGTGGTGACCGTGGTTTCAGCCCGCCGCCCCCTCAGGTACCTGAGGGGCGAACTCGGTTGCCGCGATTTCCGTGGACACGGGCCCAGCCTGTCAATGAAAATGCTTCAGCATTAGGGCCGACTTTTACTCCTGATCCCCCTCTCGAAGGAGAAAACCAGTGACTCAAACACCAGGGAAATTCCTGACCTGCTCAGCGGTCCTTTTGCTTGCAACAGCAACCTGCTTTGCCCAATCGGTCATGACTCATCATGTTCGCGGCGTGGTTCGCAACGGAATTTCGCAGGCCAACGGCCGTCTTCCCGGCAACCAGGTTCTGCAACTCGATCTCGTCCTGCCCCTGCGTGACCCGGGCGGCCTCAAGGCGTTCCTTGCCGAGGTCTACAACCCGTCCAGCCCAAACTTCCGCCAGTTTCTCACGCCGGCCGAGTTCACCGCCCGCTTTGGACCGACCGTCGACGACTATGAAACCGTCAAGCGCTTCGCCACGACCTACGGATTTCAGGTGGTCGGCGGTTCCCGCGACGGCATGGAGGTCCAGGTCAAGGGAACCGTGTCCAACATCGAAGCCGCGTTCCACGTAAATATGCGGACTTACCAGCATCCCACGGAGAACCGCATCTTCTACTCTCTCGACCGCGAGCCCACAATGGATCTGCCCTTCAGCCTGTGGCACATCTCCGGCCTCGACAACTACTCCATCCCGCGTCCGCTCCGCATGAGCCGCGACGAGTACGCTGCGGCGCATGGCATTGATGCGGAGAGGGTCGTCTCGCATGCAACCACCGGCTCCGGCCCTAGCGCTTCGTTCCTTGGCAGCGACATGCGCGCAGCTTACTACGGCACCGGTTCGCTTACGGGTGCCGGCCAGAACCTCGGGCTGCTCGAGTACTACGGCACCGACCTTGCCGATCTGAACACGTACTTCAAGAATGTCGGGCAGACCAACAACGTTCCCATCACGCTTCTGTCCACTGACGGAACGAGCACAAGCTGCACCTATCCCGGTTGCGACGACGGCGAGCAGACGCTGGACATGACGCAGGCCATCGGCATGGCTCCCGGCCTCGCCAGCCTGGTGATGTACGTCGGCTCAACCGACACGGCCATCATCAGCGCCATGACCACGCACAACCCGCTGCCGACGACCATCGGCTGCTCGTGGGGCTGGACGCCCGCCGACCCCAGCACGCTTGATCCCTACTTCCAGAAGATGGCGGCGCAGGGGCAGAATTTCTTTGCTGCTTCCGGCGACTACTCGACATGGAAATCCAGCGGCAACGCTGCTGCGTGGCCTGCCGACGATGCGTGGGTGGTTTCCGTGGGCGGCACCGATCTGACAACGGAGAGCGCGGCCGGCCCCTGGGCCTCTGAAACCGCGTGGGCCGACAGCGGCGGTGGTATCAGCCCCGATGGAATCGCAATTCCTTCGTGGCAGCAGATCTCCGGCGTAATCAACTCCAGCAACCACGGCTCGACGACTCTGCGCAATGGGCCGGACGTCTCTGCCAACGCCAACTTCACCTTCTACACCTGCGGCGATCAGCAGGCGTGCCAGGCCAACTACTGGGGCGGCACCAGCTTCGCAGCTCCCATGTGGGCGGGCTTCATTGCGTTGGCGAACCAGCAATACGCCGAGTCCAATCCCAACAAGACGATCGGCTTCATCAACCCGAACATCTATTCCCAGAACGTCACTTCCAGCACCTACGCTGCCGATTTCCACGACATCACCAGCGGCACCTCCGGCAGCTACTCGGCTGTGGCCGGCTACGACCTTGTCACCGGCTGGGGCAGCCCGCAAGCCGCGCTGATCGCCGCTCTCACCGGACCGCCCGCTCCCAGCTTCACCATCTCCGCCTCGCCCTCTTCAGCCTCCGTCCAGCAGGGCAACAATGGCACGTTCACCATCACCACAGCCGTCCTCAATGGCTTCGACTCTTCGGTTAGTCTGAGCGCCTCGGGGATGCCTGCAGGTGTTACGGCGGCATTTAGCCCGGCAACCATCGCCGCGCCCGGTTCAGGCACCTCGACGCTCACCCTCATGGTCGCAGCCACTACGGCAACCGGAACCTACAGCATCACCGTCACCGGAACCGGCGGTGGAGTCACGCAGACCACCAGCATTTTGCTCACAATAACTGCACCCTTACCCGCCTTCAAGATCAGCGCGATGCCCACTTCACTTACTGTGGTCCCGGGTGGCTCGTCAGTCAGTTCAAGCATCTCGGCTGCAGTCACATCAGGCTCGCCCACCATCTCTTTGTCGGTTTCCGGTCAGCCCTCGAGAGTGACTGTGAAGCTTAGTCCGACCTCGATCACCGGGAGCACAAGCTCCACGATGACCGTGACCGCAAGCAGCAGGGCGCGTGCCGGCACCTATACCCTCACCATCAAAGGCACCTCAGGCACGGTATCGGCCACCACCACCGTCAAGCTCACGGTCCAATAACTCACTTCCAAGCCGCGCCACAGAAGCCCGGACCTCCAAGGTCCGGGCTTCCTCTTCTTCAGGTGCACGTCCCGCCTCCCGATCTCCATTAACTGAATCGATTCCCGCTGCAACAACAGGAAAAGTCGCTTCTCAAGCAGCCGTACACTCGGTGAGCCGGGCAGTGAATTGTTGTTGCCCAGGTCGCGGAGATTCTGATGAAGCCTTTGTTCCTTGCTCTTTTCGTTGCGTTTGCGTTCGGCTCTCTGCGCGCGCAACAGGCTGTCTGGCAGCCATCGCCAAGACAGACGCAGGAGCCGATATGGCCCGGGGCAGCGCCCGATCCGCAGCCGGTCAAGGGGCCGGAGGTCGCCAGGACTTCGGGGGAGAATGACCTGGTTGCCGGCAGGCAGGTAGTGGCAATAAGCAATGTCACGCGGCCGACGATGACGGTCTATCCGGCACAGGGAAAGAATACGGGCGCCGCGGTGGTTGTGTTTCCTGGCGGGGGATATCAGATTCTGGCTATCGATCTTGAAGGCTCTGAGGTCTGCGATTGGCTGACGCACAGGGGAATCACGTGCGTGCTGTTGAAGTACCGCGTGACGGATGTGGGGCCGTATCCGAAATCGGGGCCGTATCCGGAATCCCCCATGGCGCTCGAAGATGCGCAGAGGACGGTGGGGCTGGTGCGCTTCCACGCCGCGGAGTGGCACATCGATCCGCACAAGATCGGAGTGCTCGGGTTCTCAGCAGGCGGCCACCTAGTGGCAGCGATGAGCACGCACTTTGGCAGACGTCTGTATCCGGCTGTCGATGCCGCCGACAAGGAGAGCTGCCGCCCCGACTTTGCCGTGGCCCTCTATCCAGGGCATCTGTCGATTGCCGCGTCGAAATGGGATGCCAAACAAGGCACGAAACAGTTTGTGATTGGCGATCCGAGGCAACTGGCGATTGCGGCTAAGCAATACGGGTTGAATCCCGATCTGCATGTCACCGGCCAGACGCCGCCGACATTCCTGGTGCAGGCGGAAGATGACCACGTGGACAACGTCGATGACTCGCTATCTTATTACATCGCGCTCAAGAATGCCGGAGTTCCCGTGGAGATGCATTTATACGCGCATGGCGGACACGCGTTCGGGCTGCGGCACACCAGGTTCCCGATAACAGACTGGCCTGAGTTGATGGAGACGTGGCTGGGGACGATCGGGATGATTCCGCAGTGAACGCTTTGGGCCTTCAAATTATCCACACACTTGGCGAACCCCGCCTCCAACGCGTAGTTTAGTAGCTTGCAGCAGTTGTCTCGGGGTCCCATGCAGCCAAGCCTGACTGAAAAACAAACCACCAGGGTCAATCCCGGTCTCGCGCCCAATCCGGTCAAGCGTCTCCTCTCGCTCGACGTCGTTCGCGGCATCACCATTGCCTTCATGATCATGGTCAACAACAACGGGGGCCCCGGTTCGTGGGGATTCATGAACCACGCCAACTGGAACGGCCTCACTTCCACTGACCTGGTCTTCCCCACCTTCGTCTTCGTCGTCGGCGTCTCCGTGGTGTTCTCCTCTGATGCGCGCCTGGCCAAAGGGGCCGCACGCGCGCAACTTGCGAGACACACGGTCATCCGCGCCATCGTGCTCATCATCTTCGGCATCATCGTCAACAGCTTCCCGTTCTTCTATCTCGCGCACATGCGCTTTTACGGCGTGCTGCAGCGGATCGCCATCTGCTACCTCGTCGTCGGCCTGTTCTATCTCTGGGACCAGCGCGCCTCCACCAAGTGGATCGCTCTTGCCGGCTGCCTGATCGGCTATTGGATCCTCATCCGCTGGGTCCCCATTCCCGGCATCGGCATGCCCGGCCGCGACGTTCCCTTCATGGACATGAACCAGAACTTCGTCTCCTGGCTCGACCGCGCCCTGTTCCCGCATCACCTCTACCTTTATTCGCCCGATCACAACGTCCGCGACCCCGAAGGCCTGCTCAGCGACCTGCCCGCCATCGGAACCGCGCTGATGGGCGTGCTCGCCGGCCTCTGGCTGCGCTCTCGAAAATCCGTCTCTACCAAAACTGCGGGCCTCGCCGTCGCATCGCTCGTCAGCCTCGCTGTCGGCTATCTCTGGTCGATGGAATTTCCCCTGAATAAAAACATGTGGACCAGTTCCTTCGTCCTCGTCGCGGGCGGCTACTCCCTCGCTCTGCTCACCTTCGCGCACTTCACGATCGAGCAGATGGGTTGGCGCAAGGGCTGGACCTGGCCGTGGCTCGTTTTCGGCTCCAATGCCATTGCCGCCTATATGTTCAGCGAACTCACTCCCGGTATCTTCTACAACATTCCGATGGAAGTTGCCGGCAAGCGTGCTGACCTCATGACGTGGATCTTCATGCACACCTTCGTCCACATCCCCAATCCACACTGGGCCGCGTTTGCATATTCCGTTTCGTTTACCGCCTTCTGCTTCATCCCCGTTTGGATCCTCTACCGGAAGCGAATCTTCCTCAAGGTATAGTCCGTGAGGACCGGCGGTGCAGCGGTCGTGGTGACTACCGTGACCCCACAAAAGTGTTATCTACGTTAAAAAACAGCAATCTTCAGGGGTATGCTAAGCGTCTTATCTATTTCAACAGGCGGTTAATGTCTGTTGAGGCAGTCTTCCCGGCCGGTTGACAACCAGTCGCAACCGGCCCGCCGAAGTCCCTGCATTTCCTTCGGCCAGGAGGTCGCGCATGAGTGCACCCGAGGGTTCCACAACGAACTGCGTCTGCGCCGCAGCTACGTCACCAAAGCGGCGCACAGGATGGGACCTCTTCGAGATCGCTTTAGGCTACGGCCTGATCCTCGCAGTCATCTGGACACCCCGGCCACTCCAGCACTGGCTCTCCTTCATCACTCTTGGATGGTTTATGGTTTCCACCGCCCTCTCGTTTGAAGGCTGGAAGGCGATGGGCTGCAGCGTCGCGGGCTTCTGGCGATCGTCATGGGTTGTCGGCGTAGCCCTCATCATGACCGCCGTCGCCACGTTCTTCGCCAGCAGCTATCACACGCTCCACCACCCCGGAAGGCCCGCCGCGTGGTTGGAGGCCTTCGGCGGATACGCCATCTGGGCAATGACGCAGCAGTTGCTGATGCAGGGATACTTCCTCGCCCGCGTTTTGCGGATTTTTCCAAACCCCTACACGGCGGCATTTCTCACCGCATCAGTCTTCGCGCTGGCTCACCTTCCCAACCCGATCCTCACGCCACTCACTCTCGTCTGGGGCCTGATCGCCTGCCTCGTCTTCATCCGCTCGCGCAACGTCTACCCGCTGGCTATCGCCCACGCCATCCTCGGCATCTGCGTGGCGATCACGATCCCTGCCTCGGTTCTGCACAACATGCGCGTGGGCCTGGGCTACATCAGGTATGAGCCGAGCCCGCTTCACCTCAGCCACATCGACCACGTGGTGTCCACCGAGGCATGGGTCAGCGCCGATGCGCCCACCCGCCGCTGAGCCCGCCACGCCCGCCCGTAAAACACTCCCGCAATCGCCGCCATCAGCACGTAGCGCCAATTGAAGTGAACGGCCCGCTTGTTCCAGTGCGCGAGTCCGAACAGCACTGCCGTCACCAGCAGCGCGGCGGTCCGCCCCAATCGCCGCTCCAGCAGATTCTGTAGCCACCCGCGAAAGAACAGCTCCTCTGGAATCGCGATAAAGATGAACGTGAAGACGAACGCGCCCAAAAGCTGCAGCAGCGATGGCCACATGGCATGCACATGCAGGAACCCGAGCCCCAGTCCCAGCGGAATCGCAATCAGCGCATACGCCATGTACTCGCCGAACCCGCGCCGCAAATCCCTCAGGTTCAGCCGCAGGTCAAACCCGACACCCTCGAGCCGCCGCACCACCAGAAACCCGAAGATGCCCGCATCCACGAGCAGCATCTTTCCCAGCGCCGCCAGCCCTTGCGGCCAAGCAGGCTCAAGCCAGCGCAGGTCCACCGCCAGCCCCAGCGCCAGCAGCACTGCGAAGTCGCGCCACGTCCCCTGCTGCTCTGTATCCTCGCCTCTTGCCTGCTCCAGCAGAAACGCAATCGCCATGGGCAGAAGGGCATACAGCGCAAACCAGCCCCATCTGAAGATTCCGAATGATCGCGCCGTCAGCGCATACGGCACACAAAGCAAAACCGGCCCGGCCACCCGCACCGAACGCGGAAGCACGTTCCCGAGCCTGCCTACCAGCGCAGGGAGGAAAGAGGAGCCCAGCATCGGCGCCAGGAGAAGAATCGCGGCGGCCACCACCCCCGGCCGCAGATAAAAAGCGGCATTCATCGCTTAGATCTGTTCAGGCGCAGCAGGTTTCACCGGCCGGAACAGCCACGTCAGCAGCAGCGCAAACAAGAGGCCGCCGACCGTGAACTTCAGCCACATCGGCGCGTGCGAAGGCGAAAAGAAACCCTCCAGGCATCCGGCAACCACCAGCATCGGGATCACTCCCGCTACCAGTTGAGTCGCCTCAATGCCGCCTTTCGCCACCGACTCCTTCCATCGATAGCCACCCGGGAAGAGCATGGCCCGCCCGATGCGGAAACCCGCGCCCCCCGCAATGATGATCGCCGGCAGCTCCAGCGACCCGTGCGGCGCCACAAAGCTCCACAGCGCCAGCGACATGCCGTATTGATGACACGCCGCGCCGATCACCCCAAGCATCATGCCATTGCGATACAGAAACCAGAACGTGCCCACGCCGAAAATGATCCCCCCGGCGAACGTTACAAAACTCACCGAGAGGTTGTTGGTCATGATGTGGCTGGTCTCCTGCGGCGCGACGCTCACAATCGACTCCGTCCACATCTTGTGCCGTTCCATGGTCTCGATCATCGCCGGCCCCACGTAGTGGCGCATGAACTCCGGCCGCGCGCTCGTCAGCGCCGCTCCCAGCAGTCCCCACGCCACCGAAATGAGCAGCGACGCCGCCACATACGGCAGTTGCCGCTGGAAGATTGCCGGGTACTCGTCTCGCAGGAAACGAAGCAGCGTCAGCCACGTCGTCTTTTTGCGCGAATAGATGATGTGGTGCGCCCGCGCCAGCAGTTGATTCACGTGGTCGCTATAGGTGCGCGCCGTCTCGTCGCGTCGCAGCACTGAAAGGTCCGCCGCCACCTGCCGATAGAGCAGGGCAAGCTCCCGTAGCTCCGCGCGCGACAGGTTCCTCAGCCCGTTCTGGTCCGATCGGTTCAGCAGCAATGCCAGCCGGTCCCAGTGAGGCCGCCGCTTCGCAATCCACTGGTTCGATAGAATGGGCGCCATGGATGTCAGTACGGATCAGAGTTCAGATCAGCTTAACATCGAAACCCCGGAGCTTGTCGCGATTCAGATGCCGCTCGCGGGCATCGGGAGCCGTTTCATCGCGCTGCTGGTTGACTACCTGATCTGGTTTGCCGGAATCCTCTTCATCGGATGGATCTTCGCCTTTTTCATGCCCGGCATCACCGCCTTCAGCCGCCTCTCGCAGCAATGGGCCGTCGCGATCTACGTCTTCCTGATCTTCCTCTTCAACTGGGGCTACTTCACGCTGTTTGAAGCCTTCTGGAACGGCCGCACCCCCGGCAAGCGGGTCGCACGGATCCGCGTCATCCAGCGCTCCGGCCGGGCAATTGGATTATTTGAATCCATGGCGCGCAACTTCATCCGCTACATCGACCAAATCCCTTTCTTCTACGCCGTCGGAGCCATCGCCATCTTCGTCACGCGCGATCACCAGCGGCTGGGCGATCTCGCCGCCGGCACCCTTGTTGTTCGTGATCGCATCGAAGAAACGCCGGTCAGCACCGAATCCACCCGCACATTTACTGCCAACATCTTCACGCCCGCCGTGCCCACGCCCGAGCCGCACGCCGCCTTCACGCTGCCTGATCACGGCATCGCCAAGCTCTCCGGCTCCGACCTCCAGGTGCTCGAAGGCTTCTTCGCCCGCCGCCTCGACATGCCAATGGAGACGCGCGAAGTCCTCGCCCAGCGCATTGCCGCGGCAATTCAGGCGAAGTCCGGCCTCGAGCCCCCACCCGGCGCCAGCGTGGAAACATTTTTAGAAATCACCGCCCGCCAACTCCGCGACGTCGCCCGCATGCATTCGTAACAACACGCCACTACCAACCACCGCAAAGCACTTGTCATCTTGAGCGCAGCGAAGCGGAGTCGAAAGATCTGCGGTTGCCTTTCCAAAACCGCGATCACCAAAATCCGTTATGTCCGAGTCGGCGATGATCCGACCGGTGTCACTCTTCTTGGCCAAGTTTCGCGACATGCACGTCCCGAGGAGCGACTGGTATTCTCGACCGTCAAAACCGCGTCTGTTGTTCCGGCTTCGCGGGATGCTCGTTCAGCCACGCCTGTGCGCGCTTCTGTGCACTCTTGATGTCGGGTTTCTTCATAGTCTTCGAAAGCGACTCAATTGTGTTCTCTGCATAAACTTTTAACCCGCTATCCGTTGTGCGGGTCTTAGCCAGAAATATCCAGAAATATCCTTCATTAAAGTCCCGGTTTACTCCCGCTCCATTGAGATAACAGACACCGAGATTGAACTGTGCTTTTGTCTCACCCTGCTCAGCAGCTTTGAGCATCCACGTGGTGGCCTGAGTGTCATCCTTTGGCACACCTTTGCCATTGCGATAGAGGAATCCCAAGCCGTATTGTGCTTCAGCCAATCCCTGTTCAGCGGCCTTGCGATACCAATCTGCGGCTTGGGTATAGTCCTGCGGAATGCCTGCACCTTGTTCGTACGCTACACCCAGTTCCGACTGTGCGATAGCATCGCCTTGGTCGGCTGCCTTGCGATACCATGCAATGGCTTGCGCCATATCTTTCGGTACCGATTCGCCGTACTGATAGGCGAGACCAAGGTTGAACTCCGCCCTTGCGTTGCCTTGTTCTGCGGCTTTGCGGTACCAAATCAATGCCTGCGCGTAATCCTGCATTTTGTCAAAAACTACGCCATTCAACCTGCGCGATGATGTTGCCTTGTTCAGCAGACTTCTGTAGCCAGAGCGCAGCCTGTTGGTTGTCCTGTGGAACTCCAAGTGCAAATTCATATTGTTTGCCCAGCCCACACTGTGCGTCTGCGTCTCCAGTGGCGGCTCTGTCCTGCAGTGCTTTAAGCGCATTCTTGTCGTGCGCCATGTGACATTGCTGTGCATGGATGTAATGTGCGAATGGAACGAGGTTGACCGCAATAATCGCGGGCAAGAATACACGCGGCACCGCACGTCTAGCAGACATCGCCATCTCCAATCGGAATCGCACTCAGTATAACGATGTCTTCCCAGCGGCAGAACTCTTGCACCGACCACCTTCAGTCCAGATTGTTACCGTCTAAGGGGGAGTGTGGTTCCCGGATGGTGGCAACTCGGACCTTTGACTGGTTTTCGCTTCGGAAGACCAACAAGGGCCGAACGTGGTCTGGCTCACCTCGACTTTTGGATTGCCGGTTATCCACTCGGAGCGCAGCGGAGTGAATTTGAGACATCCCATCGCACTCTTGCGATCCCATCAGCGTTTTTGACCTTTCATGGTTTCACCACACGTTCGAGCATTCAAAAGAAAACTTGTAACCCATTCATTCCTGCCTCGTAATACAGAGTAGAGAAGCTCACGGATCTGAAGATCGCTGGAAGCTTCAATCAGGTCGCGAGAAGCGTTGAGAGTGAAAGCTCCAATCGCAATAGGAGGGCGCATGAAAGATGGACAGTCTGGGAGCGCTCCAGTGGTCATACGCGGGGATGGATGGCCAACGGCAGTCGCCTCGCTGGCAGTGGGCGCGGCGTTTTTCTCCCTGTGGTTTTGGCTGTTGCCGCAGTGGCTAGGCTTCGATGCGCAAATGGCAGGTGCAGCACATTGGCGATGGTTGGCTGCGGTTCCGTCAGTGCTCGGATTTGCAGTCGCCCTGCGCTGTGTTTGGGACTTCGGGTGGACGGGACACGGCACGCCAGCCCCGGTCGCACCGCCCCGGCGGTTGGTTGTCGTCGGCTTCTACCGCTACGTGCGGAACCCCATGTACGAGGGCTTCGCAGTGGGTTGGATTGGACTGTGGGTTATATTCGGGCACGCCAACCCGGTGGCGATTGCTTCCGTTGCGGCGGTCGCTCTCGCCATCCATTTGTTCGTCCTCTTTTATGAAGAGCCAACTCTGCGCAAGAAATTCGGGGCGGGCTACGAACAGTACTGCCAGAATGTGGATCGATGGTGGCCGCGGGTACGCAGTTGGAACCAGCCGCACTAGCGGTGCTGTGAATTCCTGCTCGAAATCATGGTTCCTGTCGGATTGTGGGCGATTCGTAGATTACTGATCGGCAAATCCGGATCCACCCCGAGCCACGCCACGGCCCCCGCAACCCCCAACACCGCCGCCGTCAGAAACGACGACTCCCACCCAAATCGCGCCGCGATCCACGGCGTCAGCGAAGCCGTCACCGCGCCGCCGATCTGCGCGCCCATGTTCATGACCGCCGACGCCACGCCCGCAAACTCGCCGGCCACATCCGCCGTCACTGACCAGTACGAACTCTGCGAGATGTACAGCACGCCCACACCGGCTGCCAGCGTCATCGCAGCCACCGGCGCGCTGCCCACACGCGAGCCAACGACGAGCAGGACCGCCGCAATCAGCAACGAGAAAAACCCCGGGCCACAGCGGCCCGCGCGCAGTCCGTGCCGCGCCGTGATCCAGTCGCCGAGCACACCGCCGGCCACGCAGAAGACCGTCATCGCGAGAAACGGGAACATGGTGTAGACCGCGCTCGCCTTCAGATCCAGACCGCGCGCCTGCGCCAAGTACAGGTAAAACCACCCCAGAAAAATCCACGCGATATATCCAAAACAGAAGCAGGCAAACGTAAGAAGAAGCATCGTCCGGCTGCGCAGAATCGCATTCCACGGAATCCCAGCCCTCACTGCCTTGTCCCGCGAAACATCAGCCAGGCCCGCGCGAATCACCCTCAGTTCCCCGGCCGAAATCAGCGGATGCTCATCGGGCGTATCGCGCGCAATCACGAACCAGGCGATGCCGGCCACCACTCCCACCGCCGCACTCAGCCAGAAAGCAGCACGCCATCCGTAACCGATGATGATCGCGATCAGCAACGGCGGGGTCAATCCCGCTCCGGCGCCGACCCCGGCAAAGATCACGCCGTTCACCCGGCCGCGCTCACTCACCGGAATCCAGCGCGCCACGAACTGGTTCGAAGCCGGATAGATGATCGCCTCACCCACTCCCAGCGCAAACCGCACCGCGATCAGCATCCAAAGTGTGCCGTGCATCCCCGCGGGAACCAGCGCGGTGCCCAGCGTAAATGCGCCCCACCACAGCACTCCCAGCGTGAGCGCGCGCCGCGGCCCCAGCCGGACCGCGACCCATCCGGCAAGCACCTGCGATGCCGCATACCCCACCAGAAACGCGCTGAACACCCAGCCCAGCCTGATGTTGCCGAGGCCGTACTCGCGGCTGATCTGCGGTCCGGCGATCGAGATATTCGTTCGATCGAGAAACGCAATGGCGCTCAGCAGGAAGAGCCAGAAGACCAGCACGGCGCGCAATGGCAAATTACCCATCCTGTGAAGACTCCAATCTGGTCCAGCTGACCGATACGCCCCCCGCTCGTCTGCAAGGCCGGGTTGCGACGGACCTCCGACGGGAGTGACCACGAGGGATCAGAATACGCGGCTTCGATTCCGAGCGCATGCCCGGCTATGCGGAGCTTGCCCTGACACAGAACCCGCATGGGAATACAGGGTGGCCTGGGCGGCTATTAACGTTAAGAATTGTAAAGCAGGGCACAAAGCCGATAGGGTGTGCGAGACTAATGAGCCGTGGGAGTATTCGGCATTGTCGGTTGCGGTTGAAGTGATAGAGATGGAAAGCGCGGAGAGGCAGAGAAAGCTCTCGTTGTTGCTGGTGGATGACGACGTGGAGCTGTGCGGCATGATGCGCGAGTTCTTCACGCAGGAAGGCCACAACCTGGAGTGCGCCTACAACGGGCGCGAAGGGCTGACGGCCGCACTGAACGGATCGTACGACCTGGTGATTCTTGACGTGATGCTGCCGGTTCTCGACGGCTTCGAGCTTTTGCAGCGGCTGCGGCGGCGCAAGGATCTGCCGATCATCATGCTGACGGCGCGCGTGCAGCAGCAGGACCGGATTCACGGGCTGGATGCCGGGGCGGATGATTATCTGCCGAAGCCCTTCGATCCGGATGAACTGCTGGCGCGGATTCGCGCGGTGCTGCGGCGGTCAGAATCGCTGACGCGGGTGGAGTCGCAGGACATCGTGATCGGAAATATCCGCGTGAATCCGACGACGCGCGAGGCGTGGATCGACGAAGAACTGGTGGAACTGACGGCGACCGAGTTTGATTTGCTGGAGATGCTGATGCGCGCCGCGGGACGCGTGGTATCGCGCGACGAGATCACGGCGGCGCTGTTCGAGCGCGAGGCAACGCCGTATGACCGCTTTCTCGATGTGCACATCAGCCATCTTCGAAAGAAACTCGAAGGCGGGCGCAGCCTGATCAGAACAGTACGCGGAGTGGGATATGTCTTTACCGGCGCAGCCTAAGGTGCTGCTGCGGCACTCCCTTTACGTGTGGGTGCTGCTGGCGATGGTGGGCATCCTGTCGATCTCGTTTGTGGTGTTTCGCGCCATTTCAGAACAGATGCAGACGCAGAAGGTCGATCCGGTCTATGACCGCATCGACGAGCTGCAACTTGAGAGCGCGCGCAACATTCTGCAGAGCAGCGGTGAACCGGCGCTGGCGAGCTACATGAATTCGCTGGATAACATTTTCGGCGGATCGCATTACCTGCTCGATGCGCGCGGCAAGGATCTTGTTTCCGGTGCGAACCGCTCGGCGATGCTGCCCGCGGCGCCAGCAGTGAAGTCGCGCGTCGGCTCACACAATCACTGGGAGATCACGCACCGATCGCAGGATGGCCAGTACTGGTTTGCCGCCGAGGGGCAAAGCAGCCCGCCGCACATCTGGTCGTTTCTTCCCTACTATTTTCTTGTGATCGGCGCAACGGGCATACTGTGCTGGATCGCGGCGGCCGGGGTGATTTCGCCGATTCGCAAGATTGCGACGAGCATTGCGCTGTTCGGGCAGGGAAACCTGAGTGTTCGCGTGGAGACAGATCGCGACGACGAGATTGGGCAGCTTGGACGGTCATTCAACGAGATGGCCGAAAGGCTGGAACGGCTGATTACCAGCGAGCGGCGACTGCTGGGCGACATCTCGCATGAACTGAGGTCGCCGCTGGCACGACTGAAGTTTGCGATGAAGCTTGCGCGCACCGGCCCCGATCCTGCTGCGGCACTGGAGCGCATCGAGCGGGACGTCAATCGCATTGCATCGCTGGTTGCGGACATTGTGGAGATCAATGTACTGGAGGACGACCCGGCACTCGAGGAAAAGCGGGAGATTTGCGTTCGCGACATCATCGACGAAGTGGTACGCGACTGCAGCGTGGAGGCGGAGGCGCGCGGTTGCAGGATCGATGTGAGCGGCAACGTTTGCGGGGCGGTACATGGGAATCCCGAGTTGCTGCGCCGCGCCGTCGAAAATGTATTGCGCAATGCGATACGCTATTCGCCGGAAAAATCGCCCATCGAACTGACGATCAATGAGACGCCGGATAACGCGAATATCATAATCCGGGACTTTGGACCGGGAGTGCCGGAACAAGCGATCACCCGGATTTTCGATCCGTTCTTCCGCGTCGAAGAAGCGCGCAACATGAATGGCGGAGGGTCGGGGCTGGGGTTGTCTATCGCCAAGCGTGCTATACATTTGCATCGCGGTTCGATCGCAGCGGAAAATGCAACCCCCGGGTTGCGTGTCAGGATTGCGATTCCGCTGAAGCGCGAAGCGAATGCGAATGCGAGGTAACGCTCTCTTCGAGCGCGCTTCACCCCTTAAGGTTTCTTAAGCTGCGAAATTCCCCATCCGTAGCACACTCTGGGTAGTGCCTCACTTCACTCTCAAATTCATCGAGGCATTTGAGGAGAACATCATGAAGCGTCTGTTTGGATACGCCCTTATGCTCGCTCTCGCAGCTGCCCCGTCGTTTGCTGCCAAGAATTCGCAGTCGGTGACTTTTGCGCAGGCTGTGAAAGTGGGCTCAACCGAATTCCCAGCAGGTGACTGCAAGGTGACCTGGACCGGCGCGGGTGACAGCGTTCAAGTCACGATCGCAGAGAACGGCAAGGCGATCACCATTCCGGCGAAGCTCGTTGAAGAGAAGAACGCGCACAAGGGCTACGTCGTTAACCGTGCGAGCGGCACCGATCAACTGGAGTCGATCGAGCTGAACAACGTGAGGCTGCAACTGGAGAGCCCTGTGGTTTCGGGCCAGTAATTCGGCCCAACAAGGCCAGGAAACCAAGCCTCCGACAGGTCCACGAGGCGGTTTTGTTCATACACTCTCCTGTGTCTGAACTCTCCTAACCCCTTCCGGCCCCTGCCGGAAGGGGTCCTTTTTGGGCTGAATTGAGTGGAAGTCCTTTACTTAGATGTATTTTCATGAGGGGCTGCGGACTTGGCTCCTGGCGCGCTTCAAGGTATACTAAAAATTCGGCAAGCTTAGGGTGGGTGTGTGTCTTCATTCGCCCCATCGCCCGTCTGAGACTCAAGCTGATGCAGGACGGATGAGAGCCGCAGACAAGCGGCTCGGGCTGGCGCGGAAACTCAGACAAGTCTGGAGCAGATGAGATGGCACAGGTATGTGATGTTTGCGGCAAGGGTCCGCAGTTTGGCAATAACATTTCGCACGCGCACAACGTGACGAAGCGCCGCTGGAATGTGAATCTGCAGGCGGTGAAGGCATTGGTGAACGGCGCTCCGAAGCGGATCCGCGTGTGCACCAGCTGCATTAAGACCGGCAAGATCCAGAAGGCGTAGGCTGCGTATTCATTGCGGGTCCGATCTGCCGGCGATGAAATCAACCCATTGAACTTGAAGACCCCACCCCTATGCGGATGGGGTTTTTCATTGCCGCGAGTTCCGGCTACATCGTCGTGTTCTGATTGCGATTGCGCCGCAGTTGCCAGCAGGGGCTCTCGCCGCCCTGCGAGAAGATCGAGACGGAGCACGCCACATCGCTCGTGCCCAGATAGTCCACCTCTGTCTTATTCCCCTTGAGCGGCACGGAGAGCGTTCGGCTTACCGAAACGGCGCCCTGGGGCGATCCGCGCAGCTTGTACACTGCCCAGTCGCCGAGGTAGAGCAGTACAAGCGCCGCCACCAGCGTGATCACGATTCGCCGCACCCACTTACCCATTCCCGCTCAGCCCTCCTCAAGCCGCCGACCGGCATCCTTCAGCGCAACCCCCGTTAGCTGCCGACGGCGCGCCTCCGTCAAATAGTACGCGACCTGCGATGCAGCCTGCTCATAACTCAATCCTTCGCTGCGGATGTTCGAGACACAATTACGTTCGGCGTCAGTGCGCCCCACGCGCGGCCCCCAGGTGATGTAGGCGCCCAGCGAATCAGGCGAACTCAAGCCCGGACGCTCGCCAATCAGGACCAGGCAGCACTCCGCGACCAGCGCTTCTCCAATCTCGTCGCCAATTCCCACCCTCCCTTGTTCGACAAGGCAAACCGGCGCTATCCTCCAGCCTGAGATCTGCGGCAACAGTGCCTTTATCAATGGCGCGGCATGTCGCTCGACGGCAAGCGCAGACAGCCCATCTGCGAGGACCAATACGACATCCCATGGCCCGCGGTGATCCGCAGCAAACGCAGCGAGTGCCAACAGGCTGGCGGGCTCCAGCCTTCGCCCCAGGTTCGGCCGCTGCAAATACGCGGCGCGATCCGCAGCCGCCGAGTGCAGCCGCATCACTTCGCCTCCAGTTACCGCGGCGATCGCCGCGGCCATCGCCGCCGAATCCAGCCGCGCACAGACCGCATCCCGCGCCTGGGCGTGCGCAGTCTGAAAGGCCAGCAGATCGCGCGTCTGCTGGCTCACTCCCGTGCGGCCCAGTCCCACGCGCGCCGGGGTCAGCGCGCGCAGGCGCGCGGCGATCAGCGCCGGCACAATCGTGCTCACGCGAGCATCATCCCTTCCGGGTGCTCGGCCTCCAGAGCCAGCCGCCCAAACCCCTCGCCCGCGAGCCATGCCTCAAACTCCGGCGCCGGCTGCAGCCCGAGCAGCCGCCGCACATAGAGCGCATCGTGAAAGCTCGTGCTTTGGTAGTTCAGCATCACGTCATCGGCTCCCGGCACGCCCATGATGTAATTCACGCCCGCGGCGCCCAGCAGCGTCAGCAGAACATCCATATCGTCCTGGTCGGCCTTGGCGTGATTCGTGTAGCAGACGTCGCATCCCATCGGCAACCCAAGCAGCTTGCCGCAAAAGTGATCTTCAAGTCCGGCGCGCGTAATCTGCTTGCCGTCGTACAAATACTCCGGACCGATAAATCCTACGACCGTATTCACCAGCATCGGGTCGAAACGCCGCGCCACCGCATATGCGCGAGCCTCCAGCGTCTGCTGATCCACGCCATGGTGCGCATTGGCCGAGAGCGCAGATCCCTGCCCGGTTTCGAAGTACATCACGTTCCGCCCGACCGTCCCATCGGCGCAGACTGCACCGCGATTCAGGGCCCTGCCCGCCTCGTTAGCCTCCTCCAGCAATGCCAGGCTCACGCCGAAACTCCGGTTTGCCGCCTCCGTTCCGGCAATCGACTGGAAGATCAAATCCACGGGCGCGCCTGCTTCCAGAGCCGCCATCTGTGTGGTCACATGCGCCAGCACGCAGCTCTGCATCGGAATCTCAAAGCGCATCCGCAGCGCATCGACCATGCGCAGCAGCTTCGCGGTAACCACCGCGCTGTCGCCTGCCGGGTTGATACCGACCACCGCATCTCCTGATGCGAGCAGCAGTCCGTCCAGGATCGATGCGGCAATTCCCAATGGGTTGTCGGTAGGATGATTCGGCTGCAGCCGCGTGCTCAACCGTCCGCGCAATCCCACCGTGGTTCTGAAGCGCGTCACAACGCGTATCTTTGCCGCTGCTTCAATCAGGTCCTGGACCCGCATGAGCTTGCTCACCGCGGCCGCCATCTCGGGAGTCAGTCCCGGGGCCAGTTGTGCCAACCGGACTTCGGTGGCCTCGTCTGAGAGCAGCCAGTCCCGCAGCTCGCCCACCGTGAACGACTGCAACGGCGCAAACGCATCCGCATCGTGCGTGTCGGCAATCAGACGCGTGACTTCGTCGTCCTCATATGGGATCACGTCTTCGGCAAGGAAGTGCGTTAGCGGAGTATCTGCCAGCGCCGATTGTGCCGCCACGCGCTCCTGCGCGGATTCAGCGGCAATCCCCGCAAGCACGTCTCCGCTGCGCGGCGGCGAAGCCTTGGCCAGCAGCGCGCGCAGGCCGTCGAACCTGTACCGCCTGCTCCCGATCGTGTGAGAAAAGACCATGCGGATGCAATCAGCCTACCGGAAACGGCCCATTCCGGAGAACGCGATTATAAATGCGCAGAAAATTCGCATCGCCCCGGTACGGTCGCCTCTTCGCCAGCCATTATGCTTGTTTCGGGACTCTCCCGATGAACCGCACGTTGCTCCTCACCGAGTTTCTTTCGCTTTTCGTGCTGCTTCCTCTTGCCTATCGTTTCTCGCCGCTACGGATTCCTGTGCTGCCTCTGCTCTGGCTGGCCACACTCTATGCATGGTGGCAGCTCCACCGCGATCCGCGCTTCGATTCTTCGCACATCTGGAACATCGCGATGCTCTCAAGGCACCTAGCTTCGATACTCCTCGCCTTCGCCGTTGCGGCGTTTCTCCTCTGGCTTGCCGTTCATCTCTTCGCGCCGCAGCTTGAGTGGAGCTTCGTACGCCGACACCCCGCCTTCTGGGCCCTCGTGATGCTTCTCTACCCGGCGCTTTCCGTGTATCCGCAGGGCCTGGTCTACCGCGCATTCTTCTTCGAGCGGTACGCGTCGCTCTTCCCAGGCAGATGGACAATGATTTTCGCCAGCGCGGCCGCCTTCGCCTTGATGCACATCATCTTTCGCAACTGGCTCGTCGTGGCGCTTACCTTCGCCGGCGGCATGCTCTTCGCCTTCCGCTACGATCAGACCGGCTCACTGGCCACCTCGAGTTTCGAGCACGCACTCTATGGCGGCTGGCTCTTCACCGTCGGCCTCGGCCAGTACTTCTACCACGGAACCATCGCCACAGTGGGCTCGGTGCTCCGGCGCTAAAACAAGAAGGGCCGGCCATTTCGGCCAGCCCTTCGCTCTGCTTCGCGAAGACTACGCGTGGTGCGCCACCGAAGCTGCGCGAGGCGAAACGCCGCTCAGCTCCGCCGCCCGTGCTTCGGCATAGGCCGCTGCACCCATCAGCGCCGCCCGGCTTTCGAGAATCACGCGGACAGGCATATTGATCAGCAACTGGCTCATCCGTCCCTTGTCCTGAAACGCCTTGATAAACGTGCCGTCTTTCAGCTTCTCCAGGATCTTCGGCGCAATGCCGCCGCCCAGGTACATTCCACCCACTGACAAGACCTTCAGTGCAAGGTTCCCGGCCTCTGCGCCGTAGATCGATACCATCATGTCCAGCGCCTTGGCGCAGATCTCGCTCTTTGCCGAAAGCGCCATCTCTGTGATCACGCTGTTGGCGTCGTGTGCCTCGGCCATCTTCTCTGTCAGCCACTTCGGTTCTTCCATACCCTGGCCGTCGCGCAGAAACTCGTAGATGTTCGTCAGTCCCATGCCGCTCACCACGCGCTCGTAGCTGATGCGGCCGTTGTACTTCCGCTGCAGAAAGCGCAGCAGCTCGATCTGTTGCTCGTTCCGCGGTCCGAAATCCGTGTGCCCGCCCTCCGAGGGATACGGCACGTGAACGCGCCCGTTCCACGCCAGGATTCCTTCGCCCAGCCCGGTTCCCGCTGCGATCAATCCGCGGTTGCCGATCTGGCTGGCATCGCCTTCGCTCAGGGTGTAGATCTGGTCGGGCGCGAGCTCGGCCACGCCATACCCGTTCGCCTCCAAGTCGTTGATCAGGAAGACGTGCTGAATCTTCAGATTGGTCGACAGCTCCCGGCTGTCGAGCGTCCATGGCAGGTTGGTCAGGCGCAGGCGCCCGTCGCGAACCGGTCCAGGGACTCCAAAACACGCCGCGCTGACCCTGTCCGTGCCCAGAAACTCCCTGACGATCTCCTCGAGTCCCGAATACTCCTTCGCCGGGAACTGCTTGTCCCGTGCATCGATTAGCTTTCCGTCTGTAAAGTCATACAGCGCCAGGTGGACCTTTGTTCCACCCACGTCACCTGCCAGAATCATCGTTCTCTCTCCAACATTCCACGGCCCTGCCCGTCCGATGCAGGCAACAGCGCAGCAGCGTCCTTATCCAGGATCAGAGTGAGTATACCGCTTGAGGGCCATATCAGTTGGCTGGGCAGCCGCTCCGGATCGCGCGGCCCGGTGAAGACCTCCTTCACCAAATCCGCCTTGTTCTTGCCGCCGATAAGGAAGAATACCGAGCTTCCCTGGTTGATCACCGGCCACGTGAGCGTGATGCGCCAGGTGTCCTTCTGCGGAACCTGGTTCGCCGTCACCAGCCTGCCGAGCGTATGAATAGCCTCAGTGTGCGGGAAGATTGAAGCCGTGTGCCCATCATCGCCCATCCCCAACGCGATCAGGTCAAACCGCGGGCTCTCGGCCCCCTCCAGCCGGAACGTGTTCCGGAGCAGCGATTCGTAGCGCGCCGCCGCAACCTCCGGCTCCAGTTCGCCCTCCATGCGGTGCACCTGGTCCGGTTTCAGCGGAACGCGGTCCAGCATAGCCTCGCGGGTCATGCGGTAGTTGCTGTCGGGGTGATCGGGTGGAACGGTGCGCTCGTCCACCCAGAAGATCTCCAACTTGTCCCACGGCATTCGTTTGAGCCACGGCTGCCCGGGATCGGCCAGCAACTGGAACGCCGCCTTCGGTGTCGACCCGCCGCTGATCGCAATTCGCGCCCGGCCCCGCGCGGCCGCCGCCTGTTCTACAACCTCGACAAAGTGCTGCGCCGTCCGCCGCGCCAGCGCCGCTCCATCCGGCTCAACGATGTATTCAATCCTCAGTTTCGACGCCATTGGGGGACCTCCGATTCCTACATTACACGGCGCAGTTGGTGTGCAAACGAAGCCGAAATGAATGTCTGAATCGACAAGATATGAATAACTGAATCGGAGATCGCATCCCCTTGGTTCTTCTCCAACCCTGAGCGACATTCGCGTGTCATTGCGTGCCGCTGAACGCGTGTCAGCAGAGACACACGTGTGTTTCTCGTAACACGGGACTCTTCGTCCTTTCAATCCCTAAAGCATTTGTTTTCAAGGCAAAACCGATTGGCACGGAGCCTGCAATCTACAAGGGCACCGGCAAATGAGGGATCGGTTGGGAGACGCGATGAAAGCGAACGGACTGAGCGGATGGGCGGTGATGGCGAGCGCGGCGATGGTTCTCGGGGTCCAGGCGATGGGGCAGCAGGCTGCATCGGTACAGACGACAGCGAATCAGGCAGCAAAGCGGGTGATCGTGGTGAGCCTGGAGGATCACAAGTTGGCGCTGGTGGAAGACGGCCAGGTGAAACGGATCTACACCGTCGCAGTTGGCAAGTCCTCGACGCCGAGCCCGACCGGGACGTTCACGATCGCGCGGCGCGTCAAGAATCCGACCTACTCGCATAACGGCAAGGTCGTTCCTCCGGGGCCGGGGAATCCGGTGGGGACGCGGTGGATGGGGCTGAGCATCAAGGGCTACGGAATTCACGGGACCAATGAACCGAAGTCCATCGGCAAGGCTGCTTCACATGGGTGCATCCGGATGGCAAAGAAGGATCTGGAGGAGATGTACGAGCTGGTGAGCGTAGGCGACACGGTTGAGCTGGTTGGGCAGCGCAATGAAGAGACGGCGCAACTGTTTGGCGAGCCGAAGCCCGCAACGCCAGAGCAGCCGATGGTGACAGCGAGTGCTGCACCGGCAACGGCCGCACCAGCCCAGGCTACAGCCGGCACGACAGCTGACACGGCCACGGAGGGCGTGGCCATGACGGGCAACTGGTAACCACCCGACAGACGACGACCTGTCTGTGGGGCCCCGGTAGAAGGAGGTGCGGCAATGAATCTGCTGGCGGATGCGATGAGCGGGTTGGGAGCAGCGCTGTTGCCGGTTGCGGCAGCGCTGCTGTTTGAAGAGTTGACGTTTGGCGGGCTGGTCCGGCTGCTGATTGCTCCATGGCCGGGAGCCAGGAGACACGGGGCACGCCGCGGATCATCACCGGCGTGCGGACGGAATGAGCACAAGAACGGGTGACACCCCACAAACAAAGATCGGTTTGCGGGGCCCCGGTAGTGTGGAGGCGGGAAATGATTGCGCTGAAGATGTTGCTGACGATTGCGGGAGTGCTGCTAATGGCTGCCGCTGTGGCGATTCCGCTGTATGGCGTGTGGATGCGGATTCGGAATGCACTGAAAAAGAGGGCCGGCGGAGAGGGCACAATCTTCGAGACTGGAGTTGCTGAGCCGGAACCGGAGCCGATTGCGTGGCGCGGGCCGGTAGCGCTGGCGCTGGTGGCATGCGTGCCGCTGCTGATCGCGACGAGCATGGTGGTGGTGCCAAGCGGGATGGGCGGCGTGCGTATCAGCCAGATCGGCGGAACGGAACCGGGAACGCTGTATCCGGGGCTGCACTTTATTGCGCCGCTGGTCGAGAGCGTGCAGATGTTCGACCTGCGCGATCGCCTCTTTACGGCAGGAGCCGTGGATGCAGGCAAACCCGGCACGAAGAATTCGATGACCGTGCAGTCGCGCGAGGGGCTGATCATCGGCCTGGCGGTGACGGTGCGATACAGGCTCGATCCGAACAAGCTCGCGAGTGTGCAGGCGCACCTGCCGCAGCCGGCCGACAAGGAACTGGTACCGCCGGTGGTGGCCAGTGCATGGCGGGAACTGGCGCCATCGTACACGGTGCGCGAGATATTCTCGACCAAACGCGAGGAGGTGCGGAACGCGGCGGCGGGAATCATCACGAAGAAGCTGGCGACTGACGGAATCGTGGTGGATGAGGTGATGCTGTCGGACATCCAGTTGCCTGAGCAGTATGCGAAGGGATTGGAAGGGCTGCTGTTGAAGGAGCAGGAAGATGACCAGATGACCGTGGACACGGATATCCAGCAAAAACAGGTGCGGATCGCCGAACTGCAGGCTGAGGCCGAGGCGAAGCAGAAGGAGAAGGAAGCAGAGGGCGATGCGCAATCCAAAGTGATTGAAGCCAAGGGCGAAGCGGACGTGATGCAATACACGCTGCCGCTGAAACAGAAGCAGATTGAGCAGACAAAGCTCGAAGCCGAAGCGCGCAAGGAGGCAACCATCCAGAATGCGCAGGCGGAGGCCGAGGCCAAGGTGATCGACAGCAAGGCTGAACTGCAACGACGCAATCTGCTGGCCGACGCCGAGGCCAGCCGCATCAAGTTGATTGCCGCGGCCAATGCCGAACGGATGACGAGTGAGGCGACGTTGCTGAACAAGTCTCCGCTGCTGATCAACAAGATCGTGGCCGAGCGGTTGTCAGACAAGATCCAGGTAGTGATGGTGCCTTCCGACGGGAAGTTCTTCTTTGCAAACGATGTGTTCAAGAACATGGCGAACAGTCCGGCGGTGAAGCAGGAGATGGATTCGGAATCGGAGCTGGATCCGAAGAGCGGGCACTGATTCGAGCGGTGTGGCGCACGATGAGGAGGCGCGGTGGGGGCTGCGCCTTCTCATTACCTGCGGTGCGATGGGTGGCGGGACGCACCAACGCGATGAGCCGCAAACGATATAATCCGCGCAGCGAACAAGCACAGAGATGATGACGGCGATGAAGCTGATCAGGGCAGTGGCGATGGCTGTGTGGATGTTGGCCATGCTTGATGCGAGCGCAGCGCAGGCTCCTCAGCCGCCGAGCCGCTGGGCACAGCCGGCAGCGGAGTTGGCTGGACAGATTGCCGACATTCTCGGGCCCGGGTCGGCGCAAATGACGATTCGTAATCTCTCCACAATTCAGGCGAGCGAGATTCCGGCAATCCGGAAATTGCTCGAGCAGGATCTAAAGGTCCGCGGAGTTTTGAGCGCCGGCGCAGAGAGCGCGAACTCAATTCGCGTGACGTTAAGCGAGAATGCGCGCGAGCGGTTGTGGGTAGCTGAGGTTGTTGAAGGCAGCGAGACGCAGGTTGCCATGGTGCATCTGGATGTGGCGTCGACTGCGCCCGCCGTCGCAACGGAACGCATGATGCTGCGCAGAGAGCGCATTGCAGGACTGTCCAATCGTATTGGCGGAACGGTGCAGGACAACCCCATTGTGGCGACTGTCGAGATCAACGGTGAACTTGTGGCGATGTACCCAGATCGAATCTCGATTCTTGCAATGGATCCAAACGGCTGGACAGAAGCGAAAACATTCGTAGTTGAAAAGAAGCCTGCGCGGGATCCCCGTGGAGTACTGGTCACGGATGTGGGTGGCAAAGGGTTCAGTGGCTGGGTCCCAGGGGCGGAATGCACCGGCAGCTATTCCGTGCCTTTGAGCGGCGCGAATGCAGACAGCGGTTGGGCCGTGCATTGCCACACGAGCGATGATCCGTGGCCCATCTACCAAAGCGGCGATGCGAGCGGCGCCCCGGCGTTGAAGGCCTTCTATAATTCGGCACGCAATTTTTTCACTGGAGTGGTGACGCCGAGCCTGGGAGTGGATCTGCCGCCGTTTTACGCAGCGGGCATGGTTCCGCGGGCGGCGGGCGGGGCGGCGCTCCTGCTGACGGGAATCGATGGGAAGGTGCAGATGGTGGAGAACGGCACAATGAGAACAGTTGCGGGCACGGGCGACTGGGGTAGCGACTTCGCGATCGTTCGCTCGGGGTGCGGTGGGGGAACACAGGTGATTGCGTCGAGTTCAGGCGAAGCGGCGAGCGACAGCTTGCGAGCGTTTGAAATTCCTGCGCTTGAAGCGGTGCCGGCAAGCAGCCCGCTCGCGGTCGAGGGCACAGTAACCGCGCTCTGGACGGCACCGGATGGCAAGAGTGCGCTCGCGGCGGTGCGCAATTCAGCCAATCAATACGAGGTGGACCGTGTTACGGCGCTTTGCAATTAGCTGCCTGCTCGCGACCGTGGCAATGGCGTCGATGGCGCGCACGCGTCCGCATTATGGCGGGACGTTGCGCGTGGAGATTGAGGGCGATCCCTGGGTGCGGCAGGATGGACTTGCGCGGCGTCTCGTCTATGACGGGTTGACGCAGTTGGATGCGACCGGTGCGGTGAGACCTGCGCTGGCGCTCACGTGGGAATCAGACAACAACTCTCATCGCTGGCAATTCCGGTTGCGGCCGGGTGTGCATTTCCACGATGGAACATCGCTGACCTCGACAGGAGTGGCGGCTTCGCTGACAGCTTCGTGCACTGCGGACTGCCCGTGGACGGCGGTGAGGGCAGTTGGGCCGCTGGTTGTGTTGACGAGCGACTCGCCGATGCCGAACCTGCCGGCGTTGCTGGCCGGCGACCAGTTTCTGATTGCGCTCACGGCGACAGCGGAAGGAAAGACGCCGACGGGCGCGATCGGGACGGGACCGTTCCAGGTGACCGGATTCAACAATGGCGTGCTGATGCTGACTGCCAATGAAAACTACTGGCAGGGACGGCCGTTTGCAGATGCCATCGAGATCCGCGTGCATCGGCCGGTGCGCGAGCAGTGGCTGGATTTGAGCACGGGACGCACCGATGTCGTAGAAATTCCGGCAGAGCTTTTGCGCCAGGCGCAGCAGGAGCGGCTGACCGTGTTGACTTCGCCGCCGCTGACGCTGCTAGCTCTGCAAGTGACGGATGCTGGTTCGCTGGCGAACGTGAAGCTGCGTGGCGCCATTGCGGCTGCGGTGGATCGGAGCGCGCTGTATAACGTGATCTTCCAGAAGCAGGGAGCGGTGACGGCGAGCCTGTTGCCGCAACAGCTTACCGGATATTCATTCCTTTTTTCAACAGATCGAGATTTGAATAAGGCGCATGAATTGCGCGGAGGGCTGACGGCGGGACCGTTCTCGCTGAGCACCGACGGCGCCGGCGCAATGCAACTGGTTGCGCAGCGGATTGCACTGAATCTGCGCGAGGCGGAATTCAACGTGCAGGTTGGAAATGCAGGCTCCCAACATGCGGACCTGGTCCTGCGGAAGGTGCAGATTACGGGCGCGGATCCGGCAGCAGCGCTGGAGCAGGTGTTACGCGGCACTGGCGATGATGCGCCTGTGATTGCGGAGTCGCCTGCCACGTTGTACAAAGCTGAACGTACAGCGCTCGACGAAAAGAAGGTGATTCCGCTGCTGGTTTTGCCGCGGGCGTATGCGAGCGGACCGCGGGTGCGCGATTTGCGTCTGCGCGCCGATGGAGCACCGGACTTGGCGGATGCCTCACTGGAGGATGCTCGATGAGCCTTCGCCAGAAGCTGTTGCTGCTCTTCTCGCTGACAGTGGCGGCGGCGGTTGCTGCGGTGGCGTGGACGGTGCTGGTAAGGATTCGGCAGGTGTTCGAGAGACACGACCAGGAAGAGACGGCGCTGTTTGTCAGCCAGTTTCAGCGCGAGTTTCAACATCGGTCGGCAGACGTGGCGGCGGCCGTGGATCGAATCGCCGGACAGGAGCGCGTGCGCAGCATGGCGTTTCAACTGGTGCAGTCGGGCGATGCGGCGCCATTTCTGAATGAAGCGCAGACGCTGGCGCAGGACGCGCAGGTCGACTTTCTCGAGGTCGTTGGACCCGATGGAAACATCGTGAGTTCGGCACAATGGCCGGCGAGGTTTGGATATCCGGAGCCTGCGGCGAATGAGGATGCGCAAACTCCATTTCTGAAGCGCGAGGAGTTGCCGGATGGCGGCTCGGTGCTGGGACTGTTTGCGGTGCGCGCGATTCGCGGTGCAGAGCCGGCGGTGAAGTTGGTTGGGGGCAGGCGGCTTGACCAGAGCTTTCTTGCTGACCTCCCGGTTGCACCGGGAATGCAGGTTGCGCTCTACAGTGATCCGGGCGCAGGCGAGCCGGGTGCCGCAGTCGATGGCGGTGCCTTTGATCCCAAGCGGCTGGTGACTGCAAGCGGCAATTTGGCGGGTGCAGCGCGGTACGGATCGTTGATTGATCAGGCGCGGAAGAGCGGGCAGCAGGAAAGCGGCATTCTGTATCTGACGCCACGGCGTGAGGACAGCGTGAGCGCAACAGCCACTCCGCTGAAGAACCCGGCGGGGAACATGATGGCCGTTCTGACCGTGGCGATTTCGCGCAGCGGACTCGTGTCGGAGCAGCAGCAGATTCGAGCAATTGCCTATGGCGTGGCGAGCGGCGGAATTCTGCTGGCGATCATTTTCAGCTTGTGGATTGCGGCTCGCGTGTCGCGGCCGGTGGAGGAACTGGCGCGAGCCGCGGAAGAAGTTGCGAGCGGAAGCTGGGATGCGCGGGTACCCGTGCGCGGACGCGACGAGGTAAGTGTGCTGGCGCGCAGCTTCAATCACATGACGGAGCAGCTTGCGAACCAGCGCGAGCGGCTGGTGCAGAGCGAACGCGTTGCGGCGTGGCGCGAACTGGCGCGAAGACTGGCGCACGAGCTGAAGAATCCGCTGTTTCCGCTGCAATTGACGGTGGAGAACCTGGTGCGGGCGCGGCAGTTGGCGGCGGCGGAGTTCGACGAAGTGTTCAACGAGAGCACACAGACGCTGAGCATGGAGATCGGGAACCTGAAGAAGATCATCGGGCGCTTCAGCGACTTCAGCAAGATGCCGAAACCGGAGTTGGAGCGGATCGATGCGAAGGACCTGGTGGAGCGCGTGCGGGCGCTGTATGCGGCCGGCAGCGACGACGGTCCAAAGATTGAGGTTGTGACCAATATCGAAAACGCGCCGATGCCGCTGATGGCCGATCCTGAACTACTGCATCGCACGCTCTCGAACCTCGTCTTAAATGCAAAAGACGCGATGCCCGAGGGCGGGATTGTGACGATCTCCGCGCGGAAGCGCGAAGGCAATGTGGAGATTCGCGTTTCGGATACGGGCCAGGGGTTGACGCCGGAGGAGTGCGAGCGACTATTCACGCCGTATTACACGACCAAACAGCACGGGACTGGATTGGGGTTGGCGATTGTGCAGTCGGTAGTGGCGGACCACGCGGGTACCATAGCGGTGGAGAGCCGCGAGGGGCAGGGCGCTACGTTTGTGATTACCTTGCCGAGGGCTGAGGCATGAGCGCAAAGATTCTGATTGTGGATGACGAGGCCAATACGCTGGCTTCGCTTTCACGTGCCTTCCGGCTTGCCGGACACGAAGCGGTGGTGTGCGACAACGCGGGGCGGGCGCTGGAGCTGGCGCAGGCGCAACCCTTCGATCTGATCCTGAGTGACGTGGTGATGCCAAAGCGCGATGGGCTTGCGCTGCTGGAGGATTTGAAGAACGCCGGTGTTGCAGCGCCGGTGGTGATGATGAGCGGTCAGGCACATATCGAAATGGCGGTGCGTGCGACGCGGCTGGGTGCGCTGGATTTCCTGGAAAAGCCGCTCTCCACCGAGAAACTGCTGGTGACGCTCGAAAACGCGATCAAGCTGACGCGGCTCGAAGCGGAGAATCGCGACCTCCGCACGCGTGTGGGCAAACACACGATGGTGTGGACCGGCGAGACGATGCGGCGCGTGATGGCGCAGATCGAGCGCGTGGCTGCGAGCGAGACGCGTGTGTGCATCTTCGGAGAGACGGGCACCGGCAAGGAACTGGTAGCGCGCACGCTGCACGAGAAGAGCCAGCGGGCCGGCGATCCTTTTGTGACTCTGAACTGCGCGGCGGTGCCGGCAGAGCTGATTGAGAGCGAGCTGTTCGGGCACGAGAAGGGATCGTTCACGGGCGCGGCGCAGCGGCATAGCGGCAAGTTTGAGCAGGCGCATCGCGGGACGCTGTTTCTCGACGAGATCGGCGACATGCCGGTTGCCATGCAGGCCAAGCTGCTGCGCGTGCTCGAAGAGGGCGAGGTCGAACGAATCGGCGCCGAAAAGCCCACCAAGGTGGATGTGCGGGTAGTAGTCGCGACGCATCGCAACCTTGAGCAACTGGTGGAGAGCGGGGGATTTCGGCGCGATCTTTATCACCGGGTTGTAGTGTTTCCGCTGACGCTGCCGCCATTGCGCCAACGCTGCGAAGATCTGCCGGCGCTGGTGGAGCACTTTGCGCGACAGGTGAGCGCGCAGAACGGGTGGAAGCCGGTTCCGTTCAACCCAGCCGCAATCGACGCTCTCAAAGAATATGCTTGGCCCGGGAATATTCGGGAACTGCGAAATGTGGTGGAGCGGTTGCTGCTGTTGGCGGGTGCGGAAGTGGATGTGGAGTCGGTCCGCATGACACTGCCTGCCGCGAAGGAAGCTGGTTCGCAACAGAAGAGCACGGGCAGCGAGACTACGGGGCCGCTCGCGCAGCGTGTACTCGCCTTCGAGCGAGAGGCGGTGCTTGCAGAGCTGGAGCGGCACGGCCGGCACATCACGCAGACCGCCAAGGCGCTGGGGCTGGAGCGGAGTCATCTCCACAAGAAGTGCCAGCAACTGGGTATTGATCTGCAGAATCTTCCCGGCCGGGAATGATGCTTCGGCGGGCGAGGATTCTCGTTCCGGGCCGGAAGAGCGATCATATAGCTACACGGAATACGAGCCGTGCGGGATACGGCGAACCGAGCTGATGGGCCCGGTCTTCGAGCGACAGCAATGAGTAAAGCAGCGGTTCATTTTCGAATTGCCTCGTACAACACGCATAAGTGCCGGGGCATTCACGGCACCATCTCGCCTGATCGCGTGATTCGCGTGATTGAAGAATTGGAGATGGACATCCTGTGCTTGCAGGAGATCGTGGATGCAAAGGGAGGCACGGGGAAATTCAACCAGGCGAACAGAATCGCGCAAGCATTTCCCAAGCTGCACATGGCGTTTGGAAAAACGCGGCCGCTGCACGGCGGCCGCTACGGAAACATGGTCCTGTCGCGCTTTCCCATCCTGGGGGCGCACACGCACGACATTACGAAATCGCAACGGGAAGAGCGCGGTGTGTTGCACTGCATCATCGATGTGGGCGAAGGCCTGAGGGTCAACGTCTTCAACGTGCACCTTGGCACGGGATACATGGAGCGGCGGCGGCAAATTGAAGTTCTGATCGGCGACGAGATTCTGGCCAAGCCGAATTTGAGCGGGCCGCGCATCGTCATCGGCGACTTCAACGAGTGGACGCGTGGCCTGACGACGAAATTGCTCCAACAGAGTTTCCTGAGCCACCGTCCGCGCCGAAATCTGCGCTCAGCCCGTACCTACCCCGGCGTGCTACCCATTTTGAGCTTGGACCACTGCTACTATGAGCCGCCGCTTGAAATGGAGAGCACGGAGATCTGGCGGAGCCGCAGGGCGCTGATCGCATCGGACCATCTTCCGCTAATTGCCGATTTCCGCCTGCCTGCACGCGGCAGCCATTAATGCGCTACCCGATCTTGCGCGGCCAGCACAGAATGAGTACCACCGGGAATAACACGAGGACCGAAAACGCCGACATCGATCTTTGGAGCCGCAGGAATTCACGGATTCGGAGAACAAAACCCGTTGCGCAAAGAGCGCCTTAACGCGCTATTCTGATTCCTCTCACCAGCGATTGGTAGACTCTGCAAATGCCCTCCCGCATCGAGATCGACAAGTCCGCGGGCCCTGTGCGCCGTTGGCTGCAGTATGCCCTCTACGACTGGACTCGCGAAATGCCGAAATCCAAACGCCTCATCACATGGGTTGGCATTCTGATCCAGGGGTGGGCTATCTGGGCTGGTATATCGCGTTCTTTGATCTGGCCCCGGAGGTGGCCGGAGAACGGGCTCTTGCTCTTGTTCGATGTGTGGCTGCTTTACATTCTCGGCAGCGGCATTTTGAAAGCGATGCTGACCTCGGAGTTTCTTCGCAAGACTCAACTTGAATCGGACCAGATTGCCGCACAACAGATCCAGAAGACGCTCCAACCCGAGAAACTGGAAGAGCTGGCGGGCTACGAAACGGAGGTGTTTTACAAGCCCTTCCGTGAAGTGGGTGGCGACTACTTTGACGTCATGGAACTTCCAGGCAACCGAACGCTGTTCGCGCTTGCAGACGTGTCCGGAAAGGGGATGCCGGCAGCGCTGCTGGCGTCCAATATTCAGGCCCTGGTCAGGAGTCTAGCGAACGTTGAAGCGGATCCCGTGGCATTGGCGCGACAGATCAACGCGCACTTGAACCGTTACACCCCAACTAATCGGTTTGCGACGGCGGTATTCATCGTGCTGAACCGGGACTCGGGAGACTTGACCTATGTGAATGCCGGGCACAACGCGCCAATTTTGTTTTCTTCCGGATCAACGACATCTCTGGAAGCGACTGGCTTGCCCATTGGACTCATGAGCGGCGCGGAGTATCAGGCCGGCAAAGGGCTCGTTCCTCCCGGTGGCACCCTTTTGCTGTATACCGATGGCCTGACCGACTCGATTCCGGGGGACGAGCCCGAAGCCCGTCTGCGTGCCGCTATATCCGACAGTCCTCAAAAAACCCTGTCCAATATCAAGTCGTTGATCGATCAGAAGTTCAACGAGGATGACGTCACCATATTACTTGTGAAGCGTTGCGACCGGCAGGCGGTGGGGTTTTCGAACGTCCCTCTTCAGCAGCGGGCACCAGGGTTCTAGAGTCTAGACGGCGGCGAGGGCGAAGCTTCGGAAATCTTCGGAAGAAGGCCCGCTTCGGAATGCGGGCCTCCATTCACCCGATGGCACCGCTCTCTAGTGATGTCCGCCGCCACCGTGGCTCGACTTCTGATATCCGGCGCTGTGTTCCCGGCTTGCATCGTGGCCGGCATTGCCTACATGGCCCTGGCCATCTCGCGCCTCGTTCCCGTGGAAGTGGTTGAATGCCCGTTCACCGCGTTCAGGTAGCGGTCCCACGTAACCGTGATGCGGATCGTAGCGGTTGTCCACGTGGCCAAAAAAGCCGCGAGGTCCATGGAACCAGGGACCGGCTCCGATGAAAATCCCGCCCACGAACCAGTCAGGCCCGTAGTAGCCATAGGGGGCACAATCATACGGTGCATAGTCGAAGTAGCCGTATGGGCAAACAGGAGCCACGCCAATGTTAATGGAGACCTGAGCCCGTGCTGTGGGTACACCGCTCACAAGCGCAACTGTGAGGAGAGAGAATGCAAGCACCTTCCATGGGGACATGTTTCCTCCTTAGATACTTCGCGAGGATTGTAACGGAAAGAGAGCTGTTCATATTTTCAATTGTCGAGGAATTGTCGATTTGCCCGGGAAAGGCCGAGAGGGGGAGCTCTCAAGATGGGGTGGTACCAGTCGGACCTATGTATCATGTTGCTGGCTTTCAGTCCGCCTGTTTCGGGGGGCTCAGAAAATGCGACACGGAGATGAGATGGAAACAAAGGCACGCAGAGATTTTCTGAAATTCGCCGGGACGGGCGCGGTGGCCGCGTTCTCGCCCTCTCTCACAGAACTCGCGCGCGGACAGAGCGAGACGAAGCAGGCCTTCCGTTCCGCATCGGGTGCCTTTGAAGTTGCGGCGTTTGGAGCCAAGGGCGATGGCACTACGATCGACACGCCTGCGATCAACCGGGCGATTGAAGCGGCAGCCGCAGCAGGCGGGGGCACTGTGCGCTTCCCGGCCGGCCAGTACCTGTGCTACTCGATCCGGCTGAAGAGCAACGTGGCGCTGTATCTGGATCAGGGCGCGGTAATCATCGCGGCCGACCCGCTGCCGGAGGGCCAGCCCGGCGGGTACGACCATCCCGAGCCGAGCCAGCCATGGGATGCCTACCAGGACTACGGACACAACCACTGGCACAACAGCCTGATCTGGGGCGAGGACCTGCACGACATTTCCATCTACGGCCCTGGCCGCATCTGGGGCCGCGGACTTGTACGCAACTACGATCCTCATTCGAACGATCTCTTCGAGCGGCGGGCAAGTGGCACCGGCAACAAGGCCATCAGCCTCAAGAACTGCCACAACGTACAGCTTCGGGAATTCCAGATTCTGAAGGGAGGCTGGTTCGGAATTCTGGCTACGGGCGTGGACAACCTGCTTATCGACGGATTGAGTATCGACACCAATCGCGACGGGATGGACATCGACTGCTGCCGCAATGTGCGCGTGGCCAACTGCGCCATCAACTCACCATGGGACGACGCCATCGTTCCCAAGAGCAGCTATGCACTGGGTTACGCGCGGGCCACTGAGAATCTGGAAATCACTAACTGCTATGTGACCGGCGCTTATATGGACGGGACCATGATCGAGGGGACGTGGAAGAAGTTCGGCCCGTCGACAAGAGTTTGGCAAACCGGGCGGATCAAGCTGGGCACGGAGTCGAATGGCGGCTTCAAAAACATCACCATCAGCAATTGCGTCTTCGACGGGTGCCAGGGATTGGCTCTGGAGACAGTGGATGGCGCGCTTCTGGAAGATGTGACGATCACGAATATCACCATGCGCGATCTCGTCTCAGCCCCGATCTTCATGCGGCTCGGAAGCCGCTTGCGCGGGCCCGCGGAGTCGACGAGACCCGGCACGCTGCGGCGCGTGACCATAAGCAATATTGTGTGTTCCAATGCGGCATCGCGCCTGGGCTGCATCATCACCGGCATTCCGGGCTTCGAGATTCGCGACGTGAAGCTGCACCACATTTACATTCAGCACCGGGGCGGAGGCACAAAGGAGCAGGCGGCACTGCAACCGGCCGAGAACGAGTCGAAGTATCCGGAGCCGAATATGTTTGGCGATATGCCTTCACAAGGCTTCTATCTTCGCCATGTGAAGAACATCGAGCTCAGCGATATCGAGATCGCCGCAATTGCAGAAGACGCACGTCCTGCGTTCGTTTTCCAGGACGTGGAAGGAGCAGACCTGTTTCACATCAAGACGCCGGGGTCCGCTCCGGTCATCCAGTTGCACGATTGCAAGGATGTGCATGCGCTGTGGGTGCGCGGAGTGCCGGATGGAAAGCAGGCCTGATCGCTTAGAGCGTTTTCGCTTCACATGTTGACATTGAGAGAGTGTGCGCGGCGGCTTTTCCTTAAGGGAAAAGCCACTCGGCTGTATCGGTCCTGTAAAGAGCAGAAGCGAAACCCCTGCAGCCGGCCAGGGCGATATGCATTCAGCTCGATTTATGGTGCGCGGCAGTTTTCCTCTGCGCTATAAGTGTAATCATTTCGGTATTCTTTTCCATCTCGCGTACTGCGAATCCCTTTTCCGCTAATGCTCCCGTCGGACATGCCTGGACGCATTTGCCGCAGCTGGTGCAGTTTTGTGTGCCGCCCCAATCATCCGCCATGTCGCTCACCAGTCGCGAGCGAATGCCTCGCGCAGAGATTTCCCAGACGTGAGCACCCTCCAACTCGGCGCAAACCCTGACGCAGCGCGCGCAAAGAATGCAGCGATTGTGATCGAGAACGTAGCGCGGGTGACTCATGTCGACCGGGAGACGCGGATTGTTGTACGGATAGCGGACATGCGTGACCTCGAGCCGCTGGGCGAGCGCCTGAAGCTCGCAGTGGCCGTTTGACACGCAGGCGGAGCAGACGTGGTTACGCTCGACGAGAAGCAGTTCGACCGCCATCCTGCGATATTCCTGCAACCTGGGCGAGGATGTCCTGATCGACATGCCATCCTGCACGGGCGTGGTGCATGCTGCCAGCAGCCTGTCGGTACCTGCAATCTCGACCACGCAAACGCGGCAAGCGCCCGTTGCGCTCAGACCCTTCAGATAGCAGAGTGTGGGAATGTATTTGCCGTGATCACGCGCGGCCTCCAGAACTGTTTGACCATCTCGCACCGTGACCAACTCGCCATCGATTCGTATGGAGATCGTTTTCACGCCTTCTCTTTCCACGTCTTACTCCTCCGCACCAACGCTGCGCAGATCGCACCGAAGACAACGGCGGCTCTCCTCCAGTGCCTCCGCGGCACTGAGGGTACAAACCACCTCATCCTGCGTTCGCACGCGAGTGGTTACCGGCGCAATCGCACCTAAATGGCGCCTGCTCAGGCTGGGCTCGCCAGGGGTATTGCGTCCGTATTCGAGTTGCGGGAAAATGCGCCCCCACCGGCCTTCGCCCATCAGGCGTTCGTCGATCTGGCGAGCGGCCTGCTTGCCGCCGCTCATGGCATTCGACACGTTTGAGGCGCCGGTAATCACATCGCCCCCGGCATAGAAGCCCGGGCGGCTCGTTTCCAGTGTGAATCGGTCGACCTTGATCGTTCCCTGCTCTTTGAGTTCCAGTCCTGAGGCGCGGCAGAAATCAAGATCGAAGGTCTCTCCCACGGCAAGAATCACCGTGTCGCATGCAAAGCGCTGCACCTCATCCGTCGGAATCGGTCGCCGTCGGCCGGTGTTGTCGTAGGATCCCAGGTGGGTTTTCACGATTTCAATGGCTTTCACTTGTCCTTTTGCGTCGCCCAGGATGCGGTGCGGCGCAGCGAGAAGGACGAGTCGCACTCCTTCATCTTCCGCCGCCTGGATTTCTTCATCAATTGCGGGCATATCCCTGCGTTCGCGCCGGTAGAAGATCGTCACCTCCGCACCGGCCCGTCTTGCAGTTCGCGCGGAATCAATCGCGGCATTGCCGCCGCCAATAATGGCTACGCGGGCGCCGAGCGGCACCGGCTCTTTCTTTGCCGTCGACTCCAGGAATGGAAGCGCCGGGTAAACTCCATTGAGTTCCGTGCCCGGCAAATAGAGCCACGACTCTTTCCACGTGCCGATGGAAAGAAACGTGGCGTCGAACTGGTTCGCCAGGTCGTTCAGCGACAGATCGGTTCCCACCTTGGTGTTGAACACCATCTTCACGCCGACGCGCTCAATGAGTTCGAGTTCGCGTCGAAGGACCGCCTTCGGCAGACGATATTCCGGAATCGCGAATCGAAGCATCCCGCCGGCTTCGCTGCGCTCTTCAAAGAGGGTCACCTGGTGTCCGAGCATGGCCAGGTAAAATGCGGCCGTCAAGCCGGTCGGCCCTGCACCCGCAACGGCGATATTGCGGCCGGTGGGCGCCAGCCTGTGAGTCAGTATACGGCTCATCATCGTGTCGAAAAGTTCCGTTGTATAAACCGCGTCTGCAATGTGCCGATGCACCTCGCGCATATTGACCACTTCATCGAACGCCTGCCGGCGGCACCGGTTGTCGCAAGGATGCTGACACACGCGGCCGGTCGAAGCGGGCAGCGGATTGTCGAGAAGCACGGATTCAAATGCGTCCTCCAGCCTGCCCTCCTGGAACAGCTCGAGGAATCGCGGAATATTCATTCGGAGGGGACAACTGTTCTCGCACGGCGAAACTGCCAGCTCCTGGCAAACGCCGGCCCTGCAGCGTCTCGCAACGATGTGGTCCTGGTACTCGTCGCGGAAGTGGCGAAGCGTCGTTAGCACTGGATTCGGAGCCGATTGCCCCAGGCCACAGAGGGAACACGCGCGGATCATGCGGGCGAGGTCATCGAGCTTATCCAGGTCCTCCTGCGTCCCGCTCCCTTCGGTGATTGCGTTCAGAATGCGCAGTGCCTTGTCGAGGCCCACGCGGCACGGCACGCATTTTCCGCACGATTCCGAGTGCGTAAACTCGATAAAGTAACGCGCGACATCGACCATGCAGTTGTCTTCATCCATCACCACCATTCCGCCCGAACCCATGATGGATCCGATCTGCGCCAGGCTCTCGTAATCCACCGGCGTGTCAAACATCTCTGCCGGAATGCACCCTCCCGATGGTCCGCCCGTCTGGACGGCAAGCACGCGGCGCCCGCTGGCTGCCCCTTCGCCGATGTCGTAGATGAATGTCTTCAGCGGTGTCCCGAGCGGCATCTCGACGAGGCCCGTGTTCTGCACCTTGCCCACGAGAGAGAACACCTTCGTGCCCGGGCTCTTGAGGCTGCCCGCCTCTGCGAACCAGCCCGCTCCGCGGCCCACAATCGCGGCGACATTGCACCAGGTTTCGACATTGTTGATGTCTGTCGGCATGCCCCACAGCCCATGTTGTGCCGGAAATGGAGGACGCGAACGCGGTCGGCCGGCACAGCCCTCGAGCGACGCGATCAGCGCCGTCTCCTCGCCGCAGACGAATGCGCCTGCTCCCTGCACCAGCTCGATATTGAAATCGAATCCGCGATTGAGAATATTTTTGCCCAGCAGCCCGTAGTCGCGCGCCTGCTCGATGGCGCGGCTCAGGCGACGCACCGCCAGAGGGTACTCTGCGCGGATGTAGACAATCCCGTTTGTGGAACCGGTGGCATACGCCCCGATGATCATGCCTTCCAGAACCGAATGAGGATCGCTCTCAATCTCATTGCGGTTCATGTAGGCTCCCGGATCCCCTTCATCCGCATTGCAGATCGTATACTTCACCTCGGCCTTTGCCTTGGCGAGGAAGTCCCACTTGTTTCCCGTAAGGAATCCGGCGCCGCCACGCCCGCGCAGGCGCGACGCCTTGATCAGTTCGATCACCGACTCCGGACGCCCGTCGATGAGAACTTTGTAGAGGGATTGATACCCTCCAACCGCGATGTACTCTTCAATGTCTTCAGGATTGATCAGGCCCGAGTTCCTCAGCACAATCTTTTTCTGCCCTTTAAAAAACGGGATCGAGTTCCACAGCGGTATCTCGGGATAGCCTTGTCCGAATTTCACCTGCGCCGTGATGTGATCCCATTCTTCGAGTTTGCAGAAGATAAGATCGGGAGGCATCACTTTCGTAGATATGGCTTCAAGGATGCGCCCGACATCGTTCGGCCGGACGCGATGGAGAATCACAAGCGGCGACCACGGATTCCGAACCCCGACGAGCGGCTCCTGAAAGCAGGCGCCGAAACAGCCCACGCCTGCAAGCGCTACGTCCTGTCCGCTTTCTTCAATTCCTTCATGCAGCGCGTGAAATACCTCTTCCGCTCCATTGCCGCGTCCGCACGTTCCCATTCCCACCGTTATCCGAGGAATGGAAGACGTCAACTTGCTTAGCCCCGACTCCCGTACTGCGTTAAAGCCGGTAATATCCTCGATGTGGGCTCTCATTTCTTCCTCGGGCTCAGCACATTAATTTCACGTTGAAGTGTGCGCTCGTTGACGTGGCTCAGGATGTGGTGGTTCACTTCGATGACCGGAGCCAAAGCGCATTGCCCAAAGCAGGCAACTGTTCGAATCGTGAAGCGCCGATCCTTCGTGGTCAGCGACAACTTGTCAGCATTGCCTGAATCGCTGCTCGTCCGGCCATTCAGTCCGAGGTCGAGGCAGAGCTTGGCAAGCAGATCTCTCGAACCGCGCGTGTGGCAGGCCGTGCCTCTGCACACGCACACCAGGTTGTCGCCCTGCGGCTCGAGATTGAACAACGCGTAGAACGTGGCAACGCTGTACACCTGCGCCGGAGGCGTTCCAGTCCTGGCCGCGACATAGCGCAGCGCATTCAGCGACAGAAACTTGTGCGCGTTTGCTGCCTGCACATCCTCAAGAATTCCCAGCAATGCACCCGCGCCTTCGCCATGCTCAGCAATGACCTGGTCAATCAGCAGTTTCTCGCGGGAATCCAGTGACTGTAAGGTTTCATCCGCCATTCGACCCTCCTGCGGAGTGCGCGGCTCGTGAGGCACACAAGGCTTCGGCCGGAACTTTGATACGGGTTGCCACGCCCTGGATGTGCCTTCCATCACACAGCGCTGTGATCCCATTCGACGAAAGCTACCCTCTCATCGCACGTGCCGCCAGGAAGAGTGCCAGCGTTGAAATCAGGATCCCGAGTCAAATCTGTTGAGAAGTTGAGCTGAGTAAAGCGGTCTCAACAGTCGAATGCAAACCGCCTTTCATTCGCCCTTGTGCAGCTCGACGGATACAAGAGCGTCCGGCCTGTTGTCGGGATGTCCCGTAACTTTGGCCGAATTGCCGGCTATAGATCCCTGCAGAAAATACGTGACCGGGTGATGAATATCTACGGGCAATGAGGACCCTGCATAAGGACTCACGCGAACATTCGCGTACACATGAGAGCCGTCTTCGTGATATGAACCGACGTACGTGTGTGCCGGATCGCCGCCCTCGATTTTCCCATCGTGCAGCACAGCCATGCCTTCGCCATGCGCTTCCCCTGAAGTGAAGTGCGCGTACCAGATACCTTCCATTTCATTACTCCTTGCTGCAAGAGTGCATCTGGCCAATCAGCATACTCCAAATTCTGAAATGCGCACCAGCCCCGCAAAGCCAGATTCACGAACGCCGACTCCTCTGCCCGGCATTTGCTTTCTGCTATTTACAGGCGGACTGTCGATTCTCCGTGACCTGAGTCACACCCAGTCTTCGCGAGCGGTGCTATTACTATTGCGTGCACGGCTCGCTGCCGCGGCGCGAAGCAGTAGATGAAAAACCGGAGTCTGATGCGGAACTGAACTGCTCACGCCTCTCCGGCAGATTGTCGTAGCTCGGCGCTGCCCGAACACTGCATTCAAGAATCGCGGTGCCAGCTGCTGCTGCGACACGGCGATCCTTAATCGAAAGCGAGCGAGGTGCGGATGCCGAAGCCGAACGATTACGCTTACTTTTTACTCGCTCCGTGTGTTCTTCTCGCCGGAGCTTTCGTACAACTTGCGATCGCGCGCATCTGCTCTGCCCGGGTGAAAGGCATTGTCGCTGCGGTCACTTGTCTTCCCGCGCTGGCCAGCGTCGTCTCACTTTTGCCCCAGGTCAGGTCAGGAACTGCAATTGACTTGAACCTCTTCTCCTGGGATGGACCTCTCGTCCTCGCATTTCACATCGATGCTCTCAGCATTCTGTTCGCGTTCATGGGGACCTGCCTGGGGGCGATCGTTCTGCTCTATTCGATTGGCTACATGGCGCGGGATCGAGCAGCCACGCGATTCTTCGCCACGATGCTGGTGTTCATCGGCGGCTTTGTTGCTATGGTGTACTGCGCCAACCTGTTTCTTCTCTATTTGTTTTGGGAAGTCATCGGGCTCTGTTCTTTCAGCCTGGTGGGCTTCTGGTACCAGCAGCGGGAGGCCGTGGCCGGAGCACGCAAAGTTCTGCTGATGACTCATCTGGCCGGCTACGGCCTGCTTTGCGCCATTCTGGTTCTGTATCACCGCGCGGGCACTGCTGTATGGACCGATCCCGGCATTTCCCGCAACTTCTCCACGGGCGTGTTCCTGTTGATGCTTGTTGCGCTGGTCGCAAAGTCCGTGCAGGTTCCTCTGCATACGTGGATTCCGGATGCGATGGCCGCACCAACCCCGGTGAGTTCGCTGCTGCACGCAGCATGTTATGTGACGGCCGGCGTCTATCTCGCGGCGCGCATGCACAGCTTTGCAGCGTGGCCGCCTGCCTGGAACAGCATCCTGGTTGCAATCGCCACCGTAACCATGTTGGTGGGCGTAATGTACGCCCTTGTGCAAAGCGACCTGAAGCGCATGCTGGCCTTCTCCACGGTAAGCCAGATCGGCTACATGCTGCTCGGTATCGGCATCGGCACTCCGCTGGGAATCATGGCGGGGCTTCTGCATTGCCTCAATCACGGGTTCTTCAAGGGTGGTCTGTTTCTGAATGCAGGCGCTGTGCAGCATTCCGCGGGCACACGCGACATGAACTGCCTGGGCGGCCTGGCGGGGCGAATGCCGCGCACCACGCTCTGCTGGCTTGTCGGTGTCGGAAACATGGCGGGAATCCCCCTCATGAGCGGGTTCGTGAGCAAGTGGATGCTGTATGCTGCCGCGCTCCAGGCAGGATGGGCTATTCCTGCCGTGATTGCCTGGATTGCCAGCCTGGGAACCGTGTTTGTTTGCGCGAAAGCTACCAGCGCGGTGTTTCTCGGTCCGGCGACGGATGCGACGCGCGATGCTCATGAGGTCTCGCTGGGCATGCAGTGGGCCATGGGGTTGATGGCGTTTGGAAGCATCGTGCTGGGCGTGGCGCCGCAGCTTGCAGTTGTTTGGTTCTTCCATCCGATGCTCAACGCCATCGGGCTCGACGCGTCAATCCGGGTCACGTGGCTGGGGATGTTTTCAGGAGCGGGGGCCTTCTCAACGGCGGGTGGACTGGTGCTTGCCATTGTTTCGTTCGTGCTGGGCGCGGGGATCTTCGCTCTTGCCCGGATCTCCGGCGGTACCCGCACCGCAACGGTCGCTGCCGGCTCCGCAGGCATCCTCGTCGGCGGTCCCGGGGACGTGTTCACGGGCGGCGAACCGCTGTGGGAGCAGGACCGGTTGACCGCTACCGACTTCTCGCACATCTTTGAGCAGAACTGGCGGACATTCTTCCGCTGGACAAACGTGGATAAGTTCTACGCGTACCTGATGCGCCAGTTGAGAGACCTTGCGCTGATGCTTGCTCGCCCAGTCGCGTGGCTGGAGCAGCACGCGATGGAGTCGCTTCTGGTCGTCTCCGCGGCGGGGCTCCTCAGTGCCCCGTGGCTGCGGCATACTCCGGCCATTGTCGCGAGCCTTCCGATCACGCCAATGCCGGGGCTGCTCATCGCAGGGGTTTGTCTCGCAGCGGTATCCCTGGTTTGCGCCGCCGCCGAGACGAGTGAAGATCGATTCCTGCCGTTGCAGCTTGCGGTACCAGCGATTCTGGCGGTTGCAGGATGCATGGCTCGGACTGAGTGGCTTCGCTTCGCATCGCTGGAATCTGCGGCCCTACTCAGTGTCGTACCTGTTTGGAGATCAGCAAAAACGCGCACATCGCGCCTGGTCTACCTGGCGGTCGTGGTCGTTTCGGGAATCTGCCTGGAATTATCGCAACTGTGGAACGAACCAGGGCAGTTGGGCTGGAGTCGCGCTTGTCTGCTCACAGGCGTCTGCCTGAAATTTGCCGCTCTTCCGTTCCTGTTCTGGCTGTTGCGCCTCGCCGACGAACTGCCTGCGCCGGTGCTTGGACTGATTGTCGCCATTATTGATATGGCGGCGGTAGGCGAGCTCTCGCTGCGCGCACAACTTGACCCGGCACTCTTCACCCCGCGTGGCCCATGGCTCATCATTGCGGCGCTCACCAGCCTTACGGCGGCGTTGCTGATGATTGCGCAGCGCAACATGAAACGTCTGCTGGTTCTCTCGAGCATCGAAGACTGCGGTTTCCTGTTGCTGGGGATTGCGTCGATCAGCACCCTGGGGCAGGAAGGGGTGTTCCTCGCGGCCGCATCGCATGCGATGGGAAAGAGCCTGCTCTTCATTGCGATTGCTTCACCGGAGCGCGACGGCGCGCTCGCCCGCGGAGACTCGGGATTGGCCGTGCGCTACCCGCTCAGTGCTTTCGGTTTTCTCATGGGCATGCTCGCCCTGCTCGGCGTGCCTCCGATTCTCGGGTTCGCCGGGCGCTGGAAGCTGTATGAGGCGGCGCTCCAGATTCATCCTGCGCTGTTGGCGGGGTTTGTATGCGCTTCAATGGTTTCCCTCGTGGCCTATGTCAACGCGTTTACCGGCGTGTGGTGGGGCAGCCCATCGCAAGAGGAGAAGCGCATTTCGACCATCGCTGGAACGCAGTGGTATCTGCCCCCGCCGAAGCGCGCGTCGATCATTTTGAGTACTGTAATTCTTCTGCTCATTGCAGGCCTGCTTGGCGCGGGGCTCTGGCCTCAGTTTTTCATGCAGGCATTTAGCGGAGTGCAGTTATGAACCTTTGGAAGCGCATGCTCTGCGCCTGCCGTCGCCGCAGCCCGTGGATCTTCCATATGAATTCCGGAAGCTGCAACGGCTGCGACATCGAATTGATTGCAGCGCTCACGCCTCGGTACGACGCAGAACAGCTTGGAGTGCTGTTGCAGGGAAGCCCGCGCCATGCTGACATCCTCTGTGTTACAGGACCCGTCACACGCACATCCGCGCCTGCTGTTCACACCGTGTACGAGCAGGTGTGCGGTCCCAAAGCGGTGGTAGCCATCGGCTCATGTCCGGCTTCAACCAATGTGTTTATCGATAGCCGTGTACTTGTCGGTCCGCTCGACAAGCACATTCCCGTAGACGTTTTTGTGCCGGGATGCCCGCCGCGGCCTGATGCCATCGTGAAGGGGATTGCAGCGGCCGCGAGCCTGCTCGCCGATCGCACTGACAGCGACGCGTGTGCTGAACCGCCGGCCGTCTCAGCGGGGAATGCCGAGGAGGTGCAGTCGTGAACCTGCTCACCGCACTCGCACGCTTCCTCATTTTCCCCGGCCTGTTGTTTGCCGTTCCTGCGGCATGGCTGGTGCTTTGGCTCGAACGCAAGACTGTTGCACTGCTGCAACAGCGCATCGGCCCTCCCTTCGGCCAGCCGTTTTTCGATTTCGTCAAGCTGTTGGGCAAGAGCACTCCACCGCGTGCCGGAGTGAACGGCACGTTGATGCGCGCGTGGCCATTGATCGCCGTCTCCGCATCATTGGGTGCCGTCGGCCTGCTGCCCGTGCTCCCCTCCCGCGGGGGTTTTCAAGGCGACCTGATCCTGCTGCTTGCCTTGATGGAGCTTCCGGCAATCTGCCTGATCATCGCGGGCTTCTCCTCCCGTTCGCTCTTCGGCGAGATAGGGTCGGCGCGCGAGGCCGTGCTCCTGATCTCCTACAACCTGGTCTTTCTGATGGCCGTTGTTTCCATCGCCGTCTCGCAACACTCCTTCCGGCTCGAGTCCCTGGCGACTGCGCCGATAACCGCGTGGCGATATCTCGGCCTGGTTGCCATTCTCGTGTGTCTTCCGGCCAAGCTTCACGTCAACCCCTTCTCGCTCCCCAATGCCGAGCAGGAGATCTACTCGGGACCGATGACCGAGTATGCCGGGTTCGAACTCGCTCTATGGCAGCTTTCGCACGGTCTGGAATGGATAGCCGGGGTGGGACTGGTCGCCACCTTGGCTGTTCCGCCTTCCGCGTATGCCTGGATTGATGTAATCAGTGTTCTCTTTCTCGGATTCATGCTTGTGCTGGTGGTATCGCTCATTGCCGCAGCCACCGCGCGACTCGCGATCGACACTACTGTGCGCTTTTACTGGCAGTGCACGCTTGTCTTCGCGGTCGCTGCCATCTCCTCTGCATTACTGATGAGGTTGCGGTCATGAAGATCCTCTCGCTGCTTTGGAACAATCTCCGGCGCGGCGTCGCAACCCTTCGATATCCGGCTGCGCCGCCCATGACGAGTGGATACCGCGGACTGGTGCGCTTCGATCCGACGCTATGCACCGGATGCGCCGTGTGCCGATTCCGCTGCACCGCGCGAGCCATCACATTCAAGGCAGCCGGCAAGGAATTCACCTGGGCCTACAACCCCGCGCAATGCACGTTCTGTGGCCGCTGTGTGGACGGATGCAAAGATCACGCCCTGTCGCAGGACCCGAATAGCCCACCCAGCTACGTCACGGCAGGAAGTCTCAGCACCAGCTATACGGTCAAGCGCAAGACTCCGCCGCCCAAATCGCCGCCCGCCCCCGCCGGGACGAGCACACAAACAGGAGACACCCATGAATCTCGTCAATGAACTGCCTGCTCATTTCGGGATCACCGAGTTCTCCGAGGACGCGAGCGGCGTCACATGGTTTACCAACGGCAACCTCGATCTCCGCGAACTGGCAAAGTTTATGGGCCAGGCAGGGGTGAGGTTTGTCACCATCACCGCAAATGAACTGCCGCGCGGCGAAGGCTTTTGCCTCGAGTACATTTGGGACCTGGACGGCCGGCTCTTCGGGTTTAAGTTCCACCCTGCCGACAGGACCATGCCCAGCATCTTCGATATCTGCGAAGCCGCCGACTGGATCGAGCGCGAAATCCATGAAGAATATGCACTCGACTTCACCGGCCGCGAATACGAGCCGCTTCTGCTTCGCGCGGGCGATCAGCCGGGCGTCAACCTGCAGGAGGTGGCGAAATGAGCTACAAACTGCCCATGGGACCCTACCATCCCGGGCTTGAAGAGCCTTACAAACTTGAGATGATCTGTGAAGGCGAGACTGTCTGCGATGCAAAGCTGCACATCGGCTTCAATTTTCGCGGAATCGAGCACCTCGCCGAGACCCGCAACTACATTCAGGTAATTGCGCTGATGGAGCGCGTGTGCGGTATCTGCTCCTTCATTCACACGCTCACCCTGTGCCAGGCCATGGAGAAGCTCACCGGACTTGAGCCTCCGCCGCGCGCCCAGTATATCCGTGTCATCATGGCCGAGCTTGAAAGGCTTCACTCGCATGTGCTGTGGGCCGGCATCGCCGCCAAGCTCATGGGATTCAAAACCATGTTCATGGCTTGTTTCGCTTATCGCGAAAAGATCATGGACATGCTTCAGGCCATCTCCGGCAATCGCGTGAACTACTCCATGAACCGCATCGGCGGAGTGAATCGCGATATCACCGATCCCGATACCCTGCTGAGCATGGTCGATCGGCTCGAAAGCGAAATTGCCCGTGAAATCGTTCCCGTCTTCACGACAAGTGTCACGGCAAGATCGCGCTGCGCAGGCATCGGGGTCCTCACGCGCGAGAAAGCCCTCTCTTGCGGAGTAGTTGGTCCTACGGCGCGCGCCTCGGGCGTGACCCTGGACCTTCGCCGCGCAGCTCCTTATGCGGCCTATGCCGAACTGGATTTCGATGTTCCGGTGGAGACGGCAGGCGATGTGCGTGCGCGGCTTCTGGTTCGTGCATACGAGATTCTTCAGAGCTGCAGCATCCTTCGTCAGGCGATCGCCAAGCTGCCTCCCGGCGAGTTCGCCCGCAGCGAAACCAAAATCGCTTTCCAGACGGGAACGGCCATCAGCCGAGTTGAGGCCCCGCGCGGCGAAGTCTTCTACAGCGTGAGCTGGAAAGAGAATTCCCGCACCCCCAGCCGCGTTCACGTACGCACGCCCACCTATGTCAACATGCCCGCTGTCCGCTGGATGGTGCAAGGTGCGCGCGTTGCCGACGCGCCTTTGATCCAGGCGTCGATCGACCCTTGCTATTCGTGCACCGACCGTTAATTCCTGCGTTCTCGGAGCCAGGTTTTCCGGATCTACAGATCTCGACTGCGCCTCGGCGATCGCATCGTGGAATCGCAGGGCGGCACGGTCTGCGGAGCCGCGCCAACGGGGGTCGCCGCTCGAGAAGATGCCGTCTATGTCGCGCTGGCGCATCAGGACTCGGTAGCAAAGGTCAGTCCTGACGGAACCCAAGTCATCTCTGAAACTCCGTTGACGCCATTCACGGGCGAACGATTCCAGGATCGTTACATTGGCCATCGCGGGTCGGAGCATGCTTGCAGCTTTTCAAATGTCTTCTGAAAATCGTGAGCATGTTTGGAGCATCGCACGAGCAACACGCACAGTACACACGCAGCTTTCGCGCTCATCGCAAGTGACTGATTTTATAGGAATAAGATTGGTGCCGGGAGGGGGGGTCGAACCCCCATGACCGCAAGGGTCGGCGGATTTTGAGTCCGCTGCGTCTGCCAGTTCCGCCATCCCGGCCTGGGGTGGGGTGCATGGAAAGTATCGCATACGCGTTGCCTACGGGGCCACCCGGTGCAGCCCGATGCTGGCGTAAGCCCTTTCTCCACGCATCCCACCGAAGCCAACCTGAATCCCATGCAACATGCGACAATGGAGGCAATCGTGATGACTACTGCCTCTTCTGCAGTCGTTCCCGAGCCGGTCGTGATCACCCCGGAGTTGCTGGTGAAGCACAGCATTACCCGGGAGGAATACGAACGGATTCTGGCGACCCTGGGACGCGTCCCTTCCCTCACCGAACTGGGCATTTACAGCGTGATGTGGAGCGAGCACTGCTCGTACAAATCGAGCCGTGTACATTTGAAACGGTTACCCACCAAAAGCGACCGCGTAGTGCAGGGGCCGGGCGAAAACGCCGGCATCATCGACGTGGGAGACGGCTGGGCCTGCGCCTTCAAGATCGAAAGCCACAACCACCCCAGCTACATCGAGCCCTACCAGGGTGCTGCGACGGGCGTAGGCGGCATTCTGCGCGACATTTTTACGATGGGAGCGCGTCCGCTGGCGGTGATGGATTCGCTCCGGTTCGGGCCGATTCGGCCGGAGCCGGGCGTCGAGCCGGAACTGGTGCAGAAGAATCATTCCATCGTTGAAGGCGTGGTGAGCGGCATCGCGGGATACGGCAACTGCTTCGGAGTGCCGAACCTGGGCGGCGAAACGAAGTTTGAGCCCTGCTACAGCGGCAATCCGCTGGTGAATGCGTTCGCGCTGGGCCTGGTGCGGAAGGACGAGATCTTCTACGCAAAGGCTACCGGCATCGGCAACCCGGTCATCTACGTAGGCGCGAAGACGGGGCGCGACGGCATCCACGGCGCGACGATGGCGAGCGAGGAGTTCAAGGAAGGCTCGGAGCAGAAGCGTCCCAACGTGCAGGTCGGCGACCCCTTCATGGAGAAGCTGTTGCTGGAGGCCTGCCTGGAGGCGATGAAGACGGGAGCGATCGTCGGTATCCAGGACATGGGCGCCGCCGGCCTCACTTGCTCCACCTGCGAGATGGGCGCGCGCGGCGGCGTGGGGCTCGATGTTGAACTGGACCTGATTCCGCAGCGCGAAACCGGGATGAGTGCCTACGAGATCATGCTGTCGGAGAGCCAGGAGCGCATGCTGCTGGTCGCGGAAAAAGGCCGTGAGGACGAGGTGCTGCGGGTCTTCGCGAAATGGGGACTGGACGCGGTAATCGTGGGAACGGTAAAGCCGGAGCCGCGGCTGCGCATCCGGCATCATGGCGAGCTGGTGGCGGATATCCCGAATCAGTCGCTGACTGACGATGCACCGCTGTACCACCGGCCGATCGGCACGTGGAAGGCTCCGTCACCAATGGATCCTCCAGCGGAGGCCGCCGCCGAGTTGGCAAAAGACCGGGACTTCACTGCCGATTTGAAGAAACTGCTGACGAGCGCGAACGTCTGCTCGAAGCGCTGGGTGCACGAGCAATACGACAGCATGGTGCAGACCAACACCGTGCTTGGTCCGGGTGGCGAAGCCGGCGTGATGCGCATCAAGGGAACCGGCGAGCTCCACCACGAGCGCGGGTTGGCGATGGCACTGGATGGCAATGGGCGCTGGTGCTACCTTGACCCGAAGCTGGGGGCGATGCACGCGGTTGCCGAAGCGGCTCGCAAGGTGGCATGCGCGGGTGCGACTCCAGTGGCGGCGACAAATTGTCTGAACTTCGGCAATCCGGAGAAGCCGGAGATCATGGCGCAGCTCTCGACAGCGATCGACGGCATCGCAGAAGCCTGCACGGCGCTGAGCACACCCATTACAGGCGGCAATGTTTCGCTTTACAACGAGACGAGGGGTGAAGGAATCTATCCAACGCCAGTCTTGGGCATCGTGGGCATTCTGGACGATGTGACGAAGGCCGTGCCGGCAGGATTCCAGCGCGCAGGCGACGCGATTCTGTTGTTGTGGCCGATTCCGCCCGGGGAAGATCCGAAGCCGGATCTGAAGGTGCCGTTCCGTCCGGAGCCGATGCGGTATTACCCTGTCGAAGCGCAGACTGAGCCTGTGCCGGATTCAGATCCGGAAGCGCCGGAAGCAACGGCGGCTCAGAATATGGCCGCGTTTGGCAGCTCGGAGTTCGCGAAGGCGATCCTTGGAGCACTTTGGGGCACGCCTCCGCCGCTCGATCTGGATGCGGAGTCAGACCTGCAGGAGTTGCTGACCGCGTTGGCAAGCCGCAAACTGATTCGCTCAGCTCGCGACATCTCGGATGGCGGCATCGCCGTTGCTCTCGCCCAGGCATCTTTTGACAAGGGAATCGGGGCGAAGATCGAACAGGAACCGTCGCTCATGACGCATCCGCTCTTCGGCGTCTTCGCTGAGCCGGCATCGACAGTGTTGCTGAGCACGGTTCACGAAAACATCTCGGAGATTGAAAAGCTGGCGAACAAGTTCAGCTTCTTCTGTGCGCGAATTGGGACCACTGGCGGCAACCGCCTCGAAGTCTCGGTGTACGGCGATGTGATGATCTCGGCGCTGCTCTCTGAATTGCGGGAGACGTGGGCAAGGTCGCTCGAAGCAGCACTCCATAATGAGGTGACGGAATGAGCCGGGTGCTCTTTCAGGGAGTTCCCGGCGTGCCTGACGCGGTGTTTCCTGCTGCCGATCGACTTTCCACTGCGCCCTGTCCACTGTTCACTGACAGCGATCCCAAGCTGCGCGAAGAGTGCGGCGTAGTGGCCATTCATGGGCATGCCGACGCGGCGCGAATGGCGTACCTCGGCCTCTATGCGTTGCAGCATCGTGGGCAGGAGTCGGCGGGTATCGCGACAGCCGATGGACATCACCTCGCCAACATCAAGGGTATGGGCCTGGTCTCGGAGATCTTCACTGACGAGGTGCTGCAGAAGCTGCCCGGCCAGATGGCCATCGGCCACACACGCTACTCGACAACCGGAGACTCCGCTCTCCTGAATGCGCAGCCGATTCGCGTCGAATCGACGAAGGGCCTGATCGCAATTGCGCACAACGGCAATCTCGTGAACCTGGGCACCGTGCGCGCCAGGCTCGAGCGCGACGGCGCGTACTTCCAGACCACGTCTGACTCCGAGATCATCGTGCAGCTTATTGCGCACTCGCGCGCGGGTACGCTGGTGGATGCAATAGCCGATTCGCTTCGACAAGTGGAAGGCGCCTTCTCCATTGTGATGATGACGCGCGACCGGATCTTTGCCGCACGCGATCCTCGCGGGTTCCGGCCGCTTTCCATCGGTCGCATCCGCAACCAGGGCGGGCCGGACACGATCGTGTTTGCTTCGGAAACCTGTGCCTTCGACCTGCTGCGCGCCGAGTACGAGCGCGATGTGCTGCCCGGCGAGCTGGTGATGGTGACTGAAGATGGCGTGACTAGCCGCCAGTACGCGACCGGCGCGAAGCAGTCGAGCTGCATCTTTGAGCATGTCTACTTCGCCCGGCCCGACAGCCGGATCTTCGGCCGCTGGGTACAGGAGAGCCGCGACCAGATGGGACGCCAGCTCGCACGCGAGTCAGGCGTACCTGCGGATATCGTGGTGCCGGTACCTGACTCCGGCGTGACAGCAGCGCTGGGTTATGCCGACGAGTGCGGCATTCCATTCCGCTTCGGGCTCATACGAAATCACTACGTCGGCCGCACCTTTATCGAGCCCGAACAGCGCGTGCGCGACTTCGGCGTGCGCCTGAAGCTTAACCCCGTGCGCAACCTGCTCGAAGGCAGGCGCGTGGTGCTCATCGACGACTCGATCATTCGCGGCACCACGAGCCGCAAGATCGTGCGCATGGTGCGCGGCGCGGGCGCGAAGGAAGTGCACCTGCGCATAAGTTGCCCACCGACCATTTCGCCGTGCTTCTACGGAGTGGACACGCCGAGCAAACGCGACCTGATTGCCGCTCAAAAAACGGTCGAAGAGATCCGGCAGTTTATCGAAGCGGATTCGCTGGCTTATCTTTCGCTGGATGGCCTGCTGAAGTGCTGCGATGGCGGCGAGGGCAACGGCTTCTGCGTAGCCTGCTACACAGGCAACTACCCGACAGCGTGGGTGGATGTGGATGAGATTCTGCCCGCCGCGGCGAGCGCCTAGAGTGGTTCTCCAGTTTATGAAGTGTCTCAGCACCGGTGAAAGGCGGCTTTTTCTTGAGGAAGAAGCCTCTGAGCGTCCGTCGTTTCTCTCTACGCCAACTGGAGAACCGCTATAGTCGCCCGAGGATACTGAACCCGACCTGCTGTTCCCCTCCTCACGGCTTTGCGTACGCGTAGTAGCCAGATCGTACCTGGATTTGCGAGTGAGGAACGATGCAGTGGAGTCTTATTCGGTGAAATGAACCATCCCGTTTCAGCCCCGATGGTGCGTAGATCAACTCATATTGATAACGCATGTCTGCGACAGTGGCGGCCAATCCATCGCGAACCGAATGCTTACCCTCGTAAAAGACTCTCCCCCCTGTCTTTGAAGTCAGATCTTCGAGCAATTGCTGTCCGCGGGATTCTCGTGCCTTCCATCCCGGAGTGAATACATAGATTGCGGTACGTGCGCGCTGACACGTATCAACGGCTTTAGATTCCCATACGTGGCTTGAGTTATCCTCGCCATCGGTGAACAGGAGAATGAAATTGCCTGAGACCGTCGGCGCCTCAGATGAAAATCTATCTCTGCAGGCCTTGTAGACGGCATCGTACATCGCCGTGCCGTCGGGCTCATTTGCTTCTTTCAGGAGGGCAGTACTTATGCCCTTTGAAACTGAATCAGAGTCTTCGGTCCAGTCCTGAGTGAGCTTTATGCTCACCCCAAATCCCATCGTGAAAGCCCGGTCCGATTTCGCGCGAAAGAATTCCTTTGTAAGCTCCGTCGCGATTGCCTGGCTACGGTCGAGTTCACTTTGCATTGACGGGCTGTTATCCAGCAGAAAGCCGACTCGAATGGGCAGATCGCGATACTCACGAAATACAACGAGTCGATCCTGCAGTTTTCCGTTATCGAAAAGCTGCAAATCAGCTTTCCTGAGGTTTTCGAGCGGAAGACCTTTGGAATCGGAGGCATGGAACATGACATTTACCTCATTCACCGGAACACTCAGGGTGAATGTGCGCTCCTCCGGGTCAGACTTGACTGGATTCTGCGCAAATGCGCTCTGACAGACAGCGGAGAGAATGAGGCCGATTATCGCGCTTGTAGAGGTTCTTACCAACATTGGCGATCCAACTTGCAATGCAAGATTAAACCCGATGCGTCCTCAAGCCGAAATCACGCCGGCTCGTCGGCCAGTCTTGCCTGTGCTGCGGGAACATCGCGTTTTGCCAGGCTGCGCGTGAGCACAAACATGACAATCGCCGCGGTCAGGCTGGGAACGATGAGTCCCCTCAGCCCCAGGTCGTAGCTTCCCGTGGCATCCTTCATCCGCCCCATCCAATACGGACCAATGAAGCCGCTGAACATCGTGATGGTGTTCATGGCCGCAATTCCTGCCGCTGCGGCCCGTCCTGCAAGGAACTGCGTTGGAAGAGCCAGGGCCGGCGCCTGAAGGGCCATGAAGGCAACAAAACTGGCCCCCAGCGCGCACACGACCAGCCACGCCGGCCCACCGCAGCTTGCGATGAAGTAGCCGGCGCCCATCACACAGCAAGGCACAATGCAATGGAGCGCGCGGTCGCCGGTTCTATCGGAGTTCGAGCCTCCGAACAGCATCGAAGCCGCACCGCACACTCCAAAACACCCCATAAGGAATCCCACTTTCTCAACGCTCCACCCGGTCACACCCTGCAGAATGGCGGGGGCAGAGAAGTAGAAGGCATAGTTGCACGTCAAGGCGGACAGAAAGAACAGCCCGATCATCCACACCTTGGGCGATAGCAGGGCCCGCAGAACGCCTGCTTCGTGCCCGATTTGCGCATGGGCTCGGTCGGCATCGAGTTGATGCTGGAGCCACACTTTTTCATCGGGCGTAAGCCACGCAGCCTTCGCGGGCTCATCGGGCAACCCGACAAGAATCACGAAACTAACAGGGCCGCGGGCAATCCCTCAAGCAGAAACAGCCATTGCCAACCGGCCAGGTCGAGCCTTCCATCGAGACCCATCAGCCAGCCCGCGACCGCACCCATCACTACCGTGCTTAGCGGAAGAGCGATATAGAACCGGCTCACCGCGCACGCCCGCGTGCGGGCCGGAAACCACAGAGTGAGGTAATAGATAACGCCCGGAAAGAATCCAGCTTCCGAGATCCCCAGCAGCAGGCGAACCGCGTAGAACTCGGCGGGCGTGCGCACAAGCATCATGGCCATTGCAAGCAGACCCCATGTGAACATGATGCGAGCCAGCCAGCGCCTCGGCCCGAAGCGCAGCAATAGCAGGTTCGAAGGCACCTCGCAGAGCGCGTATCCGATAAAGAACAGACCCGCGCCAATGCCATAGACGGTGGCGCTTAAGTGCAGATCGCTGTTCATCCTCAGCGCGGCAAAGCTGATGTTGATGCGGTCCATGTAAGCCAGGCCGTATCCGATGGAGATGACAGGGAGCAGGCGGAAAGCCGCCTTGCGCTGGGCGGATGCGCCGATAGCCGCATCGAGTTCAGATGCGGCGGGTTCGTCGGGCTTGCATCCGATGGCAGGCATCAGCGCCTTTCTTGTGGACCGATGGATCGAAATGCCGGGAGCGGGGAACGCGCAGGCGTGGTATGCAGAATGTATCACAGGCGGACGGAGACCCCCGGCGCTGTCGCTGCGATCGGATTTTCGCTGTGACACGCATCATAGATTCAGCGAGTTCGGTCTTCGATGATTTCTCTGGAATCAGACGATACGGAGGAAACCGAAGATGAGCGATCAACAAATAAGTATCGAATTGCTGAACAAGGCCGTGGCGGACGAGTTGTCAGCCGTCCATCAATACATGTACTTCCACTTTCACCTCGACGACAGTGGCCTCGGCCCTCTGGCCATTCTCTTCAAGCGCACTGCTATCACCGAGATGGGTCATGTTGAAAAACTCGCTGAGCGCATCCTTTTTCTAAAAGGCGATGTGGAGATGATGGCTTCGACGGCGATCACCAAGATCACCGACCCCGTAAAGATGCTCGCCAAGGCCGTCGAAATGGAGAAGACCAGCGCTCGCGACTACAACAAGTGGGCCCACCAGTGCGGCGAGAACCTCGATGCCGCGACCAAGCAGTTGTTCGAGCGCCTGGTTCGCGACGAGGAAGGCCACTTCGACGCGTTCGACAAGCAGCAGGAGCACATCCGCGAGTTTGGACCTGCATATCTCGCGCTTCAGTCATTTGGGAAAGACGCCGAGCCCGTGCCCGCCGAATAGGACCAACCTGGCCCTGCTGCCGCCGCGGCTGTGTTAGCATCCGGCTTTACGCAACTGTAGCCATGCGGCGGGCATCGCAAACGTGTCCGCAAACATTTAGCTGCCGCGGGCATTTGAGGGGGTAAAAGAACGTTGCGATCGCTTTTCGCGGGCGCGGTGTTTCTAGGCGCCTTCCTTCTCTTTCTTGTGGAGCCGATCGCGGCCAAGCAGCTCGTTCCCGTGCTGGGCGGATCGGCCGCGGTCTGGCTTACGTGCCTGGTTTTCTTTCAGACAGCGCTGCTCTGTGCCTATCTCTACGCGCACTGGATGGCTCGACGGCCGCGCTGGGTGGTGTACTTCTTTTTGCTCCTGGTTGGATTCATCTCGGCAGTGGGCTGGTGTGTGCGCGGGCTTGGCGCCGGCGGTGGCTCCGTGCATCCAACTATCACAGTCTTTGTCATCCTCGGCAGCACCATCGGACTCCCGTTTCTCGTTCTTGGGACAACGAGCCCGCTGATGCAGGTGTGGTGGGCGCGACTCCATGGCTCAGGGATTCCCTACCGGCTGTTTGCGCTCTCAAACCTGGCCTCACTGCTTGCGCTGGCGCTATATCCAACGCTGATCGAACCACACCTGACACTCGAAGCGCAGCGCGTCGCCTGGTGCTGCGGCTTTGCAGTGTTCGCTTTGATCACCGGCACTCTGGCGTGGACAGCGCGCAAGACGCCGGCCGCAGTTGACCCTCCGGCTGCCACCGTCGCAGAGGGCGGCCCTCCTGCACCACGAGTGCAGAAGCTGCTCTGGGTGCTGCTGCCCATGGGCGCCGCCATGCAATTGAGCTCGGTCACCAGCTACCTGACGGCCAACGTGGCGGCCATTCCACTGCTCTGGATCCTGCCCCTCGCGGTCTACCTGCTCACCATCATCATCGCGTTCGAGTTCC
>Ga0326727_10001128_pt1 | contig 102616 bp, 89 predicted proteins | sample MB2enrmetagenome_FD_207643 | JGI IMG/M metagenome (GOLD analysis project Ga0326727, IMG submission 207643) | Lab enriched peat soil microbial communities from McLean, Ithaca, NY, United States - MB29MY | ecosystem: Environmental > Terrestrial > Soil > Wetlands > Peat | place: USA: New York... | reverse complement strand
GGTCGGCGTCGAAGCATTCGCACCCCACGCGACAAATCCGCTGTACTCGTCGGCCACGCAATCGGTGCGTTCGGTAAACGCCTTGCGATCGGCGGGCGTCCACCACTCGCGCAAGTTGCCCTTGCCATCGAACTGCGAGCCATGGTCGTCAAAGCCGTGCGTCATCTCGTGTCCAATGACCACGCCAATGCCGCCAAAGTTCACCGCGGGATCTACCTTGAAGTCGAAGAACGGCGGCTGCAGGATGCCGGCCGGGAAGTTGATGTCGTTGAACGCGGTGCTGTAGTACGCGTTGACCGTGGGCGGAGTCATGCCCCACTCCTTTTCGTCCACGGGCTTGCCCAGCTTGGCGAAGTTGTAATTGCGCTCGTAGAGGGCCGCCTGCTCCTGGTTTTCCACAAACGTGGCGCGGTGTACCTGCACGCTTGAGTAGTCGCGCCATTTTTCCGGATAGCCAATTTTGTTTCGGATCATGGCCAGTTTTTCCTCGGCGGCCTTTTTGGTATCGTCGCTCATCCACGGCAAATCGCGCATGTCGTCAGCCAGCGCTTTCTCGAGGGCAGCCACCAGCTTGTCCATGCTCGCCTTGGCTGCGGGAGGAAAGTTCTGCTTCACCCAGTCCTGGCCAACGGCCTCGCCCAGCGCCGCGTCGGTGTCCCGGGTGCACTGCCTCCAGCGCGGCTGCGGCACCTTTTGCCCGCCCAGGATCTGCGAGAAGAAGCGGAAATCTTCGTCGAAGAAGGCGTTGGAAAGGTTCGAGGCCTCGCCGTGCAGCACCTGCCAGCGCAGATAACTCTTCCAGGCATCGAGGGGCTCGCTTTGGAGGAGCGCGTTGAGCCCCTTGAAGAAATCGGGCGCGACCACATTGAGGGTATCGAAATGGCCGATGCCGACGGTGCTGAAGTACATCTTCCAGTCGAAGTCCGGCGTCAGCTTCTGGAAGTCCTCCACGGTGTAGATGTGATAGACGTTCTCGGGATTGCGGCGGTCCACACGGGCCATGGAGGCTTTGGCTATCGCAGTCTCGATTTCCATGACCCACGCGGCCTCTTTGGCGGCCTGCTCGGGCGAGTCGCCGGCGAGGATGAACATCTTCTTCATGTGCTCCACGTATTCGGCGCGGATCTTGGCAAAGTGCGGCGAATCGGCGAGGTAGTAATCGCGGTCGGGCAGGGACAGGCCGCCCTGGTCGGCCTCGGCGATCTGCTGCGACGAGTCTTTTTCGTCCTGGGAGACGCCAAATTCAAAAAAACCGTCGGGCGTGCCGCGATGCTCAAGCCAGCTGAGCAGGGCGGGAATGCCGTGGATGCTCTGTAACGCGGCGATCTGCTTCCACGATCCCTGGATGGGTTCAAGACCGAGCTTTTCGATGGTGGCCGTATCCATGCAGGAGGCGTAGAAGTCGCCGTACTGCTTTTCGAGGGGCGTCTTTGGGGCGCTGGCCGCCGATTCCAGATCTTTCCAGAGCAGGTACTGGTTGCGCAACAGCACCTGGGAGAAGGAACGCTGCCAGCGTGCCTGGTCGGCGGGAATCGGGTTGTTCTTCATCCAGTTGCCGCAGGCGTACTGGTAGAAGTCGACGCACGGATCGACGGTGGTGTCCATCGCGGTGACGTCGAAGCTCCTGATCTCGGGAGGCGCAGCGGGTTTAGAGGTGACGCTCTGCGAGATGGGCGGTTGCTGGGCGGCAGCGGGCGCAACCGGGGTTTGTGCGAGCGCGGTTCCGGTGGCAAGAATCAGAAGGATGGGAATACTGCGGAGACAGTGCATCATGTACCTCTCAAAAAAACAGCGTGAACTGGGCGCTTTCTGGAGCGAAAGCCGGCAGGGGCAATTGACTGCAACCCGTGGCTGCAACGTTGAACAGGGTACCACAGGGTTAGAGCGACATCAGTGCTTTGACCTCGTGATTTCGTGATGATTCTCGGGCGAGTGCGGGTCTCCAGACCCGCGCAGAAATGCGATCTGCCCAAGCCAGGCGCGGTGGGACTCACGGTAGCCGTCGACTACGCCGATAAGAAGACTGAACTTTGGTTTCGGAGACAATCAAATGACGATCGTCGAGACCACATGCGCGGCGTTTCGCGAAAAGTTAGCGACCTATCTCGATCGAGTATCCGATGATCGCGAGGTCGTCCTTGTCAAGCGCCGTGGGAAGCCCAATGTAGCCATCATCACGGTAGACGAGCTTGCCGAATTGACGAAGACCGCACTGCCGCAGCGCTCATCGAAGCGCGCTGGTCCGCTGCCGAGGTCATCGCGGAAATTGGAACGCGGAGGGGTGAAGGGCTGACCATTGCGGAATTCCACCACCGTAAATGTGAAAGAATTATCCGACCTTTACAGCCCGCCGACCCCCCTGCCACACTGGAGCGTGGACACCCAGACCGTCGTTATCCTCGATTTCGGATCGCAGTATACGCAACTGATCGCGCGCCGCATCCGCGAGCAGAATGTCTTTTCCGTGGTGCTGCCATGCACGGCGCCCCTGAGCGAAATTGAAGCCTGCAAACCCATTGGATTGATTCTTTCGGGCGGGCCGTCGTCGGTGTACGACGCCGACGCGCCGGATGCCGACCCGCGCGTGCTGGCGATGGGCGTGCCGACGCTCGGCGTGTGCTACGGACTGCACTACATCGTGCATCACCTGGGCGGCAAGGTGCGCTCGGCGCCGAAGCGCGAATACGGCCACGCCGAAGTGGCGATAGAAGACGCTGCAACGCAGTTGTTTGCCGGGTTGCCGCCGTCGATCCAGGTATGGATGAGTCACGGCGACGAAGCCGAGGAGCTGCCGCCGGGCTTTCGCCGCGTGGCGGTCACCGAGAATGCGCTGGCCGGTATTGCCAACGAGGAGGGGCGCATCTGGGCGGTGCAGTTCCATCCCGAGGTGCACCACACGCCGCTGGGGCCGCAACTGATCGGGAATTTTCTGCGCATCTGCGGGGCGCGCGGCGACTGGACGCCGGCGCATTTCATCGAGACGACCGTGGCTGCGATCCGCGCCAAGGTGGGCACGGGCCACGTGATCTGCGGACTTTCGGGCGGCGTGGATTCTTCAGTGGCCGCGATGCTGGTGCATAGGGCCATCGGCAGCCAGTTGACCTGCATCTTTGTGAACAACGGCGTGCTGCGCAAGAACGAATTCCAAAGCGTGCAGGACAATCTGCGCGACAAGCTGGGGTTGAATATTGTTGCAGTGAATGCCAGCGCGCGCTTCCTGACGCAACTGGCGGGAGTGACGGAACCGGAGATCAAAAGAAAGCGCATTGGGGCGGAGTTCATCGCGGTTTTTGAGGAGGAGGCGCAGCGCATTGCGCAGGAGACAGGCGGTGTGGAGTGGCTGGTGCAGGGGACGCTCTATCCCGACGTGATCGAGTCATCGAGCGTGAAGGGCCCGAGCCAGACCATCAAGAGCCACCACAACGTGGGCGGATTGCCGGAGCGCATGAAGCTCAAGCTGATTGAGCCGCTGCGGGATCTCTTCAAAGATGAAGTGCGGCGCATTGGACGCGACATGGGCATGCCGGAGGAGATCCTGAGCCGGCAGCCGTTTCCCGGGCCGGGCCTCGCGGTGCGCATTCTGGGCGAGGTGACGCCGGAGCGCGTGGCGCTGCTGCAGGAGGCCGACGACATTGTGGTGAGCGAGATCAAGGCGGCCGGACTCTACAACAGAATTTGGCAGAGCTTCGCGGTGTTGCTGCCGGTAATGAGCGTGGGCGTGATGGGCGACCAGCGCACGTATGCATTTACCGCGGCCATCCGCGCCGTGCACTCCGAAGACGGCATGACCGCCGATTGGACGCCGCTGCCCTACGAGCTGCTCAAACGCATTTCCAACCGCATTGTGAACGAGGTGCGCGGCATCAACCGCGTGGTGTACGACGTGACGTCGAAGCCGCCGGGGACGATCGAGTGGGAGTGACTGGCCGTCACGGGCGGGCGCTTCGCGCGCCACTCGTACTTGGGATCTGACCGCATGAATTCGCTCCCTAATTCTGTGGCAGGGCTGGTTCGGGAGTCCGACGTGACGCGACAGCTACCACACTTTACTTGCCTTTGTTCGTAAGCTCTATTGCCACAACCTTGAATTTGTGCGAATGCATTTCGCCCTTCGCGTCGGGGCCCATAAGTTCAATGCTCCCATCGTCAAGAAATCGGGCCTTGTATTGCCCAGGTGGCGGCATTTTGTTGCCATTCAGTGTGTATGTGTTTGGGCCGATTGTTGCAATTACCTCAATATATCGGCGCGTTCTGTTTTGCACGTTTGTGCCTTCTTGAGCACAGAAGCCCTTCATGAATGCGCCTTGAGGATTATCACAGGCAGGATTGTGAGTAACCTTTACACCTGTGTCGGTACTCACAAGTCTCGCCGAGAGCACATTGGCTGTCTCTGGAAAGTCTTGTGGATTGGGCTTATTTTCGGCAAGTGCAATGAAGGCTGGGATGAGAAGAAGTGCCGTTCCGACGCAAGCATAATGGTGAGCGGTTCTTCGGGGCATACAGTCCTCCAGTTAGTACCCCTGCGCAACGCGGATTCTTGCCAGGAGCTACCTGAGTTCCTCAACGACAACGTCATACCACGGTACCTGACCCTTTGCGCCAGAACTGAAGTTGACGTTTACGATTTTGTAGTTCTTTCCGTCCTTTAGGAGAACGATTCCATCTTTGACAGGAATTGGTTTCGAGCCATCCAAATCATAAACGGTGTCAAATATGGTGCTCTGGTAGCGATATTTCAGCACCTTGGCGGTTGATGAAGTCATGGTTGCTTTCCTTCCGACGCAGACTCCTGGAATTACCCCGAAGTATACGCCAGCCGACTGCGAGCTTTGAGAGGTATTACGAGTCGCATAACCTCTGCACAACGGGCGAAGAGCTAAAGGTGCAATTTCTTGTGAAGTGTTTTGAGGCAAGAGTGAAGGGCTGTAAACTCAGGAGCCAACGACAGCGTCGATTTCGCGCCCCCCCTTACCGGCCGAGCTAAGGATGTTGTTCGCCAATTCGGTCCGTAGAACGCGCGCTTCCTTCAACTCGCTAAACTGTACGAGGTCCGAGATAAACAACGAACGGCGGTCAACGAATTCTGCATCTTTGGTGGATGGCCTGCGATCAACGGTCATCTCCAAGTATTGCTTTTCTGGCGTTTCCATCCGAATCAAATATGCGGAGTGAATGTCATTCACTTTGGGGTAGAACATCGTGCGAACCTGCCTTCGATGAAAGAGCCGATTAGAAAACACGCTGACACAGGCACCGGCGAGTCCGCCGCTGAAAGTCGAGCATAGGATTGTCAGAATTTGCATCACGCATCACCTCACGCCGTGAGATCCTTTTCAGCCGCTCCAGAAGTGCAATGCGGCAGAGCACGCGAATCAGTTTAGTTCAGCCCTTTCAGTCGCACGGTGCAGCTCAAACATCAAAGAACGTTTCTTACGGCTACGGTGACAGCCGCGCGCAGAGTCTTTGCGTGCCCAATCGGCGATTACCAGAACGTGCCCCTCCACTGGCTCGGGGCCGGTCGTCACGGGCAGCCGCGCGCTTCGCGCGCCAGGCGTCCTAGTGCGCGTTCGGCGACGCCTTCGCGAAGTGGAAGATACAGTTGACCTGATGCGTTGCGGGGTCGGGCTTGACGTCGTAGGTGGTGATGACGGTTTGCATCCATTTCGCCAGTGCGCGATCCTGCTTTTGGGCGCGCGCCGCGAAGGTTGATACGTAGCTTTCGTCGAAGGGTTGGCCGGGATTCAGCTTCCAAAGACGCTTGAGTCGCGCGGCCATGGCATCAGGTGCGCCGTCGAACTGAACTGCGCCCATCTGGTAGACCGGACCGGGAACGATTTCAAGGGTGTAATTGACGATGTGCGTGGCCTCGTTGAAGGAGGGGTGCGAGACGACGGAGCAATCGAGATAGCCACGGGCATGATAGGCGTCGCGGACGGCGAGGAGAAACAGATCGAGCGGCCTTCCGGAGCCGGCCGGGTATTTGGTCAATATCTTCTCGACCTCGGCGCGGGGGACCAGCGCATCGGCCGGATAGTCGATCGTGCCGAGCTTGTAGACTCCGCCTTCCTTGATGGTGACCGTAAAGGGGATCGCGACGGATTGGTCGGAAGTGAGGGGAGGGACGATTTGGGTTACAGCAACTTGGACGGCCGCGTAACCCTGATCCTGGTAGAGATCCTCGAAGGCGTGCTGAAGACCGATGGCGGAGTTCTCGGTATCGAACGCGTTTCCGGTCTGGCTGGCGACGAGTGTATTGGCCCTGGCCTGCATGGCGGGCGAGACGCCGGAAACTTGGATGAGGCCGATGCGCACCGCCGGCGAGGTGACGGTGAAGTCGATGGCCGTGATTTTCTGCGGGCCGAGGCCGCTGGTGAGAACGGCTTTCACTGTTGCCTTGATGCCCTGGGCGGCCAGCATTTCCTCGAACATTTGGCGGATGCCTTCGAGCATGGAGCCATTGGCGGGCAAGAGGCCGTGATAGAGCGGGAAGCGGGCGTGAAGTTTGGCGTCGAGGTCTTTGCCCGGCTGGAGCGGCAGATTGTCGAGGTGTATGGGAAAGAGCTGGCTGGAGGGCGTCAATGAGAAGAGCAGCCCCTTGCTATCGTTGCTGAACTTGACCACCGTGAAGAGGCCGGTATCGTTGAGCTGTTTGGCGCGAGCTTTCACTTCGCTGGCGCTGAGGCGCGCGCCCGGTTTGAGGCCGGCGGCCGCGAGCAACTCCTCCTGCGTGTACTGGGGCGCGCCTTGAAAACGGATCGCGGGCGCCGGAGCCTTCCTTTGCGCGGGCGAAGCCTTCTTTTGCGCGAGCGAGGAAAGAGAGCAGAGAAGAAGAACCGCGGTGATCCGTGCAGCCTGTTTGATCATGCTGCGCCAAGATTAGCAAACCGTGGGCAGTGCGGTCAGCAGACCGGAAGCGCCGTTGATGCCGCAGGTGAAGGAGTTGCCGCCGGCGAGAAGCGGGTACTGTGCCGTCTGCTAGAGTGAGGATGGCATGAGCGGAAAGACCAACTTACGGAGTGATTCTGTGGCAGAACTGGCGCCGTTTGGCATTGAGCCCGAGATTTCGCCGCGCCCATGGGGGTTTCGCGACTTGCGCCCCTGGTACGATCGCGTGGCCGAGGACGAACCCATCGGCGAGATGTGGCTGACGGGCGATGAGTGCCGGGTTTCGACCGGGCCGCACGCCGGCAAGCGGCTGGCTGCGCTGTTTGCCGAAGCGCACGATGCGATAGTGGGCGCGGGCGCGCCGGCCGGATCGCCGCTTCTGATCAAGACCATTTTCGCGCGAGAAAAGCTGAGCGTGCAGGTGCATCCCGACGACAAAATGGCGCAGAAGTACGGCGATCCGCGGGGCAAGACCGAGTGCTGGTATGTGCTCGCCGCTGAACCCGGTGCGGAGGTGGCCCTGGGAGTGAAACCCGGCACGACGCTCGCCCAGATCGAGGAAGAGATTCACGCGGGCACGCTCGAAGCAAGCCTGAACGCCGTGCCCTTGGCGGCGGGCGACATGATTTTTGTGGATGCGGGGACAATTCACGCCATCTGGCCGGGGTCGATCCTGCTGGAGACGCAGCAGAACTGCGACCTGACGTATCGCATGTTCGATTACGGACGCGGGCGCGAGCTGCACATCGCGAAATCGCTGGAGGCGACGAAGCTCGCGACGCGCGCGGGGAAGATTGCGCCGCGCAGGCTTGCCGATCGCTTTGTGCTGATCGATGTGGAGTACTTCCGCGTGGAGCGGGTGCCGATGGAGGGCAGCCGGACGAGTGAAAGCTTGCGCGGCGGCGAGAAGCCCGGCCTGGCTTATCTGTTTGCCGCGGCGGGATCGGGGCGGCTTTCGGGCGCCGGATTTGAGCCGGTGGAGTTGCCGGCGAGGGGGATTGTGGCCGTGCCTGCGGCCTCGCCGGAGTTTGTGCTGGAGGATTTGGGCGTTGGGAACGAAAAGCTCGACCTGATCCGCATTACGCCGAACTGGCCGGGGTGAGGCAGAGAACAGGGACCAGGGACTAGGGACGTAGGGACCGAGAGGCTGGGAGCGAGGGAGCGGTGGATGCGATCCCACCCTAAACGCTCAGCCACCCCATGGACGTGGACCTGTCCATGGGGACCCCGGCGGGTGCGTTTAGGATGGGGCACCCAGCACCCAGCGAAAGTGGCGCGCATTTTTGGAATTCTTTGCCCTGCAACCACTGTTTTGAGGGAGAATCTATAGTGATATGAGCATTCGACTTGCAATTCCAGCTGAACTTCGCGGGGCCGTGGATGCGGCCACCGCCGATTGGCAATCCAACGGCAAAATTGAGCGTTTCTGGAAGAAGGATCCGAGCCTGTGGACTCGCGATGGCGAGGAGGAGTGGCTGGGCTGGATCGATATTGTGGAGCGCCAGCAGAAAGAGATTGCGTCGCTGGCCGTGCTGGGCGGCGACGTGCGCAGTGCCAGCTTCAAATCGGCCCTGCTTTTGGGCATGGGCGGCTCCAGCCTTTGCCCGGAGGTTCTGGCCAAGACCTTCGGCCCGCAGCCGGGCTTTCCCGAGTTGATGATTGTCGACTCCACGGATCCGGCGCAGGTGATGGCCGCGTGCGAAGCGGTGGACCTGGGCGAGGCCCTGGTGATCGTGGCGAGCAAATCGGGTTCCACGCTCGAGCCCAATATCCTGAAGCAGTTTTTCTATGAGCAGGTGCGCCGTGTGGTTGGGACGGAGAATGTGGGCAGCCATTTTGTGGCCATTACCGATCCCGGCTCGAAGATGGAGCAGGTGGCCAAGAACGACGGCTTCCGGTACATCTTTTATGGCGACCCGCAGATCGGAGGGCGCTACTCGGCGCTCTCGAGCTTCGGCGTGGTTGCGGCCACCGTGGCCGGCCTGAAGGTGGGCAAGTTGCTGGACGAGGCCGCCAAGGCTGTGGCCAGCGCAAAACAGCCGATCCAGAACAATCCCGGCGTGCAGCTTGGCCTGCTGCTGGGTTCGGCGGCCAATGCCGGGCGCGACAAGATCACCATCTTCACCTCGCCCGAAATCTACGACCTGGGAGCGTGGCTTGAGCAACTGATCGCCGAGTCGACCGGGAAGCAGGGCAAGGGAATTACGCCGGTGGATCGCGAGACGATCGGCGCGCCCGAGGTGTATGGCAACGACCGCGTGTTTGCTTACGTGCGCCTGAAGCGCACCGCCGACGCGAGCGCCCAATCGGATCTCGACGCCAAGGTTGCGGCTCTGGAGGCTGCCGGCCATCCCGTGGTGACGGTCGAAATCGAGGACCTGAACGAAATCTTCGGCCAATTCTTTACGTGGGAGGTTGCCACAGCGGTTGCCGGCTCGGTGATGGGCATCAATCCCTTCAACCAGCCCGATGTGGAGTCGGCGAAGATCGAGACGCGCACCCTGACTGCGGAGTACGAAAAGACCGGCAAGCTGCCGGAGCGGCAGCCGGTGCTCAAGGAGGCCGGGATTGAATTGTACGCGACGGAGGCCTATGCGGCGCAGCTGCGGGCCCAGGCGCCCACCGATACACTGACCGGCTTTTTGCGCGCGCACCTGGATCAACTACGGGCGGGCGACTACTTTGCCGCGCTGGCCTTTCTGCCCATGTTCCCCGAGCACGAGGCGGCGATCCAGGTACTGCGGCACCATGTACGGGACCGCAAACACGTGGCCACCTGCCTTGGTTTCGGACCGCGTTTTCTGCACTCGACCGGACAGGATTACAAGGGCGGGCCGAACACGGGCGTGTTTTTGCAGATCACGGCAAAGCACGCGGAAGACGCGGATATTCCCGGCCAACGGTACAGTTTCGGGGTGGTGATCGACGCCCAGGCGGCCGGGGATCTGGCCGTACTGGAGTCGCGCGGACGCCGCGCCCTGAGGGTTCACCTGAGAGCCGATGTGAAGGCGGGCCTGAATGCTCTGAATGCGGCGATTGCGGCGGCCCTGGCGTAGAGCCTGTCATTCAACTTGGCGGATGCGGGCGCTGGCGAGCGAAAATCGCGCCTAAGGCAACTTTTTGCAAAAAGCGGGGTCTTATCTGGTAACAGGCTCAAGGCCGGGCTCGTCTAACGGATTGAGCCGCTGAAAAGGCTTTGAAAGTCGTTCTCCCCGTGCAACTTTTCAGGGTTGAGAACGATCGTATCGATAGAGGAGACGTCGAAAATGAATCGCAGCTTGCTGAAAAACATGATTCGACCGCTCGTGGCATGGGCCGGGGTGGCCGTGCTGTGCGCCGTGGTTGCGCTGGCGCAGGAAGGCGGCGCACCGGCGGGTCAATCGCAAGGTCAGCCGGCAGCTCAGCAGGGACCGCGCAACGATGGCCAGATTGAGATGGATGTGGTGCACGCCCTCGACGCGTCGGCGGCTCTCAAGAACGACCTGATCACGGCAGCCACGATCCAGGGTGAAGTTACGCTCTCGGGAACGGTTTCGAGCGATGCGTCCAAGCAGTTGGCTGAGTCGATCGCCGCGCATGTGAATGGCGTGACCAAGGTGCACAACAACCTGAAGGTGGGCAATCCGGGCGCGGATGCGCAGAACCTGCAGCCGGCCCCCGACACGCAGGAGATGCCGGACGCCGATCAGTCGCCGGCGCAACAGCAAATGGCAGGTCTGCCGCCTCCGGGGCCGGCTCCCGAACAGACGCAGAACGAGAGCCAGGCTCCGGCGCCTGCGCCCTATCCGCAGCAGCAGGGGACTTATCCGCCTCCTCCTCCGCCGCGGCCACAGTACCAAAGCCCGCAGTACTCGCAATATCCGCCGCAATATCCGCCGCAGTATGGGCCGCAATACGCGCCCGCTCCGTCAGCGCCGCAGTACACGCCGGCCAGAGGCCCTGTGACGCTGCAAGCGGGAACGCTGCTGCAGCTTCGCACCAGCGAGCCAGTGGACAGCGGGAGGGCCAAGGATGGCGCACCGGTGCAGTTCATGGTGATTCAGGACGTGACGATGGGCGGCGTGTTGGCGATTCCGCGCGGAGCCGTGGTGCACGGCGTGATTACGGAGAGCAAGAACGCCGGCTCCGGCCAGATGGCGGGCAGCTCCGCGCTGGCGCTCACGCTCACTTCTCTCGATTTGGGCGGGCGCAATTATCCGCTGCAGAGCGATCAGTTCAAGGTGAAGGGCCCCAATAAGATCGGCCAGACGTTTGGCGGCGCGGTGGCGGGCGCCGTGATCGGTACGATCATCGGCTGCGGGGTGGATCACCGCGGCAATGGATGCGCCATTGGCGCCGGGGCCGGTGCGGCTGCCGGAACCGGCGTGGCGACGGCTGCGCCTGGGCAAAAGGCCTGGATTCCCGCCGAAGCGCTCGTCACCTTCCACCTGACGGCACCGCTAACGGTTCAGCCGGTGAGCCCGCAGGAGGCGGCAAGGCTGGCGCAGGGCCTGTATCCCGGCGGCCCGGCGCTTTACCGCCGTGCCCCCTACGGATCGCCCTATTACGGCTATGGATACGGCCCGGCGTACTACGGATATCCGGCGCCCTATTATCGGCCGTACTATGTGGTGGGCGGGGCGTATTACTGGCGGTAATGAAAAACAGGGAACAAGGGAACAAGGGAACAAGACATCGGGCATCCGCTGAGGCGGATGCCCGGTTTGTTTTTGGGGGCGTGGTGGCATCGGGCGCGCGCGGGCTGCGGCTGGCCGTCGTCTATAATGGCAGAGTCGCAACCAGCGAGAACTGCGCATCGCAAACCCATCGGAATGCAGTGGATTTGCCGCTGCTGCCCGGCATGTGAGGCCGAGTGCGCGTAGAGAGTTGAAGGTTCAGATCCATCCATGATTCGTTTTCTGCAAACCGACAATCCCATGGTCAAAGCGCTGATTGTGATCGTAATCGGCGCGGCGTCCGTAACTATGGTGCTATACCTGATTCCCGGGTTGAGTGGCATGGGCGCTGCCGCGCCCGATACCTTCGCGGTGGTGTATCCCCACTGGTACAGCAAGATTCTGTCGTCCGGCGACACCATCAGCCAGACGCACGTGCAACAGGTTGCGGAGAGCGAGCTGCGCCAGCGTGGCCCGCAGTACGCCCAGAATCCGATGATCGTGCAGTTCTTTGAGCAGCAAGTGGGCCAGGAGCTGGTGCAGCAGAAGGTGCTTTTGCAGGAAGCGCACAAGCTTGGCGTGTACGCGACGGACGACGATGTGCGCCAGTACCTGCGCACCGGCCCCACCGGCCAAGTGCTCTTTCCCGATGGCAAATACATCGGCGACCAGGCGTATCGGCAACTGATTGACGATCGGCTGCACATATCGTACGTCGAGTTTGAGAGCCAGATCAAGGATGAAATCACGGTGCGCCGCCTGCAGGCTCTGATTACCGCGGGCGTGACGGTGAGCGACCAGGAGGTCCGCGAGATCTACCGCAAAGAAAACATCAAGATCAAGTTCGACTACGCGGTGATCTCGGCCGACGACCTGCGCAAGACGATCAATCCTTCGGATAGCGATCTGGAAGCGTTCTTCAAGAAGAACGCCGCGCAGTACGCCCAGGCGGTGCCCGAGGAGCGCAAGATCACCTACTTCGCGTTCACGCAGGAGCAGGTTCCCGGAGGCGTTCAGCAGCCTACGCAACAGCAGATTCAGCAGTACTACAACGACCACCTGAGCGATTACCAGGTGCCCGAGCAGGCCAAGTCGCGGCACATTCTCATCAGCGTGCCGCAAGGCGCCGACGCCAAGACCGATGCCGCGGCCAAGGCCAAGGCGGAGAGCGTACTGAAGCAGCTCCAGGCTGGCGGAAGCTGGACCGCGCTGGCCAAGAAATACTCCGACGACCCGGGCAGCAAGGACCAGGGCGGGGAACTGGGTTTTGCGCAGCGCGGCAAGATGGTGCCGGAGTTCGACAAGGCCATCTTTACGCAAAAAATCAACGACATCGCCATCGTGAAGAGCAGCTTCGGCTACCACATTATTCAGGTTGAAGAGCGCCAGCAAGCGCACACGCAGCCGCTGAGCGAAGTGCAGGCAAACATTGTGGCGGCGCTGACGCGCGAGGCCGCGGCGCAGGCGGAGTCGCGGTATGCGCAACAGTTGACCACGGAAGCGAACAAGGACGGCCTGGAGAAGACCGCGGCAGCGCATCATCTGGAAGTGGTGACTTCGCAGCCGGTGGGACGCGACGGGGTGATTGCCGCGCTGCCCGACAGTTCACAGTTCTTAACCAAGGCCTTTGAAGCCAAGCAGGGCGATCCGCCGCAATCCGCGCCGACGGGCGAGGGCTACGCCATCTTCCAGGTGACGGGCGTGGTGACGGCGCACGCGCCGGCTTTTGCCGACTGGAAAACCCACGTGCTGGACGACTACCGCGACGAGCAGTTGCCGGGGTTGCTCGGCCAGAAGACCAAGGACCTTGCCGACAAGGCGAAAGCGATGAACGATCTTGGAAAGGCGGCCAAGGCCGTAGGCGCGACCGTGAAGACCAGCGACTTGGTGGGCGCCAGCGGACAGGTGCCGGACTTTGGCGAAGTGGGCCAAGTGGCTCCGCAGCTGTTCGAGATGACGGCCGGCGCCATCAGCGGGCCCATCAACGCGGGGCGCACCGGCGTGGTGGTGAAGATTCTCGACCGGCAGGAGCCGACCGCCGACGAGATCGCGAAGAACTTCGACCAGACGCGCGATGAGATTCTGGCTCAGAAGCGCAACGAGGCCTTCAGCGTGTTCATGAGCGGGGTGTGGAACGACTACAAGAAGCACAACCTCATCCGCTTTAACGCCAAGCCGCAGCAGACGCCGGGGACGTAAGCATCAAGGTTGATGGATAAAGGATGAGGCCCGCAGCCGGAAGGTTTGCGGGCCTTGTTGTTTGTGGCTTGCTATCGGCGTAAGGCGATGGGCGTCAGAGCGGTTCCAGAGTTCACGTGCCCTATGCACTTCAGCGAAAGGTGGCATTTTCTTAAGGAGAATGCTACTTGGCAGCCCGGTTCCGGCGCACAGCAAGTCTGGAACCGCGTCAGTCGGCGGAAGGCGCGAACTCCGGTTCCGGCAGGGAGGCGATGTGCCGGGCCCGTGCCGGCTTGAGCCAGAGCCAGTAGCCCGCCAGATACAACGCGCCAAACAGAGTGCTCACTACCATGTCGATGCCGGAGAGGCCGCGGGTTCCCCACCACTTTGCGCCCAGGCCGTCCACCGCGGCCATATAGGCTATGGGAGCATTGCCCAGGCCCACGGCAATCGAGTAGCGGCTGCATGCGCTGGCTCCCGCTTTGCCGATGACTTGCAGCACGACGGCGGTGAAGTTCGCATAACCCGCGCCGACCGAAACCAGGTAGAGGACCGTCCCTGCCAGGTATGTGGCGGGGTTGGTCGGCCCTAGGCACAGGATGCCCATGGAAGCTGCATTCACCAGGCCAAAGAAGACATAGGTGAGCCGCGGATCAGCGCGTTTGGGAACGAGGGCAAGGAGCAGCGCGCCGGCGGCGGTGAGCAGCGCTCCTGCCATCCCGTTCAACCAGGCCACTTCAGTGCCCGACACACGATAGTCGGTGGCGAGGCCGGGCAGCAAGCCGATCGCGCCGCCGCTCGCCAGCGGCGACATGAGCAGCAAGAGCGAAGGCAGGGCACTCCAGCGCAGGAACGTGGTTTTGAACTCGCTCCACATTCCCGCGATTTGCGCCGCTGGCCCTGCCTGGCCATTGGCCCGTTGAGGAGACGGCGCATCCACCGCAAGCACGGCCAGCGCGGGGAGGAAAACCGCCGCCGCGCCCGCCACGCCAAGCATCGCATGACTCCAATGCCCGGCAAGCAGCAGCAAACCCCAACTGCCCAGTGCACCTCCACCCAGGTTGCCTACCTGCATCATGCTCGAGACGCGCGACTTTTGTTCTTCAGGGACCAAGGCAGCGGCCATGCCCCCTACGCAGGCCGAGTTCAACTGGATGGCGCACGTTGCAGCAAAAAGCAGCGCGACTGCCAAGGGGCTGGACAGATCGGGGAGAAGGAACGCCGCTGCTGTTCCTGCCGACGCGAGGCATGCGGCGAGCAGGTACCAGTTTTTCCGGCTGATCCAGAAATCCGCGAGAGGGCTCCAGAGAAAGTAAAGAATCGGCGGAATGCCGAGCACGGCGAGCTCGTTGGCGATGCCGTACATGGCGTGGCCCTCGCGGCGCAGCAGAAACGAAAGCAGGGCACCGGTGATTGCGCCCGTAAGCATTCCCAGCGGCATGTAAAGCAGCAGGAAGAGCCAAGGCGGAGGCGTCCTGCGCCCGGCGTGGGTCGCGGCTGGGAGCGTGTTTAGGTGGTCTGCGGCGGAGGGGCTGGTCATGCGCCTGGGGCTCGCTTATTTGGACGGAATTGGTCCAAATTGGTTCGATTCTACACGAGGCGCGCGCGCATGGAAGAAGAATTCAGCGGGACTGCTGGATGAGGAGTGGGGCAGACCTGGCGCCGTGAAGGTGAAGTCCATGGAAAGACAACCGCAGGTCCTTCGACTTGTTTGGCGTGCAATCGGCGCAATTGCACGTCAAACGGCGCTCAGGATGACAAGCTCTTGTGTGGAGCCACTTAAAAGACACTACACTAGCGCAGGCCCTCGGTTGCGAAGGGTAGGCCTGTCACCGGCGAGCGGTCCGGTTGCGCGTCGAGGTTGGGCGCGACGGACACACGGCCGAATGAGGCCGGCGCCACCGTTACGTTCCAGCCATCGAGGACGATGAGCGGGTCCTCTTCGTAGAAATCGCTTTGCGCGGCCTCGATGGCGATTGTCCTGGTTTCATCGGGCAGCAGCGTGACGTAATTGTCGCTGTAGAAGACGGGCAGGACGCGCTCGCCGGATTTCCGGCGCAGTTGCAGGTGCGCCATCAGGGCTATGTGGTCCGTGGGATTGTGCAGTGTGACCCTGAGCAGCTGCTGGCCGGCGATTTTTCCCTCGAGTTCCTCTACCTTTGCCGTCAGCGTGACCATTGGCAGGTCGTTGAGCGCCGTCAAGTCGCTGGGATGGTCCGGTGCCCCAAGCCAATAGAAGTTGCTCGAGAGAAGTTCTCCGGCGGCGTTGTGAAGGGCGAGCTTGAGAAAATGCACCGCCGATGGATGCGCAGGAAAATCCACGGTTCCGAGATTGGTTGCCGCGTCGGGCGCGGCCGTCAACTTTGTCTCGTGCTCGTAGACGAGCGACCCGTCGAGGTTGTAGACGTCGACCCGCGCCACGGCATCGCTGACCGGAGCGGGCTGGTTGTTGATGACCTGCACCTGCCCGTTGGCCTCGTTGAGCTGGATGTGTACCATCTCTGACGCGTGCATGACGGCGAACAGGGAAGCGTTGGGTTCGAGATCGTAGTGATACAGCTGCCAGACGAAGCTGGGCTGCGCGGGATTGCTCATCCACGTGATGATGGCTGTGGTGGGATGGAAGAGCTGCGCGTTGCGCCCCTCGTACATGGCGCGGAAGGCTTCGTAGTTGGCCAGTTGCGCCTTGCGCACGAAGTCGGCGAGATTGGCGATCTTGCCATAGCGGCTGGCGAGAATGGCCGGGTAAATGTCGCCGCGTTGCGCGCCCTTGGCAAAATCGTGCGCGGCCCAGTCGTCGTCGATCGTCTCCCAGTCTTTCTTGGGCATCATGCCGTGGATGGATTCGAGCGTGGGCACGCTCATGCTGCCGGTTTCTGTCTTGAAGTAGTCGTCGGTGACGGTGTAAAACTCGCGCGGGGCGCGCCAGTAATACGGTCCACCCGAGCGCACGCCCGCGCCGTCGGTGGAACTGGGCTGATAGCGGCGGGTGGGTTCCAGCTCGGCGAGCACCTTACGCAGGGCCGCGTCGATCTCCGGCGGGGGATAGCCCTCATTGCGCGCGCACCACAGTGCGATGGAGGGATGGTTGCGGAAGCGCAGCACTTTGTCGCGCACGTTGGCTACGTAGGTGTCGAGATCGGTGGGATCGGGCCCATCGGCAGGATTGGGCTGGAAGAATTCGTCCCACACCAGGATGCCGTAGCGGTCGCACAACTCGTAGAAGTCCTCGCCGGTGCTCTGGCCCACCCAGTTGCGGATCAGATTAAGGTGCGCCAGTTGATGCATGTGAATCTGGGCGTCTAGCCGCTCGCGCGGAATACGCTTCATGGCTTCGTCGAGCCCCCAATCGCCGCCGCGGATGAAGATGGGGACACCGTTGACGGAGATGGTCAGCGTGTCGGTTCCTGGCACCGAGTAGGTGATCTTACGGACCCCGAAGTCCACGTCCGCGGCGTCGCTGACGGAGCGGCGAATCCTGAACGCAAGATGCAACTGATACATCTCCTGCTCGCCGTAGCCATTGGGCCACCAGAGACGCGGATGGTCGATGTGCAGCGCGGGCGTGGATTTGGCGTCGAAGACGATTTGTTGCGTGCTATGCGGAGCGAGCGCCACTTGGCGCTGGAAGACGATGTTCTCGATTGTGCCCTGCAGCAGGCCCGTCACCGGCTTGTCGCTCACGTTCTCGACGGTCGCCTGCACGGCAACATCAGAGGAGTCGGTGCGCGGCAATGGCAAATCGGTGGTGACCAGCGGGTCCTTCAGCACGACCGGTCCTGTGGCCGAGAGGAACACCTTTTGCCAGATGCCGGTGTCGCGATCGCGCACCGCGTTGAGCCAGTCCCAGCCTATGGTGGAGAGGAAGGTGGGTCCGTCGATGGCGGTGATGCCGCCGTTCTTGCCGACGCCATTGCGCAGCGTGTGCTCGTGCGGATCGCCGGGATGCGGCTGCGGCGCGACCAGCACGGCGACCACCGCCGGCCGGCCCGGCTTGATCTGCGCGGTGATGTCGAAGATGCCGCGGATGAATGCGCCGCGAAGGGTTCCTACTTTGACGCCGTTCACCCACACATCGGCCGAGTAGTTGATGCCGTCGAAGTTGAGCCACACATGGTGGTTGCGATAGGACTGCGGCACGCGGATCACGGTCCGGTACCAGTACGAGGTGTGCACCAGGCTTTCAGGAATGATTTCAGGGCGCTCGTTCTCGCCATACGACGGCTCGGGATAGACATGGTCGTTGACCAGCGAGGTGAGCACCGTGCCCGGAACCGTGGCCGCGTACCAGCCGTGCGTATCGAAGCTCGCGCTTGCGACTTCAGCACCCAATTGCGGGACTTTGGACACGTCTTGCAACATCCAGCCGGCGGCGAGCGTGACGGGTTGCGGAGCTGAAGCGGCCACGGCGGGCGAGGGCGAAAGAACGGCCAGAATCGAAACCAAAGCAGCAAGGCAAATGCAGAAACAGCGACGGTTGATCTTCAACGGAGAACTCCCTCAACTCGAAAGTCGATCGACAGGCTGCGTGGGGGCGCGCATTCCAGTTTCTCAGATCGGCCGGCATTCTGCAGTGCCCCCATCCAACCGGGTCATAATGAGATTATGCAATTCCAGCGTTCGTCGGGAGTCCTGCTGCACATCAGTTCGCTGCCCTCCTTCGGAGGCATCGGCGATCTGGGTCCGGCCGCGCACGAGTTTGTGGCTTTTCTGGCCCGCGCCAAACAGCACATCTGGCAGGTTCTGCCGCTGTGCCCCACGGGGTTCGGCAACTCGCCTTACGCGGGGTCTTCAGCTTTCGCGGGCAATCCCGCGCTCATCAGCCTGGAGGTGCTTCGCGACTGGGGGTGGATCGGCGGCGACCGCATCGCCGGACTGCCCAGCGGCTCGGGCGCGGTGGATTTTGGGGCAGTGGAAGCACGGAAATTCCCGCTGCTCCACGAGGCCGCGGGAAATTTTCTCGATCGCGCTCTGGACGAGCCCGCACTCGCGGAGCAATGGGCGGAGTTTGAAGCGTTTCGCCGAGACCAGGCTTCGTGGCTCGACGATTACGCGCTCTACGCCGTGCTGCGCCGCGTCTTCTCGACCGGCGCGTGGACGGAGTGGCCCGAGCCGCTGCGACGCCGCGACCCGCAGGCGCTTGCCGATGCCGCCGCCGAACACGGGCGCGAGCGCATGATCGAGCAGGTGCTGCAGTTTGGGTTTTCCCAGCAGTGGAACCTTCTCCAAGAGGCTGCAGCACGCAGTACGATACGGATCCTGGGCGACGTGGCCATTTTCGTCGCCATGGACTCGGCCGACGTTTGGGTTCACCCCGAGATTTTCGAACTCGACAAAGACTTGAAGCCGATCCGCATTGCCGGCGTGCCGCCCGACTACTTCTCGCCCACGGGCCAGCGCTGGGGCAACCCGCTTTATCGCTGGGGCGTGCTGGCGGCGCACGGTTTCGACTGGTGGATCGAGCGCATCCGGCGCGCCGTGGAGATCTACGACATCGTGCGCCTCGACCACTTCCGCGGGTTCGAGGCGTACTGGGCCATCCCTGCCAAGGAAAAAACCGCCGTGAAAGGCGAGTGGATCAAGGCGCCGGGGCTGGAGCTCTTTCATGCGCTGGAAGCGGCGCTGGGACCGCTGCCGCTGGTGGCCGAGGATTTGGGGCTCATCACGCCGGAAGTGGAGGCGCTGCGCCTCGGCCTGGGCATGCCGGGCATGAAGGTGCTGCAGTTCGGATTCGGTGACAAGGGTGCGCACACCCACCTGCCGCAGCGCTTTGCGCCTGCAACCGTGGCGTACACAGGCACGCACGACAACGACACCACGCAAGGCTGGTGGAACACGGCAAGTAAGAAGGAACGCGCGGCTGTGGAAGCGCTGGTGGGGCCGGTGAACGGCCGTCCCGCGTGGCCGTTGATGCGCGCGGCGCAGGGCAGCGTGGCCGAGATCGCTATCGCGCCGGTGCAGGATCTGCTGGAACTGGGCGCTGAGGCGCGCATGAACACGCCCGCCGTTGCCGCTGGAAACTGGAGTTGGCGCGCGCCGGAACACTGCTGGACAGTGGAGTTGGCTGGGCGGCTGGCAGCGCTGGCGGAAGTGACGGATCGGGAGAATGACCCGTTGGGAAAGGCGGGGACTGAGGGACTAGGGACTAGGGACTAGGGACTAGGGACTAGGGACTAGGGACTAGGACTACGCCCTATTCGTGGCTGCCTGTTCCCTGTCCTATCGGAGGCTGGGGTCGTCGAAGCGGCTCATGTCGATGGAGTCGTCGAGCACGCCGAGCGTGACTACGGCGAAGGTGAAGACCGTGGTTTCCGGCTCGAGATGGCCGCCGAAGGCCTTGTCGGCATTGGCCAGTACGATGTGCGGATGCACGCGGCCGTTCATGACCATGCCGCTCATACCGATGATGTCGGCGGGCGCGGTGGGATCCTTGATGAACATGTTTTTCGACGGCATGTCGCGGTTCGAGACTTGGTGAATCTGGTAGCCGCGCACGGAGCCGAATCCCGAAAGAATCACGGCGTTCTTGATCTTCTCCTGCGCGATCATCTTTTCCAGGCCGGCCAGCAGGTCGGTACCGAATTTGAAGCGCAGCACAACGATGCGCTGGAGATGCCCGCTCACGGCAAAGACATCGGGCACATCAGGACTGTTGGGTTTGGAGTCAACCGCGGGATTTCCCGTGGCGTGACTGACCTCGCGGCGCGTCTCCTGCGCCGGAAGGGCAAGGCAAGATGCGAGGAGGGCGACAACGAAGAGTTTCTTCATGGGTGTTCTCCGTGGCGAGAATGCGGGCGGGAGCGTGGGTTGGGTTCGTGCTTTCCCACCCTAGCGACAAAAACAAAAACGTCGCGAGGGTGGGGCACCCCGCAGGGAATAGGGAGTAGCCAATAGGGAATAGAAAAACCCGCGCGAGCGGCCTACTCCCTATTGGCTACTCCCTGCTCCCTGTTCTTAGAACGGGATATCGTCGTCGGAGATTTCGGCCGACTGCGCGACGTCATCGATCCCGGCGGGTTGCCGCTGGTCCATGCCGGAGCTGGACGACGCGTTCGACGAACGGGTGTAGCCGCCGCCATCCTCGCGGCCCGAAAGCAGCGACAGATCGAGGACGACGATCTCAGTGCGATATTTCTTGGCGCCGGTTTCCTTGTCGTCCCAGCTGCGGGTCTGGATCTTGCCCTCGACGTACAGCTTCGAACCCTTCTTCACATAGTCGCGGACGATCTCGGCGAGACGTTTGAACGCGACCAGATTGTGCCATTCTGTGCGGTCCTGCCAGTTGCCCTGGGGATCCTGAAAGCGGTCGCTGGTGGCGAGCGAAAAGTTTGCCACCATGGTGCCGCCGCCGGTGGAGCGGATTTCAGGGTCCTTACCCACATTTCCCAGAAGAATAACTTTATTGACGCTCTTGGCCATGTTCTTGCTCTCCTGTTCCAAACCGGTGTTCGGCCGGCTGCTGCGCGAAAAATCGCCGCGTGACATCGCGCGTGTACTGGAAGCATCTTAATACACGGCTGCGGATTGCGGGCGGTTTGGCGCAGGGGTGGATTGGTTTGAGAGAAATGGCTCCGCCGGGGCTATTGATGACTGCAAAAGGAATGCCCTGTTCCGGCAGGAACGACAAATGCAGGTCCTTCGACTCCGTTTGCCGCAAAATGCGGCAAACTCCGCTCAGGATGACAACTTCATTGTGGTGCGAACTTTTGATTCACCACGCTATTTCTCTCCGGCATACGGCGACGGGACGATGGGCGGCTTGGAGGTTTCGCCGCGGAGCCGGTGCACCGTGACGTCGTCGAAGAGCAGCGAGGGCACGGCCAGCGTGACCGGCGCGAAACCCTCATCGCCGAGCCCGACCGTCAGGATGTTCAGGGCCTCAGGGCGGAATTCCACGGTGAGCATGTTCTGATCCTTCGAGGCGGCCACGATGTCTTTGAATGCGGCCGTATTCAGGCCCGAGAGCTGCACGCCGTGAATAAGCTCCTCGTGTCCGTCCTGGTACATCTTGAAGGCCATCACCGGCTGCCCGGAGGTTCTCATGCGGCGCAGCACGATGCCGTATTCCTTGTTCTCCTGCTTCAGGAGGGCGAGAAATTTGGCGCGGAGATCGTCCTGGCTCAGTCCGTTGTCCGCGGTCACAATCACGTTCGAGGGCGCGGCCTGGCCGTCGTGCCGGCTTCCGCTGCTGTGCTCGATGCCGCGCACCGGGTCGCGCGTGGTGAGCAGCGTCTTCAAAATGCCCTTGTCGACGAGAAGGGTTTCGCGCGTGGGCACGCCGTCCTCATCCACCTTGCAGGTTCCGACCAGCAGCTTGCCGTTGTACTCGGCGAGCGTGGGATTGTCGGTGACGCTGAGGAAGTCCGGCAGCACGCGCCCGCCAATTTTATCGAGGAAAGGGCTCTCCTCCGGAATGCCGGTGCGCATACCCAGCGTGGCGTCCATCATGGGCCGGCGCACGCCCAGCAGGTTGGGCAAGAAAATCATCCGGAAGAGCTGCGCCGCCGCATCGCCCTCCGCCAGTACCGGACCGTTGTAGCTCTGAATCTCTCTCGACGCCCGCAGATCCTGGAGCCGCTGGCCGAGTGCGCGCACACGCGCCGCCAGCGCGTCGCTACCGGGCAGCCCATCGAGCGACTGCGCGTAAAGAGACGTCGAATCTTCGAGCGGAGCGCCATCTGCAGCCTGCGTGTTGGCGTGGGCGTTGAAGGTGACGCGGGGTTCCTCGCGCGTATACCACGTGCCTTCACTGTTCACGTAGCGCACATAAGAATTCACGGCGGAAAAACTGACGCCCGAGGTGTAGATGTCCGGCATGGCACGGAAAAGCGCGGAAAGGTCGCGCGCCTCGGCCTCCCATTGCGTGCGATCGACGTGAATGGGCGCAGCCGTGATGGCGGTTTGCGTGGGAGTTTCCTTTGAGAAGTCGGGAGTCTGGTCGGTGTCGACCTTATTCTCGAGAGCCGCACGTTTTTTCGCGAGGTCTTCGACGGCTTTCTTGTAGGTGGCGTCGGTGACGAGCCAGATCTGCCGCCGCAGCTCATTGTAATCGTCGTCGAGCGGCAGCTCCGCGGTGCCGTTGAAGGCCTGCACCATGCTCGACATATTGAAGTTGAACGAAAAGAAATTCGTGTTGTCGAGCTGGTAGCTGCCCACGCGGACTTCCACGGTGATGCGCCGCGAACGTCCCTGACTGCTGGAGTCGAGCGCGCCGAAGCTGGCCGAGACGCTGGTGCTGTCCGAATCGACCACGCGATAGGCGATAAAGTAGGGCTTTTCAAGATTCTCGAGCTGCAATTGCTTCATGGAGCGGTCGAGTTCGTCGCGCATGGCCTTCGTCACGACGTCGTCCTGCGCACGCGCGGGGAGGGCGCAGGCGAGAGCGACGAGCAGCAGGGAAGCAACGGCAATCTTCATTCTTTTCAGCATCGCGGGCCTCACTTTTGCGCAAACGGCGCGGGCAAAATGGGCGGCCGTTCCTGCGATTTCTGTTTTTTCTGGACTTCAATCTGCGAGATGAGGATGGCCGGTGAAACCGCGGAGACGGGAACGCCCCCGGACTCCGCGCCGCAGATGCCGTTGAAGACTTCGACATGATTGTCGGCGGCCTCGATCTTGCTGAACGTGGTTAGCGGCGTGCCGATCAGGTCGACGCCGCGCACCAGCTCCTCGCGTCCGTCGGGATAGATGCGGTAGACCACAAGGGGCATCACATTGAACGCGTTGGGCACGGTGCGTCCCGTGAAGGTGAATCCGCCGGAGATGTCGGCGAAGTAAAGTCCGTAGGGCAATCCCTGCTTCTTGACTTCCTCGATGAGTAGCTTTTTCAGATTCGGCTTGACCGACGGCTGCGCAACCTGCACGATCAGGTTCGATTGCCTTGCCACCGGCGCGAAGCCTGCCTGTGCGCGCCCGTGCCCGTTCGATTGCGGAATGCCTTCGATGGGCGTGCGCGACATGAGAAACGTCTTCAACACGCCGTTGTCCACCACGTCGACGCGACGCGCCTTCACGCCCTGGTTATCGTAGAGGTAGTAGCCCGCCAGCGCCGTTCCCGCCATGCGTTCGACCGTGGGATCGAAGTAGACGGAAAAGTCTTTGGGCAGCACCTCCTGACCGATCATTTTTTTGAAGGTCTGCGCCTCGTTGGCCAGCTTCTGCCGATGGCCCTCGACGCGATGGCCGAAGATCTCGTGGAAGAAGACGCCGCTGGCGCGCCCCGAGAGAATGGCCGGGCCGGTGTAGGGATCGGCCACCGGGGCCACGCGCAGCGCCTCGAGGTCGCTGATCATTTTGTCGACTGCCTTCAGCACTGCCGCGTCGTTGGGAAGGTCTTTCTCGCTGAATCCCAGCCAGGATTCGTAGCGCGGCAGTTCCATGCCGTCGTCGGCCTTGGTGTAGGCGATGAGGAACAGCCGCCACGTGGACTGCGAGGTCTGAATGCGCGAGCCTTCGGAGTTCACAAACCAGCGCGTTTCTGAGCCGGCTTCGAAGATGGCCTGGGCGCCGTAGATATTGGAGTATTTGGCGAAGGGCGCGGTGTATTTGCGAATCTTGTCTTCCCAGGTCTTTAGGTCGACCTTCACGTCCCGCTGCGGCTCACTGAACTGTTGCGGCTGCTCGTGCGAAAAGTCGTCGGACTTGTCTTCGGGCGCCACTTCGACCTGCGCGTTGGTCTTGACCCGCGTCAACTGCTCCACGGCCCGCTTGTAGCGCTCGTCAGTGTGGTACCAGAGCACGGCGCGAATCGCGTCCGGGTCGTTGTCGATGGGCACCGTGGTGGAGGAAAAACTGGCAAACGAGCCCATGGACAGACCGCCGCGAATTTCATGCGTGTTGTCCATGGCGTAATCGCCCACGCGCATGTCGATGTCGAGCTGGCGGCGATGGTTTTCGCTGCTCCGCGTCAGTTTTCCGAAGGCTCCGCTGACGGCATAGGTGTGCGTATCGATAATTTCGTAGCTCAGGAAGTAGGGCGGGACCGGCTGCGACTTGAGTTTTTGCATGGAGCGATCCAGCTCGGTCTGCATGGCCTGCAAAACCGGTGAAGGCGATTGGCCGGCCGCGCAACAACCTGCGCCCAGTGCGAGCAGCAGCGTCCAGTGGGTGAAATAACGATAGCGGCGCATGAAAAGATTCTCCCGAAGATCGTGGCAATTATATTTCAGACGTATGAGACGGCCGCGGGGTAATAACTTGCGCCGCGCGAGAGCGGGCGATAGCGCTTTTCGGGGGCGTTTTGCGCGGTCCTTCAGCTCATGCGCCCCAGTTCGCGGAACTGGTGCGCGACGGCTTCAAGGAAGGTCTCCACGCTGGTTTCCGGAGGGATGGTGAGTCCCGACTTCGCGCACAGGGCCGACGCAATGCGCCTGGCCAGCATGCTGCGCGTCGTCAGGTCCATGTCGAGCCGCCGCGAAAAGAATCCTTCCAGCACCTCCAGGTCCGCAGGGCCGAGCCTGGCCAGAGCCGGTGCGGGCAGCACAACGCGCAAGTGTGGCGGGGGAATGGGCGAATTTGGGGCGAGCGCCGCGGCCGTCAAATTGCTCGAAAAGCTTTGGGTGCGCGAGGTGTTTTCGCCCCACATCGGCGCTTCCACCTCGCGTTCGCGCACCACCAGCGTTCCCGCCACCATGTCGCCCAGGCGCTGGGATCGCCGGCTCAAAAACATGGCCACAATGCCCACGCCATAAAAGCCCGGCAAATAGTCGATGAATCGCACCAGATTGCGCGCCAGCGCTTCGATAAAGTTGATGCCGCGGCCCGACTGGTGGATCACGCGAATTTTGGCCACGCGCTTGCCCAGCGTGCGCCCGTTGTTGAACGCCTCAAACAGTGCGAAGTAGCCCCAATTCAACAGAAAGAAGATAAGAATGAGGATGCCGATTCCCCAGGTCGCCGACTTCAGGCCCACGGCGGCCAAAGACGCAATGACGAATACAGCGAGAAAAATGAGAATGAGGGACGCCGCACCCAGGATGAGGGAGTCAACCAGGATGGCGACGAAGCGGCTGCCGATGCCGGCAAGCGGCATCTCGATGGCCACAAGCTCCGGGGTATCGATGTTAAGCTGGTCTCCAATTGGCTCCATGGCCATCATTCTCTCCAATCAGTGGCTGGCAAAGCGCCGCCCCTACTGGGACCGTCTCAGTTGGCTGCTGAGCCAGGCCGCTCAAGGCGGCGTGCGCCGACTTTCGCGCGCGGAACTGCGCGAGACCGCGCTTCTCTATCGCCAGGCGGCCAGCGACCTGTCGACCCTGCGCCAGGACTCGACCGCCCGCGCTTACGCCGAACTCGTCAACCAGTTATTGGCTCGCGCCCACCATATCATCTATTCGAGCCGGCGCAAAGGCTTCCTGAAGATCTTCTACTTCTTGCGCGACGACTACCCGGTCCTGGTGCAGCGGCGCTTCCGCTACGTTCTGCTGTCGCTCATCATTCTGCTGGCCGGCGGAGCGCTGGGCTCGGTGCTCACTCTGGCGCGTCCCCAGTTCATGCGCCACATGCTCGGCCCGCAGATGGTCGACACCATCGAGCACCACAAGATGTGGACCGACTCAATTGTCGGCTTGGAACCTGCAGCCAGCAGCGCCATCATGACGAACAACATTACCGTCTGCTTTATGGCCTTCGCAGGAGGCATCGTCTTCGGCCTTGGCCCCATCTGGTCCATGTTCTTCAACGGCCTTTTGCTCGGCGTGATTGGTGTGGCCTGCCAGCAGCACGGCATGTCGGTGGACCTGTGGAGCTTTGTAGCTCCGCACGGCTCGCTGGAGCTGCCTTCCATTGTTCTTTCCGGGGCAGCCGGCCTGCGCCTGGGGCGCGGCGTGGTCTTTCCTGGCCTCTATCGCTGGCGCGACTCTATCGCTCTGTCGGGCGTGGAGGCCACACGCATGGTCGCCGGCATTATTCCGCTGCTCGTCATCGCCGGCACGCTGGAAGGCTTTTTCTCGCCCTCCGCGGCGCACCCCTGGCTCAAGTTCACGGTGGGCGGGCTACTTTTCACGTTGCTGCTGATGTGGTTGTTCCGGCCGGTGACGACGGTTGGCGAAAAAGCGCAATAGGCGCGCGTCCTTAGACCATCGCGCGCTCTTTCACCTTCAAGTACTGGTTCAGCACTGCCGAGGTGAGTTTATCGGGATTGAGATCGAGGGTGAGGGCGCCCTGATCGCGCAGCCGCGCCAGCAGCAGCTCACGGCGCATCACCAGTTCCTGCGCCGCCGAAGCGCGGAACATCTGCTCAACACTTTTCGGCCGGCCTTTGGCAATTGCCTCCACGTCGGGCTGTGCCATCGCCACAAAAAGCAGCACATGGCGCCGCAGCAGTTGCATGGCGCCGTCAATGACCTCAGGACGCATGGCGGTTTCCGCCAGGTCAGTGATCCACAAAATGAGCGCCCGCCGCGGCTGCCAGCGGTTGAGCGTGGCCGTGGCCCGCAGGTGATCGGCTTCACTGGCTTCGGCGCGCGCCTGCGCGAGCGCTTCGACAATCAGCCGCAAGTGCGCCGGGCCGCGGCCGGGCAGCAGGCGCTGCTGCACATGCTGGCCGTAGACGAGCAGGCCCACGCGATCGCCGGAGTAGAGCGCGAGTTGCGCCAGAGCGACCGCGGTGGAGCACGCGTAATCGAGCTTGGAGTAGCCGCGCCGCTCCTGATCGTCGTGGTCGCGCAGGATGCGGCCTTGCAGCAGCCGTCCCGCGTCGAGAACGATCCACACTGGCTGGCTGCGCTCGGTCTGGTAGCGCCGTGTGATCAGTTCCCCGCGCCGCGCCGAGGCCGTCCAGCAAATGTCGCGCAGGTCGTCGCCCTCGAGATACTCGCGGAGGCTCTCGAAGTCGCGGCCCAGCCCGCGCTCGCGCACCTGGCGCAACTGCAGCTCGATCTGACGGCCGCGCGCGAGAAAGATCTCCTGGTCTTCCCCTTGTCGAAGCGCGGGATACACGCGCACGGTTTGCTCGAGCGGCGCCATGGCCCATTTGTCGATAAGCCCGAGCAGCGACCGGTAGCGCAGATACACCGCTCCGGTTGTGACATCGCCGCGTGCGCGCGGATCGATGGTGTAGCGCAGAGCGGCCCGCACGCGCGGCCAGGCACGCAGACTCCGCGTGGACGGCACACCCACCAGCGCTTCGGGCAGGTCGTCGACGATGCGGCACTCCAAAATGGTGCCGCCGTTCTGCTCCACGGCGATTTCAATCTCGGTTGAGCTCGAGAGGGAGGGCGCGTTGCTCCACGAGCGCTCGACGGTGATCGCTTGCGGAGCGGGCAGCCGCATGCCGTCCCACAGCGCGACGACAAATACGAGCGCGTCCCACACCAGCATGCCGTAGTCGAGACGCGAGGAGAAAAATCCCGGCAACGCCAGCGCCAGGCCCGCAACCAGCAGCCAGATGGCGCGCGGTGTAAATCCGAAGGCAAAGCGGCCGCGCGGCCGGCAAGCCGCACGCACGGTTTCGGGATGGAGCGAGGCCGAGATCATTTAAGCAATCGGGGCCCGCGGCACCGCAACCGCCGCAACCACATCGTTCAGCACGCGATCCGCATCGAAGCCCTCCAGCTCCGCCTCCGGTTTGAGCAGGATGCGATGGCGCAGCACGGGCAACACGGCGCGTTTTACGTCGTCGGGAATCACGTAGTCGCGGTCTTCGAAGGCTGCGAAGGCCTGGGCCACGCGCAACAGGCAGATGGCCGCGCGCGGGCTGGCGCCCAGTGCCAGCATGGGCCACTCACGCGTGCGGCGCACCAGATCGAGGATGTAGCCGTACAAGTCCGCTTCCACGCGAATAGCGCGAATTTCGTCGCGCGCGGCCTCGAGGAGCGTGGCAGCGAGCGGCTGGATTTTCGCGTCATCGAGCAGGCTTACGCTGCTGCCGTGATGCCGCTCCAGCATCTGCCGTTCTTCGTCCGCGCCGGGATAGCGCACCTTGATTTTGAGCAGAAAACGGTCGAGCTGCGCCTCGGGAAGCGGATACGTGCCCTCAAAATCGATGGGGTTCTGGGTGGCGAAGACCGTGAACCATTGGGGCAACTGGCGCGCGACGCCATCGCTTGTCACCTGGCGCTCTTCCATGCATTCCAGCAGCGCCGCCTGGGTGCGAGGGGGCATGCGGTTGATCTCGTCGACTAACAGCAGGTCAGTAAAGACCGGGCCGGCGTGAAATGTGAAGGCATCGGAGCCAAGTTTGAAGATGGTGGTGCCCAGAATGTCGGCGGGCATCAGGTCGGGCGTTCCCTGCACGCGCTGGAAGGCGAGTCCAAGCAAGCGGCCCACCGACTTCACGATCAGGGTCTTGGCGATTCCCGGCACGCCTTCGAGCAGTGCATGTCCTTGCGTGAGCACGGCCACTAGCACTTCGCCGATCACTTCGCCTTGCCCGGCAATCACGCGTCCCAGCTCCGCGTGCGCGTGGGCCAGCAGCTCCTGCGTGGCCTTAAGCGTTGGGTTTTGCGCCTGCGCGTCCTGTTGCAACGAATTCTCTTCGCTCATTCCGATCTCCTTGCTTCCCGTTCTGCTGCTCTTTCTGATCCTGCTTCCAAATGCATTTTCAATCGTAGGTTCTGGCTTTTGCCGCTCGATCCAATGCTTCGCCGTGGCGGCTGAGAGCCTGCACCAGCGCCAGCGCTTTCTTGGGCTGCAAGGTGTCGCTCCCGATCGCTTCCTCGCACTCCGCCAAATCCTTTTCAAGCGCTTCAGGGCCTCGGGGAAAACGCCTGCGCAGGGCGGCGCCCAGTTCTTCCGCGCTCATTTTTGCTCCTTGCAGTCCGCACAAGTCGCCCATGCGGCGGCGGAAACGCTCGTAGGCAAGCTCCACGGAGGTTGCCGAAGCGCCCGCCTCAGCGTAGAGCGAACCCAGCGCCTCAAGAAACTCCACCGGCGTGGCGCGCACCGGCGCCGGCAGGTCGCGCACGGGCCCGCGCCGCCGGCTGAAGCTGAAGATCACCAGCAATGCAATTCCAAGGAGGCCCGCCTTGAGCAGGTTCAGCGCCGTGCCGCTGGCATAGAACCAGTCCGAGAAGACTTCACCGTGCAACGATTCATCCCAATAGAAATGACGGTTCTGGGGCGGGCCCAGGGAATTCAAGAGCAGATTCAGGTTTTCGCCGCGTTGAATGGAGCCGTTTTCAAGCGACGTGGAGCTGGCCCACCAGATGACCTCGCCCTTGCCGCTCGTGTACTCCACCACGGCTGGCGATCCAGCGCAGTTGTACTCGACGCGGTCGAGCGGCCGGTCCGATCCCCAAGCGGCCTCGGGAGCCATCCACACTTCGCCCGATGAGGCCAACGGGTCGAGCCCCTGCGGCGCGAGCTTGCACGCTGCCGCGAACTGCAATGGCGGCTGGGCGTTTCCGCCTGGAGCCAGTTTGCCGCCCCACCAACCCGTCAACAGCACGCGGCCGCCTCGCGCAACGATGTCTTTCACGGTCTTGAAATCTTCGGGTGAGGAGGGATTGGGCTCGGCGAAGATCACCACGGTTTGCGCGTCGGTACGCGCCACGAGGTTGCTGAGCGGCTGCTCCCACCGCTCCACGTCGTAGCCATTCGCCTTGAGCATTTCGTAGGCGGCGCGCGCTCCATGCTTGCCCGTGCGATAGGTGCTGGGCACCGGGTTGTCGTCGCGGTCTTCGCTGCGCGCAAAGAACGCCGTGACAACTGCCAGCAGGGCCACCGCGCACATGCAGCCGATAAGCAGCTTGCGGTCCCTGGCGTCGAGCGAGGCGAAGAGTTTCATTCCGCTTGCACTCCCAGCTCCGCAGCCAGCTGCAATGCGGCGTTGAAGTCGCCGGCCGCGGCCTCGCGCCCGCCATACCATGTGCGCTCAAAGCTGCGCGTCAGCGCGGTCAACGTGGGCTTGCGCGGGTCATTGCCGCCCAACAGCCCGAGATATTCCCGCGGCGTGCGCGCGCGGTCGGCCGGCCACAAGCGGCCGGACTCCAAGCGCGCAATCGACGCCCAATATACAGAATGAATAGCCTCGCGCCACAGACCGCTTGCCGCCGCAGCTTGCGCATCCTTCAGCCACAGTTGCCATTCGCGCGCCGAAGGCGAACCCGGCCCGGGCTCGACGTCGGGAATCAGGCGCACCCGCGCGCTGCGCTCGATACGGATGAAAAACCAGACCAGTACTAAGCAGATTCCGCCCAGCAGCAAGGCCTCCAGCAACCGGGCAGCCCACGGCGCGCGCGCGCCGATTCCCGCGAGGCCCATCAGGATTTTGTCGAGCAGGTTTTCGAGCCATTCCACGACGCGGTCCCTTACCGAAACCTTGGTTACACCCTGGTACTCGCGCTGGGCCAGAATCGTATCGAGCGACTTTCGCTGGTCAGCGTAGGCGGGATTGGCCGCGAGCGGGGCCTCGGCCTGGCGTTCATCCATCTGAAGGCGCTGGCGCGCGTCGTTGAGTAAATCGTTCGCGTCTGCAGATTGGCTTTTAGCGTTTGAAGGCGCTCCCGCGACAACGGGCTGCCCAGCGCCACCTTTGTTCCCCGCGCGGCTCAATACAGAGCGCAGCCAGTCGTAGCGAACCTCGCGCGCCTGCGATGCCGCAGCGCCCGGCCATTGCACGCGGTCGTTGGGGCCAACACGATCGGGATTGCACGCGTTGTTGTTCGCAAGCGCCGGTTTCCCGAGCTTGAGCTGCGCCTGGCAATCGGCAACCACGCCGTCCAATGCATATAGGTGCTGGCGGTACTGCGCAAGATCCACATCGCGCCAGCCCGCGTTGGAAGGGAACTGCTGGGCGCGCGCATGCGGCATGGCGGCCGCCGGCACGAGCAATGCCGCCAAGATCAGCCTCGCCGAAACCCCACCGTTCCATCCACGCGCCCCGGACCGCATCGAACTCATCGCTCTTCCACGCTATCAGGCGGCGTAGCCGGCCTGAAAACTCCTGTGGCATCGCCCGGCGATCCCGCGGATGGGGGCTGCGCGAGCCCGAGAATCCCTACAGGCCCGCTTTGGGGTTGCGGCTGCGCGAGCCCCGCCCGCTGCATCATCCACTCGATGTCGAAGCCTTCCTTGCGGATGCGCTGGTCGTAGTAGAACAAGACGGCAGCGATCATGAAGACCGGCGCAAGCAGCACCTGCGAAGCGAAATCCAGGACCACCCTCACGATCTCGGTCACCACCAATGCCGTCGATGAATTCAAGGCGTTACTGCCGAGAGATGTGGATAAGGAAACAACGATGAGCAAAGGGATGGCTGCGGCCATCGATACGGCAAATGCCAGCGCAATCACCAGCAGATAGGTTACAAAGATGCGGCCGCGCGTTCCCTGGCTAAGCTTCCACGAGCGAACAATCGATTCCCAGGCGGTCTTATTCTCCACGATGCACGCGGGCATGCCCAGCGCGTAGCTCAACGTCAACCAGACCATCACGCCGATGAGCGCGACGGCCACAAGGGCCAGCAGGAAACCGAGAGCCAAACGAGAGGGGAAATCGACGCCGGGGCGGGACATGAAATAGATGAGCGGCGCGATGAAGGCGACGGCGACGGCCGCGGGGGCGGCGAAGGCCAGGATTCCCTGCAGCAGCAAGTACCACAAATAGGTCCAGAACCGGGGATGTACGCTTTTGAGCGTGGCGCGAATTGTAGGCTTTTCGCCGAGGTGCACGCTCATCGTGGCCTGCGTGATGCCGGCGTAGGAGTAAACGTACACGGCAAGGTAAATCGGAACGGCGATGAGACAAAGCAGAGCGATGGCAATGACTGCGGAGGGAGTATTTGCCCAATTGCCGCTCCCCGCAATTCCAGGAATGACGAAGATGGCTCCGGTTGGAATGGCGAGTGCTAAGACAAACACCAAAGGCAGTGCCGCAGTTCCAACAAACAGCCAGAAGTTGCGCCGGTAGAGCTGCGCCGTGCGGTCGAGAATTTCGCCGAGATTCAAAGGCCGTAACTGGTTGTCCATACCACCCCTCGTGAGCCCGGAACCTCAGGTTCGGCCCGAGCTGCTGTTGTGGGAAAGGCGTTCGCCGTGAGCGGCGCCGCAAGAGATTTTTCCGGCCGCGATTCGGCGTGAAGAATCGAGTTCGTGAACGCTTGCACGGATCGTAGCATAGAGAGGGCCGGAAACGGTTCCTTCCTGGCGGCGCGTCTCGACGCCCGAAAAATATTTGGAAAACTGCTAACTAATCCTTTAGTTGTTCGTCTATTGGAGTGCAAGAAAGATTCTGATTTGGGAAATATGCAAGCAGAATCAACAGGTTAGAGATGCCGCCAAGAAAATCCAACACGCTCACCGAGGCCGAGCTCAGGCTGATGAAGATCCTGTGGCGGAGGGGCGAGTCGGCCGTAACCGATCTGGTGGCTGCACTGCCCGAAGGCGAGCCGCTGGCGTATAACTCAGTGCTTACCACCATCCGCATTCTCGAGCAGAAGGGCTATGTGGCGCACCGCCAGGAGGGCCGTGCCTTCCTCTACCGGCCGTGCGTTGCCGAGCACGAGGCCAGCCGCACGGAGGTGCGCAACGTGCTCAGCCGGTTCTTCGGCAACTCGCGCGAGCAACTGGTGTTATCTCTTTTAGGCGATGAGGAGATCAGCGCCGAAGAGTTGCAGCGCCTGAAAGACGCGATTCGCACCACAGGCCCCGGCGCGAACGTCGAGAACGGGAGCGAGGAATAAGGATGTTCTGGACCCTCATGGCCGATGGAGTGCACGCGGCGCTGGGAGGCGCGGGCGGTTGGCTCGTTGCCTTTGCGCAGACCGCTGCGCCCGTGGCGGTTGCGGCCCTGTGGCAGGGCGCGGCGATCGCACTGGTTCTCGGCAGTTGCCTTCGCTTGACGCCCCGCGTCAATATTCACATTAGCGCGACGCATCGCTTCGCCGTCTGGACTGCGGCCTTTGCGGTGGTTGCGGGTCTTCCGTTTCTGCCTTTCTTTACGCACGGCACAGCAGGCGCAATCACGGCCAACGCTCTGCCTGGCGCATCGGCTCCCACACCCTGGTTCCAGATTGATGACCGCTGGGCCTTCGCCATTGCTGCGCTGTGGCTGGTTGCATCACTGGCGCGCGCGGCCAGCCTCGCGGTCCACTCGCTCCATCTGCGCCGGCTGTGGCGTTCAGCCTCGCCGGTTGCAACCGACGCGAATCTGCGCGCTCTGCTGACTGCGGCGCCGGCCACGCGGCGCCCCGTGGAGCTTTGCACCGCGCGCAAGCTCGACCGTCCCAGCATCATCGGCTTTCTGGCGCCGCGCATTCTGATTCCCGACTGGCTCTTCGCCCGCCTCACGCCCGGCGAACTCGAGCAAGTGGTTCTGCATGAGGCCGAGCACCTGCGCCGGCGCGACGACTGGACCAATCTTTTCCAGAAGCTGGCCCTGGTTCTGTTCCCGTTGAACCCTGCGCTGGCCTGGATCGAAAGCCGCCTGTGCCGCGAGCGCGAGATGGCTTGCGACGAGGGCGTGGTGCGCCGGACGCAAGCGCCGCGCGCCTACGCGGCCTGCCTCACCAGCCTGGCCGAACGCGGCTTGGAGCGCCGCCGCGCCCACGCGCTCTCACTGGGCGCATTCGAGCGCCGCCCTGAGCTGGTGCGCCGCGTCTACAGCATTCTGGCCCGCAAACAGGCGCTTCATCCGATGGCCGCGCGCGCACTGGTCGGCGTTGCCGGCTGCGGTCTGCTGGTTGGAGCCGTGGAACTGGCGCGCTGCCCGCAGATGGTGGCATTTGTTCCCGCCGCGAAGACGGCGACGCTCGAGACTCAGGGGACGCAGACAACCGCAGCAGCTTCGCTGGGCGAGGGCGTTCGCGCATTCGTGCAGCCAACGGCCACGCGCGGCGATTCCGGCTTCCGCGCTGTGGAAACCAAGGCGGTTTTCCCTACGGGGCGAAGTGATGCGCCGATCGCTCACACTTCGTCGCGCCGGGCTGTAACGACATCGGACGAGTCGCCGGACGCATCGCAGCGTCAGGTTGCGTCGATAGACACCGGCGAAGATGCCGCCGCGCCGCGTGAGGTGCTGCTGCGGGCAGAGATGCCGGATGCTGCGCCGGCTCCAGCCGGACAAGATGCGAGATCCGGCTTCACCGGAGAAGCGCAGGTTGTGGTGCTGACCGCGTGGGAAGAGGTGCGAACCTCGCCGCGGAACTCCGGGCAAATCGCCGACTATGACGCGGGCGCGGCCGCGCCGCATCAATCTGCCGATGCCGCAGACCAGACCGGCGGGCAGACGGTTACGCGGATCACTGTTACGCGGCTGATCTTTGCGGTGTATCCGATCAGCTCCGGGCCAGTCGATGCTGGGCCAATCGGTGCCCGGTCCAACGGCGCGGCGCCCGGCGCGAAACCGGCGCATACAGAAGACTCTGATCGGCCCCCCGCTCCGTTGCCTCAGAGCGGCTGGCTGGTTTTCAAACTCTAACCAGAAATATCAACCCCAATGGAGATCAATATGCCCATGACAACTAATTCATTAGTAGCAAGAGCGAAGAAGCTGGCGGTGCCTGTGGGCATCCTGGCCACGCTTCTGTTTGTCTTTGCGTTCTTTATCGACCACAACAAGGCGATGGCAGCCGCGGCCGGACCGCTGGACGACTCGAGCGTGTCTTCTCTCGTATCACTGGACAACGCGGTGGAAGCCGTTGCCGCGCGTGTTACGCCAGCCGTGGTCAACGTCTCGGTGACTTCACGCGTCTCGCCCGAGGAGCAAGCCGAAGGCGAGGGACACGGCCGCGGGCAAGATCGCGGCCGGGGTCCGGACTTTGGCGGTATCAACCCCGAGGACCTCCCGCCGGGATTTCGGCAGTTCTTCTTCGGACAAAATGGGCCGGGGGGAGGGCCGGGCGCGCAGGGAATGAGACCGCAGCCCCATATCGAGCATGGGGTGGGCAGCGGCGTGATCATTTCGCCGGATGGATACATTGTGACCAACGACCACGTGGTGGACGGAGCGACGGAGATGCGAGTGACACTCAACGACCGGCGGGTGTTCACCGCGAAGCTGGTGGGCGAGGACAAACTCAACGACCTGGCGGTGATCAAGATCGACGCGAGGAACCTGCCCAGCATTCCGTGGGGCGAGTCGACAAAACTGCACCCCGGACAGACGGTGCTGGCCTTCGGCAGCCCCTTCGGCTATTTCCAGTTTTCGGTGACGCGGGGCATCATCAGCGCGCTCAACCGGCCCAACCCGTACACCGACGATCCGCGCAAGCCGGGTGACTTTATCCAGACCGACGCGGCCATCAATCCCGGCAACTCGGGCGGGCCACTGGTGGATGCGCACGGCGAGCTGATCGGCATCGACACCTTCATCATCTCGAACAGCGGCTCGTTTGCGGGCGCGGGTTTTGCGATTCCGTCGGAGATCGCGAAGGCCTCTGTGGACCAGATCATCAAGACCGGCACGGTGCACCACGGCTACCTTGGCATCAGCATGAACGACGTGACGCCCGAAAACGCACAATTCTTCAACCTGCCTGACGCCAGCGGCGCGATCGTGAGCCAGGTGACGCCGGACTCGCCCGCGGGCCGCGCCGGGCTGAAGAACGGCGACGTGCTACGCGAGCTGAATGGGAAGAAGATCGTGGACGGGCGCGCGCTGCAGGTTGCGGTGAGCGAAACTGCGCCGGGAACCGCGATTGACCTGGGAATTCTGCGCGACGGCAAGCCCGAGACGATCCACGTGACGGTGGGCGAGTTCCAAAAAGAGAAGAGCGAAGAAGCCAGCATTGCCGGCGTGGGCGAGCAGCGCGGCCGGCTGGGACTGACGGTGGCGGATCTGTCGCCTGACGTGCGCCAGCAACTGCACGTGCCGGAACAAGTGCATGGCGCGGCCATTGAGGAAGTGCGCCCGGGAAGCGCGGCCGACGATGCGGGCCTGACTCCCGGCGACGTGATTCTCGAAGTCAATCGCCATCCGGTGGAGAGCGCCGATAGCTTCGTGAGCCAGGTACACGCCGTGCCGCAGGACAAGGACCTTCTGCTGCTGGTGTGGTCGAACGGCGGCGCGAGCTATCGCGTGGTGCACCCGGAGGAAAACGCGCAGAGCGGAATGTGAGCGGAGTAAGCGGGGTTAGCGGAGCTAGCGGAGTTGGCGTAGTTAGCCTAAAGTGACCCCGCAGGCGGGAGAGAGCCGAAGAGGTTGCCCGGGACAGGTGTGGGAGACTCGGGTAACTCGTGCGCCCAACTCAGAGTCGGGGGACGACTGGGTTGGGCGCTTGTGCTTCGAAGTCTCTGACCGCATGAATTCATGCTTGTGAAGTTCGTGCTATCCCACCCTTTCGCCCAAGTATCGGGCGAAAGGATGGGGCACGGGAAGGTACCTCTTCAAGCGGTCAGAGGCCGAGGTGAGTGAAAGAGTGAATGAGTGAAGAAGTGAAGGGGTGAAGCGAGGGAGCGAGCCGGAAAGCCGACCGGATGGGGGAGAATCGATGCAGATATGATCGCCTGTGTTTTCTTCTCCTACGGCTGGCCGGTGCACCTGGTTGCGTTCCTCTCTTTCGTGCCGTTGGCAACGTATCTGTCGTTTGGCGCGTGGAACTGCTTTGTGGGATGCGTTTCGCTGATCTCGTTTGCCACGTGGGTGTACTTGTTGGGATTCCGCGGGATGTTCTGGAGCTCGAGGCCCGTGCTGGAGAAGGGTGCGCCGCAGGGAACGGCGAAGGTGACCGCGATTGTGCCGGCGCGCAACGAAGCGGAATCGATCGGGCGGAGCCTGGAGTCGCTGCTGCGGCAGGATTACGGAGGCGCGCTTGCGATCATGCTGGTGGACGACAACAGCACGGACGGCACGGGAGAGATTGCGGCGGCGTTGGAAGCGGGTGAGCGGCTGAGGATCCTGAGAGGCGCGGCGATGCCGGAGGGCTGGAGCGGCAAGCTGTGGGCCGTGCACCAGGGCCTGGCGCAGGAAACGGCGAAGGCCGCCGACTATGTGCTGCTGACCGACGCCGATATCGAGCATGCGCCGGACCACGTGGCGGCGCTGGTGGCCAAGGCGGAAGGGGATGGGTTGGATCTGGTTTCCGAGATGGTTCGCCTGCACTGCGCGACGGCGGCGGAACGGGCATTGATTCCCGCGTTCGTTTTCTTCTTCCAGATGTTGTATCCCTTTGCGTGGGTTGCGGACCCGCGGAGACGCGCGGCGGGTGCAGCGGGAGGCTCGATGCTGGTGAGCCGCGCGGCGATGGACCGCGTGGAAGGCGTTACGCGGATTCGCGGAGAGCTCATCGACGACTGCGCACTGGCCAGGGAGATCAAGAGAACGGGAGGGCGGATCTGGCTGGGCCATGCCGAGCGGGCGGCGTCGACGCGCGTGTATGCGCGCTGGCGGGACGTGTGGGAGATGATTGCGCGCACCGCCTACGTGCAACTGGGCAACTCACCTGTGCTGCTGCTGGGCTGCGTGGCGGGGATGAGCGCGATTTTTTGCGCGCCGCCGCTGCTCGCGCTGCTCACCGGCGGGTTGCCGCGCCTGCTGGGCCTGGGGTCGTGGCTGATGATGGCTCTGGCTTTTCAGCCCACACTGCGACGCTACCGGCGATGGCCGCTGTGGGGCGTCGCGCTGCCGGGGATTGCGCTGTTTTATGTGGGCGCAACGGTGGCGTCGGCGGTGCGGCACTATGCCGGCCGCGGCGGAGGGTGGAAGGGGCGGGTGTATGTAAAGGGCAGGGACGTGGGAAGCAAGTGAAAGAGTGAATAAGTGAAGAAGTGAACGCGTGAAGCGGGGAGCGAGGGAGCGGGTGAGCGGGCTCGGGAGCTGAGCGCTTTCACGAAAGATTCAAGTTGACCCGCAAGCATTGATTGTTTCTGTGGAGCGGGTTGGCTATAATTGCCGCAATTTCGCTCCCCCATTGAAGCGATTCACAGGCCCCAGGATTTGTAAGCGGCGCACGGTCAGCGAGTCAGCGAGTCGGCAAGTTGGCGGGCTGGCGTGCGACCGCGCGGGTTCCCGACGGCGCGGTGCGCGAGCAGAGAACGCGCGAACGGGGAAAGAGGAGAGCCCATGGCCAGCACAGTGGTTGGACCGCTGATTTGTCCACAGGGGCACGGGCCGGGAGTGCCGGGTTCACGATTCTGCACCATGTGCGGAAGCGGATTGGTTGCCGAGTCGCAAGCCACGCCGCCGCAGCCTGTGGCCGTGGGAGCTCCAATTGCAGGAAGCGGCCAACCGCCGTGCAGGGTTTGCGGGGTGAACGGAGCGGGACTGACCGCCGCGGAGATTGTGTGCCCGGAGTGTGGATGGTTGCGGCCGCTCACGCCCGGTTATCAACTCGACCGTTCAGTGTTTTTGTGGGCGCAGGACGGCCAGGCGATGGCGAAGTTGCAGAGTATGCCTACGCTGCATGCGGTGGTGCGCAACGTCTCCGACAAAGTGGGCCGGCCGTGGATCGAGTCGACCTTCAATGCCATTCGCCTCGGTCCCAGGCAGTTGCCCGATGCATGGCACCAGGCGGTGCTGGCGGCGCGCATCCTGGGCTTGCCGAAGATGCCGGACGTCTACATCTCGGGTGACCAGATGTGGAACACCTACACATACGGCACGGAGACCAGCTCCTTTATCGTGCTGGGCACCTCGCATCTCATCAACTTCGCCGGCGATGAACTGCTGTTTGTGCTGGCGCGCGAGATGGGCCACTGCCGCGCCGGTCATGCGCTGTGGAAGACGGTGTCGCGTTTCATCGCCGGCGACACCAGCGTACACAGCGGCATACTTTCCGACGGTCTGATCAATGCCATCAGCCCCTCGCATCTGATTAAGGGCGCGCTGGATATGCCGTTGATGGCGTGGTCGCGGCAGTCGGATATTACCGCCGATCGCGCGGGATTGATGGCCGTGGGCGACGAGGCGCTGGCGCGGCGGGTGCTGCTGGCGTGGTCGATTCGCTCGGCGCGGCTGCTGCAGATGGTGAATATCGAGGAGTGGCTGAAGCAGGAGGACGCGAGCGACGACCAGATGACGCGCTACTCCGAGATGACGACTTCGTCGTCGATGTACACCACGAGGCGGTTGCGGCTGCTGGGCCAGGCGGCGCGGGAAGCGGAGTTGATGCGGTGGAGCCAGAGCATCCAGCCGGTGCGCAAGAAGCTGGCGCCGGTGCCGCAGGCGGTGTTGGGATTGGGTGTCGGCACCGTACGCAAAGCGAGCGCCGGTGGAGCGGCGCAGCCGTCGGCAGGCGCGGCGCAGCCGGGGGTTCCGAGTGCCGGTGCGGCGCAAGCGGGAACGGGTGCGCCGGTGGGCGCGGCGGCGCTGGCGAACGCGGGACAGGCAACGGCAGCAAAGCCGGCAACTGCGGCGGCGCCTACGGACTCGATCCGCGTGATTTGCAACAAATGCCATGCGGCAATGCGGGTTCCACTTGCGGTGCTGCGGGGCAAGACGGTGTTGAATGTGCGCTGCCCGCAATGCCACACCGTGATCACTTTGCGGCCGAGAGCGGCGGCGCCTGCGGCAGGTGCGGCCGCGGGATCGGCTGCGCCGCCGGCGACGCCATCCGTTGCAGCGACAAAGCCAGTTGGGCCGCAGGTGACCGCGGCCACTGTAGCGCCAAAATCAGTTGGACCGCCGGCGAAGGCGAGCGCGGGAAAAGCATCAGCCGCTGCGCCGCCTGACCGTGCGGGCGGGGAGAAGTGATTGGGGAATTGGGAGTAACGGAGTTTGAGGGAAACCATTCCTCAAGGGCTTAAGTCGGTATTCATTTGCGAGCAATTACGGTGGCTTCAAATTGAGACGCTCAAGAGAATTCAGGAAAGAGAGGTTGCATCATGCCGGACGATACCAACAGCCAGGGAAACGAGGTCGAGGAAGTCGTGGTGGTTGTGCCCGAGGAGACCACCGCGACGAGCGCGGTGAGCGGGGCGGGCACGAGCCCAGGAGAGAGCGTGACCACTTCAGATTCCGGATCGGTGACGGAAGAGATTATCGATGTGGTTCTGGATCCGTTGGGGAACAGCGGCGCGCCGGATGCAACCGGAGCCGTTGAAGAAGTGGTGGTGGTGGAAGAAGCGGCCGTCGATCCCGATGCGAGCGGCGCAGGGACGGCGACGGACCCGACTGATCCGACGGAACAAGGCGCCGTGCCTGTGGCCGAGCAGGATCCGGCGAGCACGGAACAGGGAACAGTTGCGGGCGATAGCTCTCCCGAGAGCGACGGCGGATGGATCGTATCGGACGCGACGGATCCCTCAGCAACCGGGACGGCGGGCGACGATTTGCCGGATACGGGGGATGGCGCGGTGACGGGAGAACCGGACGACACGGTTACCGGCAGCACAGACCCGAACGCGACGGCGGACCCGACGACGGACGGAACTACGGACCCAACTGACAACTCGCAGGTGCAGTCGGACGAGCAAACGCTGCAGCAGGACGAGCAGTCCGAGAGCCAAGCCGCGGCCTCAGGCGACTACTCGACCGCGCAGACTGACGCGGAACAGGCTTACCAGGACTCGCAGACCGTGGCCGACGAAGGCGGCCCGGACAACACGGACGAGACCTGGACGGCATCTCAGGACGAGAGCTGGGCCAACTGGGACCAGCAGACCGCCGACGAGGACTCGCAGGCGGCCGCGAGCTACGCCGCTTCAGGAGATTCGAATGCGACCGAGGTCTACGGCGACGCGGCGCAAAACGAGCAGGAGAACGCCGACAACTATGGAGAAGCGGGCGAGTACGGCGATGCACTGGGGCCGCAGGAGGACGCGCCGACGGACGAAGCGCCGACAGACGACGCTCCGGCGGAGGATGCGACCGCGACGGACGATACCGCGCCGGTGGATGATGCCACGACAGACGATACTTCCGGTGCGGACGAAGACTCGTCGGCGAGTTGACGAAAGACAGGGAACAGGGAATAGGGGACAGGAAAAGCTTTCAGGATTTGGCGGCGCGGGTGAGGCAGCGGTTGCGAAGCCATTTGGCGACGCCAAGGGTGAGAAGCAGTCCGCCGAAGGGCAGGCACATGAGGGCGACGATGAGCGCGAACCAGCCGGCGTTGGTGCTGGCGCCGGTGCGCGAGTAGCCGCCGAGCAGAGTGACGAGCAGGAGAACGGCGACGATGCCGGCGCCGACCATCGAGCCGCCCCATTGGAGAAGCTGGCGTGTGCCGTCGCCGGGCGGGGTGAAGCGGACTGCATCCTCGTTTGGTGGGTTTGGCGGCATAGTTCGCTCTATCCTTGCGCGAGGCGCAACATGACGTAGGTGATAACGCCGGTGACGGAGACGTAGAGCCAGAGCGGAAAGGTCCAGCGGGCGATGTTGCGGTGCTGCGGGATGCGCCCCGAGAGCGAGAAGAAGAAGGTAATGAGCACCAGAGGCAGCGCTACGACGGCAAGCAGGATGTGGCTCAAGAGCAGGCATAGATAAAAGGTTCGGAAGGCGGCGTGGAGCGGGTAGCGCACGTCGCCATGCAACGCGTGGTGCAGGATGTAGCTGACGAGAAAGAGCGTGGAGAAGATGAAGGCCGTGATCATGGCGGCGCGGTGGCGCTGGATTTGATGCGCGCGGATGAAGGTGTAACCCATGAGCAGTGCGACCGCGGCGAGGCCGTTGAGAATGGCGTTGAGCGCGGGGAGAAAGGCGAATTGGGCGCTGGAGGCCGCGGCGGGGTGAATATAGATGAGCCAAAAGAGAAAGAGCGAGGCGGCGGCGCTGACGACGAGGATGGCGGCGATGGCCGGGGCGGCGCCGGAGCGGGGCGCGGAGGTGGGTGCGGTGGTGGTCATCTTCCTCGTTCTTTCAGATGGATTTCCGTTTCTTCAGGGGCTAAAGCCCCTTCTTTTTTGACGTATTTCGGCACGACTGAAGTCGTGCCCTGACACTTCTTGCACATTTGAAGTTTGTGCGAACCCATAAAACTATCCTCTCGCCGTAGCGCAGAGCATGAGCGTGGTGAAGAGCAACGGCAGGTAGAGCACGCTCACCTTGAGCAGGTCGCGGGCTAACATGCGGCTTTCGTCTTCAGTTTTGGCGCGGAGAATGCGCGCGAAGCGGATGGTGTAGGCGAGATAGACGAGGCCGAGCGCGGTTGCCGGGGCCACATAGAGCGGGCCGGTGACGCCAAGGCGCCAGGGCGCGAGGCTGACGGGAATCATGAGCACCGCGTAGAAGACAGCTTCGACGACGGTGGACCATCCGTCGGGCTGGACCACGGGCAACATGCGAATGCCGGCGCGCGCGTAGTCGTCGCGATACAACCAGGCAATCGACATGAAGTGAGGGAACTGCCAAACGAAGAGGATGGCGAAGAGAGCGACGGCGGGCCACTCAATGCGGCCGCGGGCCGCGGTCCAGCCCAGCAGGGGGCCCATGGCGCCAGGAAAGGCGCCGATGAACGTGGCGAGCGAGGTGACGCGCTTGAGCGGCGTGTAGATGGCGACGTAGGTGAAAGCGGTGAGCAGCGCGAGCGCGACGGTGAGCGGATTGGTGTAGAGCATCAGCCACACCGCGCCGAGAGCGATGGCGCCCATGCCGGCGAGAATGCCCACGGCGAGCGGGAAGCGGCCGGAAGCCAGCGGCCGGTTGGCGGTGCGCTTCATGCGCGCATCGGTGGTGCGCTCGAGGGCCTGATTGAGTGCACCCGCGCCGGCGGAAACGAGACCGATGCCAAGGAGCACGTCGAGTAGGCCGCGTTGCAAGGTGGAGATGCCGGACTGCATGGAGCCCAGGTAGAAACCGCCCCAGCCGGTGACGAGCACCAGGCCGACGACTTTGACTTTGAAGAGCTCGCGGAGATCGTGGATGAGGGTTGCAGTGGCGCCGGGTTGAGGCGCGTGAAGGCCGTGCGCGTGCGGGGAGTCTTCGCCGCGTTTGGCGGCGAGATCTTCGGGGACAGCGGCCTGGGAGGAAGGAGTCATGGGGACGGCAGAAGATTTTTGCGGCCGCGCGAGCGATGGGGCAGCGGCCTTCAATTGATGATAACAAGCGGCAAGCCGCGCTCGGCCGCAGACTGCTTACTGAGAATTGTTTTGACACGGCTCTCTCGCGTGCTGTAGCGTCCGGAATTGGCGCCGCCTGCCCCAAGGCAATTCCCAGGCGCCGGAGGTGCAAAGATGCGGATGATGATGATGGTTGAGTTTCCTCTTGAACCATTCAACAGCACGGTTCGCAATGGAACTGCGGGTCCTACGATGAAGAAGATTCTCGACGACGCGAAGCCCGAGGCTGCTTACTTTGGCGAGCGGGAGGGCAAGCGCGGCGGAGTTCTGATTGTAGACGTGGCCAAGCCGTCAGACGTTCCCAGGCTGGCGGAGCCATGGTTCCTCAACTTCAACGCCGAGGTGAAGTTCAGGGTCGCCATGACGCCCGAAGATCTGGCACAAGCGGATCTGAGTGCGCTGGGCAAGAAGTGGGGCTGAGGCGCGGGTGAGTTCGCCGGACAATTATGAGGTAAAAAAAGCGGGAGCCGGAGCGATGGCTCCCGTTTCGATCATTATGCGGCTCTTAGACCGGAGTGCACGAGGACGGAGCCACCGGCTGCCCGGTTGAACTCCGACGTCCGACACGCGTTCCTGGGGATTTCTATGACCGTGTCCGGCGGATAGGCGGCCAGCTTCTGGCGGGCTGTGGAGCTCTGCATGGCGTCGAACTGAGAACCTGCGCAATCGCCAGAACAGCTTCAGTTTAACCCCGAGTTGGACGCCTTCCGCACTGCCGTATCGAGGATGTCAACGGAGCCAGCAGTCATTTGAACCTTCAGAAGCGTTTGGATGTGATCAGAAAACCAACTGCCCGTCCTTCACAACGGTCTTGCCATCGATTTCCACGCTGGCGTTCGTCACCGGAATGATCCAACCAAATTCGGTTTTGTTGGTACCGCCGAGAAGCTGGTTATTCCCCATCCCGATGAACACCATTCCAGCCGCTTCCCCGGGGCGGAAATCGTTGCCGCCGCTTTCCATAACCTTCAGAGCAGGGTTGAGTCCAATCTGCACCAAAGCGATTCTGTCTCTGTCGCCACCGTAGGCGGAGTAGTCTTGTTCAAAGCAGTCCGGATTGGCCTTCGCGTTGAACGAAGTCATCCTGCCTTCTTTGAAAACATAAGTCGCCCCGATCAGGTACTCGTATGGACGGCAATTGTCCTTTGGCACCACCACCGTCCCGGTTGCGGAGGTCTCCACGGGCGCCACAAACACCGTGCCACCGGGAAGCGAAGTCTGCCGCGCAAGGACCGGCCCTCCTGCGTTGCCATGCTCTTCCAGGATACCTGCGTTCACAAACGCGGTTCGCTTTCCCAGCGCCATCGTGATATCGGTTCCGCTGGGCGAAGTAATCCGTATGCTGTTTGCGCTCTCCAGCATCTTCGCCAACTGATCCCCTTTCTCTGAGATCTCCTGGTAGTTCGCATTAATCGCGTCCCACAACATATTCTGGTACACTGCCCAATCCATTCGCGCATATTCAGCATCCTTTTTGTTGGGAACGCCGATATATACGAAACGTATTCTCGAATTGTTCAGCGCCGCGCGGTTCGCGTCCGCGGAGCGGGTGGTCTTGGCCAGTCGCGACTCCGGTACGTTTTCCAGGACAGCTTTGGAATCGTCCGTGTCACTCGTGGAAATCCAAACATCAATGCTGTTGAGCCAAGCATTAGCGGCCCCCGGTTGGCCGAGATACTGCTCGGGCACATCGACAAGGTAGGCACGCTGCAGTTGGTCGGTTGTGACGAGCGTGACCACACGCCCGCCGGCCTTCGCCGCTTCAATCGCCACAGCCTGAATCAGGGGAAGCTTCTGTATGCCACCAGAAATCACAACCACTTCTCCTGGCTTCACTTTCGCCGAAACGGTAACCACCTTGTTCGCAATTTCAGTCAATCTTGGATCAGGTTTTCCTTCTTGTCCCTGAGCCGGGTTGCATGTGACAAAACTACTCAGCACAAGCAGTGAAAGTCCCAACGATTGCAAGCGTTTCATAGGGTCCTCCTCTGACCTTTTGTGCCGGATCAATCCTCTGGTGAGACGCACCGAAGGATTTGACCGGAATTTCCATTTCGCTTTAGGGACCGCGGTCAATATACACCCGGTTGCCTTCGCCCGGGATCTTTTTTTGCATTGGGTCCAAGGCCAAAGACATGGTCGTACGCGAAGCGGGGCGCGCGCCATGTAAAATGAAATCAACCGGATGATGCATTCCCCTCCAGCGGCTGCCCCTCAGGCATCCCGCGCCGCGCGGGAAAAGGAGTCGCGGGCATCCGGAACCCAGGAAAACCCATCCGAGCTTATCCATCAGGAAAACTCATCCCCGCTCATCCAGGTGAAGGGACTGCGCAAGTCGTATCGCACGGCGCGCGGAGAACTGATCCTTTTTGAGGATCTCGATCTCGAGGTCGCGTCCGGCGAACTGGTGGCGATTGTGGGCGCGTCGGGCGCGGGAAAAAGCACTCTTTTGCACATTCTGGGAGCGCTTGATGCGCCTTCCGCGGGAACGGTATACTGCGCCTCAACCAACGTGGCCTCGCTCTCCCCGCGGGAGGCGGCAGCCTTTCGCAACCGCGAGATTGGCTACGTGTGGCAGTTCCATTATTTGCTGCCGGAGTTCACGGCCGAGGAGAACGTGGCCATGCCGCTATTGGCGCGGGGCATGGGCCAGAAGGAAGCTCTGCAGATTGCGGCTAACTGGCTGAGAGAGGCGGACTTGGAGGATCGTGGAACGCACAGGCCGGGGGAGCTATCGGGCGGCGAGCAGCAGAGAGTGGCGCTGGCTCGGGCGCTGGTGTGCAGCCCGCGTTTGCTGCTGGCCGACGAGCCAACAGGCGACCTGGACGGCACGACGGCGGGCCGCGTCTTCGAATTGATCGAACGGCTGCACGCGAGCCATGGGCTTACATCCATTCTGGTTACGCACAATATGGAGCTGGCGCAGCGCTGTACCCGGATTCTTCGCCTCGCCAACGGAAGGTTGACGGCGCTCACAGACGCCGCGCAGCCGGCAACCTAACCTGTAACCCTCAAGCGGGATTGCATCATTTTCCGCGGTTTGTGAGTCTTATTAAATACAGCCCCACACAGGATTTCCCCAGACGGGCTGCAGAGGTCGGGATGGAAGTCAGCCGGGTAAGCGAGGCCGGCAGACGGCAAGGGTAGAAGCTGCCCCGGAACCATCCAAAAGAGCCGTTCGGAGCCTGGGTTCTCATTTGAGTTCTCCGGCGGCGAAGCAACGGGAAGGGCGCGCGCAGCAGGGCCGAGGCCGGAAGAATCACCGGACGGCTACTAGAGCGGGCAGCCTGGATCAAGCCCCGATGACGGGGGGGAGCACATCATGTTCGAACGGTATACGGAGAAGGCACGGCGCGTGATCTTCTTCGCGCGGTACGAGGCCAGCCAGTTCGGCTCACCTTATATCGAGACCGAGCACCTGCTGCTGGGGCTGCTGCGCGAAGACAAAGCGTTAACCAACCGCTTCCTGCGCTCGCACGCCTCGGTGGAGTCGATCCGGAAGCAAATTGAAGCGCACACCACCATCCGCGAGAAGGTGTCGACCAGCGTCGACTTGCCGCTTTCGAACGAGTGCAAGCGGGTGCTGGCCTACGCCGCGGAAGAGGCGGAACGGCTGGGCCACAAACATATCGGAACCGAACATCTGCTGCTGGGGTTGTTGCGGGAAGAAAAGTGCTTTGCGTCGGAGATTCTGCAGGAGCGCGGATTGAAGCTGGCGCAGATTCGCGACGAGCTGGCGAGGGTGACGCAGGAGAAAGCGCCGCCGCAGCAGCGGCAGCGGGAGTCGAGTTTGCTGGCGGAGTTCAGCCGCGACCTGACGCAGGCCGCGATGGACGGGCAACTGGATCCGCTGGTGGGCCGCGAAGGCGAGCTGGAGCGCGCGATTCAGATTCTGTGCCGGCGCACCAAAAATAACCCAGTATTGATCGGCGAGCCGGGCGTGGGCAAGACGGCAATCGTGGAGGGCTTGGCGCAGCGCATCGCCGACGGCGAAGTGCCGAGCTTCCTCGCGGACAAGCGCGTGCTGGCGCTCGATCTCTCGCTGATCGTGGCGGGAACGAAGTACCGCGGGCAGTTCGAAGAGCGGCTGAAGACCATCATGAAAGAGCTGATGGAGAATCAGAACTCGATCGTGTTTATTGACGAGCTGCACACGCTGGTGGGCGCGGGATCGGCAGAAGGGTCGCTGGATGCCGCGAACATCCTGAAGCCGGCGCTCTCGCGCGGCGAGATTCAGTGTATCGGCGCGACCACGCCGGCCGAGTACCGCAAGTCGATCGAGAATGATCGCTCGCTGGAGCGGCGCTTCCAGGCGGTGAAGGTGCCGCCGCCGAACGAGGCTGACGCCATCAAGATCATCATGGGCATCAAGGACCGCTACGAGAAGTTCCACGCGGTGAGTTACACCGATGCCGCGGTGGAGTTCGCAGTGGCGCACTCGAACCGCTACATTCCCGACCGCTTCCTGCCCGACAAGGCGATCGACCTGATTGACGAGGCCGGGGCGCGCGTGAAGTTGCGCCAGACTTCGCTGCCCGAGGAGATCACCGAGGTGCAGAAGCGGATCAAGTTCATCGTGCACCGCATGGATTCGGCGATTGCGAATCACGAGTTCGAGAAGGCGCGGTTTTACAGCGACGAGGAGCGCAAGGAGCGCGAGAATTTGCGCGCCTTGCGCGACAAGTACCACCTGGATGACTCGGCGGCAGGAATCGTGGGCCGCGAGGACATCGAAGACGTGGTGAGCCGCTGGACGGGCGTGCCCGTAACCAGCATCAAGGAAGAGGAGACGCAGAAACTGCTGCGCGTGGAAGAGGAGCTGCACAAGCGCGTGATCTCGCAGGACAAGGCGATCAGCGCGCTGGCACGGGCCATCCGGCGCAGCCGCGCGGGATTGAAATCGCCGCACCGGCCCATTGGTTCGTTCCTTTTCCTGGGACCGACGGGCGTGGGCAAGACAGAGATGGCGCGCACGCTGGCCAACTTCCTGTTCGGCTCGGACAAGGCGCTCATCCGCTTCGATATGTCGGAGTTCATGGAGAAGCACTCGGTGTCGAAGCTGATCGGCTCGCCTCCGGGATACGTGGGCTACGAGGAGGGCGGCCAGCTGACGGAGCGCGTGAAGCGTTCGCCGTATTCGGTGGTGCTGCTCGACGAGATCGAAAAGGCGCACCCGGATGTGTTCAACATCCTGCTGCAGGTGTTTGAGGACGGGCAGTTGACCGACGGACTGGGCAACACCGTCGACTTCAAGAACACCATCCTCATCATGACGTCGAATATCGGCGCGCGGCACCTGCAGAAGAAGCAGGGGCTGGGCTTCCAGAGCGAGCGCGAGGACCTGGTGAACGATAAGGTCGAGGAGCTGGTGAAGAACGAGGTGAAGAAGACCTTCAACCCCGAGTTCCTGAACCGCCTCGACGAAGTGATCCTGTTCCAGTCGCTCTCGGATGCGGACCTGATCCAGATTGTAGAGCTGCTGGTGCAGCAACTGAACGGCAACCTGGCGCAGAAATCGATCACGATCTCAGTGAACGACGACGCCAAGAAGTGGATTCTCGACAAGACACTGACCGACCGCAGCTACGGGGCGCGCCCGTTGCGCCGCGCGTTGCAGCGGTACGTGGAGGATCCGCTCTCGGAGGCGCTGATCGCGGGGCAGATCCAGGAGCGGCCGGCGTTCCTCGAGGTCTACCTCGACCACAACCAGCTCTTCTATCGCCCAGTGAGCGCGGACGAGAACGCGAGCGAAGAAAAAGCGGCGGGCGTGCTGTTGTTCAGCAACTGAGCGACTGCAAAACCGGCAAAAGACCCCCGGCCTGCGGCTGGGGGTTTCCTTTGTAGTGAGCCTTCACGCTCACATCCGCTTCACCCGCGCCATTTACACTGATAAGCGGAGAATACTGTGTTTTTCGATAAGATCCTGACCAAAATCTTCGGCACGGCGAATGAGCGCCTGATCAAGCGCCTGATGCCCATCGTGCTTGAAATCAATGCGATGGAGCCGGAGATCAAAAAGCTCTCAGATGAAGAGCTGAAGGCCAAGACCGCCGCATTCAAGGCGCGGATTGCGGCGCGGCTGGAAGGCATCAAGGACGCCGACGAGATCAAACAGGCAGAAAAGGACGCGCTCGAGGAGATTCTGCCTGAAGCCTTCGCGGTGGTGCGCGAGGCGGGCTGGCGCGCGGTGCAGATGCGGCACTTCGACGTGCAGTTGATCGGCGGCATGGTGCTGCACCAGGGCAAAATTTCCGAAATGAAAACCGGCGAAGGCAAAACGCTGGTGGCGACGCTCGCGTGCTATTTGAACGCGCTCGCCGGCCACGGTGTGCACGTAGTGACGGTGAACGACTACCTGGCCAAGCGCGACGCCGAGTGGATGGGCAAGATTTACGAGTTCCTGGGACTGACGGTGGGCGTGATCGTGCACGATCTGGACGACAACGAGCGCAGGGCCGCCTACGCCGCCGACATCACGTACGGGACAAATAATGAATTCGGCTTCGACTACCTGCGCGACAACATGAAGTTTGAGATCAAGGATTGCGTGCAGCGCGGGCACCACTACGCGATCGTGGACGAAGTGGACTCGATCCTGATCGACGAGGCGCGGACGCCGCTCATCATTTCCGGCCCGACGGACCAGACGACGGACAAATACGCGCGCGCGCGGCGCATTATTCCCGCGCTCGAATTGGGCGAAGAGATCGAGTGGACCGACACGAAACGCCAGGCGGAGCTGGGTATCCAACTGGGCGAGGGCCAGAAGCACCTGACCGGCGACTACATCGTCGACGAGAAGCAGCGGACGATCGGCGTGACCGACGAGGGATGGGTGACGATCGAGAAGGCGCTGGGCATCGGCAACATTGCCGACGCGGAGAACTGGGAACTGAAGCACTACGTGGAGACGGCGATCAAGGCGCACGCGCTCTACAAGCGCGACGTGGATTACGTAGTAAAGGACGGCGAGGTGATTATCGTGGACACCTTCACCGGCCGCTTGATGCCGGGACGCCGCTGGAGCGATGGATTGCACCAGTCGATCGAGGCCAAGGAGGGCGTGAATATCCGCAAGGAAGACCAGACGCTGGCCACGATCACCTTCCAGAATTACTTCCGCCTTTACCAAAAGCTGAGCGGCATGACGGGCACGGCGGAAACCGAAGCGGCCGAGTTCGAAAAGATCTACAAGCTGGAGATCGTGGTGATTCCCACCAACATGCCGATGCGGCGGTTGGAGAATCCTGACGTGGTGTTCCGCACCGAGAAGGAAAAGTACAAGGCGGTGGCGGACAACATTGCCGAGCTGCACGAGAAGGGGCAGCCGGCGCTGGTGGGCACGACGTCAATTGAGAAGAGCGAGCGGCTGTCGGCGATTTTGCAGAAGAAGGGCATCCGGCACGTGGTGCTGAACGCGAAGTTCCACGAGCGCGAGGCGGAGATTGTGGCGCAGGCGGGGCGGCTGGGGATGGTGACCATCGCCACGAACATGGCTGGCCGCGGCACCGATATTCTGCTGGGCGGCAACCCGGACTTCATGACGCGCAAGGAGCTGGTGGACAAGAAGAAGGCGCGCGCCATCAGCGTGGCCGAGGGCGCGATCAATCCCATGGCGCCGCCGGGATTTCAGCGCTTCTATTACCAGGGGCAGGAATTCGAAATCTCCAACGCGGAATGGGCGGAGACGAATGTGGTGCACGCGGCGGCCGCGCAAGAGGACCACGAGGCAGTGATTGACGTCGGCGGGCTGTTCATCCTGGGCACTGAACGGCACGAGTCGCGGCGCATCGACAACCAGTTGCGCGGGCGCGCCGGCCGGCAGGGCGATCCCGGCGAGAGCCGCTTCTATCTCTCGCTGGAAGACGACTTGATGCGCATTTTCGCCAAGCAGTGGGTGAGCACGCTGCTAGAGCGGCTGGGCATGGAAGAGGGCGTGCCCATCGAATCGCGCATGATTTCGAAGCGGATCGAGGGCGCACAGAAGGCCGTGGAGGCGCAGAACTTCGAAGCGCGCAAACACCTGCTCGAATACGACGACGTGATGAACAAGCAGCGCGAGGCGGTGTATGGCTTGCGCAGGCAACTGCTGGAGGGCGTGGAGCAGCGCGAGTTGATTCTGGAAGATTACGTGGGTGGGATTCTGTCGGGACTGCTCGACGAGTACTGCAACGAGCGCACGCGGCCCGATCAGTGGGACTTCAAGGGACTGGGCGAGAAGCTCGTGGATCATTTCGGATTCAATCTGACGGCATCGGGCATCAAGCCCGAGGAGCTGAGCCGTCATGAGCTGGGCGAAGAGATCTTTGCCAAGCTGACGGAAAGCTACGAAGCGAAGGAGAAGATTCTGGGCGCCGGGACCATGCGCTACCACGAGCGCATGGTGATGCTGAGCGTGATCGACGGGCTGTGGAAGGATCACCTGCTCAACATGGACCACCTGAAGGAGGGAATCAATCTGCGTGGCTATGCGCAGAGGGATCCGCTGGTGGAATACAAGCGCGAATCCTTCGACATGTTCGAAGCCATGATGCTGAAGTTCCAGGAAGACACGGTGCGGTTCCTCTTCCGGATGCAGATTCTGGGGCCCGATGGGCAGCCGGTGACGGAGGCAGTGCGGCCGCGGGGCACGGTGCCGAGCGCTCCGCCGGTGGCGAGCGCGGCGCGGCCCGTTGCAACGGGCGACGGCGCGCCGCGCGAGATTACGATTCCCACGCGGCAGCCTTCGACAACAATCGACATGCTGGAAAAGGAGTTCCATCGCAAGAAGGAGCGGGAGCTGGCCGCGGCCAGCCGCGCCGGCGCTGGAGACAACAGCCAGTCCACGCAACGGCGGACCGGAGAAAAGGTGGGACGCAACGATCCCTGCCCATGCGGCAGCGGGAAGAAGTACAAGAAGTGTCACGGAGCGGGGGGATAAGAACAGGGAATAGGGAGTAGGGAATAGGGAATAGAACAAGGGGCGCGCTCTGCAAGAGCACGCCCCTTGTTTGTATGCGGAATCTCTCGTTTTTCTACTCCCTATTCCCTACTCCCTATTCCATGCCTTATCACCGCAGGAAGCGGAAGAAGCCGCGCTTTTCGTTCTTTTCGGTGAGCAGGCCGGCGGCGCTCTTTGCCATCTCGCGAATGGCGCGGGCGATGGCGGAGTCGAGGAGCACCATGGGCGACGCGGTCTCGCGGGTGCGGCGGGCGGCGGCGTAGTCGTCGGGGATCTTCCACTGCGCGGGCCGGGTGAGCGCCTCGGCAATTTTCCTCTCGTCGAAGAGCAGATCGCTGGGCTTGTAGCGGTTGAGCACGATCTGCAGGGTCTCGTCGCGCGTGAAGAAGAACTTCGTCACCATGCGGTTGGCGTTGAATAGCTCGGAGATGCCCACCTGCGCGATCAGGTAGATGATGGCCGACTTGTCAAAGAGCGAGGTGCCGAGCAGGTCGAGGCGCGAACCCACGTCGACCACCACGAAGTTGTAAGCTTCGCATGCCACAGAGACCAGCTTGTCAAGGGAATCGAGGGGCATGGGGTGATCGGTGAACTCAGAAGGAGCTGCCAGCACCGATAATCCCGTGCTGTGCTTGGCCACGAGCGTGGAGAGCAGCTTGGGGTCGAGGCGGTCGGGATACTGCAGCGCGTTGGCCACGGAATAGTCGGTCTTGATGCCGAGGTTGATGGCCACGTCGCCCAGAGGCAGGCCGAAGTCCATCAGCAGGGTGTTGCCTTCGGATTCCTGCGCCAGGGCGAGCGCGAAGTTGGCCGCCAACGTGGTGACGCCGCATCCGCCCTTTGTGCCCATAAACACGAACAACCTGCTGGACGCCCTAGCCTCCTGGGTGGTCGCGGCATAATGCTCTTCCGCGCGCTCCATGGCGGCAGCAATCTCAACGGGGTCGAGGGGAGCAGCGAAGAACTCGCGCGAGCCGGCGCGCATGAGGTGGACGGCCACCTTCATATCGGCCTTCGACGAGTAGGCCATGACGTAGGTGCGCGCATTGGCGCTCAGATTCTCTACCAAATCGTAGGCCAGACCCGAGTCGCAGTCGACGTTGAGGAGCACCACGTTGTAAGTTTGCGGCAGCAACTGCGCCAGATCTGCCACCTTGCCGGGGAAGGAGGGGATTTCAGTGACCCGCAGGTTCTTAATCCCCGCGAGGACCGCGGCGGTAGCATTGCGGCGCTGCGCATCAAAGTCAAGAATCGCAGCGGTCAGGGTCATTCCGTTGGGGGCACCAGAACCCTTGTTTGCTTTGAGCATAGTTCTTGTGGGTACTCCAAGAGATCATGATATTCCATTGGAATCCCCTCAAGGACCGGGGCGAGGGTACCCTCGATATTCTGCCCCATGGAGAGCGCATGCCATCGCATGCAAGTCCCTGCATGGGATGAGCAAAACGCCATGGCGCAGGGTTGCGAACGAGGCGTATTTCTGCCTGTGCAGCCGGCGAAAAAAGAACCGCCCTGCAAGCGATCGGAGGGTTCATTGCAGGGCGGTTTTCAAGGCATTTCTCCCTCAGCGTAGCCATCCCCTCAGGCGTGCGAGGTTGCGATTTCTTGAGGAAATCGCAACGTGAGGGTCGAGGCTTTGAGACACATCCGAGGGAGAAATGCGTTAAGCCCGCGTACCGCGGCCTCCCGGTGCGGGACGCCAAACAGCCTCAGAGCCGCGCGACACGGCGGCGAAGGACACAAGGGCGTCCGGCATTTGCCGCGGAGCCACGGTCGAGGCTTACTGGCTGAGCGTAAAATTCACCGAGACCGTAACCACGGAGTCCCCGTCGCCCGGCGCGAATCTCCATTGACGCACCGCGTCCTCGGCCGCGACTTCGAGCATGTGGTTGCCGCTCACCGGCTTCACCTCCTTGACCTTTCCCTGGGCGTCGACCGTAGCTTCAAGCTGGACCTCGCCAGTGATGCGCATGCGCTTGGCGATCTCCGGATACACGGGCGTCACGCGCGACTTGATGGCGCGATCGTCGCCCGCCCAGGCCGGCAGGGCCAGCGCAACAATTGCCGCCAACGCGGCTGCCTGCAAAAGCCTGAATCTCATCCTCCGCTTGACACTAGTACTTGCTGCAACAACAACTTTGTGCATGGGCCCCTCCCGAATTTGAGAAAAACTCAACAAAGTTATCGGCTGAGGGCGGGTGAGCATGAAGGGATTTTCAGAATTTGGTTACGAAAGGAATGGAAAGGCAGGGAGCAAGGGAGCGAGGGAGCAAGGGAGCGGGGAGGTAGCTTAGCGGGTGGGCGGGGACTGGGCGATGGCGGCGAAGGTGAGGTCCTGGGCGGTGCTCGAGTGTTCCTCGCGCCAAGCCTCGAAGAGGCGCCCGTAGCTGAGGGTCACGTACTGGGCGGGATCGACGCCGAGCCGGGCTGCGGTACGGTCGATCCAGGCCGAAGAGCCCTCCAGCTCCGCGTAATCGCCGATGGGCGTCTCGTCGATGACGCAGTGGCCATCGCCGTCGGTCCACTCCATGCGCCACTTCTCGTAGCGGAAGGCAGCGACCAGGCCGAGCGAGAGAAAGACCTCGGCGAGCGCATCGCCGTCTGCGATGCCGGTCTCGGTTTCGACGCGGTGTTTGTGCCGGTCCTCCGCGGGACCAGACCGCGGCAAGCGCTTGAGGGTCAGCGTCCAGCGGCCCGCGTAGCAGCGAATGCGGAGGATCTCGGTGCGAGCGCGCATTTGCCGGTCCGGCGTGTCGTAGAGCACGTTGCTCTCAAAGCTGCGCGGAGTTTCGAGGCGGAATCCCGCCGACTCGAGGCGCCTGGTGAGGCCGTCGAGATCGTCGACGCGGAATTTGATTTCGGTTTCGATGGGCATCGGATGGATGAAGTATAAGGGCGCGGAGGGCCTTCGGTCGCTCACTCTGCGCCTTACGGCACAAGCCGCATCGCGGTGGGATGGTAGTGTAACGTGACTGCGTCCCCGTAGCCGAGGCCAGCAACCGGCTCGGCGATGGTTTCGACGATCGTGGGCAGCTGAAAGTGGTCGGGCTTGGTGGCCGGGTCGGGAATGTACAGCATCGCTTTGTAAAGCCGTTCGCCGAAGCCGACCCGCGCCGCGCTCAGGAAGAAATTTTCCGCTGGCAGCAGATCGGTCCACTTCACGGATCTGAGAAAAAACTCGGGCCGCAGGATTTGCACTCGATAGGGCGCCACGTCCAGATTCAGCGTGGCGGTCAGGAAATTACTGGAGAAGTATGCGTCCAGATCCAGCCCGCGCGCGGCAAAGAATGGCAGTTGCAAGCGGATGGTGCCCTCGGGAAAGCGCGTGTCGGCGGTGGATTGGCCGGAGGCGACTCCGTGACCGCGGGCGACGACGGCCGAAACCTGGCGGAGTGCGGAAGGTGCGTCGGGCATGGCAGAAATCTTACCGCATGGCGACCGGCGCGCAATGGCTGGTCCGCGCCGCGCCAAGCGGCGACAATAAAAGAGTGAAGACCCTGCACCTGATTGTGGATACGGCACACTTTGAGACGACGAAAGCCGGCGGAGCGCTGGACCCAGATGCGTTGGATGGGGCCGTGCTGGGCCAAGACGCGCTGGATCGGGCCGCTCTCGACCGATGTGCGTTGGATCGGGCCGCTGCGATTCTGCGCGCCGGAGGATTGGTGGCGCTGCCGACGGAGACCGTCTATGGGTTGGGAGCGAACGCGCTCGACCGCAGCGCCGTGGAGCGCATCTTTGCCGCCAAGTCGCGGCCGGCGTGGGACCCGATCATTGTGCACATTGCTTCAGAAGCGATGCTCGAGGGACTGGTGGAGGAGGTTCCCGCGGCGGCGCGGAGGCTGATGAAGCATTTCTGGCCGGGGCCGCTCACGCTGCTGCTGCCGCGCGCACCGGCAGTGCCCGATGCCGTGACCGCGGGCCGACCGCTGGTGGGCGTGCGCATGCCCGCGCATCCGGTGGCGCTGGAGTTGATCCGCCGCGCCGGCGTTCCCGTGGCCGCGCCCAGCGCCAACCGCTTTGGCCACATTAGCCCCACGACGGCCCAGCACGTACTGGACGATCTCGACGGGCGTATTGACGCGATTCTCGATGCGGGGCCGTCGCCGCATGGCGTCGAGTCGACGGTTCTTGACCCCTCGACGACGCCGATGGTGATCTACCGGCCGGGCGCGGTGACTGCAGAGCAGATTCGCGAAGTGGCCGGGCCGGTGGAGATGTATCGAAGCGCCGGACAGTTGCGCGAGACTCCCGCGGAAGCGCTGCCCTCGCCGGGCGTGGGCTTGCGCCACTATGCGCCGCGAGCGCGGCTGGTGCTGGTGGAAGCGCCGCTTGCCGAATTGGGTGCGTGCCTGGAGGAGGCGGTGAAAAGCGAGCCGGGCGAACAGTTGGGAGTGCTGCTGCCGGAGGGAGTGGCCGCACCCGCGGCGATCGCGAAGAAGCGCGTGTTTTTGTGGGGGCGGTGGAACGCTCCGGAAGAGCTTGCGCAACGGCTCTATGCAGGTTTGCGCGCGCTCGATGCCACGGGGTGCACGGTGATTCTGTGCCCGTTACCGGCAGCGGAGGGGATTGGCGCGGCTCTACGTGACCGGCTGCAAAAAGCAGGGACCAAGTGAACAAGGTGTGAGTTTGAGTGTGAGTGTGAGTGCGAGTGATCAGTGGTCAGTTCACACTCACACTCACGCTCACACTGATCACTGCCTTACCCGTTGTCGCCGAGCTTGTACATGTACTTAATGGCGGATTTGTAGATGAGGGTCTTGGAGCGGCCGCGGACCTTGATGGAATTGCGGTCGTACCATTCGATGCAACCGTCAATGCGCTCGCCGTCCTCAAGCACGATGACCATGGGCGTCTGCGACTGAATCTGCTTCTGCAGATAGAAGAGCTCCGCGTGGCGGTTGGGCGCGTCGATTTCGGCGGTGTGCGCGGGAAAACGGAAGGGAAGCGGCGCGGAGAAGTTTCTCCGGGTGTGCGCGGGAAGGCGGCCGGGCTCGAAGCCTCGGGGTGGCGGCAGAACCGGGTGGATACTCATGGGGACGACCCTCCCTGGAAAGAAACAGAACCCGTAAACCTGGATGCTGCGAGACACCTGGGAAATCCCGCCTGGCCCGTTCGCTGGTACGGCACCTGCCGCAACCGGCAGAAGCGAAAAGCTTTTTCCCTTGCCATGAGAGGCCGATGACAGTCCCGCACCGACGGGAAAATGCGTCGCGGCATCCATGCTCTGCGTGTGAGTACTCTTAGCTGAAAAGATGCTTCGGGCCGATTGGGGGTTGCACTTTTATTCTGCGGCCAACGGGGTGGAGCGTCAAGGGGAGGGAAGCAGGGAGCAAGGGAGCGAGGGAGCGAGGGAGCAAGGGAGCAAGAAACGGGGAGTCGGGAGTAGCCAATAGGGATTGGGGGGACTATTCCCTATTGGCTACTCCCGACTCCCTAAACTTACGGCCATGGCGTCGAGCGAGAGCGAGCGCAGCAGGTTGCGGCGCATGCCTTGCTCCACCTGCACGAGGGCGCGGGCGGCGCCATCGATCCAGTCGACGGTGAGGCCTTCGGCGAGGCGGGCGAGTTCGGCGGCAAGATCGAGATTGCGGATGAGCGCTGGCGTGCCGGCCACGATGAGCAGCAGATCTTCGACGAGACTGCCGAGAGCGCGGAGCAAATTGACGGTCTTCTCCTGCCCATCGGCGCCGGCGCGATAGGATTCCGTAGCGTGGAAGAGCTCGGAATAGTCGGGCTCACGTAATGCGGTACGCAAAATGACGATGGCATCCTGGCGGCTGGCGAGATAGGCGTCGAGATCGAGCGCGAGGGCGCGGCCCACGGCGCCCTGGGCCAGACGCGCCGCCAACGTGCGCTGCTGCGGCTTGAGCTCGGGGCGGCGCTGGGCGAGGAGGGTTTCAAGATCGGCCGCGGGCAGCGCGCCCAGGCGATGAATCACGGCGCGCGAGCGGATGGTGGGCAGCAGCTCCTGGGGATTTTCGGTGAGCAGGATGAGCGTAGTGTGCTCGGGCGGTTCTTCGAGCAGCTTGAGCAGGCTGTTGGCCGCCTCTTTCATGAAGGCCGACGAGGTGAAGATGGTGAAGGCGCGCTGGGCTTCGGCGGGCGGGCGATAGTAGGCCGCGTGGATGGCCTGACGCACCTGGCCGAGCTTGATCATGAGCTGCGGCGGGTCGGGCGGAACGACGAGCACGTCGGGATGCGTCTGCACGAAGATGCGCGTTTCGCGCTTGTCGGTGTCGCGCATGTCCTCGCGGGCCGCAACGGCCTCGGCCACGAGCGCGTCAAGGTTGGCGGCCGCGGCGATGCGCGCGCAATTGCGGCAAACGCCGCAAAAGTCGGGCAGGCCATCGGTTTCAGTGGGGTTGAGGCAGTTGACGGCCTGGGCCAGCATGAGGGCGAGCGTGTACTTGCCCGCGCCGCGGGGCCCGGCCAGGATCATGGAGTGGGGAAAACGGCCGGCGCGCACGCTTTCGCGCAGGTGCGTGACGGAGGCCGCGTTGCCGAGGAAGTCGTGAAAGCCCACGGAATGAGAGTAACAGGGAGCGAGGGACCAAGGGACCAAGGAAGACAGGGACATAGGGACAAGGGGCTCGGGAGGGAAGAAGTGAAGAAGTGAACAGGTGAAAGAGTGAATAGGTGAACGAGTGAAGCAGGGAGGAAGCGGAGTTGGCGGAGCGTCCTCTGGCTTCGGACGATAAGCCAGCCGCGGTCTTTCATGCGTGCAGAACCGCTGGCTTAAGAAACCGCACCCATTCGCCCGTTAGGAGGGGAATCCGGCACTGTAGCTCGAGCGACCAAAGATTTGCATCACGCATCGATCCGCATGTCCAACCAAGCATGCGCTTGTAATCTGTTGAATCTAAACGGTTAACATTGCAGCTCGTACGCCGCAACAGAAAGGTAATCCTTTGGGAGGTTACTGAAGTCCCCGGTGTAACATGAAACCGCCATTGTCGCATTAGGAAAAGCAAAGTACCTCTAGAACATCGGGCCCTTTTAGTCCCAAGTCGCGACATGCAATTGCGCGGTGCCCATGCAGGATCAGCAACAAAACGTATTAGCCGCTCGAGCCACAGTGACGATGACGGCAGCACTCGGAGCCGCAGCAGGCTTACTGCTGGGGTGCCTGCTCGCCATCCCGCTGGCCGAGAACCGTCTCAAGACGTACATGGAACGAGTGGCGCTTCAAGACGAGGCATCGCTGAACGAAGCGCGCTCTCTTCTGGACACTCTGCGGCATTCTGCGAGTCCGGCTTGTTCGGACACGGATCTGAACAATCTCAGAGAGCTGGTTTATCGCTCGGACTATTTGAAGGATGCCGGACGGATTCGAGGGGGAAGGATTGAGTGCTCCGCAACTGCGGGCCGGCCGGCGCGGCCGATCGGCGAATTCAAAGCGGGGCAAGCTCAGGCGGATGGGAGCCTAATCTATAGCAATCTCGCTCCCGTACGAGATCAAAGCCTGAGGCGGACGGGAATTCAACACGGCGACGTATTCGTAGTCTTTGGTTCGCATTTGCCAGAACCCGGAGGGCGACTGCCGATTCGATGGGCAATCGACCCGTACCAGGCAGGAACTCCAGCGTCATCCAATGAAGCTTCGTCTGCCCCGGCTTCCGACCAGGCGACCGACGAAGTGGCGCTCCACGGAAGCACGATCGTTGCCAGCCATTGTTCGCCGATTATGTCGAATTGTGTCATCGCATCGCTGGACGTTGACGATGCAAGGCGTGGGGAATCCGCCGTCATTGGCGGTACAACCCTCGCGTGTGGAATCGCTGGCGTTTTCGTTGGGATCATCCTTTGCAGGGCTCGCCGCCGCAGCCTTTCGCTCCATCAGCAGTTAAGGCATGCGCTCGCACACGAGAAGCTCCAGGTTGCCTATCAACCAATCGTCAATATGACGAATGGAAAAATTGTTGGCGCCGAGGCGCTGGCACGCTGGACCAGGCCGGATGGTGTTTCCGTCAGCCCCGGCGAATTCATCAAGACGGCGGAGGAGCACGGTTTCATCGGATCGGTTACCAATCTAGTCTTGCGCCGCGCGCTGAAGGAGTTCCGCGAAGTGCTCAAGGACCATCCCGACTTTCGACTGAACATCAATATCGCGGCGGCGGACTTGATGGATCCCCGGTTCCTGCCCATGATCGCTGAGGCCATCCAGAAGGCCAATGTGCGGCCAAGGAGCCTCACCTTTGAGGTCACGGAAACGTCCGCCGCCAATCACGAAGACGCGTTGGAGTCGATCCGTGAGTTACGCCGTATGGGCTTCGGTATCTCCATCGACGATTTCGGAACCGGTTATTCGAACCTTTCCTATCTGTTGTGCCTTTCCGCCGATTCCATCAAAATCGACAAGGCTTTCACCCGGACCATTGGAACGGACGCTGTGACGGTCTGCATCCTTCCACAGATTATCTCTATGGCGCGTACGCTGAATCTTGCAGTGGTAGTCGAAGGCATTGAAGTGTCAAGGCAGGCTGATTACTTCCCCACCGACATGAGGATTTACGGTCAGGGCTGGCTCTATGGGCGTCCCGTACCAGCCCGCGAGTTCTTCAGTTTGCTCGGTGTCACGGTTGATCAACCAAGTGTCACCGCCAGCCCCGAAGCCGCAGAAATCCCGAGCGGCTGGCGTCAGCTAATGCGCGGTTTTGGAACCGCGATGTTTCAATAGTCGATAACACGCTTCGTTTGATCCACGCCCAGTTACGAAGATCCCGATAACGGCGCCCGACTTTGGGTGCGAGCCGTCCCGCTGCAAGTATGAATGGACCGGGCTCCCGGCAGGTCATGGAGTGGGGAAATCGGTCGGCGCGTACATTCTGCGCGGGAGGGCAGCTTGTTGAGGGCTATAATTCCGGCGACTCAATTTGCGAGGGGTTGCCAATGCCGAAAATTGCGAAGGTCGCATTCTTCTTTACAGTGATTGCCGGTTTTGCCTTGGCCCGCGGGCAGGCCGTGCCTCCCGATGCGAATGTTCCGGCCGTTGCAGCGAGTTCGGCGCCGGCTGCTGCCGATGAGCGTCCGCAGGTGATCCTCAATGTGCTCGTTGATCTGAAAAAGGGTGTGACGGCGCCGATCCCCGTCTCATCGCTGGAGATTTTTGAAGACGGTGCGCAGCAGAAAATCGAATCCATTGCCGGGCCCGGCTCGCCGGTCTCGCTCTGCCTCATGATCGACATCTCCGGAAGCATGACGAAGTATAAGGACCAAATTGGCGAAGTCGCTAAAGAATTGGTGAGGAGCCTGCCGCAGGGCAGCGAAGTAATGGTGAGTACCTTCGCGGAGAAAACACACCTCGTGTTGCCCTTCACGCCGGCAACAGAAGTCGATCTCTCCAATTTCGGGCACGAACAACAAGGTCTCCGCACGGCGATGAATGACGCGATTGTGATCACGGAGCCTTATTTTGTGAGCCTCGCGAGGTACCCGCGCCGAGCCCTGGTGCTGATCAGCGATGGCGGAGACAACGCCTCCCGTCATCACACGAGCGATGCGATTCGTTCCATGGAGATGCCTTCAAGCCCTTTCGTCTATGTGCTTGGGATCTCCGATCCGTACGCGCCCACCCCCGAAGAGCGCATGTCCGTTGCGAAGCTGGACTCTTTCTCTTCGGCTGGTGCTCTCATTGCGAAGTTGTCCGATGTGCGGGACCTGCTAAGGGCCGCCACTGAGATCTCCGAGTGTATCGACCGCCAGTACGCGCTGAGCTACCGTTCGGCGCTGACCACGCCCGACAAACGCCTGCACAAGATCCAGGTGAAGCTACCTGCGCTTGACTCGAACATCAGGATCGAATCCCTGCCGGGCTACTATATTCAAAGCCATTAAATGCACAAGAGTGCTGCGGGGCGGATGCGAAAGGGATAGGCGCGAGAGGCGAATGGGGCGGCGGGGGAACGAGAGCTTCGGGTTATCGGCGGAACATGTGCGCACATTGCGCGCGCTGAAGACACCGGCGCGCATCCAGAAGTTCATCGACGCGCTCGAGTACCAGTACGCGAACACGGCATGGTCTCCGGCGCGGGTGCTGCGCGAGCGCAAGGGGCATTGCCTGGAGGGAGCGCTGCTGGCGGCAGCGGCCCTGCGCGTGAACGGGCATGCGCCGCTGCTCATGGATCTTGAGTCGGTGCACGACGACGATCACGTGGTGGCCCTCTACCGCGAATGCGGCCTGTGGGGCGGCATTGCCAAGTCAAATTTTGCCGGGTTGCGCTTTCGCCCGCCGGTTTACCGGACGCTGCGCGAGCTGGCGCTGAGCTACTTTGCGAGCTACTACAATTTGCGCGGCGAATACACATTGCGCGCCTACTCGCGGGCGGAGAACCTGGCGCGCCTGGACCGCTGCCACTGGATGACCGCCGAGGAGGACGTGTGGTGCGTGCCGGAGGCGCTGATTGCGGCGCGGCACTACGCGCTCATTCCCGACAAAGTGGCGCGAGTGCTGCCGCGGCTTGACCGCCGCAGCTTTGAGGCGGGGATGCACGGGTGGGTGAGGCATTGAGCGGGCAGCGGAGTTTGCGGAGTTAGCGGCGTTAGCGGAGCTAGCGGGTCAGCACGTCAGCGAGTTAGCAAGTCGGCGGGGGCCAAGGAGCTCCAAAACTTCGAAGATTGAAAAATGTGTCAATGACACTTGACAAGTTTTGCCGAGCTGTGTAATGTTTCCTTGTCATTTAGTAAAGGAGACAAGTCATGTTCTGTTCGATCAAGAGTGCGGCGCAACGCCGGTTTGTGCGCACCTGCTGGATGAGCGGCGGGCTGGTTGCAGTGCTCGCGGTGGCTGCTGCCGCGGCGTTTCGCCTATGGCATTTGAAGGGCTTGCCGGCTTATCCGGTGGCTGTGCTGCCCGCGCTGCCGATTCTGTGGGTGCTGATCGAGACAGGCAGGTACCTCGCCATCGAAAAGGACGAGTTCCAGCGCAATCTGCTGGTGCAGTGCCTGCTCGGCGGTATCGGCGGCACACTGGCGGTGACGACGGTCTGGGGCTACATGGAGGACTTTGCGCGCGCGCCGCGGCTCGACCTGATCTGGGTCTACCCGATCTTCTGGCTGTTCGTGGGCATCGCCATGCCGGTGGTGTACCGGAGGTATCGATGAAGAACCGGCTGAAGGTGCTGCGCGCGGAGCGGGACTGGTCGCAGGCCGACCTGGCGGAGCGGCTCGAGGTCTCGCGGCAATCTGTCAACGCGATTGAGACGGGGAAGTTTGATCCCAGTTTGCCACTCGCGTTCAAGCTGGCGCGGCTGTTCGGGCTGCGGATAGAAGAGATTTTTTTGGATGAAGAGTCCAGCGAGTCAACGAGTTAGCAAGTCAGCGAGCCGGCGAGTCACCAGGCGGCACGGGAGGAGTTTGCTGGGCCAATTCTGTGGGATGCTTGTCGGGTTCAAACGTGGCCGTGACGGCGGGCCAGAATCGAGAGGTTGCATTGTAGAGGACGATAAACGGAGCACTGCTGATGGCTCCCGTGATTGCATAGAAAACGACTGCGACGAGAACTGCGAAAGGCGTCGCGATCGACACTGGGTGAGGATTTGTGAGGCTCAGAGGAATGTCGAAAGCAACCAATGGGTAATGGAAACCGATGGGGAAGTCGATGGTCGCGGCTCCCTGGAACACTGACTTGAGCGAGACATAGATGCCGATGATTGCGTAGAACACAGCAAAGAATCGGACCGCTGAAAAAAAGTTCAGCCGGAGAATCTTTCGCAAGGATTGCATCTTTCGATCGATAGCCATAATGCAACGATAAACCCGCGGGGCTCCTCCGCGCTGATCTTCAGGCGGGCCAGCCGCCGGCGATTTGGTGAGTCAGCGAGTTAGCGAGTCAGCCAGCGTGCGCCTCATCATTCCGACTGGGCGATCACGTCGAAGCGGCGTGTGCTGCCGTCAGGAAAGAGGATTTCGTACTGTTGCAGGGATTCGTAGCTGGTTTTGTGCTGATCCTTCGTGAGTTTGGCGTGGTAATCGCCGAGATCGATGAGGCCGCTGCAGCATACTTTGCCGCTGAAGCCCGTGCCCGCCAACTGGTAATGCTTGCCGTCGATCGTGACGGTGAGGATTTCTACGGCGTAGCTCGAGGGCGAAGCGGATGCCGCCGCCGATACGTGCACGGTCAATGGATACTGGCTGGGATCGTTCTTCGCCTCGGCACCTAGGGCGCGATGAGTGCAGACAACGATGAGACAGGAGACAAGAGCAGCGGTTGCGAGGGATTTCATAGTGATTTTCCTCCGTTGCACATCTTAATGCGAGGTGACGATACGCGAATCAGCAAGTCTTTCGCAATTCCCGAATACTGGATCGGCCGCGACTGTTCACAAACCACGATTTCACTTCTTCACTTCCTCACTCTTTCACTTCCCGGTGTAGATCACATGCCAGATCGACCTTGACCCGTCGTCGGAGACGAACAGCGAGCCCTCGGGAGCCACGGCGACACCGACGGGACGGCCCCAGACATCGCCGTCGCCGACCGTGAAGCCGGTGAGGAAGTCCTCGTATTCGCCGGTCGCGCGGCCGTTGTGCATGGGCAGGCGGATGACTTCGTAACCGGTGCGTTCGGCGCGGTTCCAGGAGCCGTGCTCGGCGGCGAAGCCGTCGCCTTTGTATGCGGTGGGAAACTGTGAACCCTCGTAGAAGGTCATCTCGAGCGAGGCAAAGTGGGGATTGACGAGAATGTCGGGCGTGATGACTTTGCCCTTGAGCTCGGGATGCTTGCCCTCGTGGCGCGGGTCCTGCTTGCCGCCGCCCACGCTCATGTACCACCACGGCCAGCCGTAGAAGCCGCCCTCCTGGACGTGGGTGATGTAGTCGGGCACGAGGTTGTTGCCGAGCGCATCGCGCTCGTTGGTGGAGCACCACAGCTCGCCGGTGGTGGGATTGATGGCCTCGCCCACACAGTTGCGCAGGCCTGAGGCGTAGACCTTGAGGAATTTGCCCTCGGGCGTGAACTCGAGGACGTCGGCGCGGTGAAATTCTTCAGGATGGGTATCGGCGTCGTCGACATTGGAGTGCGAGCCGACGGAGGCGAGGAGCTTGGTGCCGTCCTGGGTAAAAACGAGGTCGCGCGTCCAGTGGCCCCCGCCGCGGAGACGCCCTCCGCCGGGCAGGTCGGCGATGTGCTCCATGGAACCGCTGGCCTTGAGGTCGCCGTTGTGATACGGGAAGCGCACGATGGCGTCGGTATCGCCGATATAAACCCATTGCGGATGATCGCCCGTGGGATAAAACGCGATGCCGAAGGGCTGGTGCAGGCCCTCGGCGAAGACGGAGGTTTGTTTGGGCTTGCCGCTCGCGTCGACGCCGCGGAAGATCTTGATTTTGCCGGATGCGCTCTCGGCGAGGAAGAGGTCGCCGTTGGGCGCGAAGCGAATGAGGCGCGGATTGTCGAGATCGGTGGTGTAGAGCTCCACCTTGAAGCCCTGGGGCGCGATAGGCCAGGCATTGGCGGGGCGGGGCACGATGTTGGGGCCGTTATCCACGGATTGGTCGGGCGCGGGATCGGGCAGGTCGGCCACGGTGAGATGGCGGCGGATGCCGGGGGATTCATGGGCAGCGTCAGTAAACGCGGCCTGACCGGTGAGAACGGGATGTTGCGGCGCGTTTTGCGCTGCGGCGGGGGCGCTGAGGGCGGCCAGCGGGCCTGCAAGGACGACAAGCCGGGTGAAGGCAGACATTTTCAGATTCTGGTGCAACATCTTTCGGCGACCTCTCATTGGGTGCGATGGCAAGGCACACGCGGGGAACGGGGAAACGCGCCACTTTCGATTCGATGCGCCGGGAGCGGAAGGCGCATCAGAATTCACCAGGGCCTGCCATCTGATTCTCAGGCAATAGCGTTGTGAGCGCAAATCCGGCCAGACGAGGCGGAGGACGAAGGCTTTGGTGATTCCAAGACGAGGACGACAACGAAGTATGGCCGGATTTGCGCCGCAACCCGAAGGGACGGGGCCGATTTTCCCGATTTCGTTGTCGCTCGTCGCTCCAGTAACCGGTTACAGTTCGCTCCTCTCTCCTAGAACTCGAAAAAATCGGCTCCCGTCGCTGACGCCTGAGAATCAGATGGCAGACCCTAAAGCCCGGCGAAAAAGTTGCCCGGAACCGTGGCAGTCACCACGACGCGCTCGCCGTGTTGCGTGACCTGAGCGGTTTCAAGCAGCTCCTTGAGGCTGTTGTTGGCGGGGTTCGAGCCGAGCTGCGGGGTAAAGCCGCGTGCCATGGTGACCAGCGTGGCCAGAGCGGCGGCCTGGCTGGTGGCCGTCGATTGAGAGGGAGCAATTTCTTCGACGCGGAGGTGCAGCGAGCCGAGCGAATTGCGAATCGGCAGCGCCGGCGCAAGGCTGGCGATGATGGTCGAGTCAGGTTCGAGGGGCAGCGCTAGGCCGAAGATGTGAATGGCGCCGCTTTCACCGAAGGGAAGGCCGATTTGACCCACGCCCCAGGCCAGCGAAAGCAAGGGCACGTCGTGATAGTGGTTCTGGAGCAACGTGGAGCCGGAGAGCGGCCAGGCGGCGGTGCGATGGCGGTCGAGGATGGAGTGGATTTTTTCCGTGGTGGGGAAGTTGGAAGCGGCGATGGTGTCGTAGCCGATTTGGGCGACGCGAACGGTGCGGCCCTCAGAGGGAATGTTGTAGATGGTGTGGCCGGCGTAGGATTCGCGCGAAGTGGCATGCGCGTCGAGCCACGCGTTCAAGCGCCGGCCGGTGATTTTGCCGACGAGAACCATGGAATAGGCCACGGGGCCGTTGGGTCCGTTGGGGTCGCTCATGCGGTGCAGGGCGATGGCTACCTGGTCCAGGCCGCGCTCGGGGTCGATGCCGATGGCGTCGATGAACTGCTGGTACTCGGACGAGCGCTGGGGCGGCTTCAGCTCTTTGTGAAACAGCGTGCGGATGGGGCGCAGATCGATGTAGATGATGCCGTCGGACTCGGGCAGCAGGCGCGCGGCCTCGGGCGGAGCTTTGGAGCGCAAAAAGACGGCCAAGGCCACCAGGACCAGGAGGGCGGCGACAATCAGAAGCGTTCTGCGCGTGCGTCGGCTCATGCGATGGGCGACGAGGAACCGTCAGGAATGAGCGTAACACTCGGGGGCGCCTGCTAATCCAAAGTACATATCCGCTACTCGATAATGCCGAAGGTATAGATCTTCCCTGAGCTTGCCAAGTTTTTTTCCGACACTATATCCAGCGGCGGAAGAAATCCGTACTCACCTTTTCCGATGTCCGCATTCAAGACGATTTCATAGGCGCGCGGCGCGATTTTCTTGCTTGTGAATTGAACGTCATCACGAATCGCCCCTCCGGTTTCGTGCGCAACACCCCCCGTCACCGAGCGGAACTCCCGGTAGCTGCTATTCAGACGGAGCCTCAACAGCTGGTACTCCCCGGGCGACCTTCCCTCGGGCACATAGAAGATGAATGTCGCTGGAGTCTTCAGAGTGAGCCGGCTTCTTTTTCCCCCAATATGTCCGTTCAGGTCTCCCTTGATCAGGCCAACGCTCGCCACACGCTTGACAACGCCGCCCGTCTTAAAGTTGACCACCTCCGCGGAGACCTCCTGCCACGAACCGCCGCTGTCCTTGTAATAGACGCCAACGCTGTCGACGCCGGGCGGGAGTCCTGGAGCAGAAACGAAGGGCGCAGAAGCAGGCGGCGGAGGTGGGGGCGGTGGAGCAGCGACTGGCGTAACGGGAGCTGCTGCCTTGGCAACTATGGCGGCGACGACCTTGTCGCTGGCTCCGGCGGCCTTGAGGGCAATGATGCCATCGGCAGATGTGTCATAGTTGCCGGACTGCGCGTTGATGGTGGTGACGATCAGGTCGTCGGAGAGTCCAGCCTTGACCAGCTTGACGATCGCGTCGTTGTTCATTGTCTGCTGAGCGGTGACAGCGAGACAGCAGACGAGAAAGAAAACTGCAAAAAACCACTTACGCATGAGGGCTCTCCTTAATGTTGCGTGCCAAAAAATCGCCTAAAAGGAAGCACCCGCATCATCTACCCTGGCGGGCGTTTGCGCAAGGTTACTTCGCCGAGAGGCCAAGCGGGCACGGCGAACCTTCGGAGTGGCGCGGCCGCAAGCGGGTTATTTGACGACGGCAAACGTAAAGATCTTGCCAGAGACGGGAGGGGACTTTGACGACGCGTCCTGCGGCTCAAGGAAGCCGAACTCGCCGTCGCCGACGTCGTCAGTGAGAACCAGCTTATAGACGGAGGGAGCAATTTCCTTACTCGTGAATTCGATGTCGTCATGCACACCGCTTGAGGATTCATGTCCAAGAGCCCCGGCGAGGGATTGAAACTGGCGGTTGCTGCCGGAAACATGGAGGCGAAAGAGTCGGAAGTTGTTGGGCGAGAGGCCCTCGGGAATGTGCACGAGAAAGGTCGCCGGTGTCTTGACGACGAGCCTGCTTCTCGTGCCGTTGACGGTGCCGTTGAGATCCTTTTTCACAAGGCCGGCGGTGGCGACGTGCTTGACCTTGCCACCCGACTCGAAGACGGCCAATTCAACGGGGAGCATTTGCCAGTTGCTGCCGTCCTGGTAGTAGACACCGATGCTGTCGATGCCGGGAGGAAGCGGGGACGGAGCCGGAACCGCCGCGGGAGCCGAGGGAGCGGCAGGAGTGGTCTTGGCGACGATGGCGGCGATCACCTTGTCGCTGACACCGGCCTGCTTGAGCGCGATAAGACCGTTCGCCGTTGTGTCGTAGGTACCTGGCGAGGCGTTGATGGTTGTAATAATCACGTCATCGGAAAGTCCGGCCTTGACCATCTTGACGACGGCATCGTTGTTCATCGCCTGTTGCGCGAGGACGAGTGGGCAAACAAGCAAGAAAAGGAATGCGAAAAGTCGATTGCGCATCTGGCCCCTTCCTTTCAGTTTCGAAGTGAAAAGTTAAGGTCAAAAAGAAGCATCTGCATCATCTACCAGGCGGGCCGTTTACGCAAGGTTACTTTGCTAAAGAGACCAAGCGGCGCGGCGTATCTTCGGAGTGGAGCGGGCGCAAGCGGCTGCAAAGGCCATGCGATCATCGGCGTGAAACGCGGGGGTGGAATGCTGCGCCATGTTTGAGCCTGCACCGATCGCGAGCGAGTTCCTGCAGGGTGCGGTTGCGGGCCGGGCCTGCATGAATTGCCGGGCTGCGTGGGAGCTGATTCCGCTGCGATGGCCCTGGTTCCTGCGCAACTCGTTTGCTGAGTCCCGGTCTCTGGTTTTTCCGCGTTTGCTCCGGGTGCTGCGGTGTGCTAACCTTGATTTCTGTGCCGTGTACGCGGAAAGTTGGAGTGTGTCCGCGCACTTTTCGGCACCTCGGGACTGCTTCCCGTGGGTAACGAGCTGGCGTAGCTCAGCTGGTAGAGCATCTGATTTGTAATCAGAGGGTCGGGGGTTCAAATCCCTTCGCCAGCTCCACAAAAGGAAGCCGAAACGAGGGAGCCGAAGCGGCGAAAGTTAACCGGCGCAGGTTGGATGAGCGCCGGGCCTGTCCTCCGCGGTGATCCCCAGTTCAGGCGCAGGCTCGTGAGTCCGGAGGCCTCCGGACGTTGCGGCGTGTGCGGAAGCGGGGAAGCGCAGCGGGTTTTTGAGCGCGGTGCGGCGGAGAACAGGTGAATGGGCACAGGTGGCCGAGCGGTTAATGGCAGCAGACTGTAAATCTGCCGCTCCTTGCGAGCTACGGAGGTTCGAATCCTCCCCTGTGCACCACGAAAAGCAGGGACTAGGGACGTAGGGACGTAGGGATTAGGGATTGCGGTGGAGATGGGAACCGGCTTACCACCCCAGCGAGCCAAGGACGGGCTCGTTGGGGACCCCGGCTTGGAGAACGGGAAGTTGGACGGCTCCGGCGCGGATCTTGACCGCAAGTTTTGGGCGGCCATGGCGATGTATGCCGTTCTGGCCGTGTTGGCGTGGCTGACCATGGGCGAGGGTTCGGTGCTCGTTTATGGAAGGCCGGTAGAGTTGAGGCTGGTTCCGCTGATCGTGATTGGCGGGTTGGCCTTGCGTACTGTGTTAGCCCGGCAGGCGGAGAAGATCCGCAGGGCGGGGGAGAAGAACAGCTCCTAGCTTCTAGCTGCTAGCTTCTAGCTTTTGATTGCGGGACCGGGCCTCGACGGCTTGCTCCAGCAGAATCGGGCTAGAAGCTAGAGGCTAGAAGCTAGCAGCTTGGGTTAGCGGGCTGATGTAGCTCAGTTGGTAGAGCACTCCCTTGGTAAGGGAGAGGTCACCAGTTCAATCCTGGTCATCAGCTCCAGAAATACCGTGGCTCGTGAATCGTGATTCGTGGATCGTTGGTGTTGCGGAACTCACGAATCACGAGCCACGACTCACGAACCACGGAACGACGGGCGGGAGTAACTCAGTGGTAGAGTCACAGCCTTCCAAGCTGTTGGTCGCGGGTTCGAGCCCCGTCTCCCGCTCCAGAAAGATACCTCCTAGCTCCTAGCTTCTAGCTTGTGTGGCGGCGGAAGAAACTGATGCGGCATGCGCGAGCAGGATTGAGCTGGAAGCTGGAGGCTAGAAGCTAGTAGCTGTTTTGAGAAGTGAGGACCGGGAATTGATGTTCGAGCAGGTAGCGATCGCCGTACAGGATGAGCAGGGATTTGCGCGGTTGTACGCGCTGATCGACGCGGTGTTCGATGCGCGCGACGTAGAGGTTTTTCTGAACCGCGTGAGGAAGTCGAAGCTGCGCATCCGGGATTATGAAGGCATTCTGGGACACGGGCTGTTGGGCAAGGAAGCGATTGCGCTCTACCAGGCGCTGCCGGTGAGCGACCAGGGCCTGACACGCGAGCGCTATCTGCGGCTGGTGGAAGCGGTGCCGCTGGAGTTGAGGCAGAGGTACTTCAAGGCGTACGCGTACTACTGAGAAAGACGAGCTACTAGCTTCTAGCCACTAGCTTCTAGCTTCGGTAGTGGGAGAGCGAACGGCTGAGGCGGGTGTTGGCAGGATGGAGCTAGAAGCTAGCAGCTAGAGGCTGGAAGCTGCTTTTAGGGTTTTTGGGGCTGGAGCCGGAATGCCGGCGCCCTGAGGTGGAAACAGGCAGTACAAGCGATGAAAGGGATTTAGGGCTTTTATGGCGAAGGAAAAGTTTGATCGCAGCAAGCCGCACGTGAACGTGGGAACGATTGGCCATATCGATCACGGCAAGACGACCCTGACGGCGGCCATTACGAGGGTATTGCAGAAGCACAATCCGAAGATTGTGTTCCGCTCGTTCGACTCGATTGACAACGCGCCGGAAGAGCGGGAGCGCGGCATCACCATTGCCACGGCGCACGTGGAGTATGAGACGGCGAACCGTCACTACGCGCACGTGGACTGCCCGGGCCACGCCGACTACATCAAGAACATGATCACGGGCGCGGCGCAGATGGACGGGGCGATTCTGGTGGTGGCGGCGACCGACGGTCCGATGCCGCAGACCAAGGAGCACGTGCTCTTGGCTCGCCAGGTGGGCGTGCCCTGCATCGTGGTGTTTCTGAACAAGTGCGACGCGGTGGAAGACACGGAGCTGATCGACCTGGTGGAGATGGAAGTTCGCGAACTGCTGTCGAAGTACCAGTTCCCGGGCGACGATGTGCCGGTGATCCGCGGCTCGGCGCTGGGGGCGCTGAACGGCGAGGCGCAGTGGGAGGCGAAGATCGACGAGCTGATGGCGGCGGTAGACAAGTATGTGCCGCAGCCGAAGCGCGACGTGGATCAGCCGTTCCTGATGCCCATTGAAGACATCTTCTCGATCTCGGGACGCGGCACCGTGGTCACCGGGCGCATTGAGCGCGGCAAGGTGAAGGTGGGCGAGGACGTGGAGATTGTTGGTTTCCGCGAGACGCGCAAGACGGTGTGCACGGGCGTGGAGATGTTCAAGAAGCAGCTGGACGAGGGCATGGCCGGAGACAACGCCGGGATTTTGCTGCGCGGCACGCCGAAGGAAGACGTGGAGCGCGGCATGGTGCTGGCGAAGCCCGGTTCGATTACGCCGCACACGCACTTCAAGAGCGAGGTGTACGTGCTGTCGAAGGAAGAGGGCGGACGTCATACGCCGTTCTTCAAGGGCTACCGTCCGCAGTTCTACTTCCGCACCACAGACGTGACGGGTGTGGCGGAGTTGCCGGCGGGTGTGGAGATGGTGATGCCGGGCGACAACGTGCAGTTGGAAGTGGATCTGATTACGCCGGTGGCCATGGAGAAGGGCTTGCGCTTCGCGATCCGCGAGGGCGGCAGGACCGTGGGCGCAGGCACGATCTCGGAGATTATCAAGTAACAGGGGTCAGGGATCAGTGATCAGTTCCGTGCAGGCAGGAAAAGCGATGAGGCTTGAGCCGGCACGAAAAGAACTGAAACACTGACAACTGAGGACCGATTACTGGAAGGAAAGGGACATGCGGGAGATCATCACAATGGAGTGCACGGAGTGCAAGGAGCGGAACTACTCCACTACCAAGAACAAGAAGACCGTGACAGGCCGGTTGGAGTTGAAGAAGTTCTGCAAGCGCTGCCGCAAGCACCAGGTGCATAAGGAAGCGAAGTAGTAAGAAGGCTTCTAGCTCCTAGCTACTAGCTTCTAGCTCATTCATCGGGAGACCAACACATTCGGTTTACCCGCAATCGAGCTAGAAGCTGGAGGCTAGAAGCTGAAAGCTGCATTCAGGGGCGTAAGCTCAACGGCTAAACTGCCGGTCTCCAAAACCGGACTTGGGGGTTCGAATCCCTCCGCCCCTGCCAAAGAACCAGGGAACAGGGCTCAGGTTTCAGGAATCAGTAACGACAGTGCCGCAGCAAGCGAAGTGGCTCGCATCGGCAAAATGAACTGACACCTGACGCCTGAAACCTAAAGAAGGACTAGAAGCATGGCTACGAAAACAGCAGTCGAACGAGGCGAAGAGCGGTCCGCCAAGCGGCAGGAGCCGGGCGCCCTGGCGGAGTTTGGGGGCGGGGCAATGAGCAAATGGAACGAGTTTACCGGCTTTCTGCGCGATGTGCGCGCGGAGATGCGCAAGGTGGTTACGCCCTCGTGGAAGGAAGTGAAGACGACCACCTCGGTTGTGATCGTGGCCGTGTTTCTGTTCGGCGCTTACTTCTTTGTAGTCGACGGACTGTTTCGCCAGGGTGTGCATGTGCTGCTGAAGGCGATGGGTGGATTGCAGCAGTAGGCAAGAGCATTCCGGAATCGAGAGGGTAATGGCAGACGAATTGGAACAACCCGTGAACGAGCCGGCGGAGGCCGAGGCGCCCGCAGCGCAGGCCGCCGCAGCGGAGCCTGAGGCCGCTGAGGCAGCGCCCCCGGCCGTCGAAGGCGAGCCGGTGCGCAATCCGAACTTCAAGTGGTACATCCTGCACGCCTACTCGGGCTTTGAGCGCAAGGTGCGCGAGTCGATCGAGAGCCGCGTGCAGGCCTTTGGATTGAAGGACCGCGTGGGCCGCGTGATGATTCCCACCGAGCCGGTGACCGAGATCATCAACGGCAAAAAGCGAACGGTGGAGCGGGTGTTTCTGCCCGGCTACGTTCTGGTGGAGATGGATCTCGACAACAACCTGTGGCACGTGCTGAAAGACACGCCCAAGGTGACGGGATTTCTGGGCACCGGCGACAAGCCCGTAGCGTTGAGCGAAGAAGAGGTGAGCTCGATTCTCTTCCGTAGCGAAACCGCCAAGGATAAGCCGCGGCTCAAGATCAAATTCGAGAAGAGCGAGCAGGTGCGCATCACCGATGGGCCGTTCGCCAACTTCAATGGCGTGGTGGACGAGATCAACGAAGATCGCGAAACCCTGAAGGTGATGGTGACCATCTTCGGCCGCTCCACGCCCGTCGAACTCGAGTTCGGCAAGGTAGAAAAGATTGAGTAGTCGAAGCTTTCAGCAAGTAGCTTTCAGCTTCTAGCCGGTTGGGTTTTCTAGCTGCCGCCGGTTGCGAGCGAACGGGAAAGTTTCGGCACCAAAATTTGCATCAGAATGAACCGGGCTGACGGCTGAGAGCTAGAAGCTGAAAGCCGGTTCTGAAGGAATTGATTTATGGCACCTCCGAAGAAAATTTCCGGCTACGTGAAACTGCAGATTGAAGCCGGCAAAGCAACTCCCGCGCCGCCGGTCGGCCCCGCACTGGGCCAGGCGCAGGTGAACATCATGGAGTTCTGCAAGCAGTTCAACGCCAGGACGCAGAACAAGGAGATGGCCGGGCTGATCATTCCGGTTGTCATTACGGTGTATGGCGATCGCACCTTCAGCTTTGTGACCAAGACGCCTCCGGCGGCGGTGCTGCTGAAGAAGGCGGCGGGCATCGAGAAGGGCTCGGGCACACCCAACAAGGAAAAGAAGGGCAAGGTGACCGAGAAGCAGGTGCGCGAGATCGCCACGCAGAAGATGCCGGATTTGAACGCGGCGTCGGTCGAGACGGCGATCAAGAGCATTAAAGGCACGGCGCGGTCGATGGGGATTGAAGTGGTCGGATAAGCGCAGGTTTACTTTTGCATTGAAGGCCTTCCGCGGTGCGGAGGGCCTTTTTGCTGGCGGGAAAACGATCGATGACGGCGATTACGCTTCGGCGGTTTGCAGGCCGAGGATTTCGATTTCGAGGCCGCCGAAGTCGGGGTGGTCGTTTTCGCGGATGCGATAGGCGAGGTCGATGCGGCTGCCCTGGGTGAGGCGGAGCTCCATGGCGCGCTCGGCGAGGTTCCAGCCGACGGCGCGGATAGAGCTGACGGGCGCGGCTGAAACGGTCAAGGAAGCGGAGGAGCGGTTCGGCGGCGGGGCGGAGTCCTGCGCGAGGTCGAGCGCGAGGTGACGGGCTTTCATGATGCGTGGCGCGGTGACGAGGCGCGCGTTGCGCGCGACGAAAAGCGGCTCGGGGTTGCCGTGGCCGAGCGGCTCGAGTTTCTTGAGCCATCCGGCGAGCACCGGCGTGATGCGGTCGAGCGGCAATTCGGCGTGAATGCGCAGAAGGCGTTCGGGCTCGCGCGCGGCCAGGTGCTGCTCGGCATAAATGCGCAGGCGGCGCTTGAGATCGGGCAGTTTTTCCGCGGGAAGAGCGAAGCCCACGGCGAAGGCGTGGCCGCCGAAGCGAGTGAAGAGGTCGGCGCAGGTTTCAATGGCGGCGAGCAGCGCGAATCCGTCGACGGAGCGGCCGGAGCCGTGAGCCACACCGTCTTCAATGCTGACGACAATGGCCGGCTTGGCGGTGCGCTCGACGACGCGCGAGGCGAGGATGCCGATGACGCCGCGATGCCAGCCGTCTCCGTCGATGACGAGGAGGCGGTCGGCGGCAATTTCTGTGTCGGATGCGAGGCGGGCTTCGATGACGGTGAGCGCGGCGGCTTCCACGTCGCGGCGCTCGCGGTTGAGGCGCTCGAGCTTGGCGGCGAGGTCGGCGGCGCGATGCGAGTCGCGAGTCGAAAAGAGCTCGACGACATCGGAGGCGACGTCCATGCGGCCGGCTGCGTTGATGCGCGGCGCGAGGCGGAAGGCGACATCGAAGCCGGTGAGCTGTTTGGCGGCGGGATCGAGCGCGGCCGAGGCAAAGAGCGCACGGAGACCGGCGCCCATGGGACGGCGCAGCTCGCGAAGACCGATGGCGGCGATGGTGCGGTTCTCGCCGCGGAGCGGGACGGCGTCGGCGATGGTGGCAATAGCCGCCATTTTGAGGAAGCTGGGAAGGGTTTTCTCTCGCGCCCGCGCCGGCTCTCGGCGCTCGAGCAACGCCTGCGCGAGCTTGAGGGCGATGGCCGCGCCGCAGAGGCTTTTTTCCGGATACGGGCATCCCGGTTGATTCGGGTTGAGGATGGCGAGGGCGGCGGGAAGCGCGTCGTGCGCGTCAGGCAAGTGATGGTCGGTGACAATCAGGTCGAGGCCGAGGCGGCGCGCGGTTTCAGCTTCGGCAAAGGCACGCATGCCGGTGTCGACGGTGACCACGACACGAGCGCCCTCGGCGTGCGCGGCTTCGAGCACGCTCGATTGCATGCCGTAGCCTTCGCGCAAGCGGTGCGGCACGTGAAAACGCGCCTCGCCGCCGAGCATCTCGATGGCCGTCTTGAGCAGGACGACGGCGACGGTGCCATCCACGTCGTAGTCGCCGTAAAGAAGGATAGGCTCGCCGGCGGCGATGGCGCGCTCGAGACGGTCGACGGCCAAGGTCATGCCCAGCATGAGGAAGGGATCGTAGAGATGCGCGGGCTCGGGATTGAGGAAGGCAAAGGCTTCAGCGGCCTGGGTGATGCCGCGGGCGACGAGAAGCTCGGCGAGAACGAGAGGCACGCGGGCTTCGCGGGCGAGAGCGGCGGAGGCTTCGGGGTGCGGCTCAGCGACGATCCAGCGCTGGCGCGGCAACGTGCGTTGCGCCAGTGGTGCCCCATTTCCGTCGCTGGGCGTGCTCACGCCCTTTACTCGTCCTCGTCGTCGTGCGAGTGGGCGTCGTCGATCACGATGTCGTGAAAGGCCTCGAGGCTTTCCAGCAGCGACTGGTAACGCTCGTACCACTCGGTGGTGGTTTCGTGCATAAAGACGATGCCCTGGTAGATGAAGCCGAGCTGGATGTAGCCGAGCTTGCCCGCGTATTTGCGCAGCCACTTGGCCTCGACCAGCTCCGCGGCATCTTCATCGGGGAAGTTCATCTCGCCGGCTTCCTCGATGAGAGCGTCGAGCTCCTCGTGGTCGAGCGTCATGTCGCTGAACGTGACAAACGGAGAGCCCACGTGCTTGGCCATCTCCACAAAGTCCTTCCACGCATCGGGATTGCCGCGGCCCTCCCAGAGCACCGATGGAATGTCGTCGGTGACATAGCCGGGCAGGCGGCGCATGCCATGGCCCTCGATGAAGGCCACCATATCGTCTTTGAGCGAAAGTAGATTGTCCAAACTCATCGTCAAACTTCCATTCTCGCAGATGGGGCCGGGGTGGGAATACGGGTTGTGGAAAGCCGTGGGGGCGCGGAGGCGAAAGGGCAATTGCGGCTGGGGTTAGCGGGCGGATGAGGCGAGCCCTGCGGTGGGGCGTTAGTCTGGAATGAGCCGTACCGAAATGAGCTGTGCCGAGGAGGTCTTTCGCTTGCCCCCATTTGAACGCCACGTTTTTGTCTGTCTCAACAGCCGCCCCGCCGATGCGCCGCGGCCCTCGTGCACCAGCGATGGAAAGAGCGAGCTGCACGCGCGCTTGCAGCAGCTTTCGCGCGAGGCCGGGCTGGGCGCGAAGGTGCGCATCAACAAGTCGGGTTGCCTGGACCAGTGCGAGCACGGGCCCACCGTGGTGGTGTACCCCGATGCCGTCTGGTACGGGCACGTGCAGCCGGAAGACGCCGAAGAGATTGTGACGGAGCACCTGGCGGGCGGGCGGCCGGTGGAGCGGCTGCGCATTGCCGATGAGTGCCTGAACACGAAGAGCTGCCCGCATAAAACAGGGAATAGGGAGTAGTGAATAGGGAGTCGAAGAGGAGGGACCAAGGGACAAGCGAACGAGGCAGCTTAGAGCCGCTGCAGGCCCGCCGATGCGGCGCGGCGGCGTATGTACAGCCCCAGCCCCGATGCGTTATCCTGACGATTAACCCATGATTTTTTCCCGCGACTACATTGGGTATCTCACCCGCCGCACGGTCAAGCACCTGATTGACGCCAAGTTGATCGCCACCAGCGATTTGAAGGTGACAGAGGAGCGTGTCAACGCAGCGCTGCTCGACGAGCTTTCGCTCGAAGACCGCATCAACGAAGAGGTGCGCGTGATTCTCGAGGCCTACTCCGAGGAGATGCGCAAGAGCGGCGCGCAGTATGCCGAGATGTTCAAGAAGGTGAAGAACGAGCTGACCAAAAAGTACAAGGCGGTGCTATGAGAATCAGCCGCGACAAGCTGAACAAGCTGGCCCACACCGTGGCTGACACGCTGGCCGAGATCGACCAGGTCGGGTTCCTGGATGATCGCAACACCATCCGGCAGGAGGCGCGCAAGGAGCTGGAGATTCTGCTGACGGAAGAGGCGCGGATCGATACGGCGGCACGGCTGAAGATCGCGAACCAGCGCAAGATCATCCTCGAAGGCTCGCAGGAGTGGGACATTCTGTACCGCAAGTACTACAACGACGAAGTGCGCAAGCTGGGAATTTGAGGCTCAGCGAACACGTGTAACGGTGCGGCGTGGCGTTGGCCGGAGGTCGTGGTCATCTCGGACGTCACTGGGCCTCACCATCAAGAACACCCCTCTTGAATCCCGATAAGACCTGATCTCCCCGTCATCCAGTGTGCCGGTTGTGTGCCAAGCCTGCTTGCACGGTACATCCATCCACGACTGGGCACAAGGACGCTCGGCGAGTTCTCGGCAGCTGAGAATCAAGCTGCTTCTCGCATTGGAGCAGGATTGGACTACGTTTGAATCGGTCGAAGCCTGCAGCCGACTTCTCATCCGCGTGAATAGCAGGATTACGGCTATTTACCTTCCCTGCCCGCCCGCCAAGGATGGGGCGGCGGGGATGAGACCTCCCAGCTTCTGCGTAGGAAACTTCCCGGCAAGCGCAGGGTCTCCGACCGCGTGGGATCTTTCCAGGACTCGCGATTAACGCCCTGCTCCGTGTTGCCTTCCGTTTCGCTGAACAGCGTCTGCATCCCGAAGTCGGGCGCACGTACGGATCTGCGCGAGGTGCGGGCCGCCAGGTTGGTGCCTATCGCGACCCACAGTCATGCGCTTCATGCAATTTTCATCGCTTCGTTGAACCACATTGCCACCAGAAAGCTGCCAGCCAATTCGCATTGGCCTTCTTCGAGAGCCCGCATCAAATCTGCTTCATCGCGGCTCATCATGACCCGCACCGCATCCTTGCTGGTCGCCCAGGTCTGCGAGAAACTCGGGTGGGGATACCTTCCGAAGTGCAGTTGCAGGCGGCCTTCTGTGAGTTCGAAGTAACCGGCCGCCCCGTCCCGGCTCTGGATCTGGAGCACAAACGGCTCGTCCCGCAACATTTGCTGGAACCGCTTGGACTTGCGCTCGGCGCGCCGCAGCAGGGGCGCCGAGGCGAACAACAAAAAACGGAGCTTCAGATTGTGGAATCGTTTCATCGATTGTGCCTCCGATCCAACACTTTGCCGATTGCTTGCGCCGCGACCCGCTGCCCTCTTTCCCTGAAGGTCTCGCCTTCGAAGGCGGGAGGAAAGAGGTGGTGGCGCACGTCGATGCGGCCTTCTTTAACAGACATGAGCGTCCCCTGATGAATTGGCGGCGCCACGAACGATGTCCAGAATCCTGGCAGAGTCGGCCGGAACGCGATCTCCCCGCCAACAGACGTGCTGATCGGGCCTTACCAGAACAAAACGGCGGCCATACACCTCGCGAATGCGGGGCTCGTCAACCTGAAGAACGGTGAGAGGCAACGCCGCGGCTCGCGCGGCAGCCTCCATCGGGGCTGCTTCCTCCACGCCTGCTCCCAGCGCGAGCAGCGTAAAGCCTTCCTCAGACAGTTGATCGAACAGCGCCGTGCCGTTATCGCGGAAGACGCTGGGGAGCCGCGCGCCTGGCGTGGTTGTGGGCAGATATTGAATCTCCTCGTAGGGAGGTGCGGCTTCGTCGTCGGCGCAGATCACCGGTGAACCTCGATACCTGTAGCCGATCTCAATGCCGAGCGATTCATACAATCGGCTGACCTTGGCTTCAAACTCGCTTGCCAGCACGTCGCGAGCCTTGGCGCCGGCTTCGGACTCGGCGAGCGCGTCGGGAGCGCAGTGAAATTGGGATTCGAATACGGCAGACGCGCACTTTTTCACGTGCTCGCGATTGCGGCGCGCCACGGGCAAGCGCTCGAGTTCGTAGCTCTCGATGAGGGCCGCGCCTCCCCATCCCTTCAAACATGCGGCGAGTTTCCAGGCCAGGTTGTGCGCTTCACTGATTCCCGTATTCATGCCCAGGCCGCCGGTGGGCATGTACAGATGCGTCGCGTCGCCCGCAATAAACACGCGCCCGCGCCCCAAACTGTTGGCCACCAGAAATTGCGGACGCCAAGGTCCGCTCTGCACGATTTCATATTTCAGCGCGCAGCCGAGAGCCTCGTCGATGATGTTCTCAAGCGGTTCTCCGGGGCGCGGCGTAAACGGACGATGCAGAACAAAATCGTCCCGGCCGGCATCCGGCGAGACCAACAGTCCGAAAAATCCCGGACGCCGAAGCCACGTATGCCAGTACGGTTGCCGATTGGGGAAGAGTTGAGCGATTTCGCGTGAGCGGAAATGAATGATAAAGAGTTCGCCGATCAGGTCCCGCGTGCCGTCGTAGTCGATGTTGAGGAAGTTCCGCACCATGCTGCCCGGCCCATCGCAGCCGATCAGAAACTGGGCGCGGACCTGAAAGGCGTCCTCGTTTTGAATGTGCTGGGCACGTGCAGTAACGCCCTCCGCATCCTGCTCGAAACCGTAGAGGCGGAATCCAAAGCGCAGGTCGATCATGGGGTCGGCCTTGGCCGCATCCAGCAGCACCGGCTCCAGGTACATCTGGGAAATGCGCTGCATCGATTCGAGCGGCAGGCTTCCGTCGCTGGTTTTCGAGATCAACTTACGAGCCTTGGCGACCGGCTGATAGATCAGGTGGCGTCCCGACATCACCGCATAAAACGGCCCGCTGGCACTGGCCGCGAAGGCGGAGTATTGGTTGGCGTCAAGCGGATTTCCGTTTGCCCGGATGGTCTCGGCAAGACCCAATTGACGATAGATCTCCATCGAGCGGCAGTTGACCACGTCCAGTTTCGGATGGGTTGTGGTGTTCAGGCGATCATTCACTACCACCGAACGAATGCCCAAACGGCTGAGAGCAATGGCCAGCGTTAACCCAACCGGCCCTCCACCAGAGATAAGTACAGGAGTCTCAATCATGCGTGCACCGCCTGTTCTACCGCCCGGAATCGGCTGGTAATTTGGCCCGCGACCGCCGCAAAATCCCTCACCTTGCCACCATCGAAGATGTAGTGATCGGGACGAACGACCAGGAAGTCGATCGCGTTGTTGTCGAACTGTTTGATCAGCCGGCTTTCAACGTCGCCGACGGTCCTGCCATGGGGTTGATCGGCGAAGGGGATCAGCCGCACGGAGAGGCAATCGCCCAGGCTCGGCAGCCTGTCCTCAATGAACTGCACAGCCGCAGCGCGGGCGACGATCGCGAAACCCTGGCCCTGGAGCGAATCGAGTGGAACTCTGTCGCCAGCCGCAGTGGCAACCGTCGGCTGCAAGCTCAGCGTTCCGGCGAGCTTCGGGCGATTCTTGCCGAGCCAACCACGTTCGAGCGGTCGCTTGCGATTGGTGATGTACATGATGAATCGCGCATAAGCCGGGACCATGTTGGCGAGCCTGAATAAGAACAGGTTGCGGGAAAATGCCACCAGCCGCCGGCGCGTCTGAATCACATGGCCCAGAAACATGGCGCCCTTGATGATGTGCTGCACGTGAGCGCTGCGCTCGGCTTCGTAGTCGTCCAGCAGGTCAGTTCCTGCAAAGCCATTCAGAATCAGACTAAGCCGCCAGCTCAGGCTGTCCGCATCCCGGATGCCGGAACACATGCCCTGCCCCAGGAACGGCGGCATTTGGTGAGCCGCATCGCCGGCCAGCACCACGCGGTCGTTGCGCCATGTGCGCGCCCACAACGCGTGGAACTTGTAGTACGCGATACGAATAATCTCAATGGTGTCCAGGTCGACAAACTCGCGTAACTGGGAACGGACAAAGAGCGGATCGGTAGCTTCCCGCTCCGTTTTGTTTCCCGTCACCATGAATTGCCATTCGTAGTAAGGCGCGGCGATCGGGACGTAGGTAACGGGCTGCTCGGGAACGCAAATCTGCTGGTGAATCGGCGGCAACCCGGGATGCTTTCCTCCCGAGCGCGTCTTGGTGTCCACAACCACCCAGGGCTCATCGAAATCCGCTGTGTCGAGGCACAACTCAGCCAGCCGCCGAATGGTGCTGCGTCCGCCATCGCAGCCGACCAGGAATCGCCCGCGTACTTTGCGCTCGCTGCCATCGGGTTGCGTGAGCGTGAGGGTCACGCCCTGCTGGTCCTGTCTCAGTTGCGTTGCCGTCGCACCCAGCAGACATTGCACCTGGGGAAACCGCTCCAGCCCGGCACGGAGCAGCCGCTCCAATGTTGGCTGATGGAAGAACCAGGCTCCCGCATGGCCATACCGATGGTCTTGCGTTCCCACCCAATTCAGCCAGGCCGGTTTTGCATGGGGTGCTGTCAGGAACGCCATCTGGGTCCAGGATTCGCTGGTTCGCGCGATGTCCTCGTCCAGACCGGCCGATTGGAAGATACGCATGATCTCGTCGTCGAAATGCACCGCTTTGGGTGCGTAGTAGACGTCGGCATCTCGTTCCACGCAAAGGACGGAGTGTCCCCTCAGTCCCATGAGATTGGCGAGCATAGCGCCCGTAGGGCCAAGGCCCACCACGATCACATCGAATTCTGTCTTGACTCGCTCTTGCATAGGCTCTCTGTCTTCTTTCGCAATTTGTTACCCATCTGGTCCCAAGACTGGCGTGCAATCGTTCGATTGCGCCGCCAAAGCTCACGAGGTGATTTCGAATGCAAACGCATATTTCGCCAGCGACTTGCTCAATTCCGCCTGGCCGCGCGAGACCTGCACGGAAGCCATCAGGCCGCGGGACGGATCCTGCCCGAAAACAATCTTTGCTAATGTCGCTTTTGCCGCCATTGCCTCGGCGCGAACAATATCCTCAATCTCCAACTTCTGGAGATCGGGCTTGAAGATCTTGCCAACGTTCGTCGTCGGAATCTTGTCAACGATACGGATGGCCTTTGGCCAGGCTGCGCGCTCGGGAATGTTCTGCGTGGCGAATGCGAGGAGTTCGGCAGGGTTGGCGGTATTCCCGCTCTTGAGCTGAACATAAGCGACCGGCACCTCGCCGGCGTGCGGATCCGGCCGGCCGATCGCGGCCACCAGGGCGACGCTGGGATGACGATGCAGCGGTTCTTCGATCAGCTTCGGATCGATATTGTGACCGCTGCGAATGATCAGTTCCTTGGTGCGCCCGGTCAGCCAGAAATAGCCGTCCGCATCCTGCCGGCCGAGATCCCCCGTGTTCAGCCAGACCTCGCCTTGGCGCTCGATCCAGATCCCCTTGTTGTGCGCGGGGTCGAGATAGCCGGCGAAGACATTCGGCCCGCGGATGGCGATCACGCCGATTTCGCCGGTCTCGGCGTCCCGCAGGTATCTGTTTTCGCCGTCCAGGATCAGCGCACGCATGTCCTGATAGGGAAAGCGAAGGCCGATCGACCCGACGCGTGGCGGGGCGTCGACGGGATTGATGCTTGAGGCGCAGGCCCCCTCGGTGAGGCCGTAGGCTTCAACGACGCGAACGCCCGTCTGCTCCTGGAACGACTGGAACAGCTGCACGGGCATCGGCGCCGCGCCGCAGAAGCCGACTTCCAGGCTGCTGATATTCCGCCCCTCAATTGGAGCCTGCAACAACGCCGAATAGACAGTGGGAACGCCGGAAAAAGTATTGATCCTGAAATGCTCGACCAGCCTCCAGAAGTTTGGAATCACGCCCTCGCCGCGATAGCCCTGCGGCGTGCCCATCGCCACATGCGCACCCATGGACCAGGGAGCGAGGCCGGTCACCAACTGGCCGTTTACATGGAAGAGCGGCAGGCCGCAAAAGATGGTCTTGCCGCGGCCGAAGCGGCCTTCGCAGAAACGTGTCATCGACCACGCGTCGAACACCTCGGAGAACTGGGTCCGCCGGGCGATTTTTGGCGAGCCGGTTGTGCCGCCGGTGCAGAAATAGGACGAGACCGCGTCCGGCATTGGCGCTTCGAAACTTAAAGCGTCGCCGCGCTCTTTGCGCAGTTCGCGCCGAAAATCGAGCACCGGGACCTTGAGAGCGGTTCGCCGGCGCGAGGCCAGGACGCGAAGCGCGAGCTTCTTCGGCGCGGAAACGTAAGGCGCCATGTCGACTGCGAGCACCGCCCGCAGCCGCGAGAGTCCAGCGGCAGCCTGCGTCGCCTTCTGCCAGAGGTCCGTGCCGGGCATGGGAGCGAGGGTAACCAGCAGTTTCGGCTCAGCGGCCTTCAAGAGCGCGGCGATCTGCTCGGTTTCGAGAAGGGGGCTGATCGCGAAAGCGATCCCCGCTGCCTCACCGCCCCAGATGGTCAGGTGCGTCTCCGGCAGATTCGGCAGGACGAAGGCGACGGCGTCGCCGCGCTCCACTCCCAGGCGTCGAAAAAGATTGCCCGCCTGGGTGATCCGCGCAAACAACTCACGATGCGTCCACACCGTCGCCTTCTTGAAACGGCGCACTTCAGCGAAGAAGGAGAGAGCGGGCGAATCGGGCGCGAGCACAGCCCCAGCCTTCAACATCTCGTACGTAGTGGCGGGAATCTTCCGCTCGGAAAGCGGGACGCGCTCGATATCGAGCACGGCGGCAAGATCGGCGACCGGCATCGCCCGCTCCGCGCCACGCTCAATCGACAAAACTCCGGGCATGGGCAACCTCCTTTTGTATCCGCCGGCGCCAACTCAGTTGGCTAATTGGGAAAGCGGCGGGAGATGGGTTGTGGCAAGCGTTCCGGCCTCCAGGGGCGGGACGCCGATGGAGCGCAGCATGAACTCAGCAGCGTCGGAACCAGCCTCGCGCCACGTCCTGTCGCCGTTGAGGACCAGGGACATCGCGGCGAGAGTGGTGGAGGCGACGAACGCGACGACGGAGGGTAATTGTTCGGCGCGAAAGCAGTAGCGGCCCTTTTGCAGACCGTCTTGAAGATCGCGCGCAGGGGGACCGGTCAACATGGCGCGCAACGAAGCCGTCGTGAAGGCAAAGCGCACGATGAAACGGCCCCATTGCGGTTCCTCGTGGGCGCGGCGAACGAAAAATCGCATCCCGCACGCGAGGCGATGCGCCGGATCGTCCGTCGCCTCGAAGCTGGCCACGATGCGAGCGTGCATCTCATTGCCGAGAGCGGTGGCAACCTCTTCGAAGATCGAGTCCGGGTTCGAGACGTTGTTGTAAATGGTTCCGCGCGCGATGCCGGCTGCCTGTGCCAGCTCGCTCACGTTCGTCTCAGTCGTTCCTCGCCGCGCGAAGATGCACATGGCAGCGTCGTAGATTCTTGCTCGAGCATGGGCCGGCGATCTCATCCAGGACCCCCACTTGACAGAATTGAACATATATGTGCAATGATTGTCAACACTGTTTAATGTGACGGAGGCGGGAGGCGTCTTTAGGGCCGGAAAAGACCCGCAACGACAGCGTTTTACGGTGCTGTGCCCACCCCTTTCCCCTGGGAGGATGTTTCGATCATGCGCCTGACCACCTCGCAGCCAGCTCGTCACCCGAACCCGACGACCAGAGCCTCTGCGCTCGCCTATGCGATGTTCCATCGACCCGATCTGGCCAAAGCGGAGAAGTATCTGGTCGACTTCGGGCTGCGCCTCGTATTGAACGACGGCGCAATGCTGTTCATGCGCGGGACGGCGCCGTCTCCCTATTGCTATGTCATCCGCAAGGCCGCAGCGCCCCGCTTCATCGGCATCGGTCTGGAGGTCAACTCGGTCGCCGATCTCGAAGCGCTGGCGAAGCTGCCGGGGGCGTCGCCGATTGAATCCATCACCTGGCCGGGCGGTGGGCGTCGCGTTCGCCTTGTCGATCCCTCTGGCTTTCTCGTCGACGCCGTGTGCGAACGGTCGGCCGCTCCGGAGTTGCCGCATCGGCCACCCCTGGCGATGAACTCTGTTGATCTGATGGCGCGAATCAACGGAACGCAAAGGCCGCCCATCACGCCTCCGGACGTGATCCGGCTCGGGCACGTGGCGCTGGAACTCGCCGATTATCAGGCGACCTGCGGCTGGTACACCCGGCACTTCGGGTTCATTCCCAGCGACGTTCAGGTTCTTCCCGACGGCTCGCCGGCGGTCGCGTTCATGCGCCTGGACCGCGGAAACAGGCCGGCGGACCACCATTCGCTCGCGCTCGCGCAGACCTTCGCGGCCGCGCTCAACCACGTCTCCTTCGAAGTCATCGACACGGACTCGGTCGGCATGGGGCATCGTCTGATGCGCGAACAGGGCTTCAAACCCGCCTGGGGCCCGGGCCGGCACTATCTGGGCAGCCAGATCTTCGATTATTGGCATGACCCCTGGGGCGACAAGCACGAGCATTACTGCGACGGCGATCTTTTCACATCGGACCATCCGACCGGCATTCATCCCGCTAGCCGCGAAGGAATGGCGCAGTGGGGCCAGGTGATGCCCGGGAGCTTTACGCGACCCAAAGTGGCGGTTTCATCGCTGGTGGCGCTCATTCATTCGCTGCGGCACAGTCCGGACGTAACGGCCCGGAAGTTGATCACCCTTTTGAAACTCTTCGGCTAGCGAAGCCTTCCCGGCTGCGCAATCAAATTCTGTCAATCAGGACTGATTGTTTATGCCTCTCAACGTTGTGCATTTCAAACATCGTGGCAATGCCCAGTGGGGCGTGATACGCAATGGGGCGATCACGCCTGTGCCTGACGCCTTCGCGACGACAGGCGCCTTTCTTGAGGCAAACGCGATCGACGCACTCTCCCGGCTGAGCGGGCCGACGCTGCGGGAGACCGAGATCGAGCTCCTGTCGCCGGTCACCGAGAATCAGCAGTTCCTGTGCCAGGGCGCCAACTACCGCCAGCATATGATCGAGTCCGGCGTCGATCCGGACGCCAAGACATTCAACATGATCTTCACCAAAGCGCCGAGTTGCATTGCGCCCGCCCATTGCGATGTCGTTCGGCCCCGCCGCGTGCGTTTCCTCGACTACGAGATTGAACTGGGTCTCGTGCTCAAGCGCAACATGAGGTCGGGCCAAAGCGTGACCAACGCCAATCTCCACGAATTCGTGGCGGGCGCGGTGATCGTCAACGACTACTCCGCCCGCGACATCCAGATCCCGGAAATGCAGTTCTACAAAGGCAAGAGTTTCCGCACCTTCGGGCCTGTCGGACCCTATCTTTGCTTGCTTGAGCCGGGTGACTTCAACAGGCTCGCCGAACTGCAATTGACCCTGACCGTCAACGGCGCAGTGCGCCAGAGCGACAGCATCGCGAATCTGGTTCATGGGCCCGCTGAAACTTTAACCGAGCTTTCAGCCGTGCACGATCTCAACGCCGGCGACCTGCTTTCGACCGGGACCCCTGCCGGCTGCGCGCTCAGCGTTCCTTCGCCGGCAAAACAGCGGATCTTCGCCTTGCTGCCCGAGAAATTGAAATGGAAGATGTTCATGAACATTCAGGCCCGCCGCAGCCAATACTTGAAACCCGGCGACATCGTCGAATCGCGAATTGCGACTGCTGACGGGTCCATTGACCTCGGCGTACAGCGTAATCGAATCGTCGACGAAGCCACCGCGTCCGGCAATCGGACCGCACGCAATCCCTGATTCTCGAGAGCCGTTGGTTGAGCAATCGGCCCCCTCACCTGAGATATCGCTGCGGCATTGCTCAGCCAGATCAATTGCCCGGTTCCTCGCCGCGCCAGGTCCACGTGCGTATCCTGGCCAACCCCCGCGGACCACCATCCAGTTATCACCGAAGGAATTGGCGGGACTGGCCTTTGTCGTATTGCTCGATAGAGATACAGCGAGTTCCGAAAAAGACTAACTTCGAGTACAAGACGCGCTTTGTATTGCGCGAATCGACCTGTGCGCCACGTGTTTGAGGGTCCGCAGAAGCCCTGTGCCTCGGAACAACTCCATTCGGAGGGTAGCCGCTTGCCCTTAACGGTCAAGAATCACTGTCAACAGCAATTCTGGACTCCTGATTACCCATGACTATCTCAAAGGAAACAAAGGCGTTTTGGTCGGATGGCACCTTGGCGAGGGACAGGTACAATTGTAGGGGCTCTGGGTCGAAAAGGGAGATTCCGGATGAAAAGTTCCTGCACATATCCAATCGTTGCCTTCTGCCTCTTCGCAATGCTGGCTCCCACAGGTTGCGGTGGCGCCGTCCTGCCGCCGGCCCATCCGGGAAGCACCGTCACTGCCGCGCAAAGCTACACCCAGCAAGCCGCTTCTGGCATCCAGACCCTGCAGCAGTGGTACTTGCCCAGTTCCGGTCTCTATGCTTCTCCCTCCGGCTGGTGGAATTCCGCCAACTCCATCACCGCGCTGGCAAACTACGAACGCGTCAGCGGCGACACTTCGTACTACTCCGTGATTGCGAATACCTTCACCGCGGCACAAGGCGCGCACGCGAACTTCGTGAACGACTATTACGACGACAATGGCTGGTGGGCTCTGGCTTGGATTGACGCCTATGACGTGACCGGCAACCCCGCATACCTCTCCATGGCGGAGACCATCTTCACGGCCATCACCGCAGGCTGGGACTCGACCTGTGGCGGCGGAGTCTGGTGGAACACTCCCCGCACCTACAAGAACGCGATCCCCAACGAGCTCTTCCTCTCCATCGCGGCCAAACTCGCCAACCGCACGTCGGGAAGCGTTTCGGCATCCTACCTGAACTGGGCACAGCGGGAATGGACGTGGTTTAAAAACTCCGGCATGATCAACGCGCAAAATCTCATTAACGATGGATTGAATTCATCCAACCCGAATGCGTGCACCATCAACGGCGACATCACCTGGTCCTATAACCAGGGCGTCATTCTCGGTGGACTCGTGGAGCTTTACCATGCCGATAACGATCCCACGCTGTTGCCGCAGGCCGAAGCCATTGCCAACGCGGCCATCGCCAATCTCACCCAGAACGGCATTCTCACGGATCCGGGATCGATGTCAGGCGGCGACGCTCCGCAGTTCAAGGGGATCTTCCTGCGCAATCTCATGGCGCTTTACGTCGCCGATCCCGATCCCCGCTACCAGGCATTCGCCGATGCCAACGCTAAGAGCATTGTGGCCGACGACCAGGGCCCCAACTGTGAGTTCGGCGCGCTCTGGCAGGGGCCGTTCGACTCGGCCGACGCCACGCGGCAGACGTCCGCGCTCGACGCGCTCATCGCCGCTGCCGCCATGCAGTGAGAACGCCGCGGCCACACTAGAGCGCTTTCGATTCAATTGTCGACATCGCCGACATCGTGCAAGGTGGCTTTTTCTTGATGAAAAAGCCACTTGGCATTGTGCATCCTGTCAAGAGCAGAATCGAAAACGCTGTAACCCCCGATCTCTGGCGGCCTCACTCGGATATCCGCCGTTCCAGCGCCCAGGGTGGAGTGGCGCGCCGTGATGCGAATCGTTCCCACGCGGCCGGGAATGGTCCGGACCTGGTTTCTCGAGCGGTATAAACCGAGACCGGGGCAAGTTCTTTTGTGATTCGGTATCGGCCAACGGAACGGCCGCGCTTCGGGATTTTGGCGTTGATTTTAGCGTCACTGGAAAGGTGCTTGCGGAGGCCTGATTTCGCGGGCGGAGCTTGATACACAGGCGCAAAACCCGCCGCCCCCGCGGCGCGATTATGATGGATAGAGGTGGATATACCATGAAATCGAGCACAGAATTGCTGCGTCGAGATACCGGTCTCCTGCTTCACCTTTTGCATTCAGCGGCTTTGCTTGGCCTTTTGTGTTTTTGCCTGCACGCTTTGCCGGCACAAACCGCGCCGGCCGCAGGACCGGCCGCCAGCGTCAACCCATTCATCGGCACGGGCGAAGGACCCGGCGGCGGAGTCAATCTCTTTCCCGGAGCGGCCATGCCCTTCGGCATGGTGCAGCTCAGCCCCGAAACGGAAAACCATGGTTACGGCTACCACTATGCGCAAACCGACATCCAGGGCTTCAGCATGACGCACATGAGCGGCCCGGGCTGCTCGAATGAGGGTGAAGTATTCTTTACCGCGACCGACGGGCCCGTGCATACGCGGCCCATCGATCTCCGGTCGGCCTATTCGCACAGCGACGAGAGCGCCGCGCCTGGTTATTACCGCGTGAACCTGCTGGAGTGGAACATCGACGCCCAATTGAGCGCAACCGAACGAACCGGCATTGCGCAGTTCACATTTCCCGCAGGACAGGCAGCCAATATCCTCGCGCCCATTAGCCACACGCTCAATTTCACGACCGACGCTTCGATTCAGATTGTGGGCGACCGCGAGATGGAGGGTTATGTCGAGAATCGCGCCTTCTGCGGAAACCAGCAAACCTACAGAGTCTACTTCGTAATCGAGTTCAGCCTGCCGTTTGCCCAGTTTGGAACCTGGGGCGATGCCGCGGGCAGCGGGCCTGATGCGCTCGCTCCAGGCGGGCGCAGCGCCACGCAATCGTCCGATCACAAAGTGATCGGGGCCTACGCCTCATGGCCTGCCGCCGCGCATCCGCAGACCATCACTGCGAAGATCGGTATCTCGTACGTCGACCTCGACGGTGCGCGAAACAATCTGAAGACCGAGTCGGAGGGCAAAGATTTCTCCGCCATCCGCCGCGAGGCTTTGGCGGCGTGGCATCGCGAGCTAAGCACGATTGAAGTTACAGGTGGCAGTGCCGCCGAGCGCAGCATTTTCTACACCGCGCTTTATCACAGCCTCCTGATGCCGAGCATTTTCAGCGATGCCGACGGGCGCTATCTGGGCTTCGACGGCAAAATCCATAACGCCGATAAAGGCCGACTGATTTACGCCAATTACTCCGGCTGGGACATCTATCGCAGCCAGATGCCGCTCGTGGCCATGATCGAGCCGCGCCGCATGGAGGACATGGCGCAATCCATTGTGCTGATGTACCAGCAAGGCGGATGGATCGACCGCTGGCCGCAAATGAATCTCTACACCAACGTGATGGCAGGCAGCCCGCTTACAGTGGCGATGGCTACGGCGTGGCTCGACGGTCTGCACGGATTCGACATGAACGTCGCGTGGGAGGGAATGCTCAAGGACGCGACACAGGCTCCGCCGCCCGGTCATCCCTACAAAGGCGAGGACGGCATCGACTGGATCAACAAGCTGCACTATCTGCCCAACGATAAAGTCAGCTACGGCTCTGTCTCGCAACTTCAGGAAGACGCCATCGCGTACGCGTCCCTCTATCGCCTGGCGCTGGCGCTGGGAAAAACCGATGACGCGAAGATGCTCTACGACCGCGCCCTCTACGAGCGCAACGTCTTCGATACCGACGACCATTTCTTCCGCCCGCGCAACGCCGACGGCCAGTGGGTTCCGAACTTCGATCCCATGCAGGACGGCCGCGGATTCATCGAGGGCTCCGGCTGGCATTACCAATGGCTCGCGCCTTCTGACATGGCGTGGCTGGTTCGCGCCGTGGGTCCCGATCTCTTCAACCAGCGCCTGACCGAATTCTTCGGCTACAAATTTCCCGGCTGGTATGGCCAGTACTACAACCCGTACAACGAAACCGATCTTGAAGCGCCTTTCGAGTTCAACTTCTCCGGCCGTCCGTGGGAATCGCAACGCGTAGTGCGCCGCGTGCTCAACGAAAACTACACCGCGACGCCCGATGGCATTCCCGGCAACGACGATTGCGGAGAAATGTCGTCGTGGGCGGTGCTGAGCATGATGGGCATCTACAGCATCGATCCGGCCAGCCTTGCGTATGAGCTGACCGGCCCCGTCTTTCCCAAAGTCATCATTCATCTGCACGAGCCCTACGCGGGCAAGACCTTCACGATTGAATCTGTGGGTGCGGCCAAAGATGCGCCGTATATCCAAAGCGCGGCGCTGAACGGACGACCGCACAGCCAGAACTGGATTTCGTTCCACGACATTGCCGCCGGCGGCACGTTGCACTTCGTGCTCGGCACCAAACCTAACCCGGCATGGGGAGCCGCGCCGAGCGATGCGCCGCCTTCGTTGGGCGATACGCAGCCGTAGCTTCCCAAGATAAGGATCTTTTGATGAAGCAAACCTTGATTCTTTTGCTGGGCGCCACAGTTGCGTTGGTCGCGTCGCCTTTACCGGCACAGGCACGGGGAAGCAACGACGCACAGCTGGCCAAACAGATTCGCGACGACCAGAACCTGCGCCAGGTGCACCAAATGGCGCTCGATCTGCTGAAAACGGGCTTGAATGCGGGCGCCGGCTACAAGCAGGTCTGGATCCGCGACCTGAATACCTTCATCGAGGTCTCGCTCGAAGTGAATCCGCGCGGCACACTGCGCGATGCGCTTCTGACGTTCTTCAAGTTCCAGGGTCTGGAGGGCGACATCCCGGACGGCTATCGCGCGTTGAACCCTGCGCAAACCGAGAAACCGTATCGCGTCACGCCGCTTGCTCCGGGGCTCACGTCGTACAAGAACACGGTTGAGGTCGATCAGGAGCCGTCGCTGGTGCAGGCGGTGTACAAATACGTCACGGTCACCGGCGACCGTACGATTCTAGACGAACATATCGACGGCCGCAGCGTGCGCGAGCGGCTGGGCTTTGCTCTCCAGTATCTGTTGACCGAGCGTTTCGATGCGCAGCACGGCCTGATCTGGAGCGCCACTCGCGCTGATTGGGGCGACGTGCAACCCGAAACCAGCCCCGGAGTGCTGCTCGACTCCCATTCGCATCGGGCCCTCAGCATCTACGACAATGCGATGTTGGTGGCGGGGATCAAAGATTACCTCGAATTGCTTGGTCCGGACGCGCCTGAAGCCGTGCGTTGGATGAAAACCCGCGACGAGCTCAAGCACAACATCCGCAAATTCCTGTGGGACGGGAAAAATCAGAAATTCATTCCGCATGTGTATCTTGCCGGCTCGCCGTTTCCCGCGGATTTTGACGAAAACGCGATCAACTACCATGGCGGAACGGCCGTGGCCATCGAGGCCGGCGTGTTGACGCGCAAGGAAATTGCCCACGCCCTCGATCGCATGGACGCCGATGTGCGGGCTGCGCATGCAGCGACAATCGGGTTGACCATGTATCCGGCGTACCCGGATGGATACTTCAAGAACCCGATCCTGACCAAGGTCTACACTTACCAGAACGGCGGCGACTGGGACTGGTTCGGCGGCCGTATGGTGCGGTACCTGATTGAGCAGGGAGATCTGACCGACGCCTACCGCGAGATGAAGCCGATGGTGGACCGGACGCAGCGCGTGGGCGATTTCTACGAGTGGTGGACACCCAACGATCAGCCGCGCGGCTCAGCCGGCTTCCGCGGCTCGGCCGGCGTGCTTGGCCACGACATCGATTAGCTGGAGGCGTGGGCGGAAAAGCAGTAAGTATCCCCGGCAGTGGGGTACCAGACAGAAGGTCTGGACAATCAGCTAAGGAACAGGGGTCGAGTGCCGCGTTTAGGCTGGAAGAGTCTCGCGCGTTGGCAGTTGTCCGACCTCAGTGCGCAATATGTGCCGCATCGCCTCCTTCGCCGTGGCCCGGATCGGCGACGGCTCGCTGGCGGGCGCGGCGCTGGAACTCGGGTTCGAGGGTGATTTGTGCGCGTGTCATTATGATGGCGCCATCATGGCAATTCATGCCATTCGAAAACTGCTCTCTTTTCAGGGGCTTATTCTCACCGATGAATTGCCGCTGTTTCGCTGAATCGATAATCGCCGGCGCCCACAACGCACTCGATGAAGCCATCCCCATCCTGCACTAAAACCACGCCGGGGATCCTTGTCTCCGGCTTTGCCGGCCACAGCGTATTCCCGGATTCCGCGATCGTGAAATCTCCCTGAACGAGCTTGGGAAGGTAAACCGTGGCGCGCGAGTTGGCGGGAACGTGAATCGACAGAACCAGCCCTCCGTGCTCACTCTTCTCCCAAGGCGTTGTGATCAGGCCCTTCACAGTGGGAACCGCGCCCTCCGCAAAGGCGAGACCGTCCGTCTCCGGCCGGACGTCGAAGGTGGCAAATCCGCCGCTTGTGGGCTGGATGCCGCAAATGTACTTGAGAAAGATGTACCCCGGGTAGGAAGTCCATGCGTGATTCACTTCTCCGCCGGTCGAGAACTGCTCCCAATTGGCCTTGTTCTCGTTGAGCATGGGGCGATAGCGCTCGAGATCGCTCACAACGAACTCCCCGCCGCCCGCGTGCAGCATGCCGCTATAAAAGGCATCGCCTCCGTATCCGCCGAGGTCGGGTTTCCCCGCCCTTTCAATTATCGCCACCAGTCGTGATCGCACCTCGGGCGGCGCGATGTCGAAACGCAACGGCCAGGCCTGCGCCAGCGGAAACTCTCCTTGCGGTCGGTCCGCGCGAGATAGAACTCGCCATTGAACAGATTGGCGTTGATGCCCGCCTTCACCACCTCCGCCTCGCCGGCGCACGTGCTGCTTTGGCCGGCTTGACCCAGCAACGAAAAAATACGCGAGGCAATGCGCAGATTTTCGTAGTATTGACAGGCCGTCGCCACGTTGTAGCCGCCACTGGGCATGTTGCCGCCGGCGTAATCCGAGATCCGCGAGGTCTTGGGATTCAGCAGCTTGGTTGCCGGGTCCTGCGAGAGCTTGATCCAACCCAAAAAACTCTCGAGATGCGGCGCCATTTGCCTGAGGAGCGTCTCGTCGCCCGAAAACAGGTACTGTTGCCACAGCAGCATCGGCCAATACATCGACCACTCGGCGCATTGGAAGACCGCCGCGGGACTGCAGTCGTTGAAGCCGCCATCCGGTTTCTGTTCCGCGGCGTAGTCGCGCACCACTTTGTCGATCATGGCTGTATTGCGGTGGTTGTAGAGGAGTACGTTCCCGATGTTCCAGCTATCGGCCAGCCAGGGCGACTGCTCGCGGTTGGCATCCACGCTGATGATGCCCTGCTGGATGTTTTGCCGCGCCGAGCGCTCGCACATCTTGTAAATGGAGTTGAGCAAATTGCTCGAACAGCGGAAACTCCCGGCGACGTCGGCGTCGCAATAGGCCCAAACGCCGCGCACATCAGCGGCGCGCAGTTTGCCCGCGTAGCCGCTAATTTTCAGCTCCTGGAACGAAGTGTGGCGTCCGAAGCCGGGCTTCCAGGTTTCCACTCCTCCCTGGCAGGTGTACTGGTCCCATCCCGCGGGCTTCCGCTCGCCCGTCATCTCAAAATATTCCACGCGCACCTGGTCGCAGGGGCGGTTGGCGCGCATGGTCAGCTCCGGCCAGCCATCGATGCAGCGCTCCAGATCGACCCGCCACGCACTGTTTGCCGATGTGACGCTCACCGCGTCGAGCTCCGCCTGTTCGCGTTCCATGGGCGCCATCTGCGCAAAGAGGCGATAGCCGGAGCGATCGACCACCGTGGCCGCGGTCCAGCCGGAGTCGTCAAACTCCGCCGTGCGCCAGCCTTTGGGTTCCGACCGCGCATCGAATTGAATGGCCGCGCGATTGCGATACCGTCCGAGGAAGTATGTCGGATTGGTCTCGATGAACGCAGTGTGCGCCAGGGCCTTCCAGGATGCGTCGCTTGTGACGATCGTCGACGTGCCGTCAGCATTGTTGAGCCGCGCCTCCAGCAGGAAAGCCGGTTGGGCGTTCACGCCCGCGTCCCAGAACGTGCCCTGCCAATGCCCCGTGGCCGCAAAGACGTTGACGCCGGTTTTCACCAGCTCCGTCACGTCGTACGCGTTGTACTGTCCGCAATGATTCGGATCGCATCGCGCCGGCCCGCGGCCCAGAAGCTGTCAGTTCAAGTAGAGCAGGTAATCGTTGTGCGCGGTCACGTAGACCTTGGCCAGGTTCGGCTTGCGCTCTACTGAAAACACCTTGCGGAAATACGCGAAGTTGTTCTCGTTGCTGGTTCCATCCCAGATGGACTTCGCCATCCAGTCGCTTTGCGCCAATCCGGTGTCGAACCATGCGGGCGCACTGTACGGGCCCGGTTTTCCTGCGCGGCTGCAGACGCGCACCTTCCACCAGAGCCGCGTGGCGGAGGGTAACGCCGCGCCGGCGTAGGCCACTCCAGCAGACCTGGCCGAATCCACCTTTCCGCTGTCCCACACGTCGCCTTTCCCCGCATTCAGGCGCTCGCGGCTGGTGGCAACAAGAATCCGGTACGCGGCTTGCGCTTCTCCGCGCCCGGCATCCACCTGCCTCTAAGTGAACCGCAACGCATCGCGGTCGATGGCGAGTGGATTGCTCGCGCCGTTCACCAGCAGACCCACTGGAGCGGCGGACTTGCCCGATGCCTGGTGAGCTTGCGAAGCCAGAATTGCCTGGGCTGCGCCTGTGCCACTGCTCTGTCCGCGCGCCTGTGCCTGACGAATGGATGTGAGAGCCACCGCGGAAACAGACGTGGAAGCAGCAATGCAAAGAAAATCGCGGCGCGAGGAGCGCATACTCACCCTCCGGATTGGAAATTGGCAGAGACCGGTATCTAGATGATTATAGACGACGATCGATCCCCGGGGACACGCGGCGCACCCCTTCGCGAGGAGACTCCCTCACGCGTTGCAGGACTGATTGGCTTATTGGGGCTCTGACCGCTTGATTTGTAAAGAACGAAGCGTAACGCGATGTATGACAGCGCCAGCTGCAACCGCCGCGCACGTTCTGAGGAATTCGCGCCTTCGGAGTGTTGCCTGTTTCCTGTTCATCGGAGTTCCCTTCGATTTGACGGAATGGTTGTTGGCTGGCGTGAAGCTGCGGTTGACCGGCCTGCCTGTTACAACGGCTGATTGCGCATCGAGAACGTAAGGCGCGCGCCGCGCACGATCTCGTCGTGTGTGATCGTTGATGTGGTGCGCGGTTTTCCGTCGACGAGCAGCGCGGAAACGTAAACAGCCGCCGCGTTCTGCCCACCAGCCTCAATCACCGTTTGCCGTCCGCCTGGAAGATTCAGGGTGATGCGTTCAAACAGCGGACTGCCCGTCACGTATTCAGCCTTACCCGGGCAAAGCGGGTAAAATCCCATGGCGCTGAGCAGGAACCAGGCTGCCATCGAGCCGGTGTCTTCATCGCCGGGAAAGTCCTGCGGACTGTACAACTCTGTCATGATGCGCCGGGCCCAATACTGGGTCCGGTCAGGTCGGCCGGCAACCGCGAAGATATACAGCAAATGATGCACGGGTTGATTGCTATGCGCATATTGCCCGAAATTCACAGCGGCCATCTCCGACATCTCGTGAATCTCCTGGCCGTATACGCCGACGTGGAAGACGGGCGACACGGCGAGCATTTTCTCGAGCGCCGCGATCGCGTGATCGTTTCCGCCCATGGCGTCGACAAGGCCCTGAATATCGTGCGGAACGTCCCAGCGATGCTGCCACGCGGAGCCCTCGACATAAGGGCTTCCCCAGGCAAACTGGTCAAAGGGCTCCTGCCAGACACCGCTCGAGAGCTTACCGCGCAGGAATCCCGTTCCCGGGTCGAAGAGGTTGCGCCAGTTCTGCGAACGCTTGAGAAAAATCGCCGCGTCCTCACTCTTTCCAAGCGCCTGGGCCACCTGCGCAATGCAGAAGTCGCCATAGGCCGCGTCGGTGGTTTCAGCAACTGACTGCTGCACGCGCTCTGCCGGAACGTAGCCGAAGTGCAGGTAATCTTCGATGCCGCGCCGTCCATATCCACGAGCCGGATCGCCTGGCTGAGTGGCGTGCTTTTTCAGGCTGGCATAAGCCGCGGCCAGGTCGAAGGCGCGAATACCCTTCACCGCTGCATCGCCAAAACGGCATCAATCAGGCTCCCGGTCATGCAGGCACGGTAGCCGGGCGCGGGGAATTGCGGCAACCACCCACCCTCCCGATAGGCGTTCACCCAGGCCTCGAGGATTTCCGCGAGTCTCTCTGGAAACACAATCGACATCAACGGATACCAGGCGCGATACACGTCCCAGTACCCGTGATCCGCATACATCACGCCGGGCACGACTTTTCCGCTATACGGACTGAAGTGCTGCGGCTTGCCATCTGCGTCCGGCTCGTGCCACATGCGCGGGAAGAGCAGCGCACGATAAAGACAGGAATAAAAGACGCTCCGCTGCGCTGAGTTGCCGCCCTCTGCTTCGATACGGCTGAAGTGTTCGCGCCACCGGCCCGCAGCCGCCTCGCGCACCTGCGCCGCGGGCTTCGTGCCGAGCTCATTCTCCAGATTGCGTTCCGCCTGTTCGAATGAGATGAAGGAGGTCGCAATCCTCGCCTCAACGGAGGTTCCGGTCTTGTATCGCAGTGTGACGGTCCGGCTTCCGGACATAAAGCTCTGTTTCGCATCGTCCCACGGCTCTCGAAGGCGCATGACGTAGTACGTGGCGAAATTCCCAGGCACGCCGCCACCGTTGGTCGTGGAAACAAATCGAACCGTGCGGTTTGATCGATCGAGCTGCATAGGATCGGTTTTCCCGGGAACTTCGATTAGGAATCCTGGAGGGGCATCCCCGGAAAAGCGCGCCGTAATCAACGCGCAGCGATCCGTGGGAATGACTTCGACGTCCGCCTGATATCGGGCCAGCGACAGCCTGAAGGAATAGGGCCGCAGTTCCGCGTCTTCGGGCCGCCAGGAAGAAGATCGCGATTGCGCGTCAGGAGCCGGGTCACCAGTGATCGGCAGAAAGACAGCTTCTCCATAGTCCCCCAGCCAGGGACTAAGCTGGTGGGTACTGCGAATGCCCTGGATTCTTCGGTCACCCGGATGAAACATCCATGAAGTGTTGCTCTCCGATTGAATTGTCCAGTGCGCCATGCCAAACGGGAGGGCGGCAATGGGAAGGGTGTTGCCGCGCGAGAAGACGCGGCTGGAAGCTGTGCCTTGCAGCACATTGACCAAATCGATCGAGTCATGCTGGGCAGACTTCCCGCCCTGCGCGTTAGCTTCAATGGCGGAGCCGGCCGGAGGCACTGCCCCTGCCCTTGGGCTCAGTGCGACAGTGGCTGCAGCGAGACCCGAAGTCTTCAGAAACATCCTTCGATCGAGGTGCCGACGATCCGGGAGTGTACCGGTTTTCAAATCATCCTCGTTTCATTTGGCTCTCGTTAGCCAACAGGTTGCGGCGAAAACCGGAAATTTCTCGATCAGTAGCAGCCGGAATCAGTGCACGGTGGATTGAGACCGGTGGCAGGAGGCCGTGCGCAGCATGGGAAGAATGTGTCGGCATTTCCGGAGGGTTGCGATGCCGCTGGTTGCTGAACGATCGAATTTGCATTGGCATTTCGCGAGCCCTCAAGCGCGCGGCGCGCAGGTGGATTCGCGCAAAACAAAACGCGTCTTGTACTCGAAGCTGGTCTTCCTGGGGGTGTGCTGGATTTCTTCGAGAAGGGCGCGGAATGCCAGGCTGGCAAGCTCACGGGGAGAAAACTGGATGGTGGTGAGCGGCGGCTGCGTGTACTGGCAGATGGTGAGGTCGTCGAAACCGATGAGCGCAATATCTTTTCCGGCCTGAAGGCCGCGCGCAGCGAGGGTCTTCAAGGCGCCGACCGCGGCCACATCGTTGCAGCACAAAACGGCGGTGGGCGGCTTGGGAAGGCTGAGCAAAAAGCCCATGCCCTGCGCGCCGCCATGCCAGGTGTGATCGCACTCGGCCACCAGTTCCTTATCGAACACGTAGCCGGAAGCCTTCATGGCCTTGCGCAGTGCCTCGAAGCGCGTGCGCATACTGCTCCAACTGAGGCGTCCGCTCAGGTAGCCGATGCGTTGATGTCCGAAGTCGACAAGGTGTTTGATGGCGTCTTTGAAACCGGGCAGGTAGTTGATGCGCACATTGCGCACGCCGCGCAGGTCGTGATCGGCGCCGGCATAGACCACGGGTACGTCGATTTGCGCTTTGGCCAGCTGCTCTTCCATGCCGAAGGTGAGGGCGGCGATGCCTTCGACTTGGCGCTCCTGCATGCGCGTGGCGCACACGGCGATGTGATCGGGACGGGTTTCGGTATCGGCAAAGCTGACGAGGACTTCGTAACCCTGTTCGACGGCCGCGCGCTCAAAGTAGAGCATGACCTCAGAGAAAAATGGATTTCCGCCGCTCAACTCAGAGACGATGAGGCCGACGGTGTGACTGCGGCCGCGCGCTAGAGCACGCGCCTGGTAGTTGGGCCGGTAGCCGACTCCCTGAATGACGGCCTGCACGCGGCGCACCAGCTTTGGGTCGACGGATTCAACCTGATTGATGACACGCGAAACGGTGGAATGAGAAACACGAGCGCGCTTGGCAATCTCTCTGATATTCATGCACTTTCCTTCTTCTGACCACCGGCGCGCAAAGGACTTACGGAAACCGGTCACTCGCGTGGCCGGCGGTTCGATTCCGAGTATATCAGCAGATTGCGGGCGACATGGCGTAAGGGGTTGGGACGAAGGAAAAGTCAGCGGCGGCGCGGCTGGTGGCCGTTGCCGGACGGCCGGCGCGGGCGAAACTTGAGCACATAGAAGCTGCCGATGAGCAGAAGGAGGATTCCGCCCCAAAGCCCGGGATGATACTGCGCGAGAATCGCCTGCGACGGTTGCGACCAGTCGACAAGGGAAGTGATGAGAATGATGATTCCGTACATGGTCAGCAGCAGGCCGATGAAAAACCAGACCGGCAACATGTGATGACGTGCGCGCATTTTTGGGCTCCTTTGTCTCGCGTGCCGGACAGCTATTTGCCCGCCGCAGCCGCGGCAGGGCCGATGGAAGTTGTGAAGCTCACCCACCAGGAATCGCCGCTTTGATCGATCTTCGATGGTGATGGATGCTTGCCGTTGACGAGCACATCGGCGGCTACGGGCTGTTTTTCGAATGGGCCGAGGCGCAGGGAAACTGGCCCTAACGCACGGTCGGCGGAAATGTCGAGCGTGATGCGATCGCCGGCGCGGCGCAGATCATAACGCAGCAATGCGGTCTCTCTGTTTCCATTGTGCTCCACAAGTGCGGGATATTTCGAGACGGCGATTTCGCTCCAGCCATAGGGCAAGCGGGGCATGATGTGCAGGCGCTGCGGCTGGTTGTCGTCGACGCCGATGAGGAGGCGGAAGATTTTGACGATCTCTGCTTCTTGCACGCCGTTGCCCTGATCGCCAGTGCGGAAGATGTAGCGGCCGTCAGGCGAGACCTGCACGCCTTCAGGCACAACGAAGGAGTGAATCTCAGCGTCGTAGGTCTCGGGGGCCGTCCAGTTGAGCATGGGCGTTACGTCTTTCATGCGATCGAGCAGCAGGGCCGCCTGCGTGACGAAGCCCTGACCGTAACCCATGGCCCAGCCATAGAAACCGAAGGGGCGATAGGTGTCAATCAAACGTTGATATGCCGCCTCGTTCACAGGCCGCCATGCCGGATCGTCATCCTGCGGAGCGAAGCCGCGATAATCGGCGAGGAAGATCAACGGACCGAGCACGGTGCTCTGATTGGGCCAGCCGGCGGATTCAAGCGTCCACACGCGGCCGTATTTCGGATCGGTGATGAGGTAGCGAGCGGGAATTGCCGCGCGCATCTTGGCGGCGCGATCGCGCCACAATGCCGCGGATTGCGTTTCGCCGATGGAATCGGCCATCTGCGCCAGAACTTCGAGAGCGGTCTGGCATACGGTGGAGTGCCCGGCAAATTCCATACCAGTTTGTCTCATCTCCACTGGTACAGAATTTGCCGGACACTCCACAACAGAGGAGGAGCCAGTGGAACGCTCTTGGGTCCCGGGGCTAATGACGGTAGACTCTGTTGCCACACTGCTAGGCAAGTCCACCAAGACGATCCGCCGCATGGTGAGCAGCCGCCAGATTCCCTTTCTGCGCATTGGCGGTGAACTCAGGTTCGATCCCTCGGCGCTGATTCTGTGGCTGAGCAGACAGGATGCAACGCTCGCCCAAGCGGCCCGCCAGTTCGGCATGACGTTCTGAAATCAAATAAAAGCCGCCAGCGACGATCCCTCAATACGTTCACGCAGCTTCCCCAGGTTCAGAGAATCAAGATACTTTTGCGTGGTGGCGATGTTCTTGTGCCCGAGCATGAGTTGCAGGCTGCGGATATCAACCCCGTCTTCAACCAGCTTCGAGGCGAAGGTATGCCGCAACTTGTGCAGGTACCACTCGGTGCAGTAGGGCCCAGTGGCGCAACTGTGCTCAACGAGCTTCTTCCGGCTCACACCTTCCCGCATGACATACACTGTGTGCTTTCCCGTGCAGCGTTTGCAATTCAACCCGGCGCGGAATGCGGCCTCTTTGCAGCGTTCGAGCATACCTCCGTCCACCTTTCCGCCTTTGAATCTGACCTTGCCCTCAGAATGCGTATCTCTTAACCGGCCCGGTTTTGAGGATTAAATTCATCCTTGTCGTAGTCGTGGCGGTGGGAATGTGGGAATCGGCTTCATCGATTTCCAAGGTTTGTGGGAAG